>Ga0209254_10002297_pt1 | contig 17354 bp, 18 predicted proteins | sample FrelakmetDIP11DI_FD_187148 | JGI IMG/M metagenome (GOLD analysis project Ga0209254, IMG submission 187148) | Freshwater lake sediment microbial communities from the University of Notre Dame, USA, for methane emissions studies - DIP11 DI (SPAdes)... | ecosystem: Environmental > Aquatic >... | reverse complement strand
GCGCAGCCGCTTGACCGCGAACTCGACGAACGCTCTGACGTTCGAAGAGGGCAGCCGGCTGTGCGGATACACGACCTGGATCGGCACGGGCGCCGGCTCGAACTCGCTCAGGACGCGCTTCAGCCGGTCAGCCGCGATCAGGTGCTCGACCTGGTAGCACAGGAACTGACCGCAGCCGAGACCGCGCAGGCAGGCATCGATGGCAACGTCGACCTGGTTGGTGCGCAGCACCGGCCGGATCGCGACGCGGTGCGGCGGCCGCCCGCCGAACGACCACTCGCCCGTGGCGGCAAGACCGCTGAAGACGACGCATCGGTGCGCTGCAAGATCGGCGGGGGTGCCCGGCGTGCCGGCGCGCTCGAGGTAGGCCGGTGCAGCGCACACGACGCGCCGCGTTTCGCCGACGCGCTGCGCGACCAGCGACGACTCGGGAAGTTGGCCGATCCGCAGCCCCGTGTCGATGCCCTCCTCGACCAGGTCCACCACGCGGTCGAGCAGCAGCAGCTCGACCTCCACCGCGGGGTACTTCGCCATGAAGTCCGCCACCAGCGGCGCGACGTGCATCCGTCCGTACATCACCGGCGCGGTGAGGCGCAGCCGCCCCTTGGGCACCGCCCGGCGCGAGGACAGCGCCGCATCCGCGGCCTCGACCTCGGCGAGCACGCGCTTGCAGCGCTCGTAATACTCGCGCCCCTCGTCGGAGAGCGAGGAGCGCCGCGTGGTGCGGTTGAGCAGCCGCACGCCGACCGCGCGCTCCAGTCCCGCGAGCGAGCGCACCACGGCTGGCACCGACATGCCGAGCGCTTCTGCAGCCGCGGTGAGGCTGCCCGCCTCGACGATCCGCACAAAGGTTTCCATCGCACGCAGCTTGTCCATGGCGCGAGTATTGCTGTGTTTTACGCAGTAATCAAATGATAGCGACGGCATTTTTTTCTTCGACTGTAGCAATCATCATCCCTTCCATGCCGCAGCCGAATGGTCGGCTGCCGGAACCAGGAGAACCGCCATGTCCCGCGTCACCATCGTCGATCCGAAGACCGCCACGGGCGATGCCCGTGCCCTGCTCGATGCCGTGCAACAGCAGCTCGGCGTCACGCCCAACTTCATCCGCGTCCTCGCGAACTCGCCGAAGGCCCTGGAGGGGTTCCTGGGCCTCTACGGCGCCCTCGGCTCGAGCTCGCTCGACAAGGCGATGCAGGAGCGCATCGCGCTCGCCGTCGCCGAAGGCAATGCCTGCGCGTACTGCGTCTCGGCGCACACCGCGATCGGCCGCCACGCGGGGCTTTCCAACGAGGAGATGGCGCTGAACCGGCGCGGCGGGTCGTCCGACACGCGCGCCGCGGCGATCGTCGCCTTCGCGCGGGCGCTGAACGAGCGTCTGGGCGAGGTGACGCCCGGGCAGTTCGCCGCCGCGCGCAAGGCCGGCCTCTCCGACGCGGAAATCGTGGAGATCATCGCGGTGGTCGCGCTCAACGTGTTCACCAACATCCTCGGCAAGGCGACGCAGGTGGACATCGATTTCCCGAAGGTCGCGCTGCTGGGCGCGCCCGTCGCGGCCTGAGGAGAACGCGATGAAATCCTTCGCCGAGATCGCGTTCACGCCGGCCGTGCAGGCGCTGCAGGAAGCGCACGGCTCCCGCGGCGCCTATGCCCGCATGACGGCCGACGGCGGCCCCGGCGAAGGGCTGAGCGCCCGGGAGACCGACTTCATCGCCGCCGCCGACAGCTTCTACGTCGCGTCGGTGAGCGAGACCGGCTGGCCGTACGTGCAGCACCGCGGCGGCCCGCGGGGCTTCCTCAGGGTGGTCTCGCCCACGCGCCTCGCATTCGCCGACTTCGGCGGCAACCGCCAGTACGTGAGCGCGGGCAACGTGTCGCGGGACGACCGCGTGTCGCTGTTCGTGATGGACTATGCGAACCGGCGACGGCTGAAGCTGCTCGGACGTCTGCGCTTCGAGGACGTCGCGGACGCCGATCCGGAGCTCGTGTTCGCGGTGGAGCTGCCGGGGTATCGGGCACGGGTCGAGCGTATCGCGACCATCGAGGTGGAGGCGTTCGACTGGAACTGCCCGCAGCACATCACCCCGCGTTACACGCTCGACCAGGTCGAAGTCGCATCGCGGTCGCTGCACGAGCGCATCGCCGCGCTGGAGGCGGAGGTGCTCGCGCTGCGATCCGCAGCCGCGACTGGCCTATCATGAGGGCACCAACACAGGAGCCCGCCTTGGAAACCCGCCCGCCGCTACCCCCTTTCACACTCGAGACGGCGCGCCAGAAGGCGCGCGCGGCCGAGGACGCATGGAACTCGCGCGATCCCACCCGGGTCTCGCTCGCCTACACCCCGGACAGTGTCTGGCGCAATCGCGCCGAATTCTTCTCCGGTCGCGACGCCATCGTCGCGTTCCTGCAGCGCAAGTGGGCGCGCGAGCTCGACTACCGCCTGATCAAGGAGGTGTGGGCACACGCCGAGGACCGCATTGCGGTGCGCTTCGCCTACGAGTGGCATGACGATTCGGGACAGTGGTTCCGCTCCTACGGCAACGAGAACTGGGAGTTCGCCGCCAACGGGCTGATGCGCCGCCGGATCGCGAGCATCAACGACCTGCCGATCGACGCCGCCGACCGCAAGTACCACTGGCCGCTCGGCCGGCGCCCGGACGAGTATCCCGGACTGTCGGACCTGGGTTTGTGAGCGCGACCGCATCCGCGCTGCGCGTCAATGCCGATTTCTCGCAGCGCGTCGTGGTGCGGCCGCGCCCGGAGGATTGGGTCGCGTCGCCGCAGCCGGGCGTGACGCGCCTCATGCTGGACCGCGTCGGCGCCGAGGTCGCCCGGGCAACCAGCCTGGTGCGCTATGCCCCGCGATCGACCTTTCCTGCGCACACGCACGGCGGCGGCGAGGAGATCCTGGTGCTGGAGGGCACCTTCTCCGACGAGTTCGGCGACCACCCCACCGGCACGTACTTCCGCAATCCGCCGGGCACGCGGCACGCGCCGCGCACCGAGGAAGGCTGCCTGCTGTTCGTGAAGCTGTGGCAGTTCGCGCCCGGCGACACCGCGTCGGTGCGGATCGAAACCCGCGGCGCTGCATGGCTCCCCGGCCGCGTACCGGGACTGGAAGTGATGCCGCTGCACGAGCACGGTGGCGTCGGCACGGCGCTGGTTCGCTGGGCGCCGGGCACCCGCTTCACCGCGCATACCCATCCCGGCGGCGAGGAGATCCTCGTCCTGGCGGGCACGTTCGAGGACGAGGAAGGCGCCTATCCCGCGGGAACCTGGATCCGCAGCCCGCGCTTCAGCCGGCACGCGCCGTTCTCGCGCGAGGGCGCGCTGATCTACGTGAAGACCGGGCACATCGGCGCCCCCACCCTGGGCGACCGGCTCGCGGCCACGGCCGCCTGACGCACCCGCGCGTTCGAGCGCGGACGGCGTTACGCTTGCGCCTCCCGCAGCACCGGAGGACAGCCTGTGGCCGTCACCAAGCAGCACATCGTCAGCGAGAAGCTCCACTCGCGCATCGTCAACGGCAACAACATCTTTCCCCACGCGGTGTCGGTGGAAGGCAAGCGCATGATCTTCGTTTCCGGGCAGCTCGCCTGGGACAAGGACGGCAACTGCGTCGGCAAGGGCGACATGCGCGCGCAGTTCCGGCAGGTGTGCGAGAACCTCGCCGAGGCGCTCGCCTCAGCCGGCGCGTCGTGGCAGGACGTGGTGCAGACCAATACCTACGTGACCGACATGGACGCGTTCTTCAAGTGCGTGGACATCCGCCACGAGTATTTCGGGCCGGGCTTCCCGACCAGCACGACGGTGGAGGTGCGCCGGCTCGCGCATCCGGACATGCTGGTGGAGATCGAGGTGGTGGCGGTGGTGGGGTGATTCCGGACCCGCGCCGGCGTACGTGACCGTTGTTGACAATCGGCCGGGAGCACTCGCCTTGACAGGCGCATGGCAGCTTTCTAACGTGCGAGGCCAAGGTCCCGACAATCCACAACCAGCGGGACATCAAGGAGGAATTCCATGCACGCCATCCGCCGTTGGACGGGCGCCGTCGCGCTCGTGTTCTGCCTGTTGTTCCCGCCAGCTGCGATGGCTGCTGCGATCAGCAACCTCATCGTCTTCGGGGACAGCCTGTCGGACCCAGGCAATGCCGCCGCACTGACACCGACCGGAGGCCCGGTCGCCTTCTTCCCGCCGACGCCTTCGGGGCGCTTCTCGAACGGCCCCACGGCCGCGGAGTACCTCGCGGGGCTTTACGGCGTGCCGGTGGTGAAGGGCTGGCCCAGCGCGGCCGGCGCAAACAACATGGCGGTGGGCGGCGCGCTCACCGGCGACGGTAACTACAACTTCATCATCAACGATCCTCCGGGGCTCCAGACCAACCCGGCGTACGCCACCGTCGGGGTGACCGGCACAGCGCAGCAGATCGCCGCATACAAACTTGCCAACCCCGCGGGGCTCGCGGACCCGAATGCGCTGACGCTGCTGTGGGCCGGCCCGAACGACTTCTTCCTCGGTTTCGCGCAGGCCGCGGCCGGTATTTCCGTGGACTTCACGGCACTGACCACGACCGCGGTCTTGAACATGGCGAACAACATCGGCGCGCTCGCGCTGGCGGGAGCCAAGAACATCCTCGTCCCCAACATGCCCGATCTCGGCAGGACGCCTGGGCTCGCAGGCACGCCCGTGGCCGGTGGCGCGAGCCAGCTCTCCGCGGCATACAACTTCGGGCTGGCGCAGGTCATCGCGCAGGCCGCAACCAACCTCGGCCCGCTGGGCGTCCGGCTCTACACCGCGGATACGGCGGCGCTGCTCGTGGCCGCGATCGACGATCCCGCCAAGTTCGGCTTCGAGAACGCGACCCAGGGGTGCATCGACAGCCTCGAAGCCATCCTGTCGAACTGCGACGGCTACGTCTTCTTCGACGGCGTGCATCCGACGACCGCGGCGCACGCGCTGCTGGCGGCGGAGTTCGCCGCGGCGGTGCCGGAGCCCGGGACGTACGCGCTGATGGCCCTGGGCCTGCTCGCGCTCGGCTTCGCGGCCCGCCGCCGCGGGGCCTGACCGCCGCGCGAGCGCCAGCTCGCGGTATGCTCCGCGTCCCTGCACCACGGACCCCGGAGCCGCCCCCATGCTGACCCTCGCCCAGGCCAACCAGATCATCGCCGCCGCGCTGGCGCGCTCGAAGGAACTCGGCTACAAGCCGATGGCGGTGGTGGTCATCGACGACGCCGGCCACGTGAAGTCGGCGCAGCGCGAGGACGGCGCGAGCATGTTCCGCGTGGACATCGCCACCGGCAAGGCCTGGGGCGCGGTGGGCTTCGGCATCTCCAGCCGCGAGCTCGCCGAGCGCGCCAAGGGCAATCCGGCGTTCTTCCACACCCTCGCGCAGACCGCGCACGGAAAGTTCCTGCCGCAGCCGGGCGCGGTGCTGATCAAGGACGCGGCGGGGAAGATTCTCGGCGCGGCCGGCGCGAGCGGCGGCACCGGCGACGAGGACGAGAAGATCTGCATGGCCGGCGTCGAGGCGGCGGGTCTGCGCCACGCCTGAGCTTGCGCCACGCGCCATGGCCGACGCGCGCAATCTCGCGCTGCTCTTCGCCGACGTGAGCGGCAGCACATCGCTGTACGAGACGCTCGGCGACCGTGCCGCGCTCGACGCGGTCGAGTCCGTGGTGGCGCTGCTGCGCCGCTCGGTGGAGGCGAACCGCGGGCATGTGGTGAAGACCATCGGCGACGAGGTGATGGCGTGCTTTCCCGACGCCGACGCGGCGATGCAGGCGGCGAGCGACATGCAGACGCACGTCGCCGCGCTGGCGCCCTTCGGCACGACCCGCCTCGGCATCCGCGTCGGCTTCCACCACGGCGCGGTGATCGAGGAGAACGGCGACTACTTCGGCGACGCGGTGAACACGGCGGCGCGCATGGCGGGGCTCGCCAAGAGCGGCCAGATCATCACCACCGCGGCCACGGTGGCAGCGCTTTCGCCGCTTCTCGCGCAGAGCACGCGCGAGCTCGCCGCGCTGTCGGTGAAGGGCAAGCAGGCCGAGATCGCGGTGTGCGAGGTGCTGTGGGAGTCCGGCGACGAAGTCACCATGGTCTCCTCGAGGGGCGCGCTGCGCGCCGTCGAGACCGTGCTGCGGCTGCGCCACGGCAGCTGCGAGATCGTGGTGGACTCGGCGCACCCCACGGTGCAGATGGGCCGCGACGCGAGCCACCCCATCGTGATTGCCGACCGCATGGCCTCGCGGCTGCATGGCCGGATCGAACGGCGCGGCGAGCGCTTTCATTACGTCGACGTATCCACCAACGGCACGTATCTCGCCATCGATGGCGACGAGGAGACGGTGCTGCGCCGCGACCAGGCGATGCTGCGCGGCCGCGGCCGCCTCGCCTTCGGCCACAGCACCACGGATCCGGACGCGGAGGTGGTCGCCTTCGAGATCGAGACGCGCACCGGAAAGGAGTCGCCATGAAGCTGTCCCCGCAGCAGGTCGAGGCTTACCACGAGCACGGCTACGTCGCCGTGCCGGATCTTTTCACGCTCGCGGAGATCCGCGTGCTCAAGGCGGAGCTCGAGCGCTTCATCGACGAGCCCCGCCCCGAAGTGCACATGCAGCGCCGCGGCTCGGAGGCACCGCGGCTCATCTACGCAGCGGACCGCTACAGCGAGGCGTTCCGGCGCCTCTCGCTGCATCCGCGCTGGATCGGGCCCGCGGAGCAGCTCCTGGGCAGCAAGCTCTACATCCACCAGCTGCGCATCAATCCCAAGGCGCCGTTCGACGGCGAGAGCTTCTGGTGGCACCAGGACTACGGCACCTGGCGGCTGGAGGACGGCATGCCCACGCCGCGCGCGCTGATGATCGCGGTCTACCTCGACGACGTGGACGCGACCAACGGCCCGCTGCTGGTGATTCCGGGCTCGCACCACCACGGCCACGTGGACGAGATCCAGCCGGACCGCAATCCGGCCGGCTACACCGTGGCGGACATCGAGCGTCCCGTGATCGCCAGGCTCGTGGCGGAGCACGGCATCGAGGCAATGACCTTCAAGGCCGGCTCGGTGGTGTTCATGAACTGCAACCTGGTGCACGCGTCGCCGGAGAACCTCACGCCGAAACGCCGCACCATCGTCTACCTGAACGCGAACTCGGTGGAGAACGCAATCACACGGCCGGTTCGCGCCACGCATCACGCCAACCGGGACTTCACGCCGCTCGAGCCGCTCGCCGACGACTGCCTCGCGGCGCTCGCGCGGGAGACCGCCAAGGCGTGACCCGCAGCTACAGCGTCGTGGTGAGGCGCTTCAGCGTCTCGGGGTTCTTCACCACCGACTTCTGCCGCGCCGGCGGCGCGCCGTAGAGCCCGGCCGGCGGCGCGGTCTCGAACCGCCCGAGTACCGCGGGATCCGCGCACTTCGGCGCCAGCATCACACCGACCTCGTCGCCCGCCGAGGCACCAAGCGCGAAGCAGGGTTCACCGAGCTTCGCGTTGAGGGGCTTCAGTAGGCCGTTGGCCACCACGTCCTGCAGCGGGCTGCCGCCCGCGATCACGAGGTCGTACACCCGCGGCGAGCCGCCGGCGCGCGGCGCCACCGAGAGCACCGGCGCAAGGCCGATGAGCTCGCGCACGAACAGCGCGGCGGCGCGGTCATCGTCCAGGCCGGTCACCTTGAGCGCCACCTTGCGGCCCGCGGGCGCGAAGTGCTGCAGGAAGAAATCGCGGTTGAACTCGGCGGCGAGGCTGTCGCCGATGGCACGGATCGCCTCCTCCTCGCTCTGCCAGCTCCCCACGCCCTTGGGCAGGGTGTTGTTGAAGTAGATCTCCTCGCCGGTCGCGCGGTCGGTGGCCTTCACCGTCCAGGACGTGAGGGTGTACTTGGTGATGGTGAGGCCCGAGGCCTGCAGCTTCGCGGACAGCCGCTTGATGCGCGCCTCGCCGGACACGAGGAAATCGGCCGCCTTGTCGCCCGCACCCTCCTCCGACCAGGTGCGGAAGCCGAAGCCCTTGATACGCTCCTTGAGGATGTTCTCCGCGATCGCGGACGCCTGCGGCGGCGTGTCGGCGCGGTCCGCGTCACGCGTGGTGACACGCACCGCCACCCTGGGATCGCCGTTGTTGCGGATGAAGTCGATGCGCTCGTCGCGCGACATCTGGTTGAGCGACTTCTGCAGTTCGCGAGACTTCACCACTGCCTTAGTCGTGAGCGAAGCGAGCCCGTCCCTGCCCACCTGCGGCGCCGACTCGTCCACGATGGTGGCAATGTAGTCGCCGCTGTTGGCGAGCAGCTTGTCCCGCAGGCGCTCGTAGTGCTGCGACAGCGAGGCCTGCTGGAGATAGAGCCCGATGGCCTTCTCCACCGCCTGGCCACGCGAGTCGGCGCGCAAGTCTGCGGCGAGCTGCGCGGGATTGCCCTGGTAGCGCGCGTCCGAGGGATCAACGATGCCCATCGCCGCGACGACGATGGTGCCTGCGGGTGCTTCCACGGCGGGCGGTGCCGCGGGGGTCGGCGCAACGGGCATTGCTGCGGCAGGCGTTGGTGCCGATGCCACGGGCGGAGCCGGCGTCTGGGGCTGCGCAACTTGGGGAACGCGGGAGCCGCTCAGGACATACCACCCACCGGCCGCCACCACCGCCACGACCGCGACCAGGCCGACCACGAGCCCCGCTGGCATCTGCGAGCGCTGCAGTGCCGCGGCTCCGGACGCAGGCGCCGCGGGCACGGCGGGTGTCTTGATCGTCACCTCGCGGCGCAGCGTCTCCTCCGCGTGTGCGGCGGACTGGCGGATGGTCGCCTGCGCGGCCCGCGCCGGCGAGAGCGTGGCATCGATGTCGATGACCGTTGCGTCGGCCGCATCGCTCGCGGTGGACGCGCCCGCCTCGGCGGCCGCCCGGATCGTGGCGGCGAACTCGCGCGCGGTCTGGTAGCGCTCGTCCGGGCGCTTGGCGAGCGCCCTCTGGATCACCGCGTCGAACGCTCGGGGCACCTGCACGTTGAGTGTCGAAGGCGGCAGCGGCTGCTCCTGCAGCACCTTGTGCATGATGGTCGTGACCGACCCGGTAAAGGGCTTTTCGCCGGTGAGGAGCTGGTAGAGGATCACGCCCGCGGAAAAGAGATCCGAGCGGCCGTCCACGGCCTGACCCATGAACTGCTCGGGCGACATGTAGCTCGGCGTGCCAAGCACCATGCCGGCCTGGGTGAGGTTGGAGGACTCGAGCCGGGCGATGCCGAAGTCGGCGACCTTCACCTGGCCGTCCGGCAGAACGATGATGTTGGCCGGCTTGATGTCGCGATGCACGACGCCGTGGGCGTGCGCGTGGCCGAGCGCCTCGAGGAGCTGGTCCATGACGCGCACCACGTCGCGCATCTGCAAGCGCTCGCTCCGCTCCAGGATGTCCTGCAGCTCGCGGCCCTTCACGAACTCCATCGCGATGTAGGTGGTGCCCGCATCCTCGCCGAAGTCGTAGATGGCGACGATGTTGGGATGCGTGAGGCGTCCGGCCGCCTGCGCCTCGCGGCGGAAGCGCGCGAGCTGCTCGGCGGCATCCTCGCCTTCGAGCTGCTCGGGGCGGACGGTCTTGATTGCGACGGTGCGCTCGATCATCGGGTCGTAGCCCTCGTACACGACCCCCATCGCGCCCTTGCCCAGCTCGCGACGGATCTGGAACTTGCCGAGCCTGGTCACCTCCGCCATGCGCCGCCCCTGCCGATCACTTGCGCGCGATCACTTGTACTTCGCGTCGATCTCCCAGACCGACTTCTGCACCAGGCGCTGCACCATGGTGTCCAGGCCGACGCCGCCCTGCTGCGACGAGGAGACGCCCATCACCGAGGTCCCGGTCGCACCCACTTCCATCTTCTCCTCCGTATAGCCCTGCGCGACCTGCTCGGTAGTCTCGGCGTCGAGGATCTTGTAGCGCATGCCGATCACCCACACGCCGGTAGCGTCGCCGGTCTTGACCGATCCGACCGCGGTCTGCCCGACCGCGCCAGCCGTGGCGCCGCTGCGCGAGCCGCTGAACGCGCCCAGGATCCCGGCAACCCGGCCGATTGTTTGGCCGTCGAAGCCGGACTGCGCGGAGGCGGTCTGCTCGGTCTTGAGAATGTCGAACTTCACGATGTACTTGGTCGAGCGCAGCTTGCCCATGCCCAGGTACTGCTTGGCCTTGTTCGGGTCGCCCATGTTGTAGGCCAGGGTGAACTCGTTGAGGATCGGTCCCAGGTTGGTGCGCTCCAGCACCTGGAAGTTGGCGCTCGAGAGCTCGAGCTCGCCGAAGTCGGCGATGTTGTTCGCGCTGAACTTCTGCGTGAAGGTCGCGTTGCTGCTCTTGATCTCGCCCGGGATGACGATCAGCGCAGGCCCCTTCCTGTCCTTGTTGCTGTACTCGACCGGCCGGTACATCGCCTTGTCGGCCGAGGCGTTGGCCTGCTGCGAGGTGGTGCTGCCCGCGGTGGGCGCGGCGCTTTCGAAGCGCGGCTGGGCGTGAGCGGTGCCCGCGAGGGCGACACCGCAGGCAAGTGCGAGGAGATGCGGACGCAGGGTATTCAGCATATGTGCCTCCAGTGGGGTTCGGTACTGCGGGGTTCTTGCCGCGCCCGGTGCGACGCTCGTCCGGGCTACTTCGCCGCCTTGCCGCGGGCCGCTCCGGCGGCCTCGGCATTGCGGCAGTAATCGCTGTACAGCCTGGCGACGACCTCGTCCGCCTGCTCGTTGAGCAGCGTGAGCGCCATCGAGCGCACATCCGGCCCCGCGTAGGACGCGGCGCTGGCCGCGGCGTCCGCCACGGTCCGGCCGTCGGCGGCGGCGAGGGTGAAGCCCATGCCGACCGACACCTGGTTCACGCGCACGACCGGGTTGTAGGCCGCGTCGGCAGTGATCAGGCCGCGCAGGACGAAGTCCGCGCCGAGGCGCCTGGACGCGCCGATGGCCCCGTCCGGGTCGTTGCGGAAATACGCGTCGATCTCAGCCTGGGCGATCTGCTTGCGGATCTCGTCCGGGGTGTAGGTACGCAGCCCGAGCTGCTGCAGGCGGCCGTTGATGAGCTGGAAGTGCGGGCCGTAGTTCTCCTGCTGCGCGGCGACCACGCCGTTCGACTGGCGCTCGCCGATCATCACCATGATCCTGCGGTCCTTGATCGCCTGGCGGCAGGGCGTCGAGAGCAGGGCGGCCACGCGCGACTGGCGTGCAGCGGCGTCCGCCGCGGCGCGGTCGGCGCCCGGGTTCTGCTCGAACTTGAAACCTTGCGCAGACACCGCGCCGGCGGCGGCCAGCGCGGCGGCGGCGACGAGGAGGCGAAGCGATCGGGCGTGGCCCATGCGTCGCGACGCCTTTGCGCTAGGGCCGGAAGATGAACGCGGGCGGGGCGTCGCCGGACGGCTGCACGATTGCGCCCTGCGGCGTCGGAACGATGTAGCCGGGCGCGCCTCCCGGACCGATGATGGTGGTCCCGCCGCCGGGGATCGGCGCGACGATGGTCGACGGCTGATTCGGCCCGATGATGGTCGTGCCCCCCCTCGGGTTGGGCCGGACGAGCGTGGTGCCCTGGTCGCCGATGATCGCCGTGCCGCCGGCGTTGGGAACGATGTAGGTGGGCCCCTGGCGCGGGTCGGCGTATCCGGGCCCGATCACGACCGCGCCGCCGGCGCCGCCGGGTACAACATAGCCCGTCTGCCCGCCAGGACCGACGATCACCGCGCCGCCGCCAGGCTGCGTGACCACCGCACCGACGCCGACGCCATACTGCGGCGCCGCGGGCCCAACAGCGCCCGGCACGGCAGTCTGGGGAATGAAGGTCTGCGGGATGCCCGGCTGGGACGGGACAGGCGCCTGCGAGGGAATGGGCTGCTGGAAGCCGGTCAGGCCCTGGGCGGAGGCGGCCAGCGGGACCGCCACAACGAGGATCGCGAGCATGCGCATGGAGTCTCCCGGACAGGGCCGCGCCAACCAATCTGCGAACGTTACGCCCTGCGCGGGCACGCCACAAGCGCGCGATCGTGAAAGAGCGTGAGCGGAGGCGCGTCTTCAACCGGGCGACCCGGCCGGCTCGGCCTCGGGGAGGTGCCGGCGACAACGCCTCAAGGCGGCGGCGATAGCGCCTCAAGGTGGCGGCGATAGCGCCTCGGCGCGACGGCGATAACGCCTCAGCGCGACGGCAGCGCGCCGCGCATCCGCTGGGCCAGCGCCGCGCCTTCCAGCACCCGGACGTTGTGATCGATGGCGAACTTGCGCGCCTGCTCGGTGAGCTCGCCGGCGCACACGTACTCGCAGTCGTAGGCCTCGCGCCGGCGCCTGAGGTCGTGCAGGTCGCGCAGGGGCTCCACCCCGGTGCGCGCCGCCTTCCAGCGCTTGGCCGCGACCAGCGTGGTGCGCCCGCCGCGGGACAGCGCGAAGTCCGCCGCGCCGCCCTCCACGCGCTCGACCGCATAGCCCTCGCTGCGCCACGTCCTGTCGAGCGCTGCGGCGAAGTCCGTCCAGGCCATGTCGCGGACCTTGCCGAGCGTATCGGCGACCCGCGCGGGGCTGGGCGCGCGCAACTGCTTCCACGCCGCGAGGCAGCCGACGACGACGAAGGGCAGCGGCACGATGGCGGCGTACTCGACCGGCAGGAACATGCGCGCGAGGAGGAACAGGCCCGCCGCGACCGCGAAGCTGATCCAGAACGGCGACCGGAGCAGGATCGCGAACAGCGAGTTCTTGTTCATCTCCAGCTTCACGGGGCGCCCTCCAGCGGCGGCTGGATCACGATCTCCATCTCGCCAATGCCAGCGCCCCAGAGCTTCACTACGTCTCCCGGAGCGAGCTTCTCGCCGCGCGGCCAGCCCACGCCGGCGGGCGAGCCGGTGAGCATCACGTCGCCAGGCTCGATCGCGATGAAGCGCGACACCCCGGCGATCTGCTCGGGGATCGAGTAGATCATCTCCGCCGCGCGTGCACGCTGCTTCTCGACGCCGTTCACCCACAGCGCGAACTCGAGATCGAGAGGATCCGCGACCAGATGCGCGGGGAGGATCGCCGGCCCGACCGGATTGGTGGTGTCCTGGCACTTGCCCAGGGTGAAGTCGAACTTGAAGAACGTCTCCGGGGCGAACATCTGGTTGCGCGAAGTGAAGTCGCACGCGAGCGTGAAGCCGGCGACGTGATCCATCGCGCGCGCCTCCCTGATATGACGACCGCCGCGACCGAATACCACCGCGAGCTCGATCTCCCAGTCGAAGTACTCGCAGCCGTGCGGCAGGTGCACCGTCGGGCCGGGGCCGACGAACGTCGTCGACGGCGGCTTCAGGAAGAAGAACGGCGGCCTGCCCGGGATCTTGCGGATCTCCGAGGCCTTCATCTCGTCGAGGTGGCTCTGGTAGTTGGCGCCCACGCAGAAGCACTTGCGCGGATAGGCCAGCGGCGTGGCAAGGGCCGCGCCGGCCGCGGCCACGCCCGGCCCGGTCATGTTCGTCCCTGTCGCAGCGCGCGCGGCCAGCCCGTCCATCAGCGGTGCGAGGCGCGGCCAGTCGGCGAACACGCCGACCAGATCGCGCGGCAGCACGGGTTGCCCGCGCCCGGTCGCGAAGTCCGCGAAGCGCCAGTAGCGGTCCGCCACGCGCAGCGCGGGAACCAGGGCGTCGCCGTCGCGCAAGCTGGCGAGCGTGTAGTGCGCCACGTTCATCCGCGTTGCTCCCGCGCCGCAGCGCGCCGCGCGCGGGCGGGCGGCGTCTGCAGCGCATTCATGTTGTCATACACCTGCCCGAGCAGGCGCTTGAGCTGCGCGACCTCCTCCGCGGTCATGCCGGCCAGCGCGACGCGCTCGTAGAGCTGCGCGAGCGGCACGATCTGCAGCGCCAGTGCGCGCCCCTTTGCGGTGAGCGCGAGCTGTACCGCGCGGGCGTCGACGCCCGAGGCCTTGCGCTTGAGCAGCCCGCGCCGCTCCAGTCCGGCGACGAGACGCGAGGCACGCGACAGCTCGGCGCTGGTGTGCGCGGCGAGCTCGCTCACCGACTGCCATTCCCGGCCAAGCAGCGAGGCGAGGATGCGCCACTCCGGCAGCGCGAGGTCGTGGCGCGCAATCTCGCCGGAGAACGAAGAGCCGATGCGCACGCCGGCGCGGTTGAGCAGGTAGGGCAAAGTATTCTCGAGGTCGAACTCGAGTGGCGGGAGTTTCGGGTCCATGCGGACGGGCAGCGGAGGATGAGGCATTAGAGAGCAATCACGATTGTCGATGCAAGGGGTTCCGGGTGCCCGACCGCCGTCGCTGGCTTGCCGAGCCGAAGGGGCGCGCGGCCGCCGACTTCGGGCGGCCAGATCGCTTGCGAGCGAGGCCGCAAGGCCTCGTGCGCAAGCACACAGCCGAAGACGCCAGGAGGCGGCCGCGCGCCCCTTCTGCTCGGCCCCGCCGGCCACGACCGGACGCAGCTCCGCCCATGCCGCGCCGCACCACCGAATTTGCTTGCATCTGCAAGCTTATTTTGTTTCCATGGGTGCCGCCGCTCCCGAGGAGGAAGCCCATGCCCCGGCTCGCCGAACGTCCTGCACTGGCCGCCGCCGCCGCAACCGTGCGCCCCGCCTTCGAGACGCTGCTCGCGCGCGCCGAGGCGATCGTGCCCGAGGTGCGGGCACGTGCCCAGCGCACCGAGGACGAGCGTCGGGCCTCGGCGGAGATCATCGCGCGCTTCCGCGAGGCCGGCATCTTCCAGCTGATGCAGCCGGCACGCTTCGGGGGCTGCGAGTACGGCTTTTCCGAACTCATCGAGATGAACCGCGTCACCGGCCGCGCGTGCGCGTCGACGAGCTGGTGCGTGAGCCTGGGCATGGTGCACCAGTGGTTCATCGGCCTCTTCCCGCTGGAGGCGCAGGAGGAGGTGTGGCGCGACGACCGCGACGCCATCGCGGCGGTGTCGTATGCGCCGGTCGGCAAGGTGCGCGCCGTGCCAGGCGGCTGGATGATCAGCGGCAAATGGTCCTGGCTGTCCAACGTGGACAACTCGTCCTGGTACATGCTCGGCACCCTCTTTCCGCCCGAGCAGGACGGCGGCAAGCCGGTGCCAGGGTTCGCGCTGGTGCCGGCCAGCTGCGCGCGTGTCGTCGACGATTGGCACGCCGTCGGCCTCAAGGGTACGGGCAGCAAGTCCGTCGAGATCGCCGACGAGGTGTTCCTGCCGGCGCATCGCCGGCTCACCTTCGCGCAGGCCTCGTCCTCCGCGGCGCCGGGGACCGCAGTCAACACCAATCCGCTCTACCGCATCCCGTTCCTCGCGTGCGTGCCGCTGTGCCTGACCACGCCCGCGCTGGGCGCGGCCGAGGGCGCGCTGCACGACTACGTCGAATGGGCCGGCAGCCGCACCACCCGCGGCGCCATCGCCGGCGGCGGCAACAGCGTCGCCCAGTTCGCGCAGGTGCAGGGCCGCGTCGGCGAGGCGTCGGCGTGCGTGGACGCGGCGTATCTCGTGGTCTCGCGCGACACGCGCGACGTCGAGGGCAAGGTGGCGCGCGGCGAGACGGTGGACATCCCCACGCGGGTGCGCAACCGGCGCGGCCACGCGTATTGCGCGAAGATGTCCGCGCAGGCGACCTCGCTGCTGTTCGAGGCGACTGGCGGCGCAGGCCTGATGCTCGACGCCCCGATCCAGCGCGCCTGGCGCGACACCCACGCCATCGCGCGCCACATCAGCCTCAACTGGGACGGCGTCGGCTCGATGTACGGCCAGCACCTGCTGGGCGTCGAGCTGCGCGGCCAGTACTGAAGTGAAGCCGCAGGCCGGGTGGCTTCGGGGAGCACGAGGGGGCTTGCCCCCTCGTCGCGTAGAAAACTGAACGGAGAAGCCTCATGCAAGGAAAGATCGGCCTCGAGGAACACTTCGCCATCGAGGACACGCTGCACGACTCGCAGGTGTTCGCGCCCGCGCATCTCTGGCCGGAGCTCAAAAGCCGCCTGCTCGACATCCAGGAGCGGCGGCTGCGCCTCATGGACGAGCACGGCATGGAGATGATGCTGCTCTCGCTGAACGCGCCGACGGTCCAGGCGATCCCCGACCCGCGCCGGGCGAACGAGATCGCCATCCGCGCCAACGACTACCTCGCCGAGCAGGTGGCGAAGCGGCCGGACCGCTTCCAGGGCCTCTCCGCGCTGCCGCTGCAGGATCCGGACCTCGCGATCCGGGAGCTGGAGCGCTCCATCAAGGATCTGGGTTTCAAGGGCGTGCTCGTGAACGGCTTCAGCCAGATCGGCACGCCGGAGAACTGCGTCTACTACGACGCGCCGCAGTACCGCCCGTTCTGGGCCGTGCTCGAGAAGCTCGACGTGCCGTTCTACCTGCACCCGCGCAACCCGATCGCCGCGTGGGCGCAGATCTACGAGGGGCACGCGTGGTTGCTCGGTCCGACCTGGGCCTTCGGCCAGGAAACCGCGGTGCATGCCCTGCGGCTGATGGGCTCGGGGCTGTTCGACGAGCATCCGCGCATCCAGGTGGTACTGGGCCACATGGGCGAGGGCCTGCCCTACAGCATGTGGCGGGTGGACTACCGCAACGAGTGGATGAACCAGCCGCACCGCTGCCCGGCGAAGCGGAAGATGCACGAGTACTTCCAGGAGAATTTCTGGCTCACCACCTCGGGCAACTTCCGCACCCAGACGCTGATCGACGCCATCCTGGAGATCGGCGCCGACCGCATCATGTTCTCCACCGACTGGCCGTTCGAGAACATCGACCACGCCGCCAACTGGTTCGACCAGGCGACGCTCAGCGAGGCCGACCGCATCAAGATCGGCCGCACCAACGCGCAGAAGCTGTTCAAGCTCGGTTGAGGCCGGGCGCGGGGTCCTGCGGCGGTGACTCGGCCGGGGCCGGCCGCGGCTCGCCCGGAACAGGAGGCGAGTCGGCCGGCGCCGGAGGCACTGCGGTGGCCGGCGGCTCCGCGGCCAGCTCGCGCTCCGCCAGCGCCTTCAAGCGGCGCATGGTGTCGGCCACGCTGTCGCGCGCGACGCCGCGAATGGCGCGTTCGAACGGGCGCATGAACAATTCCAGCCGCAGAAGCTGGAATACCAGCGTCACGCGCGTGTGCGCGCCCCACGGCTGGAAAGCGTAGTCGATGGTGAACGGCGAGGTCAGGCCCTCGAAGGCGACCGCCATGCACGGCTCGAGACGGGTCACGCGGAAAGTCGCCTCGGTGCGCCGGCCGTAGTCGACGCGCACCTGGCGGCCGAGCGACCCGATGCGCAGCGGCCCCGGCGAAAGCGCGACGAGCTCCCTCACCTCCGGCGCCCAGCGCGGGTAGTTGCGGAAGAACTCCATCGCCACGAAATCGAAAACCGCCCGCGGTGGCCGCTCGACCACCGCTGCCGCATCTGCCCTGACCACCTGTCCCCGC
>Ga0209254_10002296_pt1 | contig 17355 bp, 15 predicted proteins | sample FrelakmetDIP11DI_FD_187148 | JGI IMG/M metagenome (GOLD analysis project Ga0209254, IMG submission 187148) | Freshwater lake sediment microbial communities from the University of Notre Dame, USA, for methane emissions studies - DIP11 DI (SPAdes)... | ecosystem: Environmental > Aquatic >... | reverse complement strand
GCATGATCGCGTCGGACCCTTTTCTGGCCAGAGCAAGCCAAAGCCCAAGGGCTGCTCATCTAATTCAACGACGGGCGAACTGTCAAACGCCCCGTTTGTTACCGCTGCGGGAACCGACTAGCTCCGAGCAGGCCATGAAGAACAGCCGCCAACGTTGAGACCAAGGTTCGGCGTCGGTGCCTTAGATATAGCGAAGCCGGCATGATCTCGTTTTTTCCGCCGCTCCTGCAGCGCCAGCCAGACTTCGGGAGCGCGCTGAAGCGGCGGGGCTGATCTGACTGTGCCCGATGTGCAGGTCGCGTTGTGTTTGCGATAATCAGCAGAGACCTCAATGTTGAGGTCACCCCCTGCATCAACCAAGGAGAAAACTGCCATGAGTGAACTGATCGTTGTTGCGTTTGAGGACAGCACTGCCGCTTACGAAATGCGCGCGGCTCTGGCCAAGATGCAAAAGAATTATCTGATCGAGATGGAGGACATAGTCGTTGTGCACAAGGACGACAAGGGCAAGGTGAAATTGGATCAAGCGGTCAACCTACCCGCCCGAGGCGCGGTAGGCGGCGGTTTTTGGGGCATGCTGATCGGCCTGCTGTTTCTCAATCCCTTGGTAGGAGCGGCGGTTGGAGCCGGAGCCGGGGCGATCAGTGCTTCCCTGACCGACATCGGGATCAACGACAACTTCATGAAGGAACTGGCCGAGACCCTGAAGCCGGGAACGTCGGCGCTGTTCGTGCTGTTGCGCAAGGTGACATCGGACAAGCTTCTCGAGGGATTGCGAGAGTTTACGGGCCGCGGCAAAGTGCTGCAGAGTTCCTTGACCAAAGATCAGGAAGCGGATTTGCGCGCAGTCATCGAAGGGAACAAGACGGCGTGATGCTCGTAAGAGTGCAGGGATAAACGCACTCGTTGTGGTTTTCGTCGAACAGGAGACGTTATGAATTCCTATAGGAAGTACATCTGCTCGGCTTGTGGTTACATCTACGATGAGGCGGAAGGGGATCCGGATTCCGGTATCGCACCCGGTACGCGTTGGGAGAATGTGTCCGACGAATGGGTTTGTCCTGAATGCGGGGTTGACAAGAGTTACTTCGACCCTTTGGATTAGGTCATTCTTGTTCGGCGTCTGGGCCGGCTGGAGCTCGGTGCGCCTAGCCTCGCCCCCTATGCCCTCTGTGCATTGTGCAGATAGGGCGCTGCGGTCGGATTCACGGAGGACGGCTGAAACCTCCGAGCTTGCGCCGAATGGTAATCTGCGAAGCGACATACCGCATGATTGCCGCGCGCCAACAGCGTTTTTCCTCAACAGCGGGAACCTCCAGGAACGGTGCGGCCTAACGGCGTAAGGCCCAAGCGCCACCTTTTCCCTTGCACGCATTCAAGACGGTCTCGGAGTTGTCGGTCTTAGCGGTGGTGATCATCGCCACGTCAACTCAATTGCTGGCAGACTCAGAAATAGAGATACCACATGAGTGCTCCACCATAGGCGTCGCCGCCGAAATCGCGTTCCTGGTAGAGGTCAAGTCGGACAGCACTGTCTTGCGCCAGGGTCACGCGCTGGCGAAGATGCACGGCGTAGCTAAGCGGTGACCGGGCGAAGAAAAAGTGCCCCGCTTCGGCGGTGAGTCCCACCCGCCACGCATCGGTTACATCGTGCAACACGCCGATCGAGGGCCCGAAACCGAGCGCGGCAAACGAGTTCAGATGGCTGCTGATATTCACCGCACCTTGCGCAAAGGCAAAAGCGAGTGTGTTTGGGAACGGTTCAGCGCTCACACCGATCCCGCCTTGCAGATGCCCGACCAGCGGATTTTCCCCATCCGCGAATCGTTTGCGCGCGGCTCCGAAACTGACCCGCCACGAAACCGGTTGCATCAGCGACGTCCAGGGAGAGAGCGACACCACGTCGATGGCATCGATGCGATCCAGTTGCGCGTCCGGCGTGTCGGGGAAGATACGAACCGCGAGGTTGAGGAATTGAATCTGTGCCCCGGGAGGATAGCCGCCCTGAGGATCGAGCAGGTCATGGTAGGCGGGGCGCAACTCGAGGCGAAGAAAATGGCGGCCATCCTCAAGACCGTATCCAATACCCGCGCGCCGGCTCGGATGACCTTGGTCCGGCCGGACCTTCGGAGCAGCAATCGGAGGCATCTGAGACGGCACTCCGAGCCTACTTCTGGCGACGAGCAGCTCATGACTCCTGCGTAGCCACTCCGCCTCACCCAGAGTGCCCTTGGCCTTCCTGTAGATGAGATAGTCCACGGCAAACTCGAGAATCTTGGCTTGGTCACGCGATGCGAGGCCGCGGACGATCTCCTGTTTCGGATCGAGGGTGCCCTCGGCGAGCGATAATGCCAGCGGCTTCACGGAGCTGTCCATGGCATCGTACCGGCGGCGAAGCCTGATGGTGGGGGAAGGGCGATACGTCACGGCGTCGAGCAATCCCGGCTCGTCGACCGTTTCGTGCACGGTATCCGCCGGTATCGCCCACCAGGTAAACCGATCGGTCAGTTGCAGGCTCGGTCGAGCGGCCTCGAGCAGCGACAGCAGGTGGTAAGAACAGTTCTCGTCGAAGAAGTAATAGTCGAAAAAGGCCGCCCGCAGTTCCCAGACGTGCCGCAGGAGCCGCGCGATCTCCGCGTCCTCAAAATCAAGGCGGTATTCCCAGAGGTCGCGATGCTCGATATCCCCGTACGTCTTGACCATCTGATAGTACGGTGCCAGGAAGAATTGCCCCGGATAGCCTCCGAACAGTCCCTTCAGGGCGTAAGAAATCCCGAACTCCTCGCCTCCCGTCGCCGCGGCATAGTTGATGGCGTAGCTGAGAAGCGGGTCATGCAGGTCGCCCGCCTTGCCATCCACCCTGAGCAAGGTGTGTCCGAACATCGACGCGGGGTTGTCCAGGTACGCGGTCGCGAAAATGAGCGTCAAGGCACTGGGGCTCAGATCTTGGAACCAGTTCCGGAACCGAAGACACGGCTGCTCCGGCAGCCGGCGCGGATCGAACCGCAGTTCATCCTTGAGCCAGCCGTAGCGAGCGATGAATCGGCATTGGGGATGCTCGTCGGGCTTCTCCGCCGACGCCGGGAGGAAGAAGGCCGCGAGCGTCGCTTCCAATTCGGCTTGCGGGTTTACCTTGCCCGCGGGTGAATTGAAGAACCGCGGAGAATCGACCAGACTCCTGACGCCGCGTGCGAGCAAACCCGGTTTGTAATGCAGCAGCGTACGCCAACTCGGCCTATCAGCCAGCCCGGCTTGCCGTGCGCGCTGCACGAGTTTCTGGAGATAGCCGTCCCCGCGATCCGCGAAGACCGCTCCCGGCCAAGTCAGCGCCAGCAAGGGCAGGAACGCTCGCCAAGCGGGTTTCACGGCGCCCTTGCTCTCCTTTCCCACAGCGGCGGGTGACGCAAAAAAAAAAGTAGCTTGGGCTTCACGGACTGAAGCCCAGCGTGATGATTTTTCTGGGCTAAGCCACTTACGTCATCTCAACTTAGCTGCGCCGCCACCCCTTCAGGGTTTCGGAACCAGAGAGCGGTGCTACTTGCGTAGCTCGGGATGTTGGGCCATCAGGGTATTGAGGCGGTTCGTGATGTCGGCAGGGGTGGTCTTTGCCGACGCGAACCACACCGGATAGCTACTTTTGATCAAACCGTAGAATGCCGCTCTGCGTGATGCGGACACATCCAGGAGGTTGGCCAGGGACTCAAGGTAGGGTCCGCCGCCGACTGCCATATTCTCCTTAACGCGATCGAAGTTTTCTGCGACATAGTCTTTAACCTTTCGCTCTCGGGCCTTCCCCGGCGTTGTCGAGCTAGTGACGCCCGTTGTAGCCCCGCTCGTGGCCCGGGTGCTGGCGGACGTTCCTTCGGAGGGTGCCGAGGTCACCTTCGTCGGCGCTAGGGTAAGCTCACAACCCACGATAAGACCCGATAGCGCCAGCACGACAGGCAACCTCAGGTGCGCGAACAGTTTCATATGAGTGGCTCTCCGTAAGTTGCGAGTAAGCCGGCCAGAAGATACGCCGCAGGCCGCACTCGGGTCAACAGCAATATGCCGCCACACAATACAGACAGGCTGCCTCCGATGAACGGCCATGAACGCGGTCGGCGAGCGGGGGGCAACCCCCCTGCACCCCCACACGAATGTAGGATACCGGTGAGAGCAGCGAACCGCATGGTGCGTGGTTCGAATCAGTAAAAGAACAGGACAAATCACAGTTCCCTGGCGAGACGACAGCCCTGGAGTAGCTGGGTACACATCGGACCTGAACCTGCCACGGAGAGTAGACCGGAGGTACTGAGGGTCGCTGCCCCACGAACCCGCACTTGAGGATGCCGGATATGCCACGGTGATCCACGCATGAATGGACCGCGGCATTCTACAGAATCCGACCGGCAAAGAACGCCGTCTTGGTCCGCGTTCGACGAACAAACTATATCGAGCGGGATGCGGATTGCCAAGATCTCACCCTTGAACCTCCCGTCTCCCCTGCACGGAAAACGGGGCCTTTATTCTCGGCAAGGGACGGCGCATCATTTGCTTCCAAACCATCTCGTTTGGGGAAGATCGTCGTGTTTTCTCCCGGTGGCACCGACAGAACAAGACATCGAATAAAGGAGTCGAGCATGAGTTCAGCAGAAGACATCGCCTTCACCCGGCTGACCTGGGACCGGCTAACCCGAAGCATCCTGAATCTCGTGTCCTCGGAGGTCGGACCCAAAGCCAAGCGCCTGTTCGCGCTTCTCATCGCCTTTCTGTTCGCCGTGAATGCACTGAACGTACTCAGCAGCTATGTGGGGCGCGATTTCATGACCGCCATCGCTGACCGCAACAGCGGCGAGTTCGCCTGGCAGGCGGTCTTCTACATCGGCGTGTTCGCGTTGTCAACGGTTGTGGCCGTGCTGTACCGGTTTACCGAGGAGCGGCTGGGTTTGCTGTGGCGGCAGTGGCTGACCAAGCGCCTGGTCACCTTCTACCTGTCGTACCGCGTCTATTACCGCCTCGATGAGGCCGGAGTTCTGGCCAATCCGGATCAGCGGATCGCCGATGACGTTCGGTCGTTCACGGTAACAACCCTGTCCTTCACGCTCATGCTGCTCAACGGGACATTCACCGTCGTAGCGTTCTCAGGGGTTTTGTGGTCGATCAGCGGCTGGCTCTTTGTCGCCGCGGTGGCCTATGCAGCCGCCGGGACCTGGCTCGCGATCAAGCTGGGACGGCCACTCGTGAGGTTGAACTACGATCAACTGGATAAGGAAGCCAACTTTCGGGCTGACCTGATTCATGTGCGGGAGAATGCCGAGTCAGTGGCGATGCTGCATCGGGAGGGACGGTTGGAACGGCGGCTCCTCAACCATCTCGACGCGTTGGTGGAAAATTTCAAGCGCATGATCGCGGTGAACCGCAATCTCGGGTTCTTCACCACCGGATACAACTATCTCATTCAGATCCTCCCGGTGCTATTCGTCGCGCCGCTGTACATGCGTGGGGAGGCCGAGTTTGGTCAGATCACCCAGGCGGCCATCGCCTTCACCCAGCTCCTCGGCGCGTTCTCGTTGATCGTCACGCAATTCCAGTCGATCTCCAACTACGCAGCGGTTATGGCGAGGCTCAGCGCCCTGGGGGAGGCCATCGAGCAGGCTTCGCCGACCGCGATCAGAGGAGAGGTGGAGGCGACCTGTGCGATCTGCGCCCATCCCGGAAAAGGGAGCGAAGGACTCGGAGCGGCTGCGGCCATCGAGATCGTCGAGGCGGAGAACCGTCTGGCCTTCGAGCAAGTCAGCCTTCGCTCGCCGCGCGACGGGCGAACCCTGGTGGACGGCTTGACGGTCGAAATTCCGAGCGGCTGCAATGTGCTGATCAGGTCGGCCAGCGACAGTGCCAAGGTGGCGCTGTTCCGGGCGACCGCCGGCATCTGGAGCGCAGGCGAGGGCAGGATAGTTCGTCCGCCGCTCGAACGGATTCTGTTCTTGCCCGAGAGGCCCTATCTGCAACCCGGCACACTGCGCGAAGCGCTGCTGCACACGGGACAGGAGAGCGTCGTCAGCGATGAGCGAATCCTGGAGATTCTCCGCTTGCTGGACGCTGAGACGGTATGCAAGCGCGCCGGCGGATTGGACTTGGAACACGATTGGGACGATATGCTGTCACTGGGTGAGCAACAGTCGCTGGCTTTCGCACGCCTCCTGCTGGCCGCTCCCCGCTTCGCTTTTCTCGACCGGCCGGGCACGGCGCTCAGCGTCGATCAGGTTCGCGCGATCTTGAGGCTGCTCGCCGACCGATCTATTACCTACCTGACGTTGGGTGACGGCGATGACTACCTGGATGACTACGATGTCTTGCTCGAACTGGATGCGCAAGGAAAGGCGAAGCGGACTGCGTTGACGGAAAGGCCAACTCAGCCCACCTCAGCGTGACATGCGCGCTTCCGGACGGTGATCGTGGGGTGAGGATCAGAGCGCCAAGCGTGCGCGGCGCCTGCCACCGCCGTTCGTGAGCGTTGGCTCAGCGGTCGGAGGCCGACTCGGGGAGATTCCGCAGGTCAAGGTGCTTCTTGCTGAAAGACTCCTGGAGCAGAGTCTCGACTCGTTGCGTGGCTTCTTCGCATTTGGGTACGGCTTCGGGCAGTTTCCTCTCGGTCCAGAAACCGGCATGCTGTGAGACGGCTTCCAAGGAGACGACTTCGTTCAACGGTTCGCACGCCTCATTCATGTTCTCTTCGGCTTCGCTGAGTGCCGGATGTTCCTGCTCTTTCCCATCAAGGTCCGATGCGTTGCTGATGAGTTCGCTCGTGATTTTGTTGTGGTAACGAAACACGCGTTCGAATTGAGCTGCAAACTGCGCTTCGGTCATGTTGACCTCGCCCTGTTCGAGGGTGCGCGTCCGGACTGTCGAACAGTTCATCAGCATCGGGCACAGAACGAACGTCAGGGTCCAACCGGCCATGCGTCTTGAAGGGATGGATCGAATCATCATGCACGGCCGATTTACGCCGACTCGTTCAGGTGTGCGCGGAATCGACAGCTTTCTTTGCAGCGCTCTCCCACGCAATTTTCGCACAGATTTCGCCTCGGGTTGTCTACCGCAGGCGACCCTTCAAAGCCGTCGTATGGCCTAGGGGACCCAACCCCGCAACGTGACGCGTGCCTCTGAATCCTATGTGAGTTGCGACGTTTCTTCCGGCTTTGGCATGTCCACCCCGAGGCTGATCACGAAACTCGATGCTTCTTCAATGCTCATGGCCGACCGGACCACCTTCGATTCGTGCAGGATGACCGTGAAGCCGGAAGTCGGGTTCGGTGATGTGGGTATGTAAACCACATATTGCTCCCCCACGCGATTGGTGACGAATGCGGGAACCCACAGGCCGGGGCGCGGATATTCCACGTACACCACGTCCCGGAGTCTGGTGTCCTCATCGCCGCGGAAAAGGCTCAGGATCTTCTTCGTCACGCGATACAGCGTACCCAGGACGGGAACACGGTCCAGCAGTTTCTCCATGTAGTAGAGCAGGTGCGCCTTGTCTTGCTTGAGGAGATAGCCGAAATAAACGAGGAAGAGAACTGCCGCTGCGAACAGGAGGATGGGGACGAGGAGTGCTTCTTCAAAGCGGCCGTACAGTCTCATGACGAAATCTCGGAGCAGCCGTTCCACATACATGACGACTTGGACAACGATCACGATGGGTATCAGGCCCAAGACGCCGATCAGGAAGTAGTCGAAGAATCGCTGGAAGGTACTTTTCATTCTTGTTGTCTCCAAATGCGGGTTTGAAACGCTCGGGCTAAACGATGATCCGGTCAACGGAAGCGTCGGGTCGGCTCGGGCAATGAGGCATCTCGTCCGTCGGATTCGCGGATCAGGAACAGGATATTCTTGACCACGTAAATCGTCGCCAGCGGAACCATCAGGCTCAGCGCTGCTACCAGGATGAAAAGTTCACCCAGCTGCGAGTAGTCGGCCGGGGTTGTTACTGCGCCCGTCAGGGCGTCCTTGACCTCGCGCGTGACCGTGAACGCTTGGTTCAAGTATTTGGTTACCAGTTGCGAAAGGGCTAGGGCCAGGTTTGTGAAAGCGGCCATCACAGCGAAATAGGTGGCTTTGAGCTGCTGCGGTGCGGAGTTGGCGATCCAGGCGAGCATGGGAATCATGGCGATCTGGCCCAGTGGCGACTCCAATGCCGTGTCGATCAGCGCGATGAAGCGAGCGTCGACGACACCGCCCGTATGCGCCGCGGTCCAGTGATGAAGGCCGTAGAACAAGGCGATGTTCGGCAGGTAAAGGATTGCTCCGGCGATTGTGAGCACGGCAATCACGTAGGTTATGGGGCGTTCGGCCATGAAACGCCGGAAAATGAACATGCCGAACAGCGCCAGTGCACTCGCGAGAAGGGAGAGCTGCGAAAGAAATTGCTGATCGAACCCAAGCGCGTCGATCATCCACCAGCTCGATCCTGCTCCAGTCGTCGGGATGGCGCGAAAGGCAAAGATGACAGCCGCGGTTCCCAACAGGTTGCGACGGGCTTGGGGCTCCAGGTCTTCCGTGAGGCGCCACATCAGAAACAGCACAATGCCGATTGATCCCGCGAAGACGATCTCCTCATTGAAGGGGGGCGCCGTCAAACCCATCACGAGCGAGAAAAGGAGGAATGCGAGCCCGCCGCCAAGAATCCACCAATTAACGTCGGGGGGTTCGGAGCTGCGGACGTTCAAGAGCCGTTCGATTTCGGCCTCGGTGAGTCCCTGTCGGGCGAGCCGCTGCGCCGAGCGTCGTCGGAGAAATCCGGCTAGGACTACGCCGCCGCTGGACACCAGCGGAATCACCAACGCGAGCTGGTAAATCTTGAGATAGACCGCCGCCTTTTGCGGGGTGCTGAGTGCCTCGGCTCCCGAGAACATGTAGACGTTGGCTGCTGCGACGAGAATGGTTCCGCCGATGATGGCGACCCGCCCGAGCGTCTGCATCGTGGTGTGGCCGAGGTGAATCTGTTCGTCCGTCAAGGGCCGCCCGTCAGCATCGGCCCGCGGGACCGCCTCGACGGTCATTGCGTCGGCCACCACGTCCTGCAGCACATACCCCAACGGCCCCAGTATCGCTGACAGTACGTACCACTTTTCCGGTGCCATGATGTCGCTCATCACGCCGGGGTCTGCGAGAAGGCCGACCATGATCAAGAGGCTCAGCGCGACCAGACTCGCGCCGATATAAATCAAACCCGCCTTGTGCGGCCAGAGCAGGTCAACGAGATGCCCCAACGGCATTTTCAGCGCCCAGGGCAACATGGTCCAGAAGCCCAATGCGGCGAGAAATTCCGCCGAGAGGCCGAGGTACTCCTTGACGAAGAAGGTGCCGACGATTCCCGTCAATCCCGAGATGCCCGCGGCCAGATAGACCATGAGCGGGGGGATATAGGATAGCCGCAGTTCACGGCCCAGCTCCAGGATGTTGCGGTCGAACCAGCGCCGAACACGCGCATACAGGGTCATGCTTGCGTCCGATGTTGCGTCCGGGGCGGGTGATTGGTTGGGATTCGGCATGCGCGCTCCGAGGGATGTTCCAGGTTCCGAAGTTGTAATGGCGGTTGAGCGAATTCTCAAGGACTGTGCCAGTGTTGACCCACGCGGGCAGGCTCAATCCACACTGAGGTTGGTGCAATATGAGCCGAGTGCATCTTAGCGGATCAGCGGCAAGTCCGCAGTCCTCCATCCGGCCTTCAGAAAAGGTAGCCGAGCGACACGATTGCGGCGTTCCGAATTTCCGAGTCACCCCAGAGGTCGAATTCGTAGCCCAAGGCGACCGAGTAATGATCCATGAACACGCGCCCGACTTCGAAACTCAGCAGGCCGGAGTCTCCCCAGTCCTCGGGCTCGTCGAAATTGACCGTCCAATCACTGCGAACGTAGCTGTCATCTGACAACAAATAGACCAGGCCCACACTGCCGATCAGACTGCTGACCTTGAGACTGTCCCGCCCCCCGAAGATCGAACGACGGTATTCGAGGAAGGGGATGATCAAGAGTCCTCTGTCAACAAATGTGTAAACGACCGATCCGAGCGTTGCATGCCATTGCGTGACGTTCTGGCCAGCCCCTGTGAGTTCATTACCGGTCGGGAAATCGATACGAAAATCCGCAAGAGCGTTGGCCGCGGCCGATTGGAAGAAAATGTAGGCCGCCGAAAGGTAAATGTCGCCGAGTTCGACCTCGTCCTTGTCTCCCGGTCCATTGGACAGAAAGGGGATCCCGGCCTCGAAGCGTGTCCGCTGACTCAACGGCATTGCCAGTGCCGGAATCCACTCGACGAGGGTATGTTTGCTGCCCTCGCCGTGACCGATGGTCGTGTCGATGCGGACTTCCCGGAGGAACGAGGTCGGGTCGTTCACTTGTTCCGCAACGGACTCATCCGCCACGACTTTCGACGCGTTGGAGCTGCGGGCAGACCGCTTCGTTCGCTTGGCGAACCCGCCCGCGAAACAGTCATCTGTGCAGCCGAGGGCGATCGGCGCCATCAGGCAGAAACAGAGCAGGCGCAGGGGGAACGATGATCGACAAAGCAAAGTCGCCTCCAGGCCGGTGTGGTCGAGACGACAGTATAGCCGCGCAAAGGATCCGTACGCGGATGGGGGTTCGAAAGCCGTGATTGAGGGCAGGATCCGTGAAGGTCACAAGTGCCTCTAACAGCTCAGTGAGGGTCGGCGGCGGCATGTTGCTGAGGTTTCAATCCGGAGTTCCGCACGCGCCCAGGTGGTCCAGCTAGCGCGCCGCTCGTAGTCGTTGCCATATGTGACGCCGCACGATGAGTCGCATTGTTGCGTGCATGCCTGCGGAACAGTTTGGCGGGTACCGCATCCGCGGCGCTGCAAGCGCTCGGCGCATCGACTATCGCAGAACTGCGGTTGTGGACAAACCAGCCCTTGAATGCCCCCGCAAACCGTATGCTATTGAAATGGCGGCCAACGTTAGCGGGCGGTTTAGAGTCACGTAATGGTTAGGTTACCGTTGCATCAAGATTGCGCCGAAAATGGTTCGACCGCTGGCGTCAGAGCGCCGGGGCTAAGGGCTTCGGTAATTTGTAGACGTGTGGTGCGGGCTAGTTGGTCTGGGCGCAAGCCAGCGGGAATTGCGGGGCAATAATGCAGATGAAGATCAATGCACTCTAGCTTGAGGATGGCGAGGAGATGGATGAGAAACTCGTCTTCGCCGATAAACGGGGCATGTAGCCCAGCCTCCCCGGCATAGTGAAGGGCGATCGCCTGAACCGTCACGCCTGCCCGTTGCGCCGGTTGGAACAGTTTCCCGTGGAAGCGCAGCACTCGATCGCCTCGGGTCGTGGTACCCTCCGGAAACAGCATCAGGCGTTTTTCCTGGCGCAACTTCCACGCCATGATTTCCCCAGTCGCGGCCAGCTGTTCAGCATCACCCCGTCGGATGAACAGCGTACCCGTTCGTTGCGCCAAGAAACCTATCACCGGCCAACGGGCCACTTCTTCCTTGGCCAGGAACAGATAGGGGCGCTGGGCGCCGACGGCGATGATGTCGAGCCAAGAAATGTGGTTGGCGACTGTCAGTCCCGCAGTCGGATCCGGTTGCCCGGTAATATGGATTCGGAAGTTGAGAATGCGACACACAGCTCGCTGCCAGTGCAGGACGATCGACTCGCACCAGGGAACCGACCGGCGCCCCAAGAGATGCTTCAGCGCAGGCATCACGGCCGCGACGGCGATAATACCGAGCAGAAACATCCCGGCGATCAGCGTACCTCTATACCATTGCCGGCATCGCGACATCCGAACCTCCTAGCTTGGCGGCGGCGAAACGTTTCTCGTAGCGGGCTTGCATGCGTGATAATTCCAGAAGGATGAACACGTCCATCACATTGAAATCGGCATCCCAGAAGGGGTCCCCGCAGATCCAGCAACCCAGGCGCAAGTAAGCCTGTAACAGAGGCGGAATCCCGCTCTGATCCTGCACACAGCGTTTTCCCGGGGGAACCGGAATTCGGGGGCTTACCCGAAGCTCCTCCGGACCGAGTTGATGGGGTTCGATTTGCCGGTAAACCGCTTCCACCGCAAAGCCCTTGGGGCCTGGCGGAATGCTGGCGCAGCCCATCAGATAGTCGAATCTGCCGTTGTAGACATAGTCCGCGAGGCCGTTCCACAGGGTACTCAGGACCACGCTGCCCCGATGGGTGGGGTCGACGCAGGTGCGGCCGATCTCCAGAAATCGACCGGGCAACGATAGAACGCCATCGAGATGAAATTCGCCCTCGGAGTAGAAGCGCCCCAGTTCGCTTGCCCTGCTGTCGGCTAACAGCCGGGTGCAGGCGACGATATTTCCGGTGACGCTATCGCGCACGAGAAGATGGTCGCAGTAATCGTCGATATCGTCGTAATCGAGTCCCTCGATGCGGGTATGGAGATGTGCCCCCATTTCTTCGGCAAAGACCAGATGCCGGAGGGCTTGGGAGGCACGGATACTCGCCCGGTCCATGGCGAGTTCAGCGCGGTAGCGGCGAGGGCGAGAAGAGATCGATTTTGATGTGGATGCAGACATGAGCCTTCCGGTAGAGCTTCGAGAAGCGCTCAACGTACGAAAGCCGCATGATGGAATTATTGCAGGGGAGTAATGGAATGATGACGAGACGATGTAACTTGCGGTGTGCGTGATTCGGCATAGAATCTATCGATCTATTGGTTGACCAGCGCTCCGCCTCAGCGCTGATTTTTTTTCAGAGGCTCTTTGCTGAATGCTGAGATGAGTATCGCGCGTACCCGTGGCGACATTTCCGGATGCGACCCCGCGGTCGTCCAAGACTTTCTGGTACACCTCGAGGGCAAACCGGTGTTTCCAGAGCTATTGGATCTCTTGTCGCTGACCGTGCAGCTCGATGGACTGGCTCACGTGGAGATCCTGCGCACCGTTCACCACGGCGCATCGTCCTTTCCATTGATGGCCTTCCGGTTCGGTCCAGATGATCCGAAGACGCCAGTATTGGCGCTGTTCGGAGGTGTGCATGGCCTGGAGCGGATCGGTACGCGCGTCGTATTGTCCTATCTCCGAACCCTGATGGAACTGTCGCGCTGGGACCGCGTCACGCAAGAAATGCTGAAGACCACCCGGATCGTGTTGTTCCCGCTGGTCAATCCGGTGGGCATGTATCTGCAGCGCCGAGCCAATGGCAACGGTATCGATTTGATGAGGAATTCGCCGGTTAGGGCGGATGCCGTTGATCGCTGGCATCTGTTCGGTGGCCACCGGATCTCGCCCCGACTGCCCTGGTATCAAGGCAAGGAAGGAGCGCCCATGGAGGCCGAAGCCCAAGCCGTTTGCGATTTTGTTCGCCGCGAGATCTTCCCTGCCGAGGTCGCCTTGGCGGTCGATGTGCATTCGGGTTACGGCAAGGTCGATCGCTTCTGGTTTCCCTACGCGAGGACCAGGGAACCTTTTCCACATTTGGCGGAAGTGGTTGCGTTGAAACAGTTGCTCGACAAGGCCCATCCTCATCACATCTACCGCGTCGAACCGCAGTCCCGCCAGTACGTGACCCACGGCGATCTCTGGGATTACCTGTACGAGGAATTCCAAGCGGAGCGGCCTGACGGCCACTTCATTCCGTTCACGCTGGAACTGGGCTCTTGGCTGTGGGTGAAGAAGAACTGGCGCCAGGTGTTTTTCCGTTCCGGGGTCTTCAACCCTTGGCTTCCGCATCGCGAACAACGGACGCTGCGCCGCCATATGATTCTGTTCGACTTTCTCCATCGCGCCGTGCTGTCGCCGGACCCCTGGGCCAGTTTGGGCGATGCGGCTCGAGACCGGCTGCTAGGGTACGGGCTGAAAACGTGGTATGCGGTCTGAATTCTCGTTGACCGCGGCGATGGAGTTCGTCCGCGCCGAAGTGCGCAGACTGGGGGCGACGAACAAGACCAGCCGCCACCGTTATTTCTATTTGCCATCTCGCTAGGTTCCACCAGTCGGGATAGTCGGTGTTGCGCCTGCCGGCGACAGGAGACTCGCCACGATTCAGTCTTCCCGCCGCGTGAGTCTTCCGTATTCGGATCGGATGAGTTTTTCACCGTAGGCGCGTTCGAGCCGGCGAATAGTGAAATGAGCCCGGGCGATGTCCTGAAAATGCTCGAGGAACACGAGATTGACGAGGGCGCCGGTGGCGGCACCGAGCACCGGCACCATTTGAAGGGCAGCCTTCTCCGTGACGACGACGCCGAAGCGGGCCGCGATTTCGGCAATGAGGCGGACCAACGCCGGCGGACTCCACTTTACGATGCCCTGGTTCGTCACCTGTTCGGGGATCATCGAGAAGTGCATACTGAGCATCAGACGGATACCGTAATAGCCCGTCTCGGCCCCTTCATCCTCGTGTGATCGCCCGCCCATCGCGAACACTTCCACGCACGCTAGGCGTGATTCCAGGCTCGTGAGGTCCTCGCCTTCGCTGCGGGCGATATCCGCGATCGATCGGAGGATGATGGTGGATGTGACCGGCAGCTCGGCCAGCACGGCCGGCAGTCCGAACAATCCCGCAGCCGCTCCTGAGCACGCACTCAGGAACTTGTGATAGGCGTTGTGTCGTCGCTTCGATGTTTCGCTGGCCAACGAGTAGATGGCAACATGCAAAGATTTTTCCAGAGTTACCCGCATCGCATCGTGCAGACTTTCGTACCAGCTGTCGGGGAGCAGCTCGAAGAACTTCTCGATGGAAAGGCCAAGCTTGCTGGTCAGGCGGGCGGCTAAACTGGGGTGCTCCAGCTTGCGACAGGCTTTTCTAAGCGCCTCCCTGTCTTTGGGGATGATCGCGATGGTGGACATGCGTGGCACTTCCTGCTGGCTAATTGCGTCGATGAACCCACCGCCGTCGATGGTGAGCGCTACTTTAACGCACCGATTGGGTCGGGCATAGCGAATCCCAACCCTCATGGCCCGTGCCGCCAGCCCCCCTGCGGGCGGTGCAGTAATTCTGGAGTGTCCTGTATTCTGGCAGGTAAGGCCGGCTCTTGCGGCGCGACGCCACGGATTGTGTCCAAGGCGCGCGACTACAGTCGGCCAGCAGGTTGCTGGCCGGCGTTGGCGACGCGCTTTAGCTTCTCGCCTACCTCTAGAGGAGGCTTGCGCGAAAAGGTCTAAGTGTATGAATCAGGCTCGGGTCCGGAATCGGCCGGAATCGGCTCGATGCGGACCTGCATCTCGCCTCGCGAATTGGCGAGGACAGTCCGACGAACAGTCCGGCCCTCGTTCGTCGTCACCACTTCAGAAGTTAGAACATTCCACGCGAGCAGCAATCTTTCTGGCTGCTGGTCAGTTAGGGCGATCATTGTGCCTCCAGTTCGGCAAGAATTCGCTTTCAGCGTCGCACATAAGATTAGCTCCTGGAATGTAACAATCGCGTGAATTTCGGTGCGACGCGTGCCTGTTACCGATAACACATGCTTATTCGCCGCTTTTTCATGCTGTATATCGACTTCTGCAGAAACGAGCGAATGTCGCTGCCATCGAATTGCAAACCTTCTGTCACATGAATGACGCCTGACGGCGTTAACTTTCCTGCTGATGTTCAAAGCAGCGAATCGGGGACCATTCCCAACTGCCCCAACTGATCCCGCGTGGCAGGCGCACAAACTTGAGGACGGAATGAAGGCACTATTTATCTGCGGTTCACTGAATCAGACCAAGATGATGCATCAGGTGTCGCGACACCTGCCCCAATTCGACCACTATTTCACACCTTATTTTTGCGATGGCCCTGGACGCCTCGTCCAGCGCACCGGCGCCCTTGATTTCACCGTGCTCGGTGGGCGGTTTCACCGCCAGACGATTCAGTACCTCAACCAGCACGCAGTCACTTTTGACCACGAGGGTCGCCGCGGGCCTTACGATCTGGTGGTTACCTGCAGCGACCTCATCGTTCCGCGCCGGATACGGGGCGCGAAGCTGGTGCTCGTCCAGGAGGGTATGACGGATCCGGAGAACATGGCCTATCACCTGGTAAAAGCCCTGCGCCTGCCGCGTTGGGTTGCCCAGACGTCGACGACGGGCCTCTCCGATGCTTATGACATTTTCTGCGTGGCCTCCGAAGGCTATCGGGATCTTTTCGTCCGTAAGGGCGCGCGCCCGGAAAAGATCCGGGTGACGGGCATCCCGAATTTTGATCATTGCGAAATACACCGGGAAAACGACTTTCCCCACCGGGATTATGTGCTGGTCGCTACCTCTGACCTGCGGGAAACCTTTAAGTACGAGAATCGTCGCAAGTTCATTGAAAAGGCCAAGCGCATCGCTGACGGGCGACAGCTGATCTTCAAGTTTCATCCCAACGAGAACCCGCACCGCGCCGCACGCGAAGTAGCGCGCCAAGCTCCGGAGGCGCTTCACTTCGCCGAGGGGTTCACCGACCACATGGTCGCCAACTGTGCGGCGCTGGTGACCCGTTATTCATCGGTGGTCTTCGTGGCCGCCGCTCTCGGCAAGGAAGTACACTCGGATCTTGCTCCGGATGAACTGCAACGCCTCCTGCCGTGGCAGAACGGGGGCACGTCGGCGGCTCGCATCGCCGCTGAGTGCCTCAGTTTATTCGACCGGTCCCCTAAGGTGACGCCGCTTTTGCCTGCGACGGTCGGCCGTGTCCGTGCGCGTTTCTCCTTGCGCGTGCCGAAGGTTCGGAGGGCCGCACGGTGAAGGATGATGTGCTGATCGTGGTGCAGGCACGCGTCGGCTCCACTCGCCTGCCGGGAAAGGTGCTCATGGACCTTGGCGGTAAGCCGCTGTTGGCGCGGATACTCGAGCGCCTTGAACGAGTGCGCACCCCGTCTAGAGTAGTCGTCGCCACAACCACCGACCGGCAGGACGATTCGATTGTGGCACTCTGTCGCGGCTTGGGCATCGAAGCTTTTCGCGGGCATCCGAGCGATCTGCTCGACCGGCACTATCAGGCGGCTGTCGCCTTCGGCGCGCACCGTGTGGCTAAGATACCTTCGGACTGCCCACTGATTGATCCGGAGGTGGTTGATCGGGTGCTGGCGCGCTTCGCCCGCGGGGATTGCGACTATGCCAGCAATCTACATCCTGCATCCTACCCCGACGGCAATGACGTGGAGGTAATCAGCACCGCGGCTCTCGAGGCCGCGTGGCGCGAGGCTGTGCTACCGATGGAGCGGGAGCATACCACGCCCTTCCTATGGGAACGCCCGGAGCGCTTCCGGTTGGCCAATGTCCTGTGGGATAACGAGACCTCGTTGCGGGATTTTTCCCTGACTCATCGCTGGACCGTGGATTATCCGGAAGACTATGAATTCGTTCGATGTATTTTCGAGGAGCTCTATCCGAACAACCCCGCGTTTGGAGTCTCCGA
>Ga0209254_10002295_pt1 | contig 17356 bp, 15 predicted proteins | sample FrelakmetDIP11DI_FD_187148 | JGI IMG/M metagenome (GOLD analysis project Ga0209254, IMG submission 187148) | Freshwater lake sediment microbial communities from the University of Notre Dame, USA, for methane emissions studies - DIP11 DI (SPAdes)... | ecosystem: Environmental > Aquatic >... | reverse complement strand
TTGAAGACTTAATGAAAGGAAAAGGCCATGCCGGAGATAACAAAGGGGGTTTATTTTATACCAGGGCAGGATGAGTTCATCCCGGACTCTCACGTCTATGTGATTGGGATCCCTTCCTCTCAGGATCTCTCGATTGTGGATGCCGGTCTGATGGGCAAGGGCGGCTACAAGATTCAAAACATCCAGAAGCTGGGGATCAAGCTCCCGGATATCAAGAGGATCATCATGACCCACACCCATCTCGATCACATCGGGTGCCTCAAGGAGATCCGGGAACAGATCCCTCAGGCGGAGCTCTGGATTCATGAGGACGAGGCCAATCCCATAGAGCAGGGAGATGAGAGAGGCGTCTATGGCATGGAGATGTTCCGTACCATGTGTCAGACGCAATACGGTCTCAAACCCGGGGATTTCAAGTCCAAGGTGGATAGGAAACTCAAGGAAGGGGAAACACTTGATATCGGAGGTCTATCCTGGGAGGTCCTCCACATTCCCGGGCATTCTGCGGGAAGCATTGCTCTCTATGATCGGGTCCAAAAAGTGCTGATTCCAGGGGACGTGGTTTATGCCGACTATGCGATCGGTCGATTTGACCTTCACGGCGCGAGCGGCGGTGTGCTGAAAAAGTCCCTGCTCCGGCTTGCGGAACTGGAAGTGGAGATTCTCCTGCCCGGGCACAACAGGGTGGTCAAAGGGCTAAAGCCCGGCTACATTCGAGACACAGCGAAGCAGTGGGCACCTTACCTGAAGTAGGAGAAGTGCCTAAAGTTGTAAGAAACCAGTTACCAGTTCACAGTTATCAGTTATCAGTAAAACCGAAGAGCAATAGAAGAGGGAAGACAGAAGACAGAATCAAAAAACCGAAGTGTTGGAGAAATGGAGTGATGGAGTATTGGGTTTAAACCAGTACTCCAGTAAGCCAGTATTCCAAGCTCTTTAATGAGCTGAAGTGCCCAGAGCAGAAAGTTACAAAGGAGTTGTGACATGCTTCTCATAGAGAACTTGAAAGTTGAGCTCGGGGACAAGATCCTTCTGGACCACATTGACCTGGAGATAAGACCGGGCGAAACCCACGTCCTTTTTGGTCCCAATGGATCAGGAAAGACATCCCTTCTCATGACGATCATGGGTTATCCCCAGTACAAAGTGGTTGCAGGAAAAATGAGTTTCAAAGGACTGGACATCACCTACATGCCCATCAATGAGCGGGCTAAGCTGGGCATCGGCATGTCCTACCAGCGTCCGCCGACCATTCACGGTTTGAAAACGCGGCAGATGGTGAAGATCTGCGCTCAAGGAGCGACCGATGTGGAGGGCCTTGCCAGGATGGTGAACTTTTCGGAATTCCTGGATAGAGATGTGAACGCGGGCTTCTCCGGAGGCGAAATCAAGCGGTCGGAACTGCTTCAGCTGATGGCCCAAAACCCTGACTTCATGCTTTTTGATGAACCGGAATCCGGAGTGGATATGGAGAATATTCACCTTGTGGGCAAAGCCATTGCCGCTTTGCTCCAGAAAGACTCTGTCCACCAGGATGCCAAATCAAAGGCGCAGGTGAAACGGGAGCGGACAAAGATGGGACTCATCATCACCCACACGGGATATATTTTGGATTACGTAGCGGCAGATAAGGGACAGGTGCTCTATGACGGGAGACTGAGCTGCATCAGTAACCCGAGAGAGATCCTGAACTGCATCAGCCAGAATGGATACGAGGAGTGTGTGAGATGCATGGCATAGAGGAACTGAAAGAAAGAGCAGCGAAGGCGGCGGATAAGAAAGCTGCTCTGGGCCAAGACATCAATTTGAAGGAATTTGACGATTCTTTTGTGGTCCACTCTTATATGGCCGATGAGGACCTTTGCGCGCTTCCCCAGATAGAGCAAAAGAGGCTCATCATGGCAGGGCTGGACGTGACGCAGAAGGACAGAAGCGGTACCTTTTTCCAGAAAGACACCTCCGTGATTCACTGCCACAGCGCCCAGGACGGGATCGAGGTCATTCCTATCCGAAAAGCTCTGGAGCACCACCCCTGGATCAGAGACTACTACTGGAAGCTCGTGTCCGTGGATGCAGACAAGTACACCGCTGCGGTGGAGCTGAACCTTCACGACGGGTATGTGATTCGCGCTCTGCCGGGGAGCAAGTCGATCTATCCTGTGCAGGCCTGTCTCTATTTGGACAAGGAAGGGCTCCAGCAAAACGTTCACAATATCATCGTGGCAGAGGAAGGTTCGGAGCTCCACATTATCACGGGCTGTTCCACGTCCCCTCACATGAAAAAAGGCATCCATGTGGGGATCTCCGAGTTTTTCATCAAAAAAAACGCGAAACTCAGCTTCACCATGATTCACAATTGGGCAGAAGACATGGTGGTTCGTCCACGTTCCGTCGCTCGGGTGGAAGAGGGTGGCCTGTTCCTCAATAACTATGTCTGTATGAAACCGGTCAAGTCTCTGCAAATGTACCCGACAACGCACCTGGTCGGTCCGGACGCCGTTGCCCGCTTCTACAGTATCATCGTCGGAAGCCCGGGATGCGAGTATGATCTGGGCGGCCGAATCTTCCTCAAGAGCAAGGGGAACCGGGCGGAGATTGTGGCGCGCACCATTAGCAACGGAGGCAGGATCATTGCGCGAGGACATCTCATTGGCGAGGTCCCTAACATCAAGGCCCACCTGGAATGCAAGGGCCTGCTTCTGAACGGCGGTCTCATTCATGCGATCCCTGAGCTGGAAGGGCATGTGGACGGTGTGGAGATGTCTCACGAGGCTGCTGTGGGCAAGATCGCCCAGGAAGAGATCTCCTACCTCATGTCCCGGGGCTTGAGCGAGGAAGAGGCAACCTCCACGATCGTGCGCGGGTTCCTGAACGTGGACATTCCCGGGCTCCCTCCACAGCTGCGTGCTGAAATCGACCGGGCCATCGAAGAAAGCGACAAGGATGTGATGTAGCCGTCTCCCATACGACCTCTGGATATTTGGACCGCAGAAGAAAAGCGCGGATTGCAGAGGCTACCCTCATTATTCCATTTAAATTCTGGGGTGTTGTCTTTATCCGCTTCCTGTGATAGACGAAATAGTTACATCTTGTCTTGCGACTAAAAGGAGAGGGGTTATGGAAATTAAGATCCTATCTGCCAGGCCGGAGCAGATGAAGAAAAAGCCGACCGATGAATCAAGGCTTGGGTTTGGTGACATCGTTACGGATCACATGTTCCTCATGGACTTTCAAGAGGGCAAGGGCTGGATCAATCCCCGGATTGAGCCCTATCACAGTCTGGCCATTGATCCGGCAGCGATGGTTCTTCACTACGGGCAGGAAGTCTTCGAGGGGCTGAAGGCTTACCGGGGAAAAGACGGGGGCCTTTACTTGTTCAGAGCCAGGGACAATTTTCTCAGGCTCAACCGTTCGGCCCTAAGGCTTTGCATGCCCGAGGTGGATGTCGATCTCGGAATGGAGGCGCTGACAAAGCTTGTCCTGCTGGACAAGGACTGGATCCCTCGAAGCCAGGGAACCTCGCTTTACATCAGGCCTACCATGATCGCCACAGAGCCTCACCTCGGCGTCCGGCCGGCCAAGGCTTACCTCTTTTATATCATCATCGGCCCTGTGGGGGCCTACTACAAAGAGGGGCTGAATCCGGTGAAAATCTGGGTGGAAGACAAGTACGTAAGAGCCGCAGTGGGTGGATTGGGAGAGGCCAAGACGGTGGCCAACTATGCGGCGAGCCTTCTGGCTGCAGAGGAAGCCAAGAAAAAGGGTTTCACTCAGGTGCTTTGGCTGGATGCCGCCCAGAGGAAGTTCGTGGAAGAGGTCGGCACCATGAACATGTTCTTTGTCATTGACGACGAGGTGATCACCGCACCTCTCGGGGGCAGCATCCTTCCCGGAATCACCCGGGCCTCGGTCATCCACATGGTGAAAGACTGGGGCATGAAGATGTCGGAGCGTTTCCTCGCTATTGATGAAGTGATCAGCGCTGCTCAGAATGGAAGGCTCAAAGAGGCTTTTGGAACAGGAACCGCCGCGATCATCTCGCCCGTAGGCCAGATCACTTACAAGGGAAAGGACTATGTCGTGGCAGGAGGAAAGATGGGCGCTGTTTCCCAGAAGCTTTACAATGAGATCGTGGCCATCCAGTATGCTGAAAAAAAAGATCCGTACGGGTGGAGGATAAAGATAGGATAGGAAGGTACACGGTGCACCGCGCAAGGCGCACGGGGGTAAAGTCCAAAGAAAGAGACGGTGCACGGCACAGGGTGCAAGGCTCAAGGCACAACGCACACGGGAACAAGGAGAATTTCCTTGTGCCGTGCACCGTGTACCTTGGGCCGTTTTTTCTATGACCACGCCACTATTTGGTGGTGGCCAGACTCAGATGAGTGGGGAAATCTATGTTACCGACCATTGAATGGAAGGGCAAACACGTCCGCATGATCGACCAGCGAAAACTCCCGGCCAAGGTCGAGTGGGTTGTGTGTAAAGACGACAAGGATGTGGTCAGGGCCATCCGGAGCATGGTCATCAGGGGAGCCCCGGCGATTGGCGTGGCAGCGGCTATGGGTCTGGCCCTTGGAGCCGGGTCTCTGAAAGCCGGATCCTATGACGACTTCCGGAATCGTTTCCTGAAAATGGCCGATAGAATGGTGAAAGCCAGGCCAACGGCCGTTAATCTGCGATGGGCCGTTGAGAGGATGATTCACCTGGTGGAGAAGACGGTGGGGATGCCGCTGGAAAAGATCAGGATCGCCCTGAGGCGGGAGTCCGAAAAGATCCTCTCAGAAGACATCGAGATCAACCGAAAGATCGGCGAGTACGGCCAAAGGATGGTCCCGGCAAACGCGACGATTCTGACTCACTGTAACGCAGGCTCCCTTGCGACAGGAGGGTATGGCACGGCCCTTGGGGTCATCCGGGCCGCGCATGCTGCGGGTAAAAAAATCGAGGTCATTGCGGATGAAACGAGGCCGTGGCTTCAGGGTCTTCGGCTCACAGCCTTCGAACTCATGGAGGACGGTATTCCCGTGACGGTGATTGCCGACAGTGCGGCCGGCTATATGATGAGCCGGAAAAAAGTGGATCTCGTCATCACGGGAGCCGACAGGATCGCGGCCAACGGAGACGTGGCGAATAAAATCGGCACCTATCAGGTGGCTGTTCTGGCCAAGGAAAACAACATCCCGTTTTACGTGGCTGCCCCCCTTTCCACCATTGATCTGAGAATCAGGTCAGGAGAAATGATCCCGGTGGAAGAAAGGGATTCCAAAGAGATATCCCATTTTCAGAAAATTCGGGTGGGCCCTCCCGGAGTGAAGGTTTTCAATCCGGCTTTTGACATTACGCCCAACAGGTACGTGGCAGGGATTATCACTGAAAGAGGGATTGTGAAGGCTCCTTATGAGAAGAAAATAAAGGAATTTTTCAAAAAGCGATGATATTTGATTGAGAGGACAGAAAAAGTTTGACATGCGCGTCCCCAATCCCTATAAAAGAAACTAACAAATCTCCCTCCGGGGCGATCCTGCAATGCAGGATCGGCAAGAAAGGGGTTGAGACCTTCAGAACATAGTCTAAAATGAAAGGGGGTGAGGACCTTGCGTTCCTTACTTGACCTTGTGCTCATAGATCTCTATGAGTGCAATCATGAAAAGCTCCTCGATTCTGAGGTGATTAAAGAGGGGATGCTGACGGCTGCAAAGCTCATGGGAGCTGAAGTAGTCGCGGTGTCCTTTCATACTTTTAAGCCATGGGGTGTGAGCGGAACGGTGACCATTGCCGAGTCCCACCTCGCGGTTCATACTTGGCCCGAATACAATTTCGCCGCCATCACTTTTGAGACCTGCGGTCAGATGGATCACAAGAAAGCGTACAGATTCCTGGCTGAGTTTTTTGGATCAAAAAGCCCTAAGGTTACCATTCAGAAAAGGGGATTCATGGACACTTACGAGGGTGAGATCTACTACAAGCAGGAAGCAGGTTGACTGAGCAATCGGGCTAATGATGATTTGCCCTTTATAGTTTTACCCGGCACCCCTGTTCACGAGCAACTCCCACTGTGAGCATGCCCTAGAGGTATGTCCATTTCCCCTCGTGCAGCCCTCCGGCCTCAACCAAAGACGAATCCTGAAACCCGAATGTCGAACAAGGAATTTCGAATGATGAAGTTTAGTTAATTCGACCGGTTCGTTCGGCGTTCTTTATTCGTGATTCGACCTGCCCGCTATGCCCTCAAACTGATTTCAAGTAGATTCGTCATGCCTACGAGTGTCACGGGTACCGGTACGCTTCAAAGCACCCCGCAGGGCAGGCGGGTATTCTGCGGTTCTCTTTTGAACTTGTCAGCAGTTTGCGAGCAAGTCATGGATTAAGATTCTAGCCAGGTCTACTGAGCGGTGTGCACTCTCACCAACTCTGGGAAGTTGATTTCACTGTTTGACCGAATTCCGGTGGGAGTTTCTCTATGGCGGAATCCAAATGCTCATTGGCCTTATTGCGGTCGGTTTTGCGGAGGGCGCTCATGGCCACTAGATCCGCACCGGCCGACACATACGCCTTTGCCTCCGGCCCGAATTCGGCCAGGTAGGGATCTTTGTCAATGGGAGATTCCTTCAAAACGTCATCCAGGAGACCCAGAAGATCCTCTTCAACCAAGGCCTTCTCAGCCCCTGCGATGCGGCTCTGATAGCTTTGAGGCGAGGAAAACTCGATCGCAGGACGATCGTCGGTGTTCACAGGGAAACCGCCGAAGAGTTCCCTGGCTTGACGGAGGTTGCCGCTATACAACATAAGGGCGTTGGCAAGAATGAGAGGTTCACTAAGGGCAGGCCCCTTTGGGTTTAGCCGCCAAAAAGCTTGGATCAAGGCTTCCGGCTTCAAGGGAGATGGGCTTGCATGACCAATGAGAGCCATGGTTGGCCGGTCTGTTAAGAAGGAATTCCGCCAGAAGGTCACGGAGTCGAAAACCTGAAGCATGGTGTTGACAATCGTGCAGAATTCACGACGGGACAGCTGGTATAGGGCGAGCCACTGAACAAAAAGCCCGTCTTCCTTGAGTTTTGATTTCGCAGTCTGAAAATGCTCAACCGTGTACAAGTTTCCGATTCCGATTTTCCATGGCAGGAACAGGTCTCCAATGATGAGGTCATATTGCTCCTGTTTACCCAGCAGGTAGTTGCGGCCATCCTCAATCACAACGGAGGCACGAGGATCGTTGAAAAGCCGGCCGACGTAATCGGCAAGATAGAGCCGCGCAGCCTGGACGACTTCTGGAACAAGTTCACACACCGTGATTTTTTCCGCATCATAAATGAGAGCCGTATCGGCCGTAATGCCGGTTCCCATTCCTAGGTAAAAGAGGGACCTGGTATTCGGATGAATGTTCATGGGAACGATTGTCTGGGCTCTCTGATTGACCACAAAGGCCTGCTTGGTTCCCCCAAGAATATATTTGTTGTTCAGGACTAAGGACAAATACTCTTCCTGTCCTGGATTCTTGACTTTCATCACGGAAGTAACGGAGTGACTCCCTTCAATCACGGCGACAAGCTCCTGGTTCCCTTCGGCGCCAAGATAAACAAGGGGATATTGATCTCCATAAGTAAAGAAATGAAGGAAAAGGGCTAAGCCCCCGACGACCCATGCCATGTGCCGTTTCATCCCGACGCCTGCGACAATGGCCGTGAGAAACGCCAAGGCGAGGTAAATCAGGCAAGTGACTTTGAGACTGTTCCAAAGACCTAATTGTCCTAACATCAAGAACCCGGCGCACAAGGAGCCCAGAATCGCTCCGAGGGTGTTGATGGAAAGAATGCGGCCCATGACTGGGCCCGGCTTCTCTTCCATGCCTTCCGCGAGTTTGATGAGATAGGGGAAGATGCTCCCGAGCAGTAACCCGGGAACGAGAATGATGGATGACGTTGCCCCGAAAAGGGCCAGCAGATAGAGCGCCCAGGTCTCGTGCTCATGGAAAACGAGCCGATCTAATCCGTTGGTCACATGGTTAAAGAGTGCGGGCGTCGTGCTGCAACTGAGCCCGGCCAGAGTGAGAAGGATGACCAAAACGGGGACAGGATTGAGATTGATTCTTGAGAGGAGGTTGGCCAAAGCAGCCCCTATAGCCAAGGCAATCAGGAATACAATGAGAATCATGGAAAAAGTGTAAATCGTGTTTTGTAAAACCTGGCTGAACATCCTGGTCCAAAGAACCTGCAAAGCCAAAGCCAAGAACCCTGAAGAGAAAGCCAGAAGATAGAGCAATGGTGTGCCCAGGGTGTCCCGCTTCATGTGAATGCCTTTCGGGCTTGGAAGGATTTCAGAAGGCGCTGGGATTGTTTCTACCGCTTTGCCGACCATAAGCGCCAATAGGCCGATGGCCGTGCTCATGACGATGGCGGCCGTGTAGGACAGGGTGTATCCCAGGAGGGGCGGCAGAATGAACCCTGCCAGGAAAGTGCCTAGTACCGCACCGGCTGTATTGATGGTGTAGAGAAGAGTTCCTGTTTTTCCCAGCTCGAGAGGCCTTCTAATGAAATACTGGCTCAGTACGGGCAGCGTCCCTCCCATGAAAAAGGCAGGCAAGAAGAGGATCGTCAGCGACAGGAGGAACTTGGCGAGAACGAAAAGCGCCGTGTGGGTCTCAAGAATTTCAAATAGAGGAGAATAAAGCGAGCGGTACAGGCTGAGCAGCAAAAAGTACAATAGGGCTGTAAGACCGATACCAATTTCAAGCAACCCATAGGCTTTGAGCAAATTTGAAATGAATGGGGAACGTTTGCCCCAATACCATCCGCCGACGCTCAATCCCAAAAAGAAGACCGAGAGGGTTGTTGCTGCGGCGTAAGCCGTGTTTCCGAAGAGAAGCTGAAGCTCCTTGAGCCACAACACCTCATAGACAAGACCCACCGCCCCTGAAAAGAAAAAGAGAATTAAAATGATGCGCTTCTCAAAGAGAAAGCGATTCACCGAGATTTACCCCGCTGGTTAGTTGAGCAATTGCAAAGGCGCTATTCCCGTACCGGATGCCATTCTTACAGTCACGTCAGTGATCTGTCAACCAATGTGGTACCCTGTCAGAGGGTCGGGGATGGTTCGTTGTGTCCGCAGAAAGCACCTGGTCCCCTATCTTTCCCTGCTCAAGACAAAGCACAAAAGGGCCCTAAATTACTTGAATGTCGCCTCACCAACACGTTTCATTGCCGGGTGGTTCCGCTTAACCACTCCTTTCGCAGGTACCTTCTTGAATACATGAAAACAGGGGAACCAAATGATCGTGGCAGAAGTCCTGACTCGGCACCCTGCGTTGGCTTCTTATCGTAGTCCCCACTTTCGGGAGGTCGTTTTTGCTGATGATTTGATGGCCAAAACTTAAGAAGGAAAGACACGATCTAATCAAAACGGAAACGCCACAGGGCACCCGCGAAGAAAAGTGATGCAAAACCCAGCAGAACGCCTGTTTCGGGTAGGACCTCTTTCAGACCAAGGCCCCGAATAATAACATCATGGTAGCCGGCCAGCGCCCAGGCATGAGGGGTGAAAAGAGACAGGGTTTTCATAAAGCCGGGCATGATGAAGGCAGGGACCATCATCCCGCCCAAGGCCGCGAGCGTAATGGCGAAAAGGACAGAAAGGCTGTTCACCTGCGCCTCGGTCTTGCCGAGGGCTGCCACCAAGAGACCCAGACCGTTCGCTGCTGCGGCCAGGGCCATGGAAACGACGATCACGGCAGGAAGATATCCGGGTTTCATATCAAAGAGAATGACTCCCACCGCGAACATCAGCCCGATTTGAATCAGGTTCACAAGGTAGTAAGGGAGAAGCTTGCCGATGAGGAGCGCTGTTTTTGATAAGGGTGCCGCCAGGATCCTCTGGAAGGTGCCATCCTGCTTTTCACGCAAGAAACTTGAAGCCAGGGTGAGAACGATAAAAAAGACTCCAAAGATGGTGTAAGCGGGGACATTCTGTTCCGTGGCCGTAGGCCGTCTCCCTGCAGAGAAGCCTTTCGGGGATGCGTTGACAAAAACCACTATGGAACTGTCGCCGGCGCCCTTGTGCGGGTCTTCAAGAATTCTCTCGAATTGATTTCCCATATTCTGGTTGGAAGGGTCCAGGCCAAGAGGGATCTCGCTCGCCGGATTTCCAAATGCCTGCTTCATGCGTTGAGGCATGGTGGCCAATAGGATGCGGCGCTCAATGGTACTTCGAATCACGCCTTTTACCGAGGCTAGAAGCTGGATATTGGTGGCAGGGTCACTGATCAGATAGACGGTCGCCTTTTCGCCCTGTGAAGCCCGTGGATCCTGGAGAATTCGTTCGGAGAAACCGGTCCCAAAAGCCAGGGCGAGGGAATAATCGCCCTTGCGAATCAATGCTTCAGCCTTTTCAAGGCTGAGGGAAACCCCGCCTGCAGTCTCGATCAGCATCAACTCTTCGATGCGTTTCAGATCCGCAATCGCCTGTTCCGCCAGGGGGCCTCCATTTTGATTAATCACCAGCACTTGAACGGGGCGTCCCTTGGTTCCTGCTTCAAAGACCCCTTGCAGAGCAAAGCTCATCACAAGAATAAAAAACATGGGCATGGCAAAGAGCAGCAAGAGCGCTTCACGGTCCAACCAGACGACTTTAAGCTCTTTAAGCGTGATGGCGATGATCTGCTGAAGCATTGTCTTGAACCTTGTGCCCAGTTCTTCTGCGTTTCAATCTCTGAGAGTTCGGCCTGTCAAGTGGATAAAAACCGTCTCCAGATTCGGTTCGATGATATCCAGTGTTTTAAGCATCCCGCTCCGCTTGTCCATGAGGTCAAGGAATTCTCTCACGGCGCGATCCGTGCGGTCCGTTTCGAGACGGAGGTGTCTGCTTCGGTCGTCAATCACCCTGAATGAGCCAAGATGCCCTATCTGGCGCAAGAGCGTATCATCAGGGTTCGCATTGAATTCAATGCGCACGATGCCCGTCCCGAGATTGCGAACCAGTGTGGCGGGGGTATCCAGGGCAATCATCTTTCCCTGATCCAGGATGCCGACGCGATTGCAGAGTCGTTCTGCTTCCTCAATGTAATGGGTCGTGTAAAGGAGTGTGACTCCGGATTTGTTAAGACCTTCGAGAGTCTCAAGAATGGCATTTCGGCTTTGGGTATCCACACCCACTGTGGGTTCGTCGAGGATCAGGATGTCCGGCTCATGAATGAGCCCCACGGCAATATTCAGACGCCGCTTCATGCCGTGAGAGAAAGTGGCCACCGTCTGGCTGGCGTGATCCCTCAATCCAACAACGTCCAGGACGGCGGCGATGCGTTCCTTCAGTCGGCCTTTCCTCAGCCCGTAGATCCTTGCGAAGAAAGCCAGGTTGTCCCGGGCGCACAAGGTAGGGTAGAGGGCAAAAGACTGAGGCACAAACCCCAACTTGGCCTTCGACTGCATGGGTTTCAAAAAAAAGTCATGTCCGCCAATCAGGATTCTGCCGCCGGTAGGTTCAACCAATCCGGTAAGCATTCCGATGGTGGTTGTTTTACCTGCGCCGTTAGGCCCTAGAAGTCCAAAAAACTCTCCACGGAAAATCTGGAAGGTGATTCCCCTTACCACCTCGGCATCCCCATAGCTTTTGCGCAGATTCTCAACAGAAACCATGGGCTCGGGCATCCTGTTCATATCACTCACCCCTTCTCTCTCTAAGAAGGAGATGTCTGAACCGGCACCTGTTGTATCGCTGGGCCATGATGAGAGGAAGATTTTCGCCTGCGGCATAGAAAATCATGATGAAACCGACGGCAAAAGGATTCCACAAAAAGAAGAAGGGGGCGAAAAGGGTGATGATCCAATGGGTCAGTTCAGCTCGACAGGTTTCGACCAAAAAGGCCTCAAAATAGTCCCTGTTACGGCTGCTGAGCTTATTTTTTGGGAAACCCATTCTTCCGAGGAGCGGGGATCCATCGGGCAAGTATTTCTTCCATTTCCTGATCTTGAAAACGTCATGATACATTCGCCCGTCTCTCTCCCACTTCCTGCTTCGACAGAGCCAGTTCGCCGGATTAAAGTGCTTCGCCGGAATCCTGACGATGATATGAACAACCCCCATGTGAATCACAAACCAGGCAATGATATCGATGACAACAGTCCAGAAGGTGGAGAGATGGATGAGTCTCATGTGCTAAGATCTCTCTTTCGGAGTGTTCACGATTCTCCCCTTCCAGGGGACTTTTCTCATAAAGAAAATGCGAAGAAGCGATAGCCCGAACACGAAGACGAAGAACACCAGGGGGATCTGAAATAGGAGCGCTGGCAAGAACCCGAAATTTCCGATTCTCAGGAGCATCCAGTGAATCTGCAAAACATAGAGGCCATCAAGAAGGGCCAACCAAAACAAATCTGTCATATTCCCAAGAATGGCGGATTGAATAAGATGTCTTGTGACTGAAAAACATCCAAAGATCCAACAGACCATCATGAGCAGGCTTCCAAGAGACATGGCATTGGCGCCCGTCCCAAATCCTTTGCTGAAGCCCTCGATCAGCGAGCGTAACCCTGCTGGATACATGCGAAATGAGATGGAGTCCTTCCCCCCATAGCAGTGGACTTTACCATTCGCTCTTAAGAATTCCTTTCCGAGCGCCAGACTCTCAAGAATTTCTCCCCGGACCCTCTCATGGCTGTGTCCTCCCACTGCGAAATAATCTTCCCTTGAGCAGACCATACAGGGCCCGAAGGCCCCCAATGGCCGCAGCTTATCCCCAATGGGAGTAAAGGCCTTCATCCCGCCCATGGCCACAATATTGAAGAAAGCAGATAACCTTTCATAGGCCTTTTTCATCTGATGAAAGGGCTGAATGGACAGGAGCCCCCTTTTTTCTCGATAGGCATACAGGATCCTTGAAAGGCCGTCGGGTTCCAGGAAGGTGTCCGCGTCGAGGAAGAGAAGTATGTCACCTGCTGCCTTGTTAGCCCCCTGCCAGCAGGCCCAGGGTTTTCCCGCCCACTTTTCAGGCAGGTCATCTGATCGAACGACGACACAATCTTCTCCTCCTGCAAACGCAGCCGTGCCATCCTCTGAGTGATCGTCAACCACGATGACTTCAAGGGGCTTCAGCGTCTGGTGTTTCAGCGAATGGATCAAGAACCCGAGGTTTTTTTCTTCGTTTCTCGCAGGGATGATGATGGACACTTCGGATGAGCCCTTATTCGGATTGCCGGATTTCCTGGGGTTGGGAATCTTCCACAAGAAAACAAAACCGAGGAGCCAAAAGAAGAAGAGAAGGAAAGGGATGATCGTGTTCATGAACGCCTGTGATGAAATCGCAATCGACTCTGCAACTCATGGACAACATAAAGCACGCCATTCGCCGTTGTTATTCATTAACATAGACCGCGACTCTTGGCAATGGTGATGGTCTTGATCATTTTTCTGAGTATGCGTTCTGGACTTCTTGCATACCAAACCGCGGTGGCCATAGTGAGGCCTATCCTTCTTGGATTGGTATCCCCTCAGTTATGGGTGGACTAGGCTTGATTGCCGCAAGATAGGTGTCTGAAACAATAAAGAAATACTGGAAATGCTTACTGCCCGGCTTAAGTCCCTCCTTTACGCTGAGGCTCCTGTAAGACCATTCATTTTCCATCCTTTTCTCCTCCGTGAAATAAGCTAGGATTCTATCTTTCCCCTTTATATGGTGATAGCAAGAACTCGCTTTCTGTGGGGTGAAGTATAAGGCGTTCCGCCCTTATGTGTCAATTCTGAACACACTCGATGATCTAGGGTATTCCTTCTCAGTGCTATTGTATCTTGCGGGGCCTTAAGTCTTGGCTTTTATCACAATCGATACTTTTGCCACACTAACGATTTCCGAATGCTAAAAGAGTCAAGATACCAGAGCCATAGGGAACCGCAGAATCAGAGCTGCTCTACCACATAACCTTTACTCTTGATGAGCTCTATAATTCCTCTCTTGCCGACCAGGTGTCCAGCTCCAACGATGACGAAATAACTTCCATTCGAGTTCAGATATCCATCAATCTTCGAGGTCATTCTAAGGTTTCGCTCATCGAAGAGCTTTCCGAATATTGGGGCTATGCTCGCATCTCGTATAACAGCGTCCGCTAAGATTGATTCCATGGCCAGCGAATCTCCGGATATCCATGCTCGAACCAGAGCTTCCACCTGGCCACCCATAGAATTGAGGGTTTTCAGAGTATACAGAAGAAGTTGCTCTTGTTCGTTATCGGAAAACCCAGACAACAGGCCGAGTTGTTCATCGAGGCTTTCGAGCTCCAGAATTCGTTTCTTCCCTTGGGCTTTCTTAAGAAAGTAATAGTCCACACCATATTGGGGATCGTACCCTAATCTCGTAAGCTCCATAGCCTGCAACGACAATGCAAGAAACCATGGTTTTTGCATCCGGATGAGCTCGACAGGAATGCCAAGGGTGCCGGTCTCTTTCTTAACTAAACGGTATGTTTCCGGCGAGACGTGTTTTTCTAGATGGTCTTCGCTTTTGTAAAAGGCCCTCTCCGTTAACATCTTCAGATCCAGCTTGCCGAGTTCGTTTATGTTCGCTTCCACAACCAGATTATTTGATGATTCATAAGCGTTTTCTATGGTCTTGTGGAGCGGATAGATATCTTCCTTCAAAAAATGAATCGAACCGAGCAAGTAAACGGTTGCGCTCCTCGATTGGACCTTCCACAGGAAGTTTTTCTGGTCATAAGAATAGGCAGATTCTTTGTAGGCAAAAGACCCGCTCAAAGCCAAAATGATGAGGGCTATGAAAAGGGGTACAATCTTGGATCTTCCTGCGTTGGTAATCCTCCGCAGTGATTTGTTCAGCTTATTGTGAAATTCTCTAGCACTCATTTCTTTCAGAATTCCCCCGAACCTGGATAGTCCTTAGCAGTGACTTTCAGAAGATGGCAGCTTTGGAAACAATGAAGTAGCCCGCCTGAGCGTTGCCGGGATTCTACCCCAAAGCCTCATTGAGCGCAATGAACAGATCCCCATCACGCAAGACAAGCTTCGATTTGGTCTGGATGTTGACAGGGAGCTGCTTCTGGAGAAGTTCTTCCAGGCAGCGCCTCGTCAACTCATCCTTGGCTTCAATCGCCGCACGCCACCTTCTGTGGGAAGGAATAGTTTAGAGTTCGCTGCTACCCTGCGACTTTCCTTGACAACATAAAAACTGACCAGTATAGTTTAAATGGTCATCTTGCAAAGGGGCTAGGAGGATAGACATGTCCAGAAACCTTTCGATTGTTGAAGCGAAGACTCATCTCTCCGACTGCATCCGTGAAGTGGAGCAGGGAGGATGGGTCCTCATCACCCGGCATGGTAAAGCTGTAGCAGCTCTGGTCCCGGCGGATATCCTAGAGCATGTGGAACGCCTGAAGAAAGCCGGTCCGCGAGGAGGACTCGCCAGCTTGGCCGGCGGCTGGAAGGGATCTGAGGATCTGGTCCGCCTTCTTGCGCAGTCGAAACGCACGAAACCCCGTAGGCATCCCGTTCTGGATTAGGTGACCTGATGGCTTACCTTTTCGATACGGACGCCATCTCGGAATTGCTGCGTCCCCGACCTGCTCTGGCCTACATCGAATGGCTCAGGGGCGTCCCCCGAGAGGATCAATTTACGAGTGCCGTGGTTATCGGGGAACTGTACCGAGGAGCCTTCCGGTCTCCAGCGCGGGAGCGCCATCTGGTCAATATCCGGCAACGTATCCTGCCCGCTGTGACTGTACTGCCCTATGATGTTGCCATTGCGGAGGTGTGCGGGCTTCTGTCTGCCGAATTGGAGGAGGCCGGACAGTCGCTTGCTGATGCGGATCTTCAAATTGCAGCGACGGCCGTCTACCACAATCTGGAACTGGTCAGTGGAAACCTTCGGCATTTTGCTCGCATTCCCCAACTTCGGTGTAATCCGATACTGACCAAATCTCGCCGATGATAGGGATTCTTAAGTTTCGAAAACCAACCCCAGGGCTTATACGGTACTTAGAAGACCGCCTCGAACTTCATCTTGTCAATGCATGCTTGTCTTCAGAACCCTCTTCGTGTCAGGGGTCACTTTGAACCGGTCGTCAATCCTGAAGCCGCAGACCCAGACGGGTGTGTCATCACAGCACAGGATGGGTGTTGAGTGCCGCTGCTCCATAGGGACTTTGAGATCCACGAAGAAATCCTTCAGTTTCTTGTGCCCCTCCATGCCGAAAGGGATGAACCTGTCACCCGGTTTGAATGTTCTCAGGGTGAGAGGAAAGCGCAGCTTTCCTGCATCAAGAAAAGCTGTCCTCGCCGACCCTCTAAAACGTAGGCCCTTTCTGTTCTTGGTCTCTTCAACTGAGATGCTCCGGCCGATTTCCTCGATATCATATGTCCCAGGTCCATCCAGCGTGTAATGGAAAGGCAGTGGTTTCCTTTTTGTTGAAGCAGAAAAGACCAGGTGATCATAAGTTCGTTTGACGGTCAGTCTCCCGGGGAGATTCAAAGATGCTTGGGGTTTCTCAGATTGAGCCAAGCGCTGGATCGCTTCTATGTGATCCCAACTGATTCGACGCAGATCCTTCTTCGCCTTTCCGATCACATTTCTTATCACACGCCTTCTCAGCGCAACAGGAAGAGCCAGGAAAGAGGCAGTGGACAACTGAAAGGTGTTGTCAGGATTGCGTGTAACCTCTTTTTTGAGCCAGGCTTCTGCAATTCGTTCCAGGTAGTCGTCTTCATCGCGCAGAATTTCCGCAGTCTGTCCCAGGAGGTGGACAAGCTGAGGTTGATGCTGTTCAAGTAGAGGCATTAGCTCCAGTCGGATCTTGTTCCTAAGGGTGTCGGTCTTGAGGTTGGAACTGTCCGTGACAGAAGCGAGTTGTTTCGCTTTCAGGTAGTTCTCAATCTCCGTGCGCTCGATCTCGATAAGGGGTCTGAAAATCGAACCGTCGCGACAAGGAGGGATGCCTGTTAGTCCGGACGGGCCGCTGCCTCGCAACAGGCGCATGACGATCGTCTCGGCCTGATCGTTCAGATTGTGGCCCAGTGCAATCTTCCGGGCTTTGTGCTTTTTCCTCACCTTCTCAAGAAACGAGTATCTTGCGGTCCTCGCCACCTCCTCCCTGGAGCCCCGGGCTCTTTTAGCAAGCAGGTGGCCTTTCGCTGTTTCAAAGGGAAGGTTCAGAGAATCTGCCAGACCAAGGACAAAGGCGGTTTCAGACTCATCTTCAGCCGGCCTCAGGCCATGGTCAAAGTGCGCAACAACGAGATGGATATGCAATTCATTTTTCAGTTCATGGAGAATGTGAAGGAGGCAAACAGAGTCAGGCCCTCCGGAGACAGCGACGATGACAGAGTCACCTTCAGAAATCATCCGGTGACGAGAGAGGGTGTGTTT
>Ga0209254_10002294_pt1 | contig 17362 bp, 13 predicted proteins | sample FrelakmetDIP11DI_FD_187148 | JGI IMG/M metagenome (GOLD analysis project Ga0209254, IMG submission 187148) | Freshwater lake sediment microbial communities from the University of Notre Dame, USA, for methane emissions studies - DIP11 DI (SPAdes)... | ecosystem: Environmental > Aquatic >... | reverse complement strand
GCACACCACTGAAAGGAACCGAGCCTCAGGCCAGCGGCGGCGCAGCGCCGAGAAGGCCGCCGCCCCAGCTTTCTCCATTAGCTCGATGCCAGGAGTACCGAGCTCTGCGATTGCGTAGCGATCCATTGCGCGCACCTGCTCCGCGGTGAACAGGTCCCTCGGCAATGGCGGGGTTAGGCTTTCCGTCATAGGAATGATTCGATCAAAGGTTTGTGTGTTTAAGGTAGGCAAGGAAAGTCTGCTATTCTCGCCGACGATGGGAGCAAACGGCAAAGGGTGGATATGGTCATTGCTGCGAAAGCGGGCCTCGACCGTGCGAGGTTGACCGATCAGATCAAGCGCTGGGGCCGGGAACTGGGATTCCAGCAGGTCGGCATCGCCGATACCGAACTCAGCGTCCACGAAGAGCATCTTCATCGCTGGCTCGCGGAGGGTTTTCACGGAGAAATGGCCTATATGGCGCGCCACGGCACCAAGCGTAGCCGGCCCGCGGAACTGGAACCGGGTACTCTCCGCGTGCTCAGCGCGCGTATGGATTATCTCCCGGAGCGACATGAAACGATCTACGCTCAGCTGGATGAGCCGACCCAGGCGTTCGTTTCCCGTTATGCGCTGGGGCGAGATTATCACAAAGTGCTGCGCGGGCGGCTGCGGCAACTGGCGGAACGAATTAAGCAGGAGATTGGCGAGTTTGGCTACCGTGTCTTCGTCGACAGTGCGCCGGTCCTGGAGAAGGCACTTGCGGCCAAGGCCGGTCTCGGCTGGATCGGAAAGCACACCAACCTGATCCATCGTCAGGCTGGATCGTGGTTCTTTCTCGGGGAAATCTACACCGATCTGCCGCTGCCCCCTGACCGGCCGGTCAAGGATCACTGCGGGCAGTGTGCCGCCTGCATCGAGATCTGCCCGACTCGGGCCATCGTTGCACCCTATAGGCTGGATGCGCGGCGGTGCATCTCGTACTTGACGATCGAGCTCCACGGGCCCATTCCGGAGGAATTCCGCGAGGCGATGGGCAACCGGATCTACGGTTGCGACGATTGTCAGTTGGTCTGCCCCTGGAACCGCTTTGCCCGTTTGACCGAGGAAACCGATTTTCTGCCGCGTCACGGTTTGAACGCCAGCGACCTGGTCGGCTTGTTCCTCTGGAACGAAGCAACCTTCCTGCACAAAAGCGAAGGCTCGGCGATCCGGCGCATCGGACATGAGCGTTGGCTGCGCAATGTCGCCGTCGCCTTGGGCAATGCCTCCGGCAGCGCCGAGGTGGTCGACGCCCTTCGATTGCGCTCGACAGACCCGTCTCCAGCGGTTCGGGATCATGTGCAGTGGGCACTGCGCCGGCACGGTACGTAGTTTGAGAACCGGTTGACACGATAATCAATCGCGCACTTTGAGGTTTCTTTCTCGGATGCGCCCCAGTTCGCGTAAAATCCGCCGGGTCTTGAAACCATCAGCACACGACCCTACCTAGGACCAACATGTCTAGACCAGTAATTGTTTTTCTCACCGGATTAGTATCCATCACCACCCTGAATGCAGCGGCCGCAGGGGAGTGGGCACCCTCGACCCTGTCCGACTCGACCATTGCCAAGGCCCAGGAAGCGAAAGTCAGTTACCAGCAGTGCCTGGATGAGCAAATACGGAAGCATTTGATGAGCAATGTGGATTCCCGCGCGATCACAGACGCCATCCTGAAGGCCTGCGAGGATCGGTTGAGCCCCATTCGGACTGCATACGACGCCGAGAAAGTTCCTCCGTCCATCACGGACCGGTATCTCCGCCAACAGCGCTCGCGCGCTGCACAAGACGTTCTGCGCGAGATCATGGCGGCGCAAGCCGTGCGGCAAGGCGGCAAGGAATAGGCAGAACGTGCCCGTAAGGGCAGGGATGCTGCCTCTACTCAAACTCAACGAGCTTACTCTACCGGGAATATTGCCATGCAAATTGATTTGAACCTCGTGCCGAACACCTTGGATATCCTCCATGTCGGGTTGGCGGCCGCGCTATTCGTGCTTCTGGCCTTGCAGGTTCTGTTGCTGACGGTCGCGGTTATCGCGCTGATCCGGCGGGGCAAGGGTTCCCAGGAAGTCCGGCCGATTGTGGAACAAGCGCCGGTCGCCATGCACCCTCCAGCTCCGAGGGTCATCGAGCCCCCCAGCAAGCCTGAGTCGGCTCTGCTCAGAGAGACTTCACCCGATTCCGCGTTGCAGCTGTTGGGGCTTCTGCAGAATGAGGCGCGGTTCATTGATTTTGTGCAGGAAAACGTCGCCGGTTTCACCGATGCCGAAATCGGCGCCGCGGCGCGAATCGTTCACGAGGGGTGCCGCAAGGTGCTGCGACAACATTTTGAGTTGGAGCCAGTGCGCACAGAAACCGAGAACAGCCGGGTCACTTTGCCGCGGGGTTTTGACGCCTCGGCCGTGCGGCTGACCGGAAACATCGTCGGTGAGGCTCCGTTTATCGGTACCCTGGTACACCGCGGGTGGCGAGCCAGCCAGGTCAAGTTGCCGAAGGTCGCTGAAGGACATGATACGAGGATTGTGGCAGCGGCGGAGGTGGAGTTGTGAGCGAGGCAAACCGCTTCTCGGTGGGCATCGATCTGGGAACCACCAACAGTGTCATCGGTTACGTCGAACTCAGTCACTGCGACGGCGATCAGGCGCCCATTGAAGTCCTGTCCATTCCTCAACTCACTGCGCCCGGTGTGGTCGGCGAGAAGCACCAGTTGCCGTCCTTTCTTTACCAAGCCCACGAAGCGGAGCTGCGGTCCGAAGATCTGGTTCTGCCGTGGGGCAACGAGGACAACGCGATCGTCGGGGAACTGGCGCGCAGCCTCGGAAACAAGACCCCCATACGCTTAGTTGCCAGCGCCAAAAGCTGGCTTTGTCACAGTGGAGTGGATTGCCGTGCGCCGATCCTGCCCGTTCAGGCACCCGAGGAAGTCGCACGGATATCTCCTCTGGAGGCTTCCACGCAATACCTGCGACATATGCGCGATGCCTGGAACGTACAGTTTCCGGACGCACCTTTGAGCGAACAGGAAGTCGTGATCACCGTTCCCGCTTCGTTCGATCCCGCAGCGCGCGAGCTTACGGTTGAGGCGGCCCACGCCGTAGGGCTGCGTCAAGCGATCCTGCTGGAGGAGCCGCAATCGGCCTTGTACAGCTGGATTCAGACCAGCGGCGGGAAATGGCGTGAGCAGGTCAAACCGGGTGACATTATTCTGGTCGTCGATATCGGTGGCGGAACCACTGACCTGTCGTTGATTGCGGTGACCGAAGAGGAGGGCAATCTGACCCTCAATCGTGTCGCCATCGGCGATCACATTCTGCTCGGCGGCGACAATATGGACTTGGCGCTGGCCTATGTGTTGAAGATGAAGCTCGAGGCTGAAGGCAAGCGGCTGGAGCCTTGGCAGCTCCAGGCGCTTACCCACGGCTGCCGGGACGCGAAGGAAGCCATTCTGGCCGATTCTTCGCTCAAGGAGGTGCCGGTGGTTGTGCCGAGCCGCGGTTCCTCGCTGATCGGGGGTACCCTGCGTACCGCGCTGACCCAGGAAGACGTGACACGAACCCTGGTCGAGGGATTCTTCCCGCGGGTCGGGTTGGATGCGCGGCCGGTCGCGCAGGCCCGGACTGGTCTCACGACCCTCGGATTGCCCTACGCCAAAGACGCCCGGATCACCTGTCACCTGGCGGCCTTCCTTGCCCGCCAGGTGAACGCCACGGAGGAATTACAGGGCTTCGAGGTTCCGGACGGTGCGAGAATGATACGCCCGACTGCTTTGCTGCTGAACGGCGGCGTTTTCAAGGCAGAACCCCTAACGCAGAGGCTGTTGGAGGTGCTCAATAGCTGGCTTGACGCCGAGGAAGTGCCCCATGCGCGCTTGTTGCACGGTGCGGACCTCGACCTGGCGGTCGCCCGGGGTGCGTCTTACTACGGTTATGTGCGCAAAGGGAAGGGGGTCCGGATCCGCGGGGGTACGGCCGCGGCTTACTACGTCGGTGTCGAAAGCGCGATGCCGGCAGTCCCCGGTTTCCCCCCTCCGTTACAGGCGCTTTGCATCGCGCCTTTCGGTATGGAAGAAGGCACTGAGGCGGATTTGCCGCCCCATGAGTTCGGGTTGGTGGTCGGTGAACCGGTGCGCTTCCGGTTTTTTGAGTCCAACGTCCGTCGGGATGATCAAGTCGGTGCGCGTCTGGAGTTCTGGACCGAGGATGAACTCGAGGAGTTGGATGAGATCGAGGTCACTCTGCCTGCTGCGGAGCATGCCGCCGGCGAGGTGGTTCCGGTTCATCTGGCAGCCAAAGTGACGGAAGTCGGAACCTTGCAACTGGAAGCTGTGGCGCGCGACAGCGACCAACGCTGGAAGGTGGAGTTCGATGTTCGGGCGGGGGAGGGGACCCCGGCAGCGCCGGGAGATGTCACACCCGAACAGCCGATTCTGGGGATCGCCCGCGAGGACGGGTAGGCGCAAGTCGTAAGGTAGGCTTGGGATGCCCTAAGGAATCCCAGCAACTCGAGGAAATTGCCGCCTTTCGGCCCCGCAACCGAGCCTTGTTCGAAATTCCGTAATCGTCTCTGAATGCGCCCCATGGCAAACGCTTCCCACGACTCCCCCCGCTACGTGGTCGGCATCGACCTGGGTACCACCCATACCGTCGTGGCCTGCGCCGATACCGAACGGCGTGGCAAGACGGAGATCGAGCTTTTCCCTATCGAACAACTGGTGGCGCCGGGGGAGGTGGCTGCCCGCCCGTTGCTGCCGTCGGTCCGCTATCACCCGGCGAAGGGCGAGCTGAGCGAGACCGACACACGGCTTCCGTGGCGGGAAACCAGCCCCGCGAACATGTGTCTAGCGGTGCTGGGCGAATGGGCCCGGGCCTTGGGGGCGAAGAGTCACGGCAGATTGGTCACGAGCGCCAAGAGCTGGTTGTCGCATCCCGCCGTCGATCGTACCGCGCCGATCTTGCCCTGGGGCGCGCCCGATGATGTGCCGAAGGTTTCGCCTGTGGAAGCCAGCGCCAGTTACCTCGCGCACGTTCGCTCTGCCTGGAATTACCGTCTCCCCGACTTTCCCCTGGAGCGACAGGAACTCGTCGTCACTGTGCCAGCCTCCTTCGATGAGGGGGCTCGCGCACTGACCCTGGAGGCTGGGCGGCTGGCGGGCCTCGACAGCGTACGCTTGCTTGAGGAGCCGCAAGCCGCTTGTTACGACTGGCTGTGGCAGCATCGCAAGACCTTGCGCAAACAGCTTGAGGGTGTCCGGTTGATTCTGGTGTGCGATGTGGGTGGTGGCACGACCGATTTCACCCTGATCCGAGTCGACGACGGCGACGAAGCGCCACGCCTGACACGCATCGGCGTCGGCAACCATTTGATGCTCGGCGGTGACAATGTCGACCTGACCTTGGCGCACTGGGTCGAGAAGCGACTTGATCTGGGCGGACGACGTTTTTCCGCGTCGGAGTTGGCGCAACTCGTCGATCAATGCCGTGGGGCGAAAGAGCGCCTGTTGGGGGCAGAGGCACCCGACTCGGCGACCGTGACCCTCCTCGGTGGGGGTGCGCGGATGGTTGGTGGTGCCCGATCGGTTACGGTGGGCCGCGAGGATATTCTGGCCCTGGTTGTGGATGGCTTTTTCCCGTTGGTGGCGATGTCGGAATTGCCTGAGCGGAGGCGGGGCGGGGTGGTGGAGTTCGGTTTGCCCTACGCCGCGGATCCCGCCATCAGTCGGCACGCCGCCGCCTTCTTGGCCCAGCATCATCAGCTCGCCACCGAGGCCACCGGAGAGTCGGACCCCGTGCCCGACGTGGTGCTGTTGAACGGGGGGGTATTCCGTAGTCCCACTATCGTCAAGCGTATGATGGATCTGGTGGGCTCATGGGGACCACGCCAGCCGAAACAACTTCGCAACGACCGGCCGGATCAAGCGGTTGCGTTCGGCGCCGTGGCCTATGCGTTGGCAAGGCGCGGTTTGAACCTCCAGAAGATCGAGGGTGGGTCCGCGCGAAGTTATTTCGTGCTCGTCGATACCGATCGGTCCAATGCGCGACACGGCGTTTGTGTCTTGCCCCGGGGCAGCGAGGAGGGTCGGGAAATCGCGCTCATTGACCGCAGCTTCCTTCTGAAGTTGGGTCAACCGATTCGCTTCAGCTTGTTCTCGTCGATCGAGGATGCGGAGTATCAACCTGGTGATGTGGTCGCGATCGATCCGGACCAGTTCCTCGAGTTGCCGCCGCTGGCCGTCGCGTTCGAAAGAGAGACCGGCAAACCGGGTAAAGAACAGGCTGTCAGGCTCGTGGCGTCGATGACCGAGGTCGGAACGCTGGATCTTCGATGTGTGGCGACGGACGACAGCGACCGAAGCTGGACGGTCGAGTTCCTCCTGCGCCCCGGCGGTCGGTCGGAGCCGACGGTCGGGGAATCGCCACATCCCCGTCTGGGTGAGGCGCAAGAGCACATTGAGCGAATTTTCGGCAAGAAGGTCAAGAACGTCGAGCCCAAGGCGGTCAAGGGGCTGCGCAGCTCCTTGGAGAGGTTGCTCGGCAGCCGAGAGAGTTGGGATACGGCGCTATGCCGAAGTCTGTTCGCCCGTCTTCTGGAGGGTTTGCCACACCGCCGGCGCAGTGTGGATCACGAGCGTCTCTGGTTGAACCTGGTTGGCTATTGTCTGCGGCCCGGATTCGGATACCCGCTCGACGACTGGCGCGTGGATCAGTTGTGGAGTATCTATCCGCAGGGGCTGCAGTTCATCAACGAGTCCCAGAACTGGGCAGAGTGGTGGACCTTGTGGCGGCGCATTGCGGGTGGCCTCGGAGCGGACTCTCAAGCAAGGGTTTTCGCGGATCTTGCAGAGTTCATCAATCCCGCCCTGGCGCGCCGGGGCAATCTGGTGGCGGTCGCCAAGAAGCGCAGTTACGAGGATATGGTCCGCTTGTCCGGGTCGCTGGAGCGTCTGAGTGCTGAGGTCAAAGTCGAACTGGGAGGGTGGCTGTTGGAGCGCCTGCAGAAATCGGGAGAGCCGCCAGAGAGTTGGTGGGCGCTGGGAAGGGTGGGCGCTCGCGTCCCCTTCCACGGCAGCACGCACAACGTCGTGCCGAGGGACACGGCAGAGCAATGGATCGCTCGGCTGCTGACAGGGGATTGGAGGAAGAATCCGGCGGTTGCGTTCGCGGTCATGCTGATTGCTCGTATGTCCGGCGACCGCGAGCGGGATATCGACCCGACCGTGAGGGAAAGGGTGTTGATACAACTCAAGGGAGCCAAGGCGCCCGATTCGTGGCTGAATCTGGTCGATCGGGTTCAGGAACTCGATGTTGCCGAGGAAAAGCGTATTTTCGGCGAGGCGCTACCTCCGGGTTTGACGCTCGTTGTTTGAGTCGGCGGGCCGACGGTAGTGATAGTGGCCACGAAACTAAGCTAAGATGACGTTGTCGAAGGGCACGTCCGGGAGACGTAATTCAATCGTAGAGGAGTTTATGATGAATCAAAGCACTACTGTAATCCGCCGCGCTGAGATGGGCCTGCTCGCCACTCACAAGGTACTTCGTAACACGTATGCCCTGCTGGCGATGACCGTGCTGTTCAGTGCCTTTACAGCCGGGCTTTCGATGGTATTGGGGCTGCCGCACCCTGGGGTGCTGATCACGCTGGCCGGTTACTTCGGCCTGCTGTGGCTGACCAGCAAGTTCAGCCACAGCGCCTGGGGCTTGGTTTGGGTGTTTGCCTTGACCGGCTTTATGGGAATGACTCTGGGACCGATCCTGAACACCTATCTGACGCATTTCAGCAACGGCGGTCAGCTGGTGATGACGGCGTTTGGCGGTACCGGCGTGATTTTTCTCGGTCTTTCGGCTTACGCGCTGACAACACGCAAGGATTTCAGCTTCATGGCGGGTATGCTGGCGGCAGGGATACTCGTCGCTTTCTTGGCGGGCTTGGTTGCGATCTTCCTGCCGGCGATGTCGGGACTGCACATTGCAGTGTCCGCGATGTTCATTTTGCTGATGTCCGGGATGATTCTGTTTCAGACGAGCGAAATCATCCACGGCGGTGAGACTAACTACATTCTCGCGACAGTGTCGCTCTACGTTTCGATCTTCAATCTGTTTACCAGTTTGCTGCAACTGTTGGGGATCTTCAGCGACGAATAAGTTGACTCGCCCATCTGAAGCGTTTCTTGGCTTGGCAACAAAAAACCCTAGGCCCGCGCGGGCCTAGGGTTTCCTTGTTTGCAAGGCGGTACAACACCACCTCGCACTTGTTACCTAGTCCGATTCGTGTGTCACAGCCTTTATGCTGAGACGCACCCGACCCTGACGGTCGATCTCGAGCACCTTCACTTTAACGATGTCACCTTCCGTCAGCTTGTCGCTGACTCGCTCGACGTGCTCGTCAGAAATTTGAGAAATGTGGACCAGGCCGTCCTTACCCGGGAGGATCGTGACAAAGGCACCAAAATCCATGAGCCGCACGACCTTGCCCTCGTAAGTCTTGCCTACCTCCACTTCGGCAGTAATCTCCTCGATGCGGCGACGCGCCTCTAGACCCGCCTGTTTGTCGACGGAGGCAATCTTGATGATGCCGTCGTCGGTGATATCAATCGTTGCGCCGGTTTCCTCGGTGATGGCGCGGATCGTCGCCCCGCCTTTGCCGATGACATCCCGGATCTTGCTCGGGTCGATGGAGAAACTCATGATCCGTGGGGCATAGTCCGACATCTCACGGCGTGGGGTCGGGAGGACTTCGGCCATCTTGTCCAGGATGTGAAGCCGTCCGGATCTTGCCTGTTCTAGGGCAGCTTGCATGATTTCCGGGGTGATGCCTTCGATCTTGATGTCCATCTGCAGGGCGGTCACTCCGTCGCGAGAGCCGGCCACCTTGAAATCCATGTCGCCGAGATGATCCTCATCCCCCATGATATCCGATAATACGGCGAAGGCATCGCTCTCCTTGATCAATCCCATTGCGATGCCGGCGACTGGGGCTTTCGTCGGTACGCCTGCGTCCATTAAGGCCAGGCTGGCGCCGCAGACCGAGGCCATCGAGCTGGATCCGTTGGATTCGGTGATCTCCGAAACAATCCGGATCACGTAAGGGAATCCATCGGCATCGGGCATGATCGCCTGAACGCCGCGCTTGGCCAAACGTCCGTGGCCAATCTCGCGTCGTCTTGGTGAGCCGATCGCACCGATTTCGCCGACGCAATACGGCGGAAAGTTGTAGTGAAACATGAACGGCTCGCGGTATTCACCCTCGATCGCATCGATTAGTTGCGCATCGCGCCCTGAGCCGAGGGTGGCGACGACCAGTGCTTGGGTTTCACCGCGGGTGAATAGAGCTGAACCATGCGTGCGGGGCAGGACACCAGTGCGGATCTGGATCGGACGAACCGTTTTGAGGTCACGCCCGTCGATGCGCTGTCCGCGCTGCAGGATATTGCCCCGGACGATCTCCTCCTCCAACTTCTCGAATTGGCGGAGGACGGCTTTTGCTTCATGTTGCCCTTCTTGCGTCAGGGCCTGAACAACTGCGTCTCGAACTGCCCGGATGTGCTGCTGGCGGACGAGCTTTTCCGGAATCCGGTAGGCTTCCTCAAGAGAGGATTGCGCCGCACTCACTACGGCGGACTTCAGACTTTCGTCAATCGCGGGAAGTGTCCATTTCCACGGCGTGACAACGACGGTTTGCACCAGATCCTGAATGGCGTTGATCGCTTCCTGCAGATGCTGGTGCCCGAACAGGACGGCCCCCAACATGGTTTCTTCGGACAGTATGTCGGCTTCCGATTCCACCATGAGCACGGCATGCGCCGTCCCGGCCACAACCAGATCGAGCCTTGAGGTCTCCAATTCCGTCGCGGTGGGGTTGAGCACATACTGCCCGTCTAGGTAGCCCACACGGGCTGCCCCGATCGGACCGTTGAAGGGCATGCCCGATAAGGCCAACGCGGCCGATGCCCCGAGCATCGAGGGGATGTCGGGATCGATCTCCGGGTTCAGAGACATCACCGTGGCGACGACTTGCACCTCGTTGGTGAAGCCATCCGGGAACAGCGGGCGAATCGGACGATCGATCAACCGCGCGGTTAAGGTTTCCTTTTCGCTCGGTCGTCCTTCCCGCTTGAAGAATCCGCCCGGAATTCGTCCGGCCGCGTAAGCCTTCTCCTGGTAGTTGACGGTCAACGGAAAAAAATCGCCATGTCCCGAGGCCTCCTTCTGACCGACGGCGGTGACCAGTACGACGGTTCCGGCCATCTCCACCATGACGGCCGCGTCGGCCTGGCGGGCGATCTCCCCGGTCTCGAAAGTCACCGTGTGCGCACCGTATTGAAATTGCTTTCGAATGGGGTTCACAAGTTTTCCTTATTTGCTGGCAAACATTGACGGCCGGCCGGATGGGGCCGGATGCTACTTTCGCAGCCCAAGACGTCCAATTAGTGAACGATAGCATTCAACGTCCGTGTTTTTCAGGTAATCCAATAGTTTGCGGCGTTGGTTGACCAAGCGCAACAAACCTCGCCGAGAGTGAAAGTCTTTCTTGTGTATCGAGAAATGGGGAGTCAGTTGAGCGATGCGCGCGGTCAACAATGCGACTTGTACTTCGGGCGATCCGGTATCGTTCGGTGCGCGCTGGTACTGCTCCATCATGGAGCGTTTCTCGGATGCGGTGATAGCCATGGGGGGACTCCTAAACTGGGCGTGCGAAATCAACACATTATTTTAACTTTACCTGTGCCTTACTAACAAGGCCAAAGGGTGGTGGTTTGCGGTCGCAACGATCGACCAGACCTGCGCTTGCCGCATGGGGCGGCGATTCGGCTTCGCGGTGAGCAAATAAGCGCCGGGGTAGGACTTTCCCGTCGTCCCTCAATTCGCCAATGCCGAAAAAAACATCTCTTCGATTGTAAAGACGAACGAGTCCGTGGCCGCAGGTTTGCGGCACCGGTACAGCTTGTCCATGCCGGAGGCAAGAGTAGAGCTCATCGTCGAGTTTCAGTACGGGCAGTGTCGACACGATCACATCCATGGGTTCGAGTACGGCGAGGCGGTATTCGGCATCAAGGCTTTGCAGCTTTCCCAACGTGTGTGCACGAGCGAGGGACAGCTCCCCAACGGCTGTTCGTCGCAGGGTTTCGACGTAACCCCCACAGCCGAGTTGGCGGCCGATATCTTCGGCCAGGACGCGGATGTAGGTACCCTTCGAACAGTGGACCTCGAGAACCAAGCGACTTGGATCGAAATCCAACAGGCGAAGCTCATGGATTTCCACCGCGCGCTGCGCGCGATCAACTTCGACCCCGCGCCGCGCCAGTTCGTAAAGTCGAACACCGTGGTGCTTGAGGGCGGAGTACATGGGCGGAATTTGTTCGATGGGTCCGCGGAAGCGTTGGAGTACCCCCTCGAGCAAGGGGGTATCCAGCGACGGAATCGGTGCCCGATCGGTGATCTTGCCTTCGGAGTCGCCGGTGTCGGTCGTTACGCCCAAGCGCACGGAGACTCGATAGCGTTTGTCGGTGTGAAGCGGGAAACCGGCCAGCTTCGTCGCTTCGCCCAGGCAGACCGGCAAGAGCCCGCTCGCGAGGGGGTCCAGGCTCCCGGTGTGGCCCGCTTTCCGCGCGTTCAACAAGCGTTTCGCTTTCTGCAGAGCGGCATTTGAGCTCATGCCGGGATCTTTGTCGAGCAGCAGGATGCCGTCAAGACTAAGGGGCGGAACCGATGCGCTCATTCTCGCTCAGGTGATGTCTTGGGCTCATCGTTTGGTGGTTCCTTCAACTCATTGAGGATTGCGTCCATCCGCATTCCGCGTTCGATAGAGTCGTCGTAGACGAAGCGCAGCTCGGGAACGGAGCGCATGCGCATCCGTCGTGCTAATTCGCGGCGCAGGATCGGTACGCGTTCAGCGAGCAGAGCAAGAGACCTGGGTACAGTTTGCGCGGCCCCGAGGAAGCTGACGAACACCTTGGCCAAAGACAGGTCACGCGTGACCTCAACCTCGCTGACCGTGACCATGCCGAGTCTCGAGTCACGGACTTGACCGCGCAGCAACTCCGCGAGCTCGCGCTGTAGCTGCGAAGCAACCCGGACACTACGGCTGAATTCTCTCGGCATCCAGGTAGCCGTGGTCAGCGTTGAACGAGGACTTTCTCGTAGATTTCAATCTGGTCACCGGCTTTGACATCGTGGTAGTTCTTCACCCCGATGCCACATTCCATGCTGGCCTTGACCTCGCTGGCGTCATCCTTGAAGCGGCGCAACGATTCCAACTGACCCTCGAAGATGACGACGTTGTCGCGGAGAACGCGGACCGGCAAATTCCGTTTGACGTGGCCGTCGAGCACCATGCACCCGGCAATGGTGCCAAACTTTGAGGAGCGGAAAACCTCGCGAACCTCGGCAATGCCAACGATCTGCTCTTTGTACTCCGGCTCCAGCATCCCGGTGATGGATTTCTTGATCTCGTCGATAGCGTCGTAGATCACGCTGTAATAGTGGAGATCGATACCCCGTTCCTCGATCAGCTTCCGTGCAGTCGCGTCGGCACGGACATTGAATCCGATGATAATGGCGCTCGACGCCAGCGCCAGGTTGGCGTCCGTCTCGGTAATTCCGCCGACGCCACCCCCGATTACGCGTACTCTCACCTTATCGGTCGTCAGTTCCGTCAAGGCGCCGCGGAGGGCTTCGAGACTTCCTTGGACGTCCGATTTGATGACGAGGTTAAGGTCGACGGCTTCCTCCGTTTCCATGCGCGAAAAGACATCTTCCAGCTTTGTCGCTTGCTGGGCTGCCAGCTTGCTGGTCCGCATCTTTTCTTCCCGGTGCAAGGCGATCTCCCGTGCTTTGCGTTCGTCGGCGACGACGATGAATTCGTCACCGGCTTCCGGCGCTCCGGAGAGACCCAAGACTTCGACCGGGGCCGAGGGACCTGCTTCCTTGAGGGGTTTTCCGTTCTCGTTAAACATCGCCCGCACCCGACCGAATTCCTTGCCGCAGAGAAGAAAGTCGCCTTTTTTCAGCAGCCCTTTCTGCACCAGGATATCGGCGACAGGGCCGCGACCTTTCTCGAGTTTTGATTCAAGAACCACACCGACGGCGGGCAGCTTGTACGGCGAACGTAATTCAAGAACCTCAGCCTGCAGCAGGATAGCGTCCAGCAATGCGTCGATGCCCGTCCCGGCTTTGGCCGAGACGTTCACGAACTGAGTATCGCCACCCCACTCCTCCGGGACGACACTTAGGCCGACCAGTTCTTGCTTGACGCGGTCCGGATCGGCATCGTGTTTGTCGATTTTGTTGATTGCGACGACCATAGGAACGCCGGCGGCGCGACTGTGATCCACGGCTTCCTTGGTTTGCGGCATGACGCCATCGTCTGCGGCAACGACCAGTACCACAATATCGGTGACCTTTGCTCCTCGAGCGCGCATGGCTGTGAAGGCCGCATGACCGGGGGTGTCGAGGAAGGTTATGGAACCATGATCGGTCTTGACCTGGTAAGCACCGATGTGCTGAGTGATTCCACCAGCTTCACTGGCGGCCACGCGTGTCTTGCGGATATAGTCGAGCAAGGAGGTCTTGCCGTGATCGACGTGCCCCATGATGGTCACAACGGCGGGGCGGGCCTCCTTTTCCGCGGTGGTCTCGATCTCCATCGCGGTGATCAATTCGGCTTCGAGGTTATCCTCCGCTTGAGCCAAGGCCTTATGGCCTAGCTCCTCCACGACTAGGATCGCAGTTTCCTGATCGAGCGTCTGGTTAATGGTGGCCATCACCCCCATCTTCATCAGGGTCTTGATGACTTCCGTCGCCTTCACCGACATCCGCATGGCGAGATCGGCGACGGTGATCGCCTCGGGAACGCTGACCTCCCTGATCATTGGGGAAGTGGGTCTTTCGAACCCATGCTTCTGCTCAGGGAACACCACTGGACGGGTGAGCTTGAATTTCTTCTTCTTGAGTTGCTTCGCGTCTTCTGATTCAAATACTTCCTCCTGGTACTCGTCTTCCTTTGCTTTAGGGCTGGGGCCGACTTTTTTCTTCGCGCGTTTGGCACCGATTGCAGCCTCGGGTAATTCTCCTGGCAGCTCTGGCTTAGGTGTTGGGACTTCCCTCAGCGCAGGCGGTGTTACTTGTTCCGGCTCTGCCTGCTTGCTGATCTTCGTCAAGTCCTCGGCGGGCTCACCGAGCTCGACAATATTAATGGGGCCAGCGGGTGGAACCGACTCCCGAGCGCGCTTTGCCTTCTCAGTTTCTCGCGCGGCTTCGGCAGCTTCCCGGCGCCGCCCCTCTTCTTCCAGGACCCGCTGCCGCCGGAGTTCCTCCTGTTGCCGCCGCAACGTTTCCTGCGCCTCGATCTCGCGCTGTTGCTCTTCGAGGGCCTGCCGCGCCCTTTCCTGTTCATGGCGACGTTCGGTCGAATCCGGAAGCTCGCTTTTCTTGACGTAGGTGCGACGTTTGCGGATTTCGACGCTGATGGTCTTGATGCCTTTGCCGGGAACCTTGCCTTGCTTTAGCTCGCTGACGGTGCGACGTTGAAGAGTTACGCGGCTGGGTTCCACGATCTCGGCCTTCTCCTTGCCGTGGCTCTGACGCAAATGTGCGAGCAGCTTGAGTTTCTCGGCGTCACTTAGAATATCGTCGGGCTCAGCAACTTCCAACCCGGCTTCGCCAAGTTGGGTCAGCAGACGATCCAAAGGAATGCCAACGACCTCTGCAAGTTGTCGTACGGTCACATCGCTCATGTTTTGGCCTCTGATCGTTAAGTCCTCTAACCTTCTGCAAACCAGGGCGAACGGGCCTGCATGATCAGCCGCGCAGCCTTTTCCTCATCCATGCTCGCCATTTCGACGAGCTCGTCCACGGCGAGCTCGGCCAATTCCTCGACGGTGGATACACCGGAACGAGCAAGTCGAGAGGCCATCTCCTCATCCATGCCCTCCAGCTCGAGCAATTCCTGGGATGGCTCGATACTTTCAATTTTTTCCTCGTTGGCAATGGCTTTGATGAGCAGCGCATCCCTTGCTCGGTTGCGTAATTCCTCGATCAGGTCCTCGTCGAATTCTTCGATTTCCAGCATTTCTTTGGTGGGCACGTAGACGAGTTCTTCGGTGCTCGAAAAACCCTCGCGAACCAGGATCTGCGCTACCTCTGCATCGACGGCGAGCTGTTCGACGAACGAGGCCACCAATTTGCTGGCCTCCTCTTCACTCTTTGCGTCAGCTTGGGTCGCGCTCATCACGTTCAGGTCCCAACCGGTCAGCTCGCAGGCCAGGCGAACGTTCTGACCGCCCCGCCCTATCGCCTGGGCGAGGTTTTCATCCGCAACCGCGATGTCCATGGAGTGCCGGTCCTCATCGACAACGATCGATACGATTTCCGCCGGAGCCATGGAGTTGATGACAAACTGGGCTTCGTTGTCATTCCATAGAATGATGTCGATGCGCTCGCCGGCCAGCTCATTTGAGACCGCTTGGACCCGCGAGCCCCGCATGCCGACGCAGGCTCCCACGGGATCGAGGCGAGGGTCGTTGCTCTTTACGGCAACTTTCGCGCGGACACCGGGATCGCGGGCGGCGCCTTTGATCTCGATCACGTTCTCGCTGACTTCCGGCACCTCAAGACGAAACAAAGCGACGAGCAACTCCGGCGCCGTGCGGCTGAGGAACAACTGTGGGCCCCGAATTTCAGCGCGGACAGCCTGCAGCAGGCCGCGGAGGCGGTCACCCGAACGACACGCTTCCCGCGGGATCATCTGGTCGCGAGGAATCATGGCCTCGACGTTTCCCCCGAGGTCTAGGATGGCGCTTCCTCGCTCCACACGTTTGACGACGCCGGTCACCAGTTCGCCGACCCGTCCCTGCCATTCCTTAAAGATCTTGCGCCTTTCCGCTTCCCGGACCTTTTGAACAATGACCTGCTTCGCGGTTTGGGCAGCGATGCGGCCGAATTCGATGGAGTCGATGGGCGTCTCGATAAACTCGCCGACCTCAATGACCGGATTACTCTGGCGGGCTTCTTCCAAGAAGATCTGCTTTTCCGGAGATTCCGGCGCGTCCGGGTATTCTTCCGTGGGCTCGATTACTTCCCAGCGCCGAAACGTCTCGTAGCCGCCGGTTTTCCGGTCAATCGCAACGCGCGCATCGATCCGGTTCTCGTGCCGCTTGATGGTGGCCGTTCGCAAAGCCTCTTCGATGGCGCTAAAGATTACGTCTTTTTCGATGTCTTTCTCATTGGAAACCACATCGACGACGAGTAATATTTCTTTGTTCGCCATGGCGTCACCCTTTAGTCGTTGTCATCTCAAATTCAGGCACCAAACGCGCCTTGTCAATCGCATCGAACGGGATTCTGACCGTTTCATTGTCTTCTTCCACCAACACTTCGTTTCCCTCGATCCCTGCCAGTCGGCCTTTCAGCCGCCGTCGCTCCTGGATTGGCCTTCGCAATTGGATGCGAGCCAGGGATCCAGTAAACCGTTCGAAATGAGTGAGTTTCAAGAGCGGGCGATCCAAACCCGGGGAGGAAATTTCGAGTTGGTAATTCCCCGGAACCGGATCTTCGACATCGAGCATTCCGCTCACCTGATAGCTGACGCGCGAGCAGTCATCGAGCTGGATCCCGGCTTCCTGGTCGATGTAAACACGCAGCACCCGCAGCCGGGAATCGAACTCGATTCCGACCAGTTCGTAGCCCATTCCCACTACAATGGGTTCAATCAATCGCGTTAGGCGATCAGCCTCCCTCGTTATCATTCGACCTGGTTCAGCAACAAAAAAAAGGGCTCAAGGCCCGTCGTCTTCTTCCCACAGAAACGAAAAAGCCCCCGAAGGGGCATTCCCTGCGGTTCTGAGGTTTCCTTGAGTCTCCCCGACCGCCTACCGAATTTGCATAATAACAGTTTGTTGTGTGTTTTTGAATGACTCGACTCGCTAAGGCGTTTCCCACCCCCTGTATCCCCTCGTCGACGGTAGTCGAGGGCAGCGACATCGAAACCTGTTCAGATTCTCCACAATGAAGCGCCAGACCCTTTTTGTTTCGGATCTCCATCTCAGCGCAGCCCGACCGGATGCTGTTGGTTGTTTCTTGGACTTCTTGGGCAAGCGCGCGCTCGGTGCTGCGGCGCTTTACATCCTGGGTGATCTGTTCGACGCCTACATCGGGGATGACGATGATCGATTTCCCAATCGGGAGATCAAGCTCGCGTTGAGGCATCTTTCTGATCGAGGCACTCGAATTTACTTCCAACATGGAAACCGTGATTTCCTGCTGGGCGAGGGTTTCAGCCTGAAGGCGGGAGTCGAGTTGCTGGATGATTACGCCGTGATCGACCTCTACGGCACGTTGACGCTTCTCACGCA
>Ga0209254_10002293_pt1 | contig 17365 bp, 16 predicted proteins | sample FrelakmetDIP11DI_FD_187148 | JGI IMG/M metagenome (GOLD analysis project Ga0209254, IMG submission 187148) | Freshwater lake sediment microbial communities from the University of Notre Dame, USA, for methane emissions studies - DIP11 DI (SPAdes)... | ecosystem: Environmental > Aquatic >... | reverse complement strand
CGTCTTGCGCTAGCAGGTATCGCCCCCCCGCGTACTTCACTCGGGCATAGCTGTTGGCGATCTGCCAACGCGTGCCGCCACAACCGGGATTGAGATCCTGCGGTATATTCCACTGCGCAACATGCCATCCCGGCGAAGGGTACTGGGCGCAATCGCCAGCCAGGCCGAGAAACGATCCATTGTAGACCCCCCTGGAGCCATGAATACCGCCCCCTTCAGGGGCTTGTTGAGGGTCGCTGCCTGCGAACTCGCTGCAAGAATCAGAAGGATAAACAGTAGCCTGATCATCGTCTGCCTCATGTCTTTGGTGAACCGGAGCAGGTAGCCGGTGGTGGGACCACCCGAATTTGTTGGGTGGCCAACGTTTTCGCAACTGCGGAACTGATTTTCGTGTTGCTCATCGAAAGTCACAGGGGGGACATCAGCGGGCTGCAGCCGCCAACGAAAGACTTAGGGATTTCTTGTCTCTATTACGTGGCCGCTGTTGGTGAGTATTCGCCTGGACGGGTCATCAGTTTTCAGCATTATCTGTGCCATCAAAAACAGGCGGCCGAAAAGCAAAGTGCCCTTCGCCCCGGGGCTCAACGGTGGGAAGGCACCAGTTAGGGCGCCGTGATGTGGGTGTTTTCAACCCTTGCGGATCATGACGGATTTGCAGTAACAAGGGGCATCGTGAAACCTTCGCGGGTATGAGAGCAATTCCAAGCGGCGCGCGGATCCGGTGCTTTGACGTCCCGGATAGTTGATCGCCTTGGGCCAGGCTCGCATGGAAACATCATACTTTATCGCTGGCCAGCGATACCGGAAAAGTGGGCACCTTGAGCGCCTCGACACAGAAAGACCTTGGCTTATGACCGGAAACCTCTCGAACTTCCGCCTGCCGGAGTTGCTGCTTGAGGGCTGGTTGTGATGAAGTAGATTCGTGCTCACATCAAGCCCTTCAAGCTGGACCCGGTGGCGATGGCGCTACTCTTGATTCCCCGCTTTCCACACCTCATCGCAGGATTACCGCGGACCGGACGCATCTGATCGTTGTGACGCCTCCCTCCAGCTATCCTCCTAAGCGCGACCTTCGGGCTCCATTCTCTCCTCAACGACGATGGTTCATGGGTGGTGCTTTTCCTCACATAACTCTTTAAGTTCATTGCACCTGCGAGTCTAACTAGTTGAATATCCTGCATGACAGATGGTGGCATAAGATTTGCCTACAACCCATCAGGCAGTCCTCTCAATCCGGATAGATAAGGGGTAGGGTTATGAATCTTATGAAGTCTTTGATCAACAAGTTCAGCGACGCAGCGATGAATGATTCGGAGACGTTGGCGACGGCGGTCCTGACCGGCCTAATGTCCCTGCTGGCGCTTATCGTGCTCGTTTGAGCGACCGCTGAGGTGGCTGGCCGATGAGGGAAAACTCTCGATTCCTCCCCTTAACCCGTCGGCCTATCACCGGGAAACCAATTTTTCGCCTGGTTTTCACGGCCTATCGTCCGCCGAGGCGGTTGTCGCGAGTGTCGACGGCCCGGTCGACTGAGTGAACGTCCCCAGGTTCAAGAAGCACAGCAGTCCCGATCATTGCCACCTTGGCGCCGAAAAGTTCGCGCGAAGAAGTTACATCTCGTCAGAGGGCTCGGCCGCAAATTGAAGAAGGCGCCGCAGATCTTCCGCAACTGTTGGATACAGTGGGCCGGTTCTTGTGTAGCGCGCAGCTTGGTTTGCTTTTCCTTGGGGCACGGCGTCAAGGTCTTACCTCGCATTCACTAATCACAGGGAATCCGTCCATGGAACCCGCTAAGCAAGCGATGCACATATGGATCGCGCAACTACAGCATAAGTTCGTTTGGATCGTGGTTGGCGCCTACCTTCTTGCCGGGTTCTTCCCATCGCTGGGGAACGCGATGCGTCATTGGGAAGTGGCGCACATTCCTCATCGCCCGAGTCCCATGGTGATGACACTGCCCGCTTGCCTGCTGTCGCTCCTCCTTTTCAACGCCGGGTTGGGAGTGAAATCAGCTGAATTGCGAAACCTGTGCCGTTACCCCTGGCTATTGCTCGCCGGACTCGGCGTCAACCTTGGCTATCCGATCCTCTTCATTACGCTAATCGATTTCCCGCTCCACCTCTGGCACGACGCCGACGAGGTGCAGAATATACTTCTCGGTATGGGGGTGATCGCCGCCATGCCCATTGCCGGCTCGTCAACCGCTTGGGTTCAGAACGCCGGTGGCAATCTTGCGCTGGGGCTGGGCTTGGTGCTGGGCTCTACTTTGCTGAGCCCGTGGACAACCCCGTTCGTGCTCAACATCGTCAGTTCTTTGGCCGACGGTGACTATGCAACCCACCTCCGCGATCTAGCCGCCTATGGCACGACGGATTTTCTGATCGGGTTCGTCGTCGCTCCTGTCACCCTGGGAATGCTAACGCGCTTAATTCTCGGCGAATCGTTGGCCCATGTCTGCAAACCTCTCCTATTAGTGGCCAATCTCGCAATTCTGGCACTGCTCCTCTACTGCAACGCATCGCTTACGCTTCCCGATGTCATCAAAGATCCGGACCCCGACTTCCTGCTGGCCATTCTGATGTTGGGCACCTCGATGTGCCTGCTCGCGTTCGCCACCGGCGGTCTCATTGCGCGTATCTGCCGAGCGGAGCGCGCACAGGCAACGAGCCTGATATTTGGCTTGGGGATGAACAATAACGGAACCGGCCTTGTCATGGCCACGATGGGGCTGGCCCACTATCCGCGGGCGCTCCTGCCGCTCATTTTCTACAACCTCATCCAACACTTGGTAGCGGGTTGGATTGACCACTGGCGCAATCAGCCCGAGCTTCCGTTGACCTCGTGAAGCCGGTTTAGGAGATCGCGCAGGACGGCTCTTTTCTTGCTTATGCTAACAGCCCTGCGCAACTTAGGTGCTTGTCTTGCCGAAGGCTGCATCAACCGAACACAGCGGCCGACACAAGCAACCCGCCATGCTATTAGCCTGGCGTGGTTCATTTCCCCCGCAATTTCCTGAAGGCTAAGCGACGAAACGCCTAACAAGCTGATTGTCCAGGCATTTCTAATTGGCACGGGAAGTGCTTTCTGATATCACTGCGAAAGCCAAGGGACACACTTCCCGAGAACTCCAAGGACCCGTCAGCATGCCCAAAATACGCACCGTTTTTCTTTCTTTGACCATCGCCTTGAGCTCCGCGACGACCCACGCGGCAGACCTGTGGGGTCCACAAGGCTTCACCGGATTCACCAGCGGCTTACAAACTGCATCCCAAGATGTGCTCAGGGAGACCGCGAAAAGCTATTGCGCAACTCTTCAGCAGCGAACGGATCTGGATCTCAGCAGAGTGCGAGTGGCCACTTTCCGGGACATCGATCCAATCCTGCGCAGAGCGACCCAACACGGATGGGGTACACTGGACCTGTTCACGCAGAAGGAGTTGGCGGACAAAACGGCTGTGGCCTTGCTCTTGGACGAGCGGACGCTCCGCCAAATCGATGAGAAGTACGACCTAAACGGCGCCTGGCTGATCTCGGCGCGGACACTGCTGACCGATCATCGGCCCATCTCCATGGACTACCTGATCGTGGGGCAGGGGAAACTGATCATCGGATATCCCTACGAATCCGCCGTGGAAGTCATCGAGGAAGGTAAACCGCTGGACTACCGCTATGAGCCTTTCATTGAAGCGAGCATCGTCAATGACCAGGCGCGGCGGGGTCTCTTTGACTTGAAGGCGCTCAACAGTCCTACGGGAGAATTCCTGTCGTTCGAAGGACCGATGGGTGCATCCGTCAAGTCCTTCCAACTTGAAGATAGGAGTATCCTGGTGAACTATACCCTGGGGATCGATCAGGAAAGTCAAGCCGCGAAGACACCGATAGTCCTAAAGCGGACGAGCGTGGCATCTCAGGCGGATCCGTAGTGCGATTCCGCCGTTGTTGCCACACCGAGCGCGGTGGGAACTAGGCGATGCCTACTTCCTCCGCATATGCCATCAATGCCTCATTGCTACATCTCTGAGCTCGAGTTGGACAGCCTCAAAAGTTCGATACCGCGCGATATCCTCAGCGAACGGCTATACCAAGTCGTAGAGAAGCTCCGCAGTGGGGCGCCGGAGCGCGAACCCAGCCAATAGCTCTGAGCACCTGACCAATCAATGACTGAGAATCCAGGAACCGAGGGCGGAGTCGCTTAGGATGAAGAAGCGGACACTATGGCTCCCGTTCGCGCGGCGGAGCGGCTGGTTCGTACTCGCCTTGAGTCTCGCCACCCTCGCTTTCGCCTTAGCCATACTCACTCCCGGACGCCAGGCTCCGGCTTCCCGGATCACGATGACGGCGGGCTTCGGACGGACTACCCGCACCACCGTGACCCGAGCCCTCGCCGCCGAATTGGCGGCGCGCGGCATCGTGGCGGATGTCGTCGAGACCGGCAGCACCGTCGACGAACTCCAGCGCGTGGATACCGGCGAGATCGATTTCGCACTCGTTTCCGGAGCATTCCGAATCAGTGCGTACGCGCATGTCCGCGAGGTCGCACCGCTTTATCTCGAGGCCTTGCACATGCTGGTGAAGGAGGAGTACGCGAAAGCCGTGAACCGGAGTTTTGCGGGCTTGCGCGGACTGACCGTGAATCTCGGACCTCCGGGGTCGACGAGCGCCGGTCTTGCCGCCGCCGTTCTTGCCTTCACGAAAATTCCGGCGGCTAGCGCCGCTGGACGAGACGGCTTCGTTGCACGACATTCCGATCCCGAGGAGATCGATGCCCTGATCCAGCAGGGTCGACGCGACGCGTTGCCCGACGTCGTCTTCCACCTTTCGACGATGCCCTCCAAGGTGGTTCTCAAGTATGTGCAGTTAGCCGGTTACCGCTTGGTCGATCTGCCGTTTGCCGACGCTTTCCGGCTGGGCGCGATGATTACGGAGGAGAAGCCTCAAGGCGAACAGGCGGAGGTCGAACTGCCCTACACGTCGGACATGATCATCCCGCCGTACACCTATCAGACCGAGCCACCCGTGCCGCCCGAACCGACCCACACCATCGGAGCGCCCCTGTTACTGGTGGCTCGCGATGCGGTCTCTCCGAAAACCGTGGAAGCGGTATTGGACGCGGTATTCGACTCGCGTTTCGCGCGCCTCCACCAACCCCCACTGGATCGCTCGGTGCTCTCGCTTCCCTCCCGAATCGAACTGCATCCCGGCGCCATTGCGTACCGTCAGCGCGACGATCCCCTCATTACCGCGAGCGACGTCGACACCCTGAGCAGCGCTCTGAGTGTTCTGGGCGCCTTGGTCGGCAGCGCTCTTTTCCTCTGGCAATGGTTGCGACAGCGAACCCAAGCTCGCCGGGAGCACCTGTTCGAAAACCATCTGACGCATGTCGCGGAAGTCGAGCACCGCGTGGTGGAACTCGAACTCTCGGCCAGCATGGCCCTCGAGCCGTTAATCACGTTGCAGCGAGATCTGCTCCGAATCAAGAGCGTCGTCCTCGAGGATTTCTCAGCCGGCTCGCTGGGCAGTCAATCAGCGTTGTTCGACCTGCTGACGCCCATCAACTCCGCGCGCGATCACATCGGGAAACTCTTGCTCCACGTTCGCGACAATCTTGAGGAGAGAGCGGAGGTCGAAGGTCGCGCTTCGGAGGATATCTGGAAGGAGGAGGCACGACGATCAGGATGAGGCGTGCATTACCCAACGATCGAATCCCCGGAACAAATGACGTGAATGAAACCACGGCCTTGGAGCTTCGCCTAAACCGGGCGGACCAAGTGATGGCCCGTGAACCGAACTTGTTTACTGGAAGCAGGTTGATCGGAGAGGTCGGTGAATGGATCGAAACTCAATGGAAGCATCAGCCCAAGAGCCACCCAAACCGGCTAATAGTGTATCTTCCTGATTCCGAGTGCTCAAAATCGATGGGGCTCGGCGATGAAATCTCCCGCTATTTTCAAGCCAAGCGGAGGTCCATGGAAATGCAGCGGACTGAAACGCTCCGACGCGGTTGGGCGAGTGCTAAGATCGGGCTGGCCTTCCTTTTTATCGTCCTGGTAGCCGCCGAGCTGGTTAACTACATCGAAGGACGTGTGCCCGAAATCATCTCCGAAGGGCTCTCGATTTTTGGCTGGGTCGCGCTTTGGCGCCCGACCGAGGAGCTCCTCTACGACTGGTACCCACTCGCTCAGGATATCGCGCGGTATCGAACGCTTGAAGCTCTGCGCGTCGAACTCAGAGATGTCGCAACGAGTCATTGATGGCAACTGAGCAATCTGCAAGGGTATTTCGACGTGGAAATATTCTCTGGTGGCGCGGTCAGCGGTGCGAAAGGTCTCGGTGGTCTCACCAACGGCGACGTCTTGCGGGCCGGGAGCGGTTTCGGTGTGGTTCACCGAACGACAATTTCGACCGCAACCGTTACGGGAACTCGCCGCGTGTTCAGTTCTCGTCACCGACACGGCATCAGACTTCACCGCCGACACCCGGGACTCCTGTACGCAGGATCATTTGCCCCCAGCTTGGAACAGAGCAACTTTTTAAGCTTATGTTAAGTAATGGGCCGTATAAAAGACTCACCGGACCAGCATATTCTCTTCTCTTCGTCTGTTCCGTAACGTTCAAACGCTCACAGTAAGCGATGAAAAGCCATATTTCGAATCAAAACCTCAACGTACTCGCCATGAACACAGCACCGGCGATTCATATTCATTCCTCGGTGTTCGAGGACTTGCGGAACTATTTTTGCACTCTCCAAGTACCCTATGAGACAGGTGAGATTGCCAAGTTCCTTCGGCTCCACAATGGGGCTTACCCTCACCTCAACCGTGAAGAGAAAATTCGGGCGCAGTTGCTTGTCGATGAGCTGATCACGGGCCTTCAAAAAAGGAATGGTGATGTGGCCACCAGGATCTTTAACGTCGTCTGACAAGACCCGGTCAAACAAGACTCTCGCAGAAACAATGCTAAGTACGATTATGGCCAGTGTGCAGGGTGCCTTAGGCGATCACAGCAACATGGTTCTGAACGTGAATACGCAAGGAACAATACCCGTTCCTTTTGAAGCTTTTCAGGAGTTGGAGACGTACTTTCGCTCGGTTGAACCACCCTATACCCTTCGGAATATACGCAAATTCAACGCAATCTACGGTCGCATCTACCCGACGCTAACGCGGGGTGAAAAACTGCAAGCAGAATCCTTCGTGGATGAGATGATTGAAAAGGTCGAGCACAAGCAGTGGATAACACGCATTTATGGCGTTGTGTAACACGCACTACTATTTGCTTGTTTCGCTGGCGGGGCCGGAGGCTTCTCGCTGCTCCACGCACGGCACCATCGCGGTGCCGCTCAAAGATCAGGCTGAAAAGCCCGGTTCTCGACCCTGATTGTCCGTCATCGTGTCATGCATGCCTGCGGCTGCCGGTAATGTTCGACGCCCTGACAACATCCAGGGATGGCCGCAGCCGAAACCAGTTTCCTACCTTACGTCTGGCCGGTGGTCATGCCGAGACGCCGTATTCAGTGAATCCATGCGGAACACCCTGCGCGGGGATGAGGGTTGCCGCATGACCGAGGATGTCCCCGCACTCAATCTCGTACTCAATCGTCCGGCCATCGCGTCCCCGTGGGCTAGCGAAATGCACCTCCGGGGCACCGCTGGGACGGCAACATAGAAAAGCTGAAAGCGCTGACGCCGAACCGCTGCCCGCGACGGGAAAGAATCGATGGTTCATAGGTGGTGCTTTTCCTCACATGACTCATCGATCTCGTCTCGCCAGTGAGTGTAAGTGCTGGAATATAAAGGATAACATGCTCTGGCACGAGCCTTGCCTAAAGCGTCTCAAGCGATCCTCTCAATCAAGATAAGGAGTAAGCTATGAACCTTGTGAACTCATTGATCCATAAATTCAGCGACGCAGCGATGAATGATTCGGAGACGCTGGCGACGGCGGTACTAACGGGTTTAATGACGCTGCTGGCCCTTATCGTGTTCGTTTGAGCACACCACAGATCTTCAAACCAATTTGGCACGGGTGGGTTTCGCGGAAGACTTCCCATACCTGCGGCCACGCTCCGGAGTGCAGCGATTCTCGGCTTCGGAGTTCGGCTCCTGAGCCGAGCATAACCCCTGTAGGATTGCCCCCCACGCGATAAAATATGCTGAGCGCAGGACCGGATACACTTCGACGGCGGCAACGTCAGACGCTAGCACGCCTTCCGGTCACGGAAAATGCCGATTGATGCAAGCGAGGCGACTGCAAAGTCACCAGCCGCACCGGTTGTTTCCAGGTTCTTCTCTCCGTAAAGAAGCTTATCGTTGGAGCTGAAGCCCGGCCGCGCTGGCCGGACCACGCTGGGGTTTCGCCTCGCGCTTCTCACCGAAACCAGCCTCAAGCCATAGCCTATGGAACATTCAAGACAGTGAGCGGGTTGAGGGTTTTCGTTCGCAGCGTATTCTCGGGAATCATCGCATGCGTCATGGTCGGCCTGCCGCAGTCGTCCGTTTGGGGCGCCGAACGGCTCCTCACCGAGGATCAGGCTCTTGGGCTGTTCTACGCCCGCAATCTCGAGTTGATCTCCGCGGCATTCGGCCTGGAGACCGCCATGGCCGAGAAGATCATCGCTGCGGCCATCCCGAATCCGGAGCTGAATCTTTATTCGCAGGAAATCGCCCCGCGTTATCCCGATCCATCCTACGGACCGGCTCTTTATGCCAGCATTGCCCAATTGATCGAGACGGCCGGCAAGCGCCGCTTGCGCACCGAGAGCAGTGAGCTCGGAGCTCGGGCTGCAGAGAACGATCTGCGCGATGCCGCTCGCACCTTGAGTCAGGCTGTCCGCCGGGCGTTTTACGGGCTTCTGCTCGCCCAAAAAAAACTGGGGGCGGCGCATGATCAGAGCAAGCACGTGCAGGAACTGGTCAAGGTCAACCAAGAACGCTTCGACGTGGGCGATATTTCCGAGCGGGATCTCACCCGGATCAAAATCGAGGCGCTGAAGGTTCGCTCGGATCTGGATCAAGCTGGAGCACAGTTTGCGAGCGCACGCTCCCAATTGGCGCTCATCCTCGCTTGGCCGGACGATGCCGAACGGCTGCTGGCGGAGGACCGCTGGCCGAGTGCCGAGACCTTCAGCCACGTCAAGGACGTGGGGTCCGCGACCGCGCAAGCCATCGAACTTCGCCCCGATATTCAGGCTGCCAAGCTCAGGCAGGACCAAGCCAAGAAAAACGTCGAACTCGCCAAGGCACATGTGATACCCAACGTGACCGTGACGGCAGGTTTCGGGCATGACTGGGGAAATATCGTGACCAACGCAGCGACCCTCGGTCTGAGTGTGCCGTTGCCCTTGTTCTACCGCAACGAAGGGCAGATCGCTCAGGCCGGTGTCCGGGCGAATGACAGCGAGGTGCAGGTGCGGCGCGCGGAGAACAACGTGCGTTCGGAAGTGATTACAGCGGTCGCGGCCTGGCGTGCGGCGGATGCCGTCGTCAAGCGATTCGAGAGCGACATTCTGCAAAAGGCGAGATATATCCGCGATTCTGCGGAGTTCGCTTATTCCCAGGGAGGTACCGATATTATCGACCTCATTCAGGCGCAGCGCGACTACCGCGCCGCGCTCTTCGACTATTACCAGGCACAGGCCAATCGCGCCTTTGCCTACGCCGATTTGAAAATGGCGTTGGGTGAAGACAATCCGGATGTGCACGTGACGCCCGGGAACGCCCCATGACACAGCGATTTCTGGAATACTGGCTGCTCTCGGCGTTCATCGGAACTCTCGCTGCCTGCGACCGGCATGAGACTCCGGCATCGCCGAGGCCTGCGCCCGTTGTCGAGGGGGACCGCATTGTTCTGCCGCCGGAAGCGGGCATCATCGAGACCCAACCGGTCGCACAACGAGTGGGTGGGAAACTCTCCTTACCCGGCCGTTTGGTGTGGAACGAGGAACGAACCGCCCGGCTTTTCCCGCCTTTCTCCGGCCGGGTCAAAGAGATTCTCGCCAAGCCAGGGGACCGCGTGACGGTGGGTCAGCCGCTCGCCATGATCGAAGCTCCGGAATTTGGCATCGCGCAGACCGAGTTCCGCAAAGCGGAAGCAGCGCTAAACCTCGCCAACAGGCATGTCGACCGTGTCCGAAGTCTATTCCAGCACGGTATTACCTCGCGAAAGGAGATGGACCAAGCGCAGACGGATCTCGCACAGGCTCAATCGGAAGCCGAGCGCGCGAGTGCCCGGTTGTCCGCATATGGTCTTTCCGCCCGGGCGGTGGATGAGCGATTTCCGCTGAAGAGCCCGATTGCGGGAATCGTGGTGGAACGGGCTTTGAATCCAGGTCAGGAAGTCGATGCCGCGCATAACCAGGCCCTGTTCGTCGTTTCGGATCCCACCAATTTTTGGGCGATTCTCGAGGTTCCTGAAAAAGAACTGGCCGATGTGCGAGTCGGCAACCCGTTTCTGCTTTCGGTCCGGGCCTACCCCCTGGAGCGATTTTCGGGGACCATTACTCACGTCAGCGACTTCATCGACCCGAAGGCCCGCACCGTCAAGGTCCGCGGCGCGATCGCGGACCCCACCCGCCGGCTCAAGGCCGAGATGTTCGTGACGGCGGAACTGAACGTGCATGGTGGGAGCGCCGTGCAGATTCCAGAGCAAGCAGCCGTGCTGGTGGGCGACACGTTTTACGTCTTCGTTGCCGAAGGTGATCACACTTACCGACGCCGGGCCATTGAGACCCGAGCAGCGGATCGCGGCGAGATTCCAGTGCTTGCGGGATTGGCTCCGGGCGAACAAGTCGTGGTCCACGGGGCGTTGTTTCTGCAACAACTCCTGCAGTCCGCACACAACCGGCGATGATCGACCGTCTCGTTTCGCTGTCCCTGAAGCAGCCATTGCTGATCTGGCTGGCTCTCACGCTCTACATCGGCGGCGGTATTCTCGCCTTCCGGTCGCTCCCTATCGAAGCGTTTCCCGACGTTTCGGATACGCAGGTCAACGTCATCACGCTCTACCCCGGCCGCGCGGCCGAGGAAGTGGAGAAGCAGGTCACGATCCCGGTGGAAATCGCGTTGTCGGGCTTGCCACATGCGGTTCGCATGTTTTCCCATACCCAATTCGGGCTGTCGTTCATCATCATTACCTTCGATGACAAACCGAACGTTTACTTCGCGCGCCAGCAAGTCTTGGAGCGACTGCGCGGCATCGACCTGCCGCCCGGGGTGGAGCCGGATCTGGCGCCACTCTCCACGGCGATCGGCGAGATTTACCGCTACAAGGTGGAAGCGGACCATCTCGACGCGCGGGAATTGCGCACGCTGCAAGATTGGATCGTCGCGCGTCAATTGAAGCAGGTACCGGGCGTGGCGGATGTCGTCACCTTGGGCGGCGAGATCAAGCAATACCATGTCAATCCCGATCTCGCCCGCATGCGGGACTACGGTGTCGACCTGTCGGAGCTGTTCGGCGCAATCGCGCGCGCCAATGCGAACGCAGGCGGCGGGGCGGTGGAACAGGGGTCGCAGCGCTATCTACTCCGGGGAATCGGTCTGTTGCGAACCAGCGCCGACATCGGGAGCATCGTCGTCAAGGAGCACGGCGGCGTGCCTATCCTGGTCAAGGACATCGCCCAGGTGCGGACCGCCGGAGCCCCTCGCCAAGGGGTAGTCGGTCAGGACGAGCGAGATGATGTGGTGTCCGGTATCGTGATGATGCGGAAAGGGGAAAATCCTTCGGTCGTATTGAAGGCGCTGAAGGAAAGGATTGCGGCGCTGAACGATATGGGTCTGCCCCACGGCGTGTCGATCGTCTCTTTTTACGATCGCGAATGGCTGATCGGGAAGACACTGCATACGGTGTTCCGCAACCTGACAGAAGGCGCCCTGCTGGTTACGGCCGTGTTGTACCTGTTCCTGTCGAATTTTCGCGCGGCAGCGATCGTGGCCGTGGTCATCCCCTTAGCACTGCTCGCCACGTTCCTCGGACTGTCTTACGTAGGGATTCCGGCCAACCTGCTTTCCCTCGGTGCGATGGATTTCGGCATCATCGTGGACGGAGCCGTGATCGTTGTCGAGAACGTCTTTCGCAAACTCGGCGAAAGCGACACCGTATCCGGTGCGAAAGCGCGCCGGCAGAGAATCCTCGAGGCAACGGTGGAAGTCGGTCGGCCGACCTTGTTCTCGATGCTGATCATCATCGCCGCCCATATTCCCATCTTTACTCTGCAGCGTCATGAGGGCCGCATCTTTGCGCCGATGGCTTACTCGGTTACTTCGGCCTTGATCGGGTCATTGATCGTTTCGCTCACCGTCGTCCCTTTGCTCTGCTACTACGTGCTCCCGCGAGACGTATCCCACGGCGACAATCGGCTCGTGGTCTGGTGCAAGGCCATCTACGGCCCAACCCTGCATTGGGCGCTCAATCATCGCAAGATGGTCGTCGCGCTTGCCGTAGTCTCGCTCGCTCTGAGTTTCGGCGTCGCCAGACACCTCGGCACCGAGTTTCTTCCGGAGCTGAACGAGGGCATGATTTGGATCAACGTGCCTCTGCCGCCGAGCGTCTCCTTCTCCGAGGCCCAATCCAAGGTGGGGCAGATTCGACGACTGCTGCACTCCATTCCCGAGGTCAGATCGGTGATCTCGAAGGCCGGCCGGCCGGAAGACGGGACCGACCCCAAGCTCCTGAACAGTACCGAGTTTCTGCTCGAACTGCTGCCGGAAAAGGAGTGGCGACCGGGTGTCGACCGTATGCATCTGATACAGGAGTTGGACCACCTTCTATCCAGCCTGCCGGGTGTCGAGCCGGCCTTTTCGCAGCCCATCCGTGACAATGTGCTGGAGAGCATCTCGCAGATCGACGGTCAGATCGTCATCAAGGTATTCGGGGACGATCTAAAGGTATTGAAAGATGAAGCGCACGAGGTTCTGCGGGCGGTGGGCAATGTGCCCGGCGTCGTCAGGGCGTTCATCGATCGAGACGGGGACCTGCCGCAGCACTTGTTGGAGATCGACAGGGCGGATGCCGCTCGTTATGGCGTCAACGTCGGAGATTTGCAGGAACTGGTTGAGACCGCTTTGGGCGGGGCGGCGGCGACCGAACTGTGGGAAGGCGAGCGGCATTTCAGTGTGGTCGTCCGCCTCAAGGATTCGGAGCGGGCGCTCGGAAACTTGGAAAACATCCTGATCAGCACGCCGATGGGCGCGCAGATCCCGCTCTCGGAGGTCGTGCATTTCCGTACCACCAGCGGTCCGATGAATATCAGCCGGGAAAATGGGCGGCGCGTGGTCTCGATCGGGATCTTCATCCGCGGGCGCGACATGGGTAGCGTGGTCAAGGACATGAAGGCGCGAACCGCGACAGTGCCGCCTTTACCGGAGGGATACACAATGACTTGGTCGGGCGAATTCGAGAACCAGGAGCGCGCCATGTCCCGCCTCACGATGGTGGTCCCGGTTTCTATCCTGTTGATCTTCATTCTGCTCTTCAATGCCTTCGGCTCCTTGAAGAGCGCGTTCCTGATCATCGCCAACATTCCGTTCGCCCTGGTGGGCGGAATACTGGCCCTCTACTTTACCGGTTTCCCCCTTTCGGTGTCGGCAGCGATCGGCTTCATTGCCTTGTTCGGCCAGGCCGTATTGAACGGTGTGGTGCTCGTGACCTACTTCAATCAACTCCGTCAACAAGGTTTCAGCGTCTATGAAGCCGTGACCGGGGGTGCCATGGTTCGGCTCAGAACCGTCCTGATGACCGCTATGCTGGCGATGCTGGGATTGCTGCCGATGGCGATCTCCACCGACATCGGGTCGGAGGTCCAGCGGCCACTGGCGGTCGTCGTGATCGGCGGCTTGATCTCCGCCACGATCTTGACGCTGATCGTTCTCCCAACGCTCTACGTTCTGTTCAATTCCGGTTCGCAGTCAGGGATCGAGCCGTCCGATGAGACTTAACAGGAGCGTGAGGCGTCGCGTCACGTGGACTTCAGCGATCGTCGTAGCCTACCAAGGAGGGGATGAGAAACAATTCACCAGTCTGTTCAAAGCATGACCGCGCTGGACTTCCCCTTAGGCTTTCGGGGAGCAGATGTCTGCCGCCGAGCCGCGAGCGGATGATCCGAATAAGGCTTATGGTTTTCCAGCCCGTGAATCATGCACTGGCCGCCGCGGTCGATATAGTCCTCCCGGAAGTGATCGATGAACTCCATAACAGTGTGATCGATGACATAAGCCTCGGAGAGGTCGAAGATCACGGTCTTGCCATCCGGCAGTGCCGAAACCTCGCTTTTCATGCCGATGAAGTTGGAGAAAATCGCGGAACCGTTGACCCTTACGTGGTAGGTATCCGGGTCAGTCTGTTCTACCGCGAAGTTGATCTTGAAAAGATTCTTGAAAGGTACCCCACGCAGCAAATGAATGATGAGCTTGGCGGCGATACCGATCAGCACGCCCACCAGCAAGTCGGTCGTCAACACACCGACGATAGTGATCACGAACAGCGCCAGCTGTTCCCAGCCGATGTCCATGGTCTTCGCGAACTCCTTCGGCGAAGCCAGGCGAAAACCAGTATAGACCAGCAGTGCAGCCAGCGAAGCCAACGGAATTTCGTGAATGAAATGCGGAAACAGGGCGACGAACAAGAAGAGAAACGCCCCGTGAAAGAAGTTCGCCCATCCGGTTCTCGCACCGTTGTTGACATTGGCCGAACTACGGACGATCTCGGCAATCATCGGTAGCCCACCGATTAGCCCGGCCAACATGTTCCCAAGTCCGACTGCCGTCAAGTCACGATTGAGGTTGGAGTAACGCTTGTAGGGATCGAGTTTGTCCACCGCAGTCGCGCTGAGCAGGGACTCCAGACTGCCCACCAGGCAGATGCTGACCACTGCAGCCCAGAACACCAACGTGCCGATCTTCGAAAAGTCCGGGAAATAGAAACCGCTGAAGAAATGCTCCGGCACCGCAACCAGAAATTTCGGGCCTACCGTAAATTCATGATGCGGCAGAATCGGATCGTTGGGCAGGAACATGTAGATGTGTTCGTGATCGAGATCGAAGTGCTTGCCGAGAGCCATACCGACCAGCACGACGATCAGGGGGGCCGGAACCATCCGCAGATAACCGCTCTTGATCCGCGACCAGGCGATCAGAATCAACAAACCAAGACCGCCGATGAAAGCGATTTCCGGGTTCAGGTTCATCAAACTGTGGGGAATCTCGGCGATCGTCTCGATCAGTTCCTTGGCTTCCGGCTTGACTCCGACCAACGCATGAACCTGTTTCGCCATGATGATGATGCCGATGGCCGCCAGCATCCCATGCACGACGGACGATGGGAAGAAAGCATTCAGCCGGCCGGCTTTCAGCAATCCCATCGCCACCTGCAAGACACTCGCGACCACGATCGCCGCCAGCGTATACCGATAGGCAGCCATCGGATCGCCATCACCGAGCGACTGCACGGCGGAATAGATCACCACGATCAGCCCAGCGGCAGGGCCGTTGATCGTCACGTAAGAGCCGCTGATCCGAGAAACCAGCATGCCGCCGATGATGGCCGAGATGATGCCCGCCATGGGGGGGAAACCAGAGGCCATCGCGATGCCGAGACACAAGGGCAGGGCGATCAGGAAGACGAGAAAACCGGAGATTACATCACTGCGCCAGTTTTCCACCAAACCGGGAAAGCCGGCTTTCGGAACTCGGCGCGAGACAGTAGTAACAGCAGTCATGGTCATAGGGATACCCTTAATGCAAATATGCTGAAGGGTATCTAGCAAACCCCATGCCTAAGAATTTTTCTCGTGTAACCTACGGATTTATCAAGATTATTGCGGTAGATCGGTCCGTCCCGGCAGCGCAAACTCTCAGGCACAGGTTGCAATCAACCGCAAGCCTGGTGCATTGGAACCGGCAGACCATTTTTCGGAACCCTTACAGAAGACGAGGTCCGCGCCACGGTCTTCCGACGCACCGCCGCGCTTCAAGAGGGGATTGATCAAGCGGAATCGATCCGCAAGAGTATAGGGTCGGTCCAACTCCAGCCCCGTCCGTGTTTCGGGCCGGCGTGGCCGTGTGTTACTGCTCGTCAAGAAAGATGTGTCATCATGCCGTCATTCCGGCTGGGAGTCCGGAATCCAGACGTCCAGGGATGGCGAGGCTCTCACGTCCCTGTATCCCGACCGGCATGACGATAGGACTCTTACTTGTGGACGCACTATCGTTCCGGGCCAGGCCAACCACCTCTGTCCGGAAGTTCTCATGAGCGATTCAATCGATATCCAAGCCCAGAATCCCGCGGTACTCGCCCCGGTGCACCCGGCCATCGAAACCTATCTGGCGCGGCTCGCTTCCTGCGCCGATACGCCGGTGCTGCTGGAAATGGAACAACTGGCCGCGCAGCTCGGTTTTCCCATCATCGGGCGGCTGTGCGGGATGTTCCTCAAGACCATGGCCCTAGGCATCGGCGCCCGGCGGGTGTTCGAATTCGGTAGCGGCTACGGCTACTCGGCCTACTGGTTCGCCGCGGCGGTCGGCGCCACGGGGAACGTGATTTGCACCGACGGCGATCCCGACAATGCCGTCCGTGCCACCCATTTCTTGGGCAAGGCCGGGTTTTCGGAACGGGTGGATTTCCGGACCGGCTGGGCTCAGGACCTGTTCCGATCCACCAGTGGGGATTTCGACATCTGCTACAACGACGTGGACAAGGGCGACTATCCGGAAGTCTGGCTGATGGCTCGCGAGCGCATCCGGCCGGGCGGTCTCTACGTCGCCGACAACGTGCTCTGGCACGGACGGGTGGCAGTGGAAAACCCGGTCGACCTCGTGCCCGGCTGGACCGAAGCCATCCTGGAGCACAACCGGCTGATCTTCGAAGACCCTGAGTTCGATGTGTTCGTCAACCCCACGCGAGACGGGGTGATCGTGGCACGCAGGAAAGCGGGTTGAACAAGCGCGGGTGAGGAAAACCGGGCGAAGCTTGGAAGCCGTCCTTCCACCGCGCAGGGCGGGCAATCGGTCTATTGATGATTGATGAACTCGAGGGCTCCGGTCATGACCCCACCGATTGAGTCCACGCAAGGATACCGACGGCGGCGCTTGCAACACTTCGCCATGTGGAGCCAAAGCACTCTCACTACGTGGGGCTGGACAAGCGGTAAATGCAAATGCGGGCACATCGATAAGTACGGTATTATTGCTTTATGGCCCACGTTACACCATCTACCCAAACACGCTACACCCTCCACCTTGGCAACCGCGGACGTATCGTCATTCCCGCTGAGCTGCGGCACCGGCTGGACTTGAAGGAAGGGGACAGGCTAATCCTCACCGTCCAAGCTGACAGCACTCTGCGCCTCATGAGCGCCCGCGAAGCCGCCCAG
>Ga0209254_10002292_pt1 | contig 17368 bp, 12 predicted proteins | sample FrelakmetDIP11DI_FD_187148 | JGI IMG/M metagenome (GOLD analysis project Ga0209254, IMG submission 187148) | Freshwater lake sediment microbial communities from the University of Notre Dame, USA, for methane emissions studies - DIP11 DI (SPAdes)... | ecosystem: Environmental > Aquatic >... | reverse complement strand
AACCGATCAGCTGAAATATCTCGTCCGATGTTCCCGAAGCCATAAAGAATGGGAAATAGCACGCGCACTATCACAGCGCAATATTTCTACTCCCACCTTAGTGGCGTGCGGAGTATCACGCAGGTTTGGTTTATTAAAAAAAGATGTGGTTATTACTCGTGAAGTTACTGCCGCTGAGCCCTTAATAGAGTGGGTAGAAAAAAACATCATTCAAAAACCGCTCATCTTGCGCGAAAGAAACGAGGTGATCAGTGCTCTCGGCCGTTTTGTCCGAAGGATTCATGACCAAAAAATATTTTCAAAAGATTTTCACCAGGGAAATATCCTGATTAAAACTGAACCGGGGACGCCCCCTTTATTTTATTTAATTGATCTTCACGCGATTCGGATTAAAAAAGAAATTACTCGCAAAGAACGAATAAAGATGCTATCCCAATTTAATTACTTTCAGATCTCTGTAGCTGACCGGATGAGATTTTTCCGTGCTTACTTTCAGGGAGAAGGACTTCAAGGAGGTTCAAAAAAAACATTGGCCCAGGAGATAGCTTCAGCTTCGTTTACTCACTGGAAGCGCCTCTGGAAAAAACGGAAGGAGCGATGCCTTCGACCAGGAAAAGGCTTAGAGAGGTTTAAAACTGATTCGTGGAAAGGGATGATCCGGAAAGAATATTATTTAAAAAATTTCTTTTCCCGATTAGATGAGCTGGGTGCGAACATGAAAGGAACAGGCATTTTGGTTACGGAAGTCTTTTTTCAAGAGAAGGCGAAAGATTTGGTTATCCGATACTATAACCAAACCGGCTTTTTTTCTACGCTGAGAGCACTCTTTCAAATTTCTCCAGCCAAAAGAGTCTGGGTTACGATGCACAACCTGATCATGCGAGGAATCCCCACTCTTGTGCCCGTTGCTTTTGGTGAAAGAAAACAATGGGGAATTTTACGGGATTGCTTTCTTGCCTTTGAAGAAATACCCGAGGCCACGTCAGGCGCCATTTTTTTAAAGGAATTATCAGAGACGCCTTTGATTGTTCAAAACACATCTTTTAAAAAAGGGTTTATCTTTCACCTTGCCCAATTGATTCGGTGGATGCATCAAACAGGTATTTGCCACAGAACCTTGAAGTCGAGTGACATTGGTGTTACATTCGATCATGAAAAGGTTTTATTGCATGTGGTGGATGTGGACGGGATAATGATTAAAAAGAACGCAGGGATAAATGAAGTGGCTAAAGACCTGAGAGCTATACGCGTAGCTTTTTTGCGAGTCCTTGAGCAAAAGGACCAGAACTTTTTTTTCAAAATATATGCCTGGGGAAATACGTTTTTTAAGGACAACGAGAAAAAAATAAGAGATAAGATGCAAAAAAAAACTTTCCGCGAAACGGGTGAATAAAATGAGAATGCCGCGCACGTTTGACTTCAATTTCGCATCCGACCGCCTCAATATTCTCATGTTGTTTTTTTTAGCTCTGATCGTTCGTCTTATCGCTTTGGAGCGAATCCACCTTATCTCCCGAGACAGTATTAAATTTCTTGCACTTGCCAAATATTATTTTTCCGGCCTTTTTCTCAAAGGATTATCCGATACGTACCATCCCCTCTACCCCATATTAATTTCTTTGTTTGGAGGTGTGAGCGGAGATTTTGAATTCGCGGGGAAACTTATTAGCCTTACGTTAAGCAGCTTCACGGTAATTTTTGTGTATTTGCTTGGGAAAACTATTTATGACTCTAAAACCGGCTTGATTGGAGGACTTTTTTTTATTGTGCAGCCCCAGTGCGTATGGTGCTCAGTGGATGTATTGAGTGATTCTACGTTTCTTTTTTTCTTGGTGGTTGCTTTTTACCTGGGGATAAAAGGGGGTAAGGAAGAAAAAAAAATCCTGTGGTGGTGTCTTGGAGCAGGAATATGCAGTGGCCTTGCTTATTTAACCCGCCCGGAAGGTATTTTTGTCGTCTTCTTTTTGCTGGGCTGGTATTTTCTGCAGTGGATTTTTCACAATAAAAAAATTACTCATTTTTTGGCAGCCAGCGGTATTGTGTTTTTCGCGTTTTTTCTTGTGGCGACTCCGTACATCCTTTTTATAAAAAATCACACCGGCACATGGCAGATTTCAATGAAGCTATCGGTGGTTTCGATGGTTAGATCTTTGGAGGAAGCAAGGGATGAGAAAACCGCGACAGAGGTAATCCCTTCTCCTCCTTCTCCAAAAGATGTAGAGGTCAAAGTGGCCGCACCAGTGCAATCCAAAGAACGCGCTGATGGGCAGGCGCTCGCGCCAATAAAACCAAGGGAGCCATTTCAAGGGGGAAATATGTGGAAAAGCATGACCTACCCCTCACTCAGATTTATTGAGACTTACCATTTTCTTTTCTTCTTGTTTTTACTTTTTGGAACCTGGACAGAAATAAAAAGGAAGGAACGGACGTCGGGAGTAGTTCTCTTGCTATTTGTCGCAACCTATCTTGTGGGCTTGTGTTATCTTTATTATACTGTTTCCTATGTGAGCCGGCGTCATTTTCTTCCTGCGATTATCATCAGCTTGCCCGTAGCGGGCGCTGGTTTTTGGGAGATCCAAAGGCAGTTGTCGAAGTGGATGATGCGTTGGGGCGTTACTTGGGGTAAGAAAATAGCATCTTATTCAGCACTAATTATTTTGCTTATCACGTTATTAATTCTTATTCCCACGGCATTGAAACCGCAAGGAGAAGATAAGCTTCCTTTAAAACAGGCTGCTTTTTGGATCAAGGAGAATAAAAAGAAACCCTTTCCGATGATTATGAGCAATGAGCCATTGGTAGGGTATTATGCTGGAGGTAGGAATCGCTTAATCCCGGCTTTGAGTTATCCTGATTTTGTGCATTATATTAACACGGAACAGGTTGATTATCTGGTATTTTCGGAGAGGGATATTAACAACGGAAAAAATTTTTTGCCCCTGCTTCAACCGGAAAAATTTAAGAGAGTTGATTTTAAGAATAAGAAGGCTTTGATTTATGAAGTCTCACGCTAAGTGTTAAAGTAAGGAGGAGGCGAACAAACAAAATCAGTTTTAAAAAACCACATGTACTCAATGACTGAGGTTGCGTCAAAATGAAGTCTTGGTATATATAGTGTAGAAAGGGAAAGGCCTTTACAAAAGGAGATCATAATGGGAAAAAAGATTAATAAAAAAAACATTGCTTGTATTGGTGCAGGTTACTGGGGAAAAAATTTAGTCCGCAATTTTTCCTTCCTCGGTGTATTACACACTATCTGTGACCTTGATGGTGAAACATTAAAAAAGTTTAAGGAAACCTACCCGGAGGTTTTATTAAAAACGAATATCAAGGAAGTTTTAAAAGATTCTGAAATTCAGGGGGTGGTGATTGCCACTCCCGCAGAAACTCACTTTGCGCTGGTGAAACAAGCTCTGGGTATGGGGAAGGATGTGCTGGTGGAAAAACCATTGGCCTTAAGCGTGAAGGAAGGTGAGGAACTGGTCTCTCTTGCCCGAGCAAAAGGTAAAGTTCTTATGGTAGGGCATATTCTTGCGTACCATCCGGGTATTTTAAAATTAAAGGAACTTATAAAAAGGGGAGAACTGGGAAAGATTAATTATGTTTATTCAAACCGACTAAATTTAGGAAAGTTTCGGAAAGAAGAAAATATTCTCTGGAGCTTTGCCCCGCATGACATTTCGGTCATTCTTATGCTTTTGGGGGAAATGCCCTTGGAGGTTTCAGCCTCTGGGGGGACTTATCTTCAAACGGAAATTTTTGATGTTACGGTAACTAATATGCGGTTTGCGAGCGGTGTCCGGTCACATATCTTTGTAAGCTGGCTTCACCCCTTTAAAGAACAGAAACTTATCGTGGTCGGAGATAATAAAATGGCTGTTTTTGATGATGTTGCTCCCAAAGATAAATTACTGCTTTTTGAACATCGGATTGACTGGATTGACCGGCAGCCCGTTCCCCGGAAGGAAGATGCACGCATCATTGAACTACCAGGTGCTGAGCCCCTCAGCGAGGAGTGTGTTCAGTTTGTAAGAAGTATAGCGACCCGCCAAAATCCTCCTACTGATGGTGAAGAGGGAGTGCGGGTTCTTAGAGTCCTGGAAGCCTCTCAGAAATCTTTAAAAAATAATGGCCTGGTTATCCCTCTGGCTAACGCCACCCCATCGCTTAAGTATTTGGTTCATGAGACATGTATCGTTGATGGAGACTGTTTTATTGGAGAAGGAACGAATATCTGGCATTTTTCTCATATCATGGATGGGGCAGTGATTGGGAAAAACTGCTCCATTGGGCAAAATGTGTTTATCGGTCGCAAAGTAAGAATCGGTAATAACGTTAAAATCCAAAATAATGTCTCTGTCTTTGAGGCCGTAACCCTTGAAGACAATGTTTTTTGTGGTCCTTCCTGCGTTTTCACTAATGTGTTTAATCCTCGAAGCTCAATTTCCCGTAAGGACGAATTTCGAAATACTCTGGTGAAGGAAGGGGCGACAATTGGAGCTAACGCTACTATTGTTTGCGGGAATACCATAGGGCGATTTTCTTTTATTGGTGCGGGGGCAGTGATTACCGAGGATGTGCCAGACTTTGCACTCGTGTATGGCAACCCCGGGAGGATTCACGGCTGGATGTGTTCTTGTGGAATTAAACTCTCATTTTCTTCTTTATCCAAGAAAAAAACACAGAGCGCGACGTGCTCTGCGTGTGGTAAGCTTTATGAAAAAACGGCCGAAAAGATTTCTCAGGTAGGATGAAAAGAGGAGTTAAACTAAAATTTTTTCTCGGTATTGTGAGCAGTGCCTTTTTTTTAGCGCTTGCCCTGCGCAATGTGAGCTTTGCCGAGCTTTTCAAGGCGTTAGCACAGGCTAATTATTTTTTTCTAATTCCTTCCTTAATTCTGACTTTTTTAGTTTATGGTTGTCGGGCCATACGATGGCACTATATGCTCATACCAATTAAGCCGGTAAAAATTTCTCGATTGTTTAATATTACCGTCATCGGCTTTATGGTCAATAATATTCTTCCCGTAAGAATCGGAGAGGTAGCGCGCGCTTATATCCTCGGAAAGCGGGAACGATTGAGTAAAAGCCTTGCGTTTGCCACGATCATCATTGAGCGGCTTCTGGACGGCTTGACTATTCTTTCCTTTCTCATTCCCATTGTGCTTCTTTTCTCCTTTCCCCGATGGTTGAAACAGACCGGCATTGTTTTTCTGATTTTATATCTGGGGGTAATCGTCTTTCTTTTTTTACTCAACTTTTTTTCCCAAAAACTTATTCAGATTTTTGAGAAATTGATTGCGCCTTTTTCTCCCTGGTTTGCCCAACGATTCGGGAGGATGCTCATGTCTTTTTGTGAAGGACTTAAGATCTTTAAAACAAAGAAGCAAGTTTTTTGGATTTGTTGTTTTTCGTATTTTATCTGGGTTGGCTATTCTTTAATTCTCATGGTCTTCCTTTATGCTTTCCATATTAACGTGCCTTTTTACGCTCCGTTCCTTTTATTGGTCATTATGGCTACAGGAGTAGCCATCCCTTCTTCCCCTGGATTCATCGGAACGCTTCAGTTTTTCTGCGTTACCGGCTTGGCGCTCTTTGGAGTTCCGAAAAGCGAGGCGCTTGGATTTTCGATTGTTTTCCATGCAAGCCAATACATACCCGTAACGTTGCTCGGATTTTTCTTTATGTGGAAGGAACATCTTCATTTTAAGGAGATAGCCGTAACCCAGGAAGAAGAGGTCAATGATAAAGCGGGAAGCGTAGAGGGTAAAGCGTAAGGTGTGAAGTTTGGAGACTGTTAAACCTTGATGACAAAGGTCTTGGCGATTTTATCGTGCCACCCCTGTTTGTCGGGATCAACAGCAATCCAGAAGAAACCAAGAAAAAAAGCATAAAAAGAGATGATATATCCTATCCACCTCAGAAATGCCCGCCGGTAACCGATAAGCCCTCCTTCGGTGCTCACCACTTTTAATCCACAGACCATTTTCCCTATTGTTTGTCCGGTATATCCATAAAAATACGTGAAGTACGCGGCTCCAAAAATAAGATTGGCACAATACGTTAGGAAAAGGGTCGTGAAAAAGTTTTTCAAGGGGAGAACACCACCCCCTTGAGCAATACGAGAAGCAAAGAAGAAAAGTAAACCAACTATACTGAGGACGGTTTTATCGATAAGATACGCAACACTTCTTACCCAAAAGCCACCTTTCTCCATTTCTGAGGAAGAGGGTATAGATTCTGAATGAGCAGTGCTCCAGATTCGAGGATATTCTTGGTCGAGCGCGGGGGTAGTTAAAAGTAAATCGGGAGTCATAGAATTTTTTATTTTAGCAAACGCTTTGTTTACTGATTAAAGTAATGTCAGGCATTCTTAAGTGGTCGTGCCCGGTTCTGAATGTCCAGGGTTTATGTCTTCAAGAATTCGCGCAATTTCCTCGTCATCAAGAGGTTCGGTTTGGATTCTGCCCGGGGGTGCTTCTCTTGGAGATTGATCCGGTAAGGGATTTTTCATGCGCAGGATTTTTTCCCTTTCCTCGGAACTGAGTAATGCTTGTTCCCCTTCCTTTTTTCCGTCTTTTTCGTGGAGGGATACATCAGCAATTGATAAGTCTATCTTCTCTTGCCCCTGTTCATCAGGGAGGAATAGTTCTTCATTCGAAGACAGAGCGCTCAGAGGAGGTGGGGTTTTCGTGAGGTCTTCGGGAAACTCAAAGTCCTCCAGGTCATTTGGCGACATTTTAATATCCTGAGTGTCTTTTTCCAGTGTTGCTAAGGGTAAGGTGTCTCCGTGTTTTGTTTCAAAAGAAAAGGCTGTTTTTAATTCTCCGTCTAATCTCTTTTCTTGCTCCTCAAACTTCACCTCAAAGGGTTCGGTAGGAAAATCCTGTTTTTTAATTTTTGGTTTCACGGAAAAGGGGGCAATGAGCAGCTCAGGGGGTTCCTTCGTAAAAAGGGGGGAAGTTTTTTCCTGCAAAGGGTATGCGCTGATAGGTACTTTGGGAATGAGGCTCGGCGGCGCTGGTTCCGGTTTCTTTTGCAGGATTGGACGAAGTTTGAAGCTCCGAATTTTTGATGAACTTAGGCCGAGTTTTGCTTTTTCAGCGAATAATTCTTTACCACATTTTTTACAGGTATTCAGAGAATCCGACCCAAAATATCCGCATTTTGGACATTTCATCTATTGCTCCCTCGAAATATGCACACCAATTTTTTACCCTATTATTACTTTTTTTTGCTCAAAAGTCAAGTTAAATAAAATAGACTACACGATGTTTTAACCATTTGAATATCTAATCTTTTTAAAAATAGAACCTTGTTTTCTCCCTTCTCGTAGGCTGAAGATAAAAATAGTATATTGTTTTTTCATAATTTTTTTGTTATATACCGTAAAAAAAAGTAACTTAATTCTCTTAGTTCTTATCATCCATTTCCCGTACTATCAGGAGGGGGTATGTGGGTAAGAGATAAAGTCAAAACACTTCATGAGCACTAAAGCTGGTGAGGTGTTTTTTGATTAAGTAAGCAACATCCTGGGATTTACCCCGTTAGAAATGTCCCGCTTGCCCTGTTAGATATCAAATATCTAACAGGGTGAAGAAGTGCGGGGTAAGCTTAAAAATTCTTACACTTTTTTACACGGGGTAAATGCCCCGTATGAAATTGTTCTAACAGGGTTTACTTTGTTTAAAAGCAGCCAATCCTATATCAAGGAGGGTCGGAGGATGAATAAATTTTTTGGAATACCGTTGCGGAAAAACAAAAAAAATGATGACGAGTTTGTCGAAGAAATCAGGAAAGACATACAAGACCGAAAACGTACCCGCATTATCTTGCCGGTTCTGGGTATCATTTTCATCGTGCTGATTATTTTTTGCCTCGTGTTATTAAAAGTTTCTTCAATGGAAAATTTACTGGGTGCGACACCCTATCAGTGGACAGGATTCTTGTTCGGATTCGGTTTTGGTTGTGTAGCCTTTGTCATCGGCATCAACTCTATCCTTGTTATTCTAAACTGGTGTGGGTGCTTCAAACACCACCGAACCGAGGAGCTTCTGGTAACGTATCATGATGAACTGAAAAAATAGATGGGAAGATGGTGTGAGGGTTGAAGCAACCGTTGGGCCCCATTGATTACCCAATGTAGTGATTCAGAAATGTCTTTGCTTTATTTGTCATTCCGGGCTTGACCCGGAATCCAGGCCTCGGAATTTATGCAAAGAAGTGTTAGATTCACTACACTAAGGTGAGTGTAGAACTTATAAGAGATTCTAAACAAAATACTTTCCTTTAAGCTTTTCGCAGGTTGTTATAATTCTGGGGAAGATATTTTTTGGCAGAGATAGTGATATATAAATATAATAGATTCGTAAACCCCGCCTGCAATGATGAGTGCGCTTGCCATTATGGAAGGCAAAAAATATCTATTCCAATTGAGCTTTAAAAGCAGAAGAATAAAAAAATAATTTACGGCAAAGTAAAACAGAGGTATATTCCATAAGAGAACCTCTCGATTACGTAAGGAAGTAATCATTCTGACGATACAGAGCGTAATACCGATACAGAAAAAGATCCATTTAAGAAAAAACGTTGAAAAGCCACTCAATAGTTTTTTGTGAATGGTAACCAATCGATTTCCGTGCCAGTTTGTTAATCCTAGTCCTACTTGCGCATTCATGAAATTATTCCACTGGATGAACATATAAGGGAATTCTAACGGCCGAGCGAGATTAGACATTTGCGGATACCGCGCACTAAAGCTCTCCTTAGAAAATTTTATGTGGGCAACCTCTTCATAAAGAGAGCGTGATTCTTGAACAATACTTTTTACATCTATGGTTTTGAAAGACGGCCAGAAAAAGGGGTTGAGAAGATAAATTATAACGATCGCTGAAAAAGAAAAGGCGGTTATATACGTGATAATGTCCTTCTTGATCAGGCCGGAAATCCTCTTTTTATAGAGCACCACACATAAGAAAAGTAACCCTCCGATGATTACGCCGGTAATTTTTACCGAAGAAGCGAGACCTGCAAGGACTCCGCACACGAGGCTCGCTGATAATAACCGGAATTTCTGGTTAAGCTTGAGGAATAAAACGCTTGCAAGACAACCACAAAGGAGAAAAAAATTATAAAAGATATCTGTCATTGCCTGGGTAGAAAGTTTAAGAAAAAAATTATGGGTCAGGAGAAAAAACACCGCAATCAGGCCTACCCACAAACCGGAAACATAATAACCAATGATAAACATCACCAGACACGATAATGTTCCAAAAACAACAGGACTGATTCTCGCACGAAGTAATATCTGCCGGGGAGGGAATCCCCCCTCTTTTTTATTATATAAATTAAAGAAAATTGGTTCGTCCCTTGGAGAAAGCGTTATAAGGGGAAGGCCTATTAACCATTGCCCCAAATGCGGATTGAGGCGGCTTCCCCACGAAGCGCATTGTGGGCATAACCACTTGTCCCGGTCAAAATCGCCATGAAGCAAAAGTTCGGTATAGTAATATCCTGAGGAAATCCACCCTGATTCATCACAAAAAAACGATGTTTTTTCTCGCATTGAAAAAAGGATAACGCTTGACAGGAGTGTTATCGCAATTAATGCCGTAAAAAATCGCACCCGCTTGTTGTTAATGGTAATCTTCATTTATAAATTTAAGCCCTCATTAATTGCATAATTATACGATAGCAAGGCCTTTCTTAAAAAGTCTTTTCGATTGTACGTTGCGATTATCAGAGAAAACTTAAGATGCTTAGTCATTATTTGTTCTCACCGATGCTCTAACATTTTTTTATCTTAACACGTTTAACAGTAATAATTTTTTATCAAAACCCGGAATTTTTGTCAATTTAGTAACTTGCAGCTTGACAAATGAAGGATAATGTCCAATATAAGGGTAAATTTTATATTATTGTATAGGATTTTATATTGTGAGGAATATATGAAACTTAATGACCACCTTTATTTCTATCATGAGCATGGGATGCTTGACTGCAATACCTATGTGGTTAAAGATAAACTTGTTTTGATCGTTGATGTGGGTTTGGGTAATAACCTGCCTTTGTTGATTAAGGCCATGGAAAAGGACGGGATTAATCCCCAGGAGATAGATATTATTGCCAATACTCATCTCCATATTGACCATACCTGGGCAAATGAGGAGTTAAAGAAGAAAGGAAAAGCTAAGATTAAAATTACCCAGGGCCAAAAAGAAAACTATAACATCAGCATCCGTCAGACCTCGTTGTTTTTTGGCCTTGAACCAGTAGAGTTTAAAGAAGATGAACTTCTTGACTCACCGATAGACTTAGGTAATATAAAAATAGAGATCATTTCCACTCCGGGACATTCACCCGAGAGTGTTTGTTTTTATGTGCCCGAGAGCAAAGCTCTTATTTGTGGTGATCTTGTTTTTGACCGCAACACCGGCCGCTCCGATCTTCCCGGAGGAAACGGGGAGCAGTTGAAAAAATCAATTGAAAAAGTTGCTGAGCTGGATATTGAGCTTCTTTTGCCGGGGCATATGGGAATAGTTTCCGGAAAGAAAAAAGTAAACGACAACTTTGAATTTTTGAGAACCAATGTCTTCCGTTGGCTATAGTAACCGAGAACTTTGTTTTGAGCAAGGACCAATCCGCCCGCCCAGTGAAGCCAAGAGCCTCCTGGTGCGGGTAACCCGGAATTGCCCCTGGAACAAGTGCCTTTTTTGCCGGACCTATAAAGGGACGACCTTTAGCCTCCGCTCGTTAGCAGAAATTAAGCAGGATATAGAAACCATAAAAAAGATTTATGATGAGATCAAAGCCATATCCTGGAAACTGGGGTCAAAGGGAGAGGTGACTGAGGAGGTAGTGCATTACCTCTACCATAACCCTGAGGAATATTCGAGCAGTTTTCTCAATGTGGCGATGTGGCTTTACTATGGGGAAGGTTCAGTCTTTTTGCAGGATGGAAACAACTTGATGGTTAAGACCGGTGAACTGGTTGAGATATTAACTCTTCTCAAAAATACTTTTCCGGAGATAACCAGGGTTACCTCGTATGCTCGAGCCAAAACGATTGCCACGAGAAAAACTGTCGAGGAATTACAGGCGCTGCGGACCGCAGGGCTTTCTCGGATTCATATCGGACTTGAGAGCGGGAGCGACAAAGTGCTTGAGCTTATTCGCAAAGGGGTTACTGCTGCGGAGCATGTCGACGCCGGCCAAAAGGTGAAGGAGGCGGGTATTTCCCTTTCTGAATATGTCATTCCCGGATTAGGCGGAAAAAAACTTTCGCAGGAGCACGCTCTCGATACCGCGCGAGTGCTCAATGAGATTAATCCTGATTTTATCCGCCTGAGGACACTGAGGGTTGTTGATGGAGCAGGCCTGGACGAAAAAAAGGCTTCCGGAGAATTTGAACCCGTAAGCGATGAAGAGATTGTGCGGGAGATACGGCTGATGGTCGAACACCTTGAGGGAATTGACAGCTACTTTGTGAGCGACCACATTCTTAACCTGCTCGAGGAGGTGGAAGGCAAGCTTCCGGAGGATAAGGAAAAGATGCTGGCAGTGATGGACCGTTTCCTCGTTTTGTCTTTTGAAGAAAAATGCAATTTCCGACTGGGGCGAAGAGCAGGTATTTACCGCACCCTCGCAGATCTCAAGAACCCAGGGCTTTATCAGCAGGTGGATAAAGCCCTTAAACAGATCATGGCTCCGGACGGAGATGGGCTTGAGGAAGTGGTTGATGACCTTACCAAGAGGTTTGTTTAATCGTAAATAATCGTTAAGGGGTGTTCTTCAGCTGACTTAATTTCTTTGATTGCTTCCTGCCTTAATTCATTTCGGTCAAGGGTTGTTCCCTCTTTTTCACCCGGAAATTGTTCCACTAATGTTATCCATCGGGGAATGTTATGGCGGGAAATTTTATCGCGGAAATATTCCCGAATCGACTGGACATTGGGAATTAGTCCGTTATTGGTTTTGACAAAGGCAAAAGCTTCTTCTCCCAAACGCCGGCTGGGAACTCCTACCACCCGCGTATCAAGTACTCCGGGGAAAGAAAGAAGGTATTTTTCTACTTCCAGGGGATAGATATTCTCTCCTCCCCGGATGAGCATGTTCCGCCTCCGGCCGGTTATGCGGTAAAAGCCATCTTCGTCTTTCGTCCCCAGATCGCCGGTATGGAACCAGCCATCCTTGTCCATGAGTTCTGTGGTTTCTTGGGGCATGTTATAGTATCCCGTCATCATCACCGACGTGCGAACACAAATCTCTCCATTGTGTCCAGTCGGCACAGCTTCTCCGGTTTGAGGATTGATTATTTTTAACTCCATCCCTTCTAAAGGTTCTCCAACGGTATAGAGGATTTTCCCTTTTCTTTTTTCCTTGCACGAGGTTTGGGTTAACAGTCCAATTTCAGTGATCCCATAAGAGATGGTGAGTTCAGGAATAGACATGGTTTCGATGGTTTGTTGCATCAGATCCGGAGGGCAAAAGTCACCGGACATCATTCCGGTTCTCAGGCTCTTGAGATTGAACTTGGAAAACTCCGCATGGTTGAGAAGATCCGCAAAAATGGTCGGGACTCCGTATAAAGCGGTACAGTGTTTTTCCTCTAAAAGCTTCAGAACCTCAAGAGCCGTGTATTTAGGCACGGTGACGATTGGGGTGTGGGTTGAAAAACACGCCATCAGGCCCACCCAGAAACCAAAGATATAATGAAAGGGGATCGGCAGGCAGAGGACGTCCGAAGGGCCAAAATTCTGATTTTTGGCAATCGGCAGACCATTGTTGATCAGCCCAAAATGGGTAAGCATGGCGCCTCGGGAATAACCAGTCAGCCCACAGGTAAATTTAATCAGGACAGAATCAAAAGGGGAGATTTTTTCTTTAAGAAACGGCAAATCCGACTTGCGTACTTTTCTTGCTTCCTTTAATAAATCCTCATAATTGAGGAATCCTGAGGTAGTTCTGTCTCCGATAACAATGACTTTTTTAAACCAAGGAAGCTCTTCGGAAGCGACCTCACCTGAGGAAAAGACTTGCAGGTCCGGGATAGCTTTTTTAAGAATTTTTTCATTGTCAGTTCCGTTTATTTTCTTGACTAGGAATAAAACCTTAACCTCTGCGGTTTTTAGGTAATATGCGAGATCGCGTGATCGGGCATTGGGGTTTATTGGAACCATGACTGCCCCGAGTTTACTGATGCCTAAAAAGAGGAAAACCCATTCAGGGATGTTGTGTGCCCAGACCCCTATCTTATCTCCTCTTTTAACGCCCACGCTCATCATTCCCTGAGCCAATTGGTCAGAAATATCCTTAAGCGCTCCAAAGGTAAAATCCCCTTGATCAGGAGTAATCAAGGCTTTCTGCGCAGGCAGTTTATCTGCTTGACGATCAAAAAACTCTCCTAATGAAAGCTCATTAATCCAATCCTGGTAGTGCAACGTATCCTCCTGAGTTGATGAGTAATGATTTAAGAAAAAGGTGGTTAACTGATAAAGGGGTCCATTGTTTTTATGCTGGCCGTTTTTTCATGGGAAAGCCCTTCGGTCATCTTTTTTAGGAGCAGGGAAAGCTGTTTTAGCTCTTCCTGGGAGAGGCAACGCATCAAAGGGACAAACTCTTCTTCATAGGCAGAAAGAATCTCTCCAAAGAGCTGTTCGCCCTTGGGGGTGAGTCTTACCCAAATTTTTCGGCGGTCCTTTTTATCCTGATCCCTGATAACAAACTCATCCCTTTCCAAATGATCCACAATCGTGGTGATATTTCCTTTAGTAACCAGCAATTCTTTACCGAGCTTTCCCAGTGGCATATCCCCTTGGAGTCCTATGGTCGTGAGCACGTAAAGTTGGGGCAGGGTTACCCCTTTTTTACCGACTTTTTTTCTGATTTCGGTGGAAATAACCGTATAAACCCTTAGAATTCTTACCCAGACTCCGATGGAGAGTTCTTTTAGTAAGCCCCTTCTGGAATGGGATAAAGACGATGTAAGGGTTTTTATGCTGGGAGAATTCTGCATTTCACTAAAGAAGCTAAGATTTTTTTAAGCTTAAATTTTTACCATAATGATTTAGGAAAGTCAATTTATTTTCCTGACAAGGTTTTTAAAAAAACTTTAATAATTTTTATAACGAATTGAAATTAAAATCTTTATACCGAAAAGAACAACCGCATTTCCTTTGGTGCTTCTTTGTCTTCAGACAATTTTTTTGGGTTGTCAATAGACTCCGAAAAAATGTAATTCTTTTTGACAAACTTCCTCAAGCAAGGTGTTGCATGCTTGTTTTGAGATAAATATTTTACGCTTAAAATTTTAAGGAAGCGTAAGAATTTTTTTGAGGAAAAATGGTTTTCAGGAGGAACAAAGGAGGGGCAATCCCCTCCTTTGGATAAAATCAACGTGCTTACTTTTTTCGATTGGCATATTCAGCGAAGATCATCGCTACTGTTCGATAAATCATGTGGGCAAATTTAGAGTAGGGAAGGTAGGCGAGGAGATAAAACACAAAGACCAAGTGGATGCCATAAAAAAGGTACGCCCAAAAAGCAGCCTCAGCCATGCGGGCAAACTGGGTAAGGAATCCGGTGATTGCCACGAACAAAATAGTCCAGGTAAAAACCGAATCAAGATAGGTACTGGCTCCTGCCTTATCTTTGTTGACCGAACGGTTGTAAAGCACCAGCAGACATCCTGCCACAATTGCTATTCCCCCTAAATTCCCCGTGAGCTTGACCACACTAAAAAGTGACCACGGGGGCAAAAAGAATTCATTGCCTTTGAAAAACAGTTTCTCTGCCCATATACCACCCGCACTGATCGAGGTGGCGATAAGGCATAACACAAAGCCGTAGAAGATGGCAAGATGAGCGTAATACCTTGTTTGGTTTGCTTCACAGTCATTGAATTTTTCGTGCCGCAGAATTTTGCTCATTACGGGCATCAGATAAGACTTGAAGGCACTGAGCAGCGACGGAGCACCATTTATTCCCTGGGTAAGAAGAGACCAGAACCTGCTTATTCCCGTGAAAAGACCGATTAATACCAGGAGGGTGAAAATTCCTGCGGCAACATCGATAAGTTCATACGGGATAAGGTTGCGAAAAAGGATCGGGCCGGGGGGTGTGGTATTGCCTTGCAGTATCAGCCAGAGAAGGATAAGCGGAAATCCAAAAAGAAGGGGAAGATACCGAGCTTGGCTTAAAGCCTTACCCATTAATCGGGGAAAGGCCAAATTGATAAAACTATAATTTCGAACAGCGGCAAGAACTTCTCCCGGTTTTGCGCCTCTCGGACAATGCACCGAGCAGTCATTGCAGTTGTAACAGAGCCATATATCCGGGTCTTTCATCAGCTTGTCTTTTAAACCCCATTGCGCCCAGATCATCTCCTTGCGGGGAAAAGGTTTATCCTCAGGAGTTAATTTACAAACTACTGAGCAGGTGGCACACTGAAAGCACTTTTTTAGCGAGTCGCCTCCCAGGGCTTTAACCTCTTTAATAAAATTAAGATCGGGTCTTACTATAGTCGAATCAGCCATGATTCATACCTCCTACATGCCTTTATAAGGATTGGGACCAACCTTATCAATAGTTTCCATGAAACTATCAATGATGAGCGGAATCTTATCGCAATCAGAGTGCGCAACCAGCTCAAAACGGATTCGGTCCGATTCCAGCTTCAGCCGGTCCAGGGTCTCCTTAACTTTTCCCATCCGATCGCTGGCCAGCTCACTGCCTTTTACCATATGACATTGATAATCATCGCCATGCTTGCAGGCTAAAAGAAGCACGCCGTCTATTCCCTTGGAAAGGGCATCAGCAATCCAGACCAGGCTCGTTGAACCCACACAGCGCAGGGGGATGATCCGCGCATAAGAAGTGTAGGTAAAACGGTTGATTCCCGCCATATCCAACGCGGGATAGGCGTCATTTTCACAGGCCAGGATGAGAATTCTGGGCTTCTCTTCATCTTCTTCGGGAACCTGGATTGCTTTTACCATGGAGCCAATCATGTCCACGGAGTAATCCTTAAACGAGATGATCCTTTCCGGACAGGACCCCATACAAATGCCGCACCGCCGGCAACGCGTCAGGTTAGGAAGAGGATTGCATTTCTCATCTTCATTGTATGTCCCAAAGGGGCATTCTTCTGTGCATCGCTTACATTGGGTACATCGCTGCATAAAGAGTTCGGGATAGGACATATCTCCTGACCGTGGATGAACAGCCTCGCCCCGAGAAGTCATTTCCACGCACTGAATTGCCTTCAGAGCGGCACCAGCAGCGTCTTCCATGGTTGACACCAGGTCTATAGGAGCGTGCACTGCTCCGGCCGCGTAAATGCCGGTGCGCCGGGTTTCGTAAGGGAAACAGACAAAATGGGAGTCGGGGAACCCATACTTAAGCGGCGGCAATTCAGGTCCCTGACGGTAATCAAGGTTGAGGATGTTTGATCTGATGATGATATCGGTCGGTGCCGGCGGTTGATCTTCCTTTTTATCCTTTTCGTCCTCAACCACAATCTTGATTGCCTCTCCGAGAGCCGTCGCCGGCACCATGCCGGTTGCCAGCACCACCAGGTCTGCTTCGATCGTGATATTTTCACCGAGGAGCGTGTCTATTACCTCTAACGTTATTGCGGCATCGTTTCCGTTTACCGCTGTGACCTCGCCCTTAGTAAAAAATATACCGTCATCCTGCTGCACGGCTTTATAAAAATTTTCGTAAAGCCCGGGGGTGCGCATGTCTTTATAAATAATATATACCCTGGCCTCCGGGTTCTGTGTGCGGATGTACTTGGCTTGTTTAAGCGATTCCATACAGCAGATGGAAGAGCAATAGGGAAGATGATTTTTATCCCGCGATCCGGCGCAAAGAATAAAAACCACGCTTCCGGCAGCCTTTCCGTCCGAAGGCCTGGTTATTGTCCCGCCGCCGGCAATATCTTCCAGTTGTTCCCGGGTGACAATATTTTTCGAGGTCCCGTAACCCAGATGTCCAAGTTTACCGGCATCATAAGGAACCGCGCCCGCGGCGTTGATAAGCGCTCCGGCCCGCTCGGAAACAGAGTTTCCGTTTTGTTTTATTGCCACGTCAAACAATCCCGGCGCGCCGCTGATCTTTTCTATCGTAGATGAGGTGTAAACCTTGACATTGGACGCCTGGTCAATTTCGCGCATCAGGGCGTCGATCATGCCCGAATCCTCGATTGCTTCGAAGGGGGATTGGGTAGGGCAAAGTTTGGTTTGCTTTTTTACCCATCCACCCAACGAATTTTCTTTTTCCACGAGGATTACGTCGTAGCCGGTTTGGGCAGCTTCCAGCGCTGCGGTCATGCCCGTGAGCCCGCCCCCCACCACCAGAATGTTTTTTAC
>Ga0209254_10002291_pt1 | contig 17370 bp, 8 predicted proteins | sample FrelakmetDIP11DI_FD_187148 | JGI IMG/M metagenome (GOLD analysis project Ga0209254, IMG submission 187148) | Freshwater lake sediment microbial communities from the University of Notre Dame, USA, for methane emissions studies - DIP11 DI (SPAdes)... | ecosystem: Environmental > Aquatic >... | reverse complement strand
TCGCAGAAACTATATGAGATCTACCAGAGGTATGAATCCATCGATGATATCCCCGCTCCCGAAAGGGAGAAACTGGAAAGCACGGTTTTCCAGAAAAACCTGGATGAAATTTGGGAGGAATGCATCAGATTCTTCACAGAACGGGATCCCAGGCAGATCGAAAGAGCGATGAATAACCCTAAAGATAAAATGGCCTTGATCTTCCGCTGGTATTTGGGGTTATCCTCGCGTTGGTCCAACTGCGGCGAAAAAGGACGCGAGATGGATTACCAGATCTGGACGGGTCCGTCGATGGGTGCGTTCAACGATTGGGTCAGGGGAACCTACCTGGAAGCCTGCGGGAACCGGAGAGCGGCAGATGTCTCCCTTCAGCTTTTGACCGGTGCGGCTTACCTGCTTCGCATCCGAATACTGGAATCACAGGGGTTGCGCTTCGGGTCCGAAATCCGCGAATTCATTCCCACTCAGGTATAGAGGGTTATAGATTTACCCAGCTTGTTACTGCCGGTTCAATCGAATTCACGCAAAAAGATTGGATAAAACCTGCCTCCGAGCGCCAGTATAAGCGGGGGAAATCCATCCCCAATTCAGGGCACACAATTTTAACCGGCTGCCAGAATGGGTTGATCTCAAAACATGCCTGAGGGGTGATTTCGATCTTGCGGGTATCTAATCGCAAACCAAGGCGGCCGGCCTTTAAGGCGGCTTCCTTTGCACTCCAAAACAGCGTTGCGATACCTGGTGTGCATTCCTCCGTACAACTCTGCAGGTGAAGGATCTCGTTTTCTGTGAAATAATCCGCAATGAACTCTTTAGATCGGGTTTCAATGAATTCCAGGTCCAGTCCGAAACGTGAGGTTTCTTCGGCATAACCCGTAAACACATACCCATTGGAATGACTAATGGAGAGACATCCCGGCAGGCGACCCGCCCCATTGACGACCACATATGGGGCACCGGATGATTCCTTCTGGACCTGGATTGAAGTGAGCAATAAAGATTCGGTTCCAGGCACCACCTCTTTGATCATTTTCTTCACCGCAAGGCGACTGGCCTCCCATTCTGCGAGCCTGGCAGGAATTTTCAGCCGGGTATATTCATCCCATTCAAGCGGACCGAACAAATCAGCTGCAGTTCTGCCACCAGCTATCTTGCGAATAATTGAAAAGGAAGAAAATGCTATGTATATCATGAGAAATTATCTCTCCCCGGTTGGAACCGGGGAGAGATAATTTTACCCGCAATTTTGGTCGCGACCGGTTACGAGAACCTTCATTGGTTCCACCTGACACTCCTCGGCGGGAAAAGGCAACGGGGAGGTTCGGTAATCTTCCACCTCTACAAATACATTGCCTGTTGAATCCAAAACACGGGCATCAAACGCCAGATTTCCCTCGCATTCGCGCGGTTTAACCTCTGCATAAATGGGGACACCATTCATCGGCCGTGGATAAACGCTGAGTTTTCCCACCGATGCCGGCAGCGCCAGCGTTCCTGTTGCGCCTGCTTCCCATAACCCTGCAGTCTGGAAGCAGAGCTCGATCAGTAGCGGTGTGCTCATGGAACCGGGTTTTCCGGAAGCATCCATCAAAAGCCTCTTATTTAACCTTCCCAGGACATTGCTATGGGAGGATTGAGCTGCTTCGAGCACCTGGAAGGAAGGTCCATGGAAATAAAGCTTGTAAATATCTTCCGCCGAAACAGCTTTCTTCTTGCCCCATTTGGGAGGATTTGATTCAAATTTTTCTACCGGCTGGTTTTCTGATAGATAGACCATTCCGGTGAAGTGTAAGGTATGGTCGATCCTGCCATCCACCCGGCGGATATCGGATTCCAGGGTAACTTTAACCACCAGGTCATCTCCATCCAGCACCGGAAGTGCATTCCAGATAATTGTCCTGGGTTTGTTATCATAAAACTTGAAAGGTGCAAGGAATTGGATATCCTCCAGCCTTTTCACCACAAAACCTTTTTTTCCGGATGCAAGCACCGAGGCAACATGTTTGGCTGCTGTGGAGAATCCCTGGATGCCGATCACCCCGGGTAAAACCGGTACCCCGTTGATGGCATGATCGTGAAGATATGGCAGTTCATCCGGGTTGAGGGTGGCTTCAAGGCGGATGCCATCTACCCTATTGCAGCCCACCAGGTGGGAGAACATCTTATGCATTGATCCATCCTGCCGAAGGGCTTCATCCGCCTTCGGGAAATCAAACCCGCACCTCTCGATTTCTAAAGATTCCATCTGGCCTAACGATCCGGCGATAACCACCTCGCCGCTCCAGCCGCCCGTGAGCTCCCGGTAGACCATGGGTGCCGCAGAACGTGGGTTGATCATTTCGATGCCAAAATGTTCCATCATTCTTGGGATCGAACCCCGGCTGGCCATCCCAACCTCCGCCCAGGCACCCCAATCAATCGAAACCGTTTGCATTTTTGGATATTTAACCGGAAGCCATGAAGCGTATTTTGAGAGCAGGTCATTTCCAGCACTGTAATCAGTCTGCCCGGCATTGCCAAACCTGCCTGCTACTGAAGAGAAGAAAACCACGCTTTTTGGCTGTCTTTTCGCTGCTTCCAGCGCACGGAAAACATGCAGAAAACCATCCGCTTTTATTGAAACGGTCTGCTTGAATTCTTCAATGGATTTCGTTTCGATCTTGCGGCTTTTTTCGATCCCAGCAGCGTGTATAAACACATCCACCCGCTCATCCGCAGCGCTAATTTTCTGCACCGCCGCAGCAACAGCCTCTGGATCAGTTACGTCGCATTGGAGATATTCCGCATTTCCGCCTTCTTTTACGACTCCATCGATCAAATCATATACCGCCTGGATGCGATCCAGCTCAGCCAATTTATTTTCCACCTGCACCGGGGTGACCTTGGCTCCATCCTGCGCCATCCTGACCTGCAGGTCCTGTTTGAACAGATTGCGGTCATGTCCCATTTTGGCCAGGTCCGGGTCGTCCCTGCTGGTCAAGCGAGTTCTTCCCAGAAGGTAGAAGCGCCCGCGAGTGTTCGCTGCGAGGTCTCGTACGACTGCTGCAGTGATCCCGCCTGCCCCACCGCTTACTACGAATATGCTGCCTTCAAGTGAGACTCCGGAGGCTGTTTCCATTTCCCGCCCGGGCTGGAGAACGACCCCAAACCTGAGGTCACCTTGATGCCCGATTTCCCCCGTATCCGGATCAGAAAGCGTTTCGGCGACCAGGCTGCTCGAAATATTCGCAGGGGATGCCTTCACAGCGAAATCCACCGTTTTTACAAGGCTGTCGGGGCGCTCACGCCGTAATGCTTTGAGGAACCCGCTTATGCCGCCTCCCAAGGGGTTCACCGTATGGGAAATACCCTGCAGTCCACCCATGCGGGTAGCGCCGATAAAGAAGGCTTTTTCCGGCAGCGCCCTGCCTATATGGTATAACGCCTCCAACCTTTGATCGAGGAATTTACTCCAATCAGCAGGGGTGCACTTTTCCCAATCCGGATTGGAATCCAACCCAGGCAGGAAGTAAACACCGTTGACTTCACCCTCCTTTCCCCAAGCCGCCAGATTGGTTTGGGCATCAGCCAGCGTGGTTTCCAGAACTTGCGCTTTCATGAAACCCAGTTCTTTAATCAAGCTTGCTGACACTTTACCGCCGTCTTTCACCACAACCACACGGCTGCCCTCGAGGGTAACACCGGTTGGCAGGCACAGATCCAGCCTGGGGAATAACGCGGGTACCGGCACCCGGCGTTTTACCTCCGGGCCATCATTCTCTTTGAGAGTTGGAACAGCCTCTTCTACCTTTGATTCGGTTTCGGTCTCTGTGGTTTCGCTTTTCACTTTCGATTCCGCAATATTTGCCAGGGAGCTTTCGATAAAGCCGATAACCTTGGCAAGAGTGTTGTAATCTGCCAGGATCAAGTCCTCACGCCGCGGAATGCCATAATAGGTTCTTACTGCCGCAAAAAGTTCAGCCTGTTTGACCGTATCAATCCCAAGGTCAGCTTCGAGATCCAGATCCAGATCAAGCATCTCGACTGGATAGCCTGTTTTTTCGCTCACGACGGAAAGGACATGGGCTTTGATCTCTTCAGAATTTGCCGAAAGGGGAACCTCCTGTGGCTCCGGTAATCTCACTTCGGATTCCATATCAACCTTGGTTTCCACCTTTTCGGGAACTTCCTCAGATTTTACCGGAGAAGCCTGGTTGACGTTTTCCTGCATAAAACCTACTACTTTTCGCAGGGTATTGTAATCCGCCAGGATCAAATCCTCCCTCCTCGGGATTCCATAATAAGTACGGGCAGCGGCAAAGAGCTCGGCTTGCTTGACAGTATCAATTCCGAGGTCTGCCTCCAAATCCAGATCGAGATCCAGCATTTCCACGGGATAACCGGTCTTTTCACTTACAAGAGCAAGCAGGTGGCTTTTTACAGCTTCATCATCCTGACCTGCGAAGACGGGTGCAGCAACCGGGGTTATCACTGGTTGAACAGGCTTTGCACCATTTACGCTGATCATCGTTTCCACCGGTTTGCCTACACTGATCTCCGGTTGGGTCACAGCAGCGGAACGACTTGCGCCATCGATTTTCCAGGCAGCCCACATTGTTGGACCTTGTCCATAAACCCAAGTCGAGGCGGCAGGTGTCTTTTCAGGTGCGTTGAGCGATTTGATCCGCAAGGTTCGTTTGACGATTTCCTGCTCAGGCTGGCCATACCCCGTAACGTTGCTTAACCATGAATTGTATTTTTCCTGATCTACTCTTTCCTTTTGGCCAGGGATCTTGTGAACCAGCGTCATGGCGATCTGTGATCCAAACCCGGCGCCGAGCCGCAGAGAAAATTCGGGGTCATACTCCCCGCCCTTCGAAAGATTGAGATCACCCAGCTCGGGATCTGGTTCAAAACCTTCTCCAATATGGGCGATGGGAGGAACTTTTCCGGTTTCAAGCGCTTTGACCGCAACAACATCTTCCACACCCACGCCCATGGTGTGCCCGGTGAATCCTTTGGTATTGGCAATGACGAGCTGGTTTGCCTGGTCGCCGAAGCAGGAACGCAGAGCGTGAATTTCGGCGCTGGCACTGCCACCGCGCGCGGGAGTGTAGGTCTCATGCGAGACAAATACGGTTTTAGCAGCGATATCCTGCCGGCAGAACCCAAAGCGCTGCTCGGCTGTCTTGAGGAGGCGTTCCATCACCTCACTTACATGGGTTACATCCAATCGGGTGCCGTGGAAGGCTGAGTTGGAGATATTCGAAGAAAGAATCTCCCCGATACCCCGCATACCCCGCTCGCGGACTGAATCTTCGCTTTCAATTACAAGGGCTGCAGCGCCCATGCCCATGATCATCCCGTTCCTGCGGCGATCGAAGGGCAGTGCTGCCATGCGCAGGTCACCCTCTATGGTGGCTGCCCCGCTGGCAAACATCGAACTCCCGATCCAGGAGATCAGGGTTGGATTGGTTATATCATCACCGGCAACCACGATCACCCGCCGGCAGCGGCCAGCCCGAATCCAATCTTCAGCGATCGAAACCGCGTGGGTGGTGGAGGCACAGGCTGCATTGACATGCGTGTTCGGTCCACGGGCACCGATATACTCGGCGAATTGAGAGTGGCCCATTGAAAGGACACGGAAAACGAACCGGCGGTCAAAGGAGTAATCCAATGCCTTCTTCTTTTGTTCAAGTTCATATTTCCGCCGATCCAACTCATCGCGGAGTTGGGTTTGACCATCAGGACAGAGCGAGCCGAGGAGATTGATCGTCTCCTGAATCTCTTCGGTTTGTTTTTCAAGGATCTTGTTTTCATAAAATCGGTCAGCTTCATCCGCCATACGATCAAGCCCTGGGAATGCCGAACAGAAGATCACCCCGGTTTCATCCTGGAGAGATGTTGGCAATTTCATACTTTTTGGTAATAAGGAACCGGTGGTCGTCTTTTTATATTGCATCACCAGGGGAATACCTGCATCCCGCAGCGCTTCGATACCTGCAGCGATGGCAAGTTGTGTAGAAACATCCAGAGTTTCCACACGCTCTTCTGGAACCCCGAACTCCTCCTGCAGATCGAACTCTCCGCCCTGCCCGGCGAGCTTGAGCACCTGGTCGAGATCAGTGATCTCCTCCATAACGGCTCCGGCATCGCTCTTCACCAGGCGGGTGACATGCTTCTCCAGCATGGATTGGCGCACTTCTTCTGACAGAGTCTCGATGCGCATATCCCCGTTCAGGATGCTGTCCATATTCCCGTCATCAAATACACGGCCGTTTTTTCCGGGTAAACCAAGACCTGCCCCGCTGATCACCACGGAACCGGTAATCCCAGTTTCCTGTTGTAAGTCGATGGAAGCATAAACGGGCGTTGAAATTTCAACCTGGATTGGTGTATTAAGGTTGATCACCGGACCGGACGCAACCTGATCGCGGGGGATGCCCGCTGCATACATACCACAAAGGGCTTCATTGAAGCTGGATTTTCCGCCTTTGCGTGGATGGTTGGTGGGGATGATTGTTACCTCTTCCAAATCCTTGAGGTTATCTGCTGCCAGCGAGCTCAAGACACGCTTGGGGCCGCATTCGATAAAAACCCTTGCGCCGTTCTCATACAGGGTCTGCATCCCTTTTACAAACTGCACCGGGGATGCCACCTGGGTTGCCAGGAGATCTGGGATACCCTCTGCGCTTGACGGATAAAACTCACCGGTTACATTGGCGACAACTGGAAGCATGGGAGACTGAACATTCATCCCGGAAACAACTTCCCGCAGTGGGCCACTGGCCGGGGCAACGATCTTGGTGTGGAACGCGTGCGAGACCGGGATCTTGACCGCCTGCAGCCCCTCTGCCTGGAATTTGGCGATGGCTTCATCTATCCCTTTGGTGGATCCCCCCAGAACGCATTGTACCGGGCTGTTGATGTTGGCAAGGACCACGTATTCCTTAATGGAATTGATCACTTCTGTAACCTTCTCCAGGGGAGCAGAGACTGCTGCCATGCAGCCCTTGTCTTCCATCTGCACCTTACTCATTTCCCTGCCGCGGGCACTTACCACCCTGAGGGCTTCATCAAATGTAAGCACACCCGCGGCAACCAGGGCAGCATATTCGCCCAGGCTGTGACCGATCACCATATCGGGGACAACGCCGTATTTTTGCAGGACGCGCATCACCGCCACATTGGCGGTGAGCATCGCCGGTTGGGTGATCTGGGTGTTCTTTAGTTCTTTCTCTGCTTGCTGCAATTCCTCATCGCTGCCATCGGTATAAATGAAGCTGGTCAGCGGTTTCCCAAGGATGGGGGTCATGATCCGGTCAGCCTCATCGAAAGTATCTTTTACGACCGGCTCGGAATCGCGCATATCCAGGAACATGTTCACATATTGGGAGCCTTGCCCTGGGAAAAGGAAAGCTACCTTTCCGGGTGTTCCACTCCCGCGGTAGATGCCATGTGCCTGAAGAGCTTTCCAGGTTCCGGAGTTTTCAGTTTTTAATCCAGCCAGGGTTTTTTCCAGGCGTTTGACTAGCTCGGATTGGTCCGCATAATCGATGGCGATGCGTTCCGTCCGGCGTAATTCTTCTTTGGATGGGCAGCGGGATTCCACCAGAGCCCCGGCAGAAACCTTCTGGAAAGTGTTTTCCACAGACTTGATCAAATTATTTACGGAATCTGCGGAGGTGAAGAATAATCCCTGGTAAGGACGCAGCTCGGAATTGTCTGAACTACCGATCACCACAGCAGCTTGATCAGACGAATTGATTACCGCAGGAGAAGTACCCTGCTGTTCCGGCGCAAGTGATCCGGAATTCAATCCTTCGCAGATGAAGGCGATCACTTTTGCGAGGGTGTTGTAATCCGAGAGGCGCAGATCCTCACGGCGGGGGATGCTGAAATGAGTGCGGATCATGGCTAAAAGTTCAGCCTGTTTGACGGTATCGATTCCCAGGTCTGCTTCCAGGTCAAGATCCAGATCCAGCATTTCCACCGGGTAACCGGTCTTTTCACTGACCGTGGCCAGTACGTATTGTTTGACCATTTCCTGGTCTGCACTCTGGACCATTGATGGAACCGGTGATGAAACACCGTTTTCCACCGGAACTGAAACCTGTGCGGTAACCTGCTGAATATTCAAAGGTACCGAAACAGAAACGGATTCCTTCCCGGCAACTCCAGGGAAATATTCCTCCAGAACAACGTGGAAATTGGTGCCGCCAAAACCGAAGGAACTGACCCCTGCAAAGCGGAAATTGCCTTCCGGAACTGACCACTCGCGGGATTGGGTGTTAACTTTGAAAGGCAGATTGCTGAAATCGATGTTCGGGTTCGGGCGCTCAAAATTGACAGAGGGGGGTAAGACTCGGTTATGCAGCGATAGGATTGTTTTAAGAAGTCCCACCGCACCGGCCGCGCTTTTCAGGTGGCCAATATTTGATTTAACTGATCCCAGGGCAACACTACCGGGTTTCATCCCCAAGGAGCCGAAAACCATGCTCAGGCTGGAAACCTCTGCGACGTCGCCCACCTTTGTGGAAGTTCCATGACCTTCAACCAAACCAACCGAAATGGGGTTGATCCCAGCATCACGCCAGGCACGCTCAATGGCGCGCTTCTGCCCGAGCGGATTGGGGGCAGTGATGCCCTTTCCTTTGCCGTCCGAGCTGCCGCCAATCCCTCGGATAACTGCATAGATCTTATCGCCATCACGTTCGGCATCCGCCAGTCGTTTAAGCAGGAAAACAACCGCACCCTCACCCATTACGAATCCGTTAGCGCCATCCGCATACGGGCGGGAGCCATCCGGGCTCAGTGCACCAATCTTGCAAAATTTAATATAGGATTCCGGGCTCATGCTGTGGTCAACCCCACCCGTCACAGCTGTGTCGAACTTCCCGCTCAATAATCCCTCGATGGCTGCCTGGAGAGCAGCCAGTGAGGAGGCACAGGCAGCGTCGGTGATAAAGTTGGGTCCGCTAAAATTGAAAACATTTGCCACCCGGCCGGAAATGATATTGGAAAGCTCCCCGGGCATGGTATCTTCGGTGATCGGGAGTATTCGCGATTGGATCTCTGCGGTCATTTCCTGGAAAATGGCGGTTTTCACTGCCGGAGATAATCCTCCAAAACCGGGAACAGACCCGAGGATATCCAGAAATTCGGGTAGAAGAATGCGGAAATTGGAACGGTAATGGGAATCACCGGCATTTGAGTTACCAAAGATCACTGCCACGCGTTCCGGGTCGAGCTTTCGGGCGGGATAGCCATAATCCGTCAAGGCCTGGTGACTGGCTGCAATAGCCCACTGCTGAACCGTATCCATAGTAGCCAGAACCTTCGGTGGAATGGCAATTCCAAATTTGAAGGGCTCAAATTTATAATCCTGAACGAACGCACCGATTTTGGTATATGTTTTATCCGGTGCAAAGGGATCCGGGTCGTAATACAATTCCTGTTTCCAGCGGTCAGCCGGGATATCCGTGATTGAATACCTGCTGCTTTCGATGTTTTTCCAGAAGGACGTCACATCCGAAGCATCCGGCAGGATGGCTCCCATTCCGACGACCGCGATCATTTTTCCATTTTCCATAATAATCACTCCTCTACACATTGATCCAAAAAATAAAGCAAATACAGATGATTCCTAATTGAATTTTCACAAGATTACTTTTAGTGATGGAGTAGGTGTATTCCCAGGGGGAGGGATTGAACCAATCCATTAAGTCTCAAACCAAAAGGACGGGGAATACCCGGTTCATGTGAGAAATAACCCGCAGGAATTGATTAGGATACGCAGGAATGCTAAAAATTTGATGAGAATTAAAAAGCCGATTCCGGATTTGTTATTAGGACGCTCTCCAGCAGTCAGGTTTGAAACCGGGTTTTCTAGGGGAAGAATGTGGCCAGGATGCTGCGGTTCTCCTCCCGGCGAAGGTATTGGATCTCCTCTTTCAATAGCGGCTCAAATGGTTCAGCTATGAACTGCATCTTCAACTCGTTTTCGGTGAATACCCTCGGGGGAAAGAGTTTATCCTCGGGATGCCAGGGAATATCAATCCGCATCCCCTGGTGAAGAAGTCGCTTTCGCCGTTCGCAAAGCTGCAGGGTATCAAAGAGGGCAGGGATCAAGTGCCTGTTGCGCAGGGATAGCACGGTGCACCAGGTGCCGCTGAGCTGATGTACGATCATATGGGCAGAATTTGGGAAAGGCATGCAGCCTGGGATAAATCTGTCCACTAATGGTTTCAGGTGGTTTGCGCAGGTTCCAACAGCCATCTTTTTTCCTTGCGTTTCAGCGATATCATCTTCGGTAAGGGGGAAACCATCCCGGTCATAATAGTGCAGTCGCCCATTCACCATCAACCCCGGACCAATGATTACCGTAAGATGAAAATCGCGTTTTTGACCTTCATGATAGAGCATATCGAACGCATAGCGGGTGGCAGCCAGGCAGCCTCCCCGGCAGAACATCTCCATGCGCCTGATATCCTCCCCGCTCAGATGACAGTTTTCATCCTCCGGTTTCACCCCAGCACGGTGATCTCCCACCAGGACGCGCACGTAGGGAAAATTCTCCTGCATCCAATTCCCCAATAGTGACGGGTCAGCCTGCTTATACGGAGTGACACATACATCGCCAATGATCTCCACATCCGGATCGTTGAATCCTTCCAGATCCGCCACCCTCATCAGGTGAATCTCTGCCGGGTCAATTCCCATCATGCGGGTGGCAACCCGGTCAGTTTCCACGCTGTGGTTGCCGCTGATGATCACCCGGCTTTGCACCGGCTGCACGGGGGCGGGACCATTCCCTTCCCCACCTACGATCCCGTCAATGATGACCAAATCCGCCTGGAATAACCGCAGCATGTCCACAAGTTTCTGGTCGAGGGCGTGGTTGTGATTCCGCAGACGCAGATAATACGGTATTATGCCCATCGCGTTCTTGAAACCGAGAGTTACCCCGGTATAGAGATTGGCTTTCATTTTTGGGATGGAAATATAGAAAGCATCACCATTTACGATCGGAATGAAGGGTTTAGGAATGATCATTTCCTTCATCACCAGTGCCCGGGGGAGAAGGTAGCGCTCGACCGGCTGCTCTTCGAGCGCGATAAGCTCCACCCCGCGGACCTTGGCAAGCCTGTCCAACCCAGCGATGCGAAACGCTGCGCGGGTGGGAATGCCCTTGCCTGCGGATTCCACGATCTGGATATCCCGGGTGAATTGCTGGAGGTAGAGCACGACCGCGTCGATCACGCGCGGGTCGGTGGATTCAGGGTAGTCCCGCTCCTTCATCCCCAGATCATGAAAAACGGTAACTAGATTGGGTTTTATCAATACCCTGCAGTCTTTCAGCCGCCGGGAAAAATGGACCTCACCATCCAGCGTTTCCAGGTTCCGATATACAGTATTCCGGATCGCTCGCACATCTTCGCGGGTCTCATATTCCTCGCTACCGAAATTTCGGGGAAGGGATACATAATCCCGGAGATAATTCATATCACTTGCCTGAGTAATCACAACAGTGTTCTGATTATTCATAATCATTGTATTTCATGAATGGGAATTCTATTATGGCAGAGTCATTTTATAGTCTAACAGGTCAACGGTCTACCTTATTCAACCTGAAAAATGTGACAAAATAAATTTGATATAGATAAAACCATATTATTATGATCCGACTTTGAAATTTGATGTGTATATATATATTATGGAAAAAAAACCTGCCTTATCAGGCAGATTTTTGTAATTATTATAACGACCGTTTTTCTCGGTCATAATTCTGACCGAGGAATTGGGGTACTGTGGGTTTTCGGAATGTAAAGATCATCACGAAGATTGTGGCTAAATACGGGAGCATGAGCAGGAACTGATACGGTATTCCCAAAGCGGTGATCTGGACTTTATAGGCCAGAATCTCCACCCCAGAGAAAAATAACGCGCCAATTAGAATATTCAACGGTTTCCAACCCCCAAAGAAAGTCAGAGCAATAGCCAGCCACCCACGGCCTTTCACCATTCCCTCGGTAAATGTTCCTGTGTAGACCATCGGTAGGTAAACACCTGCAAGTCCTATCAAGGCTCCGCCAACGATGGATGCCAAATAACGCATGAAGGTAACATTGATTCCCAGGCTGTCTGACGCCTGAGGACTTTCCCCAGTTGACCGAAGGCTTAATCCAAAACTTGTTTTATATAAACCCCACCATAAGAAAATTGACAGCAGCACTGATACATACACAAGGATATTCTGATTGAAAAAGACTTCACCAATATATGGGATTTCTGAAAGTAAAGGGATGGGAATATTGTTAAGTGTTGGGATAAGAGGTGGTGTCATGGTCACACCAATAAGCAATTTGGGTAGAAGAGTCGATAATCCCAAACCCACAAAAAATAGAGCTAATCCGATAACAAACTGATCCATTTTCAACGTTGTGGTGAAATACGCTAGGGCAAGACCGAAAATCCCGCCAACAACCATAGCTGCGAGTATACCCATCCCGAGGTTTCCAGTGTAATAGCTTGCAAGAAAACCGATGGATGCACTGCAAAGCATAATACCTTCTTGGGCAACATTAAATACTCCGGCGCGCCCGCCCACCATCGTACCTTGGCCGGCGAGGACAAAAGGAACCATAGTCAGGAGGATTAATTTTAAGTACAAGATCAAGGGGATATTCACATCAGTCATTTCATTTTCTCCTGACGACAGCGGAAAGTAGTACAAATAGAAGCACTAATGCTTCTACAATGAAAACCATTTCAACCGGGATTTTCATGGTTCTCTGCATTGCGCTCGCACCCACCTCCAACACTGCGATAAAAAATGCTACGAAGGGAACTGCTAGAGGATTGCCCCTCGCGATCAAACCGATAATGATCCCCAAAATTAGAAAGTTTGATTGGAGCCCTTCTATCAACCGATGCTGAACGCCAGCCACCTCAATCGCACCGGAAAGTCCGGCAATCGCCCCAGCGATTACGAGCGACATCACAAACATATTCTTTACTTTAATACCAAAAACTCCAGCAGCCCTTGGATTCGCGCCTGTTGCAACCATCTCATAACCTCTTGTCGATCGGGTGGTAAATAAATAAACACCGACTGATACTAGTAAGGCGATAAATAAACCAGTATGCAGGGGAGGATTAATAATGATCATTGGAAGAAATCCGCCAGCTCCTATAGGCGTGGTTGTCGGATGGCCTGCTGTTGGATCTCTCCACGGACCGGTCGCGATATAATTAATCAAGGCGAATGCAACAAAGTTCAAGAGGACTGTTGTGAGAATCTCGTTAATATTGAATTTATACAGTAGCCAGCCTGGCACGAGTCCCCAGATCGCACCCGCGATAATACCTCCCAATAAAACCAGCGGCAACAATAAAACCATGGGGAGGTCGAAAAAAATTATCCCAACAGCTGAAGCACCAATCGCCCCAACTATCAGCTGACCTTCTCCACCAATATTGAATTTGCCTGCGGCCAAAGGAATAGTAAAGGCATACGCTTGAAGTACCAGGGGTACGAATTTCAATAGCGTCTGAGTAAAACCATTCGGGGATTTAAAAGAGGTGAATAATATGGTTTGAAAAGCATGAAGGATATCAAAACCCATCAATCCAATAAATAGCCCAACCGCAACTAACGAAGCCAGGACGGCTATAAGATATGGGAAAAAGGATTTGATTATGGAAGGCTTGCTTCCGGTAATAGTGGTCATCTTATGCCTCCACCCGATATCCGCTCATCATGCGACCAATTTCGTATCTCTCAAATTTTTCCCGGTCAAGAAACCCGACCAGCTCTCCCTTGTAGATCACTGCGATCCTATCGGACAGTAAGAGAAGTTCATCCAGATCCTCGGAGATTAACAATGTGGCCATACCCTTATTTTTCTCTTCCAATATTTTTGAGTAAATAAAATCCATTGATGGGATATCCAATCCCCGAGTCGGATTATGGGCAATCAAAAGAATAGCAGGCCGGGAGAATGCCCGGGCAATCAGTACTCTTTGAATATTTCCTCCAGAGAGATTTCCACCCGTATCCGAGGGACCAGAGGTTTTTATGTTGAATGTATTGATCAATTTTTCTGATACCTGGGTGACCGTTTTCCAGTTTATGAATCCGCGGGAAGAATAAGGGTCATTTTTATGATAACCAAGGATAAGATTCTGGGCTACGCTTGCTTTTGGTAAAAACCCATCATGCAATCGGTCTTCCGGAATATAAGCGATTCCCCTTTGAATCCTTTTGTCTGTTTCAGCCGACTCTAGATCCTCATTCTCCAGTAAGATCTTTCCTGATGAAAGTTGAATGATTCCTAAAATTGCTTCAGCAAGTTCCCGCTGACCATTGCCTGCTACACCCGCGATCCCCAGGATTTCTCCTTGATGAATTTCAAAAGAAACTTCTTTTAATTGTTGAATTCCTTCTTTTGTTGTGACTCCCACATTTTCAACTTTTAATGATATTTCCGGGTTTATCTTTGTGGTTCCTATTTGCGATTTCGCATGTGTGAAGATCACGCTGTTTTGGATATCCATTTCATCACCAACCATGCCTCGGACGAACATTTCCTCACTAGCTTCGTTCTTGTTAAGTGTAATAACATTCCGCCCATTCCTAAGAACGCTAATCCGATCACACACGCTCAAAACTTCACGCAATTTGTGGGTAATAAATACGATCGATAATCCTTCTTCAACCATCACCCGGAGAGTGTGGAAAAGGTCATCCACCTCCTGAGGGGTGAGGTTTGTTGTTGGTTCATCAAGGATCAAAATCTGAACACCGCGGTAAAGTGCTTTCAGGATTTCGACTTTCTGGCGAGAACCCATGGGAAGATCATCCATCATAGCATTCAGATCAACATCGATATTGAAACGCTTTTGCAATGCCTGGATCAGGGTATTTTCAGCAGATAGATCCATGCTATATTTTTTCTCCACTTCAGTACCCAGAACGATATTTTCCAAAACATTGAAGGCACTGATTTGAAGAAAATGCTGATGTACCATACCAATGTGGAGATCGAGCGCATCCCGTGGGGAAGAAATTTGCACCGGATTACCGTGTAAAGTTATTTCGCCGGAGTCTTTTTTGTAAAGCCCGAAAAGAGTGTTCATAAGGGTGGTTTTTCCCGCACCATTCCCACCCAGCAGACCATGAATCTCACGGGCATTGAGGTTAAAACTTACCCCATCGAGAGCTTTACTCCTGTCAAATGTTTTATGGATATCCTTCATTTCGAGGATTGGTTTCTCTGCCATTGTGTTCCTACCCATCTACTCAGGATAATAACTTGCGAAGGAGGATTCCCCTCCTTCGCAAGGTTTGCATTCTAATACTTGATAGAATCGATCATTTTATTATTTAACTTCGCTAACGTCCTTAACGACCTGTATCTTGCCACTGATCAAGTCAGCGATGACCTGCTGCATTTCGGTCGAGACAGATTCGGGGACATTCTGAAGGGGTGTTTGGAGCTGAACGCCGGTGTCATAACCAAGTGGATAATACCCACCTTTTTCTCCGGCCTGAATCTTTGTGATGATTTCTTTCAGTGGTCCGGAGAAATCATAAATCAGGGAGGTAATATAGTTATCGGGGGCGAATTGGCTTTTATCAGAGTATTTTGCGGTAACGAGTACTTTGGATCCGGTGTTGGATTTTACGGCCTCAAAGACACCCTGCATACCAAGATTCATCGAACCGATGATGACATCCACGCCTTCAGCGATCATCGCATCCGCAACCTGGCGGGCTTTGGCAGGATCATTGAAATCGCCAGCCCAAACAGGTTTAAGTTCGACATCCAATCCTGAATCTGTAAATGCCTGCTGGATAGCATGTACTTCAGCATAAGAGAATGGAAGGGTCAATCCACCAAGGTAACCCACTTTGCCAGTTTGAGTGGCGCGGGCAGCCAGGGCACCGATCCCATAGAAACCGTTATGGAAATTGCGGTCAACAAACCAGACATTCTCCGGCAGATCTTCAGGAAGGGCATCTCCTTCAGCGATGAAATAAACCTCCGGGAATGCTTTTGCAAGTTCAAGGGTCTGGGTGACGAACTGACCACCATGAGTCCAGATAACGTTAAAGCCGGCGTCGATATATTCCCGCATGACACGATCTACATCCGGAACAGGAACGCTTTCTGAATAAGTGGTTTCGATCCCAAGATCGTTCTTTACTGCTTCTGTCCCAAGATAAGCCATGGTGTTGTAATCAGCATCTGTGATAACACCAGGTAAAACTGCTGCCAGTTTCAATACGGGTCCAGCAGGTACCTCAGTTGCCATCGGTGCTTCGGTAGCTTCTTCAACAGGAGCGGGTTCTTCAACAACTTCCTGTGTGGGTGTTGCGGCGGGGGCGCAAGCCGCAATCAATAAAACTACTGCAGTGAGCAACAAAACCATAATTAAACTTTTTCGTTTCATTTCTCTTCTCCTTTAATATATTGTTAGATTAATTAAATATATTTGACGATCGCTACACCAGTACTATTTATCATGTTTTACTAAATTACAATCATTTACCTCCTTAAAATAATTCGGTTTCTAAAATCAGAGTTATTCTATCCGAATTTCAATTCCAATTCAAGTGTTCTCTCGTTTTTTATGAACATAGTAATAAATTGATGGAGATTAAGATACGATAATAGTTGCCATCAGTTATCAATATAGAAGTATCATTTATTAATATTATTCATCCAAATGGGGTATGTAAAAAACGAATCAAGAAGGATGTTGATGGAAGCTTTCATTTCTTCCCCACCCCGGATCCCCTTCTACCTGAGGTTCCCGATCTGGATCTCGAAAAGGATAACCGGTAAGGACCTGCTCCCCGCGCGCCTCCTGGCATGGTATCCCAAAGCTGCCATTGGGTCGGGGGTCATGGAATCCCTGGTTGCCCATCAAGATGGATTGCTGGATGAAAGGATGCTCAAGATCGTCCGTATTCAGGCTTCATTTGCAGCCTCCTGCGCTTTTTGCGTCGATATGAACAGTTTTAAGGCTGATGAAACCGGGATAACCCGGGAGGAGCTTCTGGTTTTGCAGGGGAGAAAAGAGATGGATGAGATTGAAAGCTTCTCAAAGCGAGAAAAATTGGCAATCCGATATGCGCGCATGATCTCAAGTACCCCATTAATATTTCCGCGGGAGTTTATTGAAGAGCTAATGGCGCAATTTAATGAGCGCGAAATCGTGATCCTGGCCAGCACGGCAGCCCAGGTGAATTACTGGGCTCGGTTGATCCAGGCCTTGGGGATTCCGCCCGCGGGGTTTTCCACCCAATGTGAGATCTGATCTCTGATATTGATCATTAATAGAAATCTCAAAACCGCCCGATCTCCAAAGACAATCAGG
>Ga0209254_10002290_pt1 | contig 17371 bp, 17 predicted proteins | sample FrelakmetDIP11DI_FD_187148 | JGI IMG/M metagenome (GOLD analysis project Ga0209254, IMG submission 187148) | Freshwater lake sediment microbial communities from the University of Notre Dame, USA, for methane emissions studies - DIP11 DI (SPAdes)... | ecosystem: Environmental > Aquatic >... | reverse complement strand
GGCCACGCAGACAGGGATGAACTGCTCACCGCAGATCCATCGCGGCTTACTTCTTCGGTCCGTTCCGTCAAATGGTTCTGGTGATCGATCAATCAACCGAATACCAAGGATATTGTTGCTGAGCTCGTTCGTTACTTTGACGATGGCGAGTCCGGCGAGTGAAGTGCTGGATGTTCCGATACGCAAATCAACGTCGACTCGGCATCCGACCGACAATCGACTTGTATCCGACTCGACAATTAGTTCCAGCCCAAGCGGGCTAATGCGCCAAATGCGTGCTGACTCGACAATTGGACCGTTATCGTCGATTGCCCTGATAGTGGCCGAGATGGCTTCACCGGGATACACATCAGTTGGATAGTAGGTTCCGTGAAGTTCCGGATCGGGAGCGAATTGTTTAAATCGATTAGAGAGAGCGGTAATCGTCTGTGACATCTGTGCTCACTAATCCTTTGAGTTGCATGTTCTTGCTCTGGGCATTTAGCGGGTCGACGCGAAACAAGAATATCCGATCAACGCTTTCGAAGTCGCGAATCTGGACACCAAGTTTCGCCAAGTCCAGACGCTCAACTTTCAGTCCGGGAAGGACCGCGCCCAAGCCCATCGCAGTTCTCTCGTCCATCACGACATGCCTGGTGGTGATCAAGCGGCGTATAGCTGCGTGCTTCGTCGCCTCATCAATTCGACTCAGAAAGTTCACTGGATTGCCTAAGGCCGTGATTTCGATCGATGAATCGAATCCTCCGAGGTTCCCAACTATCGCGTCGCCTGAAGTTATCAAAACGTAGCGATTAATCGGATCGCAATCGGGTCGCGCCTCGTTGAATTCAGTGTTGACCTGAATCACATCGATCGCAGCCTTGAAGCATCGGAGCAAATTGTCCTGGGGGTCCGGTTGATCAAAATAGGCGAACAATAGGTCTCCAATCTTCCGAGGAATCCCGCCGCTGCGTTCTACTGCATAGGTGCATTCCTTAACATTCGGGATAACTCCTTCGTCTAGGAAGACGTCACCTCTCCCTTGAGTCGCGCGCGTGAAGCCTCGAATGTCACTAAACAAGCACGCGATCTCTCGGTGTCGCGGTCGCAGTACTTCCTCGATTGCCTGAAGAATTGTCATGCGCCTTTCTTCTACGTAACGAAAGAGTCGGGACGAAATCTCTTTCGGAAGGAAGGCACGAATCCGTTCAGTGTATTCAATGTTGAGCTCAATAATCTTTCGTTGATTCTCGATGTTCTCTTGGTTTGCCTTGAAGTATTTCAATTCGGCAGCGAAACCCGATCGCGCAAGTATGATGAAGATCAGGGAAATTGCGGTCGCACTGAATAGGAGTGGAACTCCTATGCCAGCGTCTATATACGAGTGCCATTGGGAAGCTATGAGCGCCGCTGCGTATGCGAGACTCGGTGCGATGCTCAATCGAAGCACTACAGTTGCGACTATTACGAAAGCAAAGGCGTAGAAGTAGAGGCCGCCTTCGTACCAAACCAGAACGCGAGCCTGGTAGTAGCAAAATATCGCGCCTGCAATCATCGCGGGAATCTTGTAGTACTTGAGTTCGTACAGAGCGGGAATGAAGTAGTAGGCAGCAGTGGTCAGAGCCGCACCTGTCATCATCATTCGAAATCTGAACCAGAATTCGATTGGTTCCAACTTCATAACACGATCGAAGAACATGTAGTGTGCGATGTAGGCCGCCGCAACTACAAGGAAGAGTATTCGCGCCAGGAGTAAAAAGTCGCGACGTTCCTTGGATTCCCACAGGGCATACGAGGACGTTCCCTGAATTGCTAGCGAAGGGAAGATCCAGGAGATGATTCGATCAAGCAACATTGCCATTGCCGAGCGCTATCCGTGCTGTGTCGATTCGGTGAAGGTCGTCGGTGCTTCAAACAGTGTCGACTTCACGCAATCAACCTCCTGTTGATATGGGCTTAGCTGCATTCGATGTGCTGCGCGTCGCGCGTCGGTCGTGAACCCCACGTTGTGACCACTTGCCCGACGCGAGGAGACATTCTCCCACCTCCGTGCCCTTTTCAACGTATGACATCCGTCACACTATTCGTACCGTCCATCCGATCCGAACGCAGTGGCATAAACAGGAAGTGAAGCGATTCCTCCAGTATGGACGAAGACGGCGTTGTTGCAGGATGAGAGATCCTTCCGGCGAATCATGGCGAGAAACCCGCCGAGTGCCTTGCCGGAGTACACCGGGTCCGTGAGGATTCCTTCGGAGGCGGCCAGCGTCGCGATGGCGTCAATGGTTTGACGGGTTGGGATGCCGTAGTCCTCGCCCAGAAACTCATGGACAATGCGCGCCCGCGCTGAAGCGTCGGGAGCGAGATTCACGTAGTTCATGGTTTCGCTGAGCAGTCGGGTAAGGTGTCGTTCGATGCGGGCGTGCTGGGTGTCGTACACGTTGATCCCGAGCACCGCGCAATCGATGTTCTCGGCGATCAGCCCTGCGATGAGCCCCGCTTGAGTTCCGCCGCTCGAGGTTGCGTGCACGATCAGATCCGGTTGAAAGCCCGCGCCGCGGCTCTGCTCAACGATTTCGGTGGCACAACGCATGTAGCCCAAGGCCCCGATTGCGTTCGATCCACCGGTGGGCACGACATAGCAGCGCTTGCCGTCGCGGGTCAGCCGGTCGATCAAGGTACGCGACACTGCAGCCACATCGGCGGGTTCAGACAGATGCACATGCGCCCCGAGCAGGCGATCGAGCAGCACGTTGCCGCTGGTCTCGTATTCGGCATGACGCCACGTCACGCGGCGGGACAGTATCAGATGGCACTCGAATCCAAGCTTCGCGCAGGCCGCGGCAGTCTGGCGCGCATGATTGGATTGTACGGCGCCATAGGTAATCACGGTGTCGGCGCCCCTCGATCGGGCGTCACCCATCAGGAACTCGAGTTTGCGTGTCTTGTTACCACCGGTGGCGAGGCCGGTGCAGTCGTCGCGTTTGATCCAGATACGCGGTCCGCCGAATAGCGCGGAGAGGCGGTCCAACGGTTCGAGCGGTGTCGGGGTAAATCCGAGGTCGAGGCGAGGAATATTGGTCAGTGCATCGATCATCGAATTGTTCCTAACTGATGGATTGCAGCAATGTGGTCACTGCGGGACCGAAGAAGCGGTAGCCGGTAGCAGAACATTCGGCTGGATCCATCGTCTCGAAAGCACTTAGCATATCGCGCGCGGCTTGGCGATAGCTAACGATCTCGATGAGGGGGTGACAGCTGACCCGAATTGTGAAGACAACGGTTGCTGGATCGAGGCGTCGCAGTGTCTGTCGCTCGGACCGGACGACGAGATTTCCAGCGTCCTCCTGAGCAACGGTTCGCCATGCTTCGGATCGAGGTTGATATGGGTCAGGATTGGTGTGGATGAGCCAGTTGCGACGTTCGAATACCGCGCCTTCCGGCAGTCGAGCGAAGAACTGCAGCATCGTCGGTCCGAGTTTATCGTTCAGGGTCGGCACCGGGCCATGGATGCCGTCGAGTGTGCGACCTATCTTCTCGGTGAGCTGCCAGTAGGATGGCGAGCAGACGCATGCTGCGGTGAGGCGATACGAGTCTGCATCGCGCTCCATCAGGCAAAGATCATCGGGGACCAGCAATGCGGTTTCGACTAACGGTTCCGAAGTGTCGCGGGGCTGGCTAGATTGAAGGCCGATGAATTTGGCCACCGCTTCGAATATCTTCTGCTGCCCCGGCCGAGAGCCTTCGAGCGCTGCAAACACCGCACTGCCCGGATCGTCGAGTAGCTGTTGTTTGCGCGACCGTTCGGTGTCTGAGATCCGCTCAGGCAACCAGCGTTGTGGTTCAATCGGGCGAAGGCCCATGCGGTAGCCGCCTTTACCGCCGCGCCATGGTGGGTCGCGCCAGAACGAATCTTTCACTTGCGCTTGCGAGCGGTCACCCGGATTTCGACGTGCGCACCGGGCACTGCAAGCTCGGTGATCCCAATCGCTGTCCAGGCGGGCCACGGCTCGCTGAGGAATTCGTCGCGAACCTTCATGAAGGTCGCCACGCCGCTCTGCAGTCCGACGTGGTAGGTGGTGTATTCGAGAATATCGGAGAACTCGACACCGGCCGCTTGCAGCACCGATTCAACGCCTCGCCACGCATTGCGAAACTCGGCTGCGAGATCCGCAGGCACCTTACCGTCGGGGCCCGTACCGATCTGTCCCGAACAGATCAACAGCTCTCCCGCACGTACCGCCTGCGAAAAGTGAAACTGATCGTAAAGAGACTTGGATGCTTTGGGATTGACTGTTTTGATCGCCATCGTCGCGCTCCATGGTCGTGAGTCGCCGCATCATAGCTGGCGCACTGAAGCGGCTCTAGGCCGGCGCTGTGTAATAATCTCATATCGATATAGGCGTCCACATGAACTTCGGTTACCACCGCAGGACTTCGGTTTCGGTTCGCGATCGCAGCACCTACTTGGGCGCCGCAATCGACTTCGCGCGAGAGGCGGGCGCCGTAATTCTGCCGCATTTTCGCAATGACCCGGCGGTCGAAAACAAAAGCGCCAACGGCGATTTCGATCCGGTTACGGTCGCTGACAAAGCGGCTGAGGCGATCATCCGTGCTGGAATCACGTCGCGCTTTCCGACACATGGTGTCTTTGGCGAAGAACTCGGGCACCAATCGGGTGCCGGTCTCACCTGGGTCGTCGATCCGATCGATGGAACCCGCGCGTTCATGACCGGCATGCTCCATTGGGGTGTGCTGATCGCGTTGTTCGACGGCGAGACGCCCGTGCTGGGTGTCACGTATCAGCCATTCACCGACGAACTGTTCGTGGGGAGCAACGACGACGCGAACTATTTTTGTGGCGCACTCGAACGTCGCCTGCGCGTCCGCCCCTGCGCATCGGTGGCCGACGCAGTCTTGGCATCAACGGGACCGCAGATCTTTTCCGAAGGAGCAGAACAGGCTGCGTTCAAACGACTGAGCGATCGGGTGCGATTGGTGCGCTACGGTGGCGATTGTTATCAGTACTGTATGCTCGCGATGGGTTACGTGGATGTTGCGGTCGAGGCGGGTTTGAAGCCCTACGATGTGCAGGCGCTGATGCCGATCATCCGCGGTGCCGGCGGCATCATCACGACGTGGGATGGAGGTGATGCATCGATGGGTGGGCGCATCATTGCCGCGGGTGACGCGCGCGTGTATCACGAGGCGTTGACGATTCTCAACAACGTTATGGCCGGCAAACTGGACTAAGGGGAAACTGCTGTGGAATTTGGGATCGCGCTGGCAACGTCGACCGAGTCGTGGAAGGCCGTCAAACGCGCCGAAGAGTTGGGCTTTACGCATGCGTGGTTTTACGACACCCAGTTACTGAATCCCGATGTCTTCATCGGCATGACGCAGGCCGCGATGACGACCAAACGGATCCGGCTCGGCACCGGTGTACTGATTCCGTCCAATCGAATCGAACCCGTCACTGCCAATGCGCTGGCAACCTTGAACAAAATAGCGCCCGGGCGAATCGATTTCGGCGTCGGCACGGGTTTTACCGGCCGGCGCACGATGGGCCTCGGTGCGATCACCTTGGCGCGCCTCGAAGAATATGTCGTACGCGTCCAAGCGTTGCTCCGCGGCGAGACGATCAACTGGGATTTTGAGGGCGAAACGCGCGCAATCCGGTTTCTGAATCCGGATTTTGGTTTGATCAACATCACCGATCCGATTCCGTTGCACATTTCTGCGTTCGGCCCCAAGGCGCGGCGCTTGACGGCCAAACTCGGTGCCGGCTGGCTGAATTTCGGTACCGATGTACGGCGGGCCGGCAAAGAACTCGACGACATGCGCGGCGCGTGGCGTGACGAGCGGCAACAAGAACCGCTGCACAGTACGCAGTTCGCACTCGGTTGTGTGCTGAAGAACGGTGAACCGGCGGATTCGCCGCGGTCGATCGCCCAAGCGGGGCCGTTGGTGGCCGTGCTGTTTCACAACCTGGTCGAAACCACCTCGGCAGGTTCAATGGAGGGCGTGCTGCCGGAACCCGTCAACGCTGCGCTCGAACAGTATCGAAAAATCTATAAATCGTTTGAGCCTGCGGACGCGCGGTATCTGCAGAATCATCGCGGCCATCTGATGTTCGTCAAGCCCGAAGAACGCCCGCTGCTGACGGCGGCACTGATCGAAGGGTTCTCGTTCACCGGCACTGCTGATGTGTTGCTTGAGCGTTTGCGGATCCTCAAATCGACAGGCTATTCGCAGTTCGCGATCCAGCTGGTCGAAGGTCACGAAGACGCGCTGAACGACTGGTCGGAGCTATTCGCGCGGCTCTAAATTACGCGGGACATGCTCAACATCATGTGGGTCTCGTCGTAGTCTACCCCGTTCACTTTGAGCGCCGCGGGTTCGGTCCCCCACGCAGTGAATCCCAGCGCGCGATACAACGCGAGCGCCACGGCATTCTCCGACGTCACCGATAGCAGCACGTGCTCCAGGCCCGGCAACTCTTGTGCGCGCTCGATCATCATCGCGAGCAATTGTCGTCCCAGACCACAACCGCGGAACGACGGCGTCACGTAGATGCCCCAGACAGAACCGATGTGTTGGCGCTTCGGCGCCGTCTCGCGAACGAATCCGCCGATGCCGACCAGTTGGTCCGCGCTCCAGGCGCCCACCACGTAGTTCTCAGGCGATCCGGTCAACCGGTCGCGGTATTTGTCGGCCTTGGCGCTGGCTTCGATCTCGTAGCTCGAGCCGAAGGCCGTCGGTTCCGTGCGCAAAGCCTCGAGACGCAGCCGCCGATAACGATCGAGATCGTGATTGCCGAGCACCTTGAGTTCGATGCCGCTCACATCGCATCGATGAGATTGCGCAGCGATTCGCAGTAGCGCACGCGGTCCTTGAGTGTCTTGCCGGCGAAGCCGACGTTGAGTGCATTCACGCCGGACTCTTTCAGCGCTGCCAGACGATCGCGGACGAACCCTTCCGGACCAATCAGCGATGTCGCATCGATGTAGTCCTGCGGAATCGCGGCTTCCGCGGCGTCCTTTTTGCCGGCCAGGTACAGATCCTGGATGGCTTTGGCATCTTTTTCATAGCCGTACTTGGAGAACGTCTGGTTGTAGAAGTTCTTCGACCGCGCGCCCATGCCGCCGATGTACAGCGCCATCTGCGGTCGGCCGAGATTGCGCAACTCTTCCAGACCTTCGCCGATCGCGACACCGCCGCCAGCGAATATCTCAAGGGGCGCGCGCTTCGGGTCGCGTTTCGCCATGCCGGCGCGCAACGCTTTGCCCCACACCGCATCGGCGCCCTCGGCCATATAAAACGCGGGCAGCCATGCATCGGCGAGTTCTGCCGTGAGCTCAACGCTCTTCGCGCCCAGTGCGGCGATCGCGATCGGAATTTCGTCGCGCACCGGATGGTTGATTAATTTCAGCGCTTTGCCGAGTCCGGTACCGCGGTTCTGTGGAAGTGGAATCTGATAGTGGGTTCCGTCGTAGCTGACTTTTTCGCGGCGCCACACCATTCGACAGATCTCGATGATCTCGCGAAGACGTTGGGTCGGTGCATCGTATTGCACGCCGTGGAAGCCTTCGATCACCTGTGGACCCGACGCGCCGAGGCCGAGCATGCAGCGGCCATCGGACAAATAGTCGATACCCGCGGCGGTCATCGCGAGCAATGAAGGCGTCCGTGTGTAGATCGGCACAATGCCGGATGCAATCGTCACGCGTTCGGTCTTCGCGGCGATATAGCCCATCGCGCTGGGTGCGTCGTATGAATACGCCTCCGGTACCCAGACCATATCGAGGCCGGCTTTTTCAAGCTCCTGCACCTCTTTGACGGCCTCTTTCATGCCGCTCGAATAGCTCAACAACGTAGAAATGCGCATCGAATGACTCCCGATCAGTGTTGCGTCAAACAATCTTCATTGGACGAGTCTGTTTTGCAAGGGCGCGCAGCGTATCGATCAACAGTGCGCGCTCGGCGACTTTGACTTTTTTTTCCAGCGACGCGGGGGTTTCAGTATCGGCGATCGGCACGCGCGCCTGCGCGATGATAGGCCCGGCATCGTAGTCGCCGCTCACCCAGTGCACGGTGGCGCCGCTCTCATGTTCCCCCGCTGCGATCACGGCTGTGTGGACTGTGTCGCCGAAAAATCCGGCGCCGCCGAATTTGGGCAGCAACGACGGATGGGTATTGATCATGCGACCCTTGAAGCGTTCGAGCGTTGCCGGACCGAGGCGTTTCATGTAACCGGCGAGCACCACAAGATCGACATCGGCGTCTTCGAGGCATTGAGCAATCGCATGATCGAGTGCCCCTCCGTCAGGGTGGGTTGCGGACGACATATGCACCGCCCGCACTCGGGCATCGCGCGCGCGCCGCAACGCACCAGAGTCGCTGTTGTTGCTGATAACAACGCTAACGCGTGCACACAGTCGCTGATCAGCGCATGCATCGAGCACCGCCTGCAGCACGGTTCCTTCATGCGATGCGAGCACGCCGATGCGCATCAACCTGCCTTCGGTGCGACTTTGTAGATAGCGGTGTGATATGCCTCGACGGCGGCGACGCCATCGACGAGAAATGCCAGATACAGCTTGATGAATTCGTGGCCTTTACGTTCCCACTTTTCGATCGGAATCGCGCGGATCTCGACCACATCACCGACCTTGAGCGTGCGCCGGAATGTCATCTCGGTGCCGACATGTATCCACGCGGGTAGTACGAATCGACGCACCAGCAGCTGATTGCACCAGTGCTGGATCAGGTGCGGATGCACGATCCCGGCGCGATACACCGCCAGGTCGTCGGGCAGCTCGTCGGTGTACTTGCGGTTTTCCTCGGCGCTCGGGATCCAGGCTGATGAGGCAAAGGGTGAGTCGACATCGATTGCGTTCCAGCTGATCTCCACGCGTGGTGCGGCATTCGCCGCGCCAGGAATTTCCGCGCGAGGATCGACGTTCGGCAACGTCGGCGCCAGATCGACCGTGAGCTGCGCCAACAGCACGTTGGCCGCGTTGTAGCACTCGATCAGATACTGATCATCACCGGTCCGCGTCAACGGGATCGACAATCGATCGCCGTGATACGCGGGCTTTAGCAGCCGCAGCGCGATCCGACTGTGGCCGAGCCAGCCGACGCCGAGCTCGACAGTCAATGGATACGTCATGTGGCCGAACACGGCGACGCCGGGCACCAGGGCGCCGGTGAAGCCGTACATGCGCGCGATATCGTCGCTGTGGATGCGGTTTTCGTGGGCTTGAGCGTGGTTGATCGCGATCGGCTGGTGGACGGACATCGTCTCGCCTCGTGGCGGTTAGCAGACGTACATCCTATATCCATCACACTCACGAATCACGGCACTGCTCGATCCCGGATTGTCTTACCTGAGTCCTTTCGTTAGCCTAGCCCGCTCTTTGTGCGTGGCGATGCGTGTCGATTCCACTCGGGATCACACTCAGCGACAGCCGCGCGACCTGCCGAACGACGATCACATATGAGGGGATACGGGATGCGCATTGGCGTGCCAAAAGAAACCTGGCCGGGGGAACTGCGTGCCGCCCTGGCGCCCGCCGGCGTCAAGAAGCTGACCGGACTCGGCTTCACCATCACCGTGCAAGCAGGTCTTGGAGCCGGTGCCCGAATCGCTGATGAGGAATACCGAGCGTCGGGCGCGAGTATTGCCCCGGATGCGCGAGCAGCGGTCGCTGACGCCGACGTGGTGGTGCGCGTCCGTAAGCCTGCCGATGACGATCTTGTCGGCCTGAAGAGTGGTGTCATCCACATCAGTTTTCTCGACCCGTTCAACGAAAAAGCACTCGTCGCAAGCCTCGCCGCGAAAGGCATCACCGGCATCTCGATGGAAATGATTCCGCGCAGCACGCGCGCCCAGAAAATGGATGCGCTGTCGTCGCAAGCAAACCTGTCGGGATACGTCACTGTGATCCTCGCTGCGGCGTACAGCCCGAAGATGTTACCGATGATGATGACGCCGGCCGGCACGATTCAGCCCGCCCGCGTATTCGTAATCGGTGCGGGGGTGGCGGGTCTGCAGGCGATCGCCACCGCAAAACGTCTCGGTGCGCGTATCGAAGCATTCGATACCCGCCCGGTGGTCGCCGAGCAGGTGCAATCGCTCGGCGCCAAATTCGTTCAGATCGACCTTGGTGAGACTGGACAGACCGCCCAGGGTTATGCCCGCGAACTGACGCCGGCGCAGCTCGAACTGCAGCGCCAGGGCATGAAAAAGGTCATTGGCCAATCGGACGTGGTGATCACCACGGCACAGGTGTTCGGCCGGCCGGCACCGCGAATCGTCACCCGCGACATGGTCGAAGCAATGCGGCCGGGTAGCGTCGTTGTCGATATGGCGGTGGAATCCGGTGGCAACGTCGAAGGATCCGTACTCAATGAAGTGACGGATATCAATGGTGTATCGGTGGTCGGCATGGGGAACCTGCCGTCGCACGTCAGCCGCAACGCCAGCGAAATGTACTCGAACAACATCGTTAATCTGTTGGATGAGTTCTGGGACAAAGAAGCCAAAACGCTGAACCTTGATCCCGCCGATGACATCGTCAAGAGTTGCGTCATCACGCGCGGCGGCGAAATCGTCAACGAGACGATAAAAAAGCTGTAGGAGAGGCGTCCTCGCCGCGACTTGCCGATGCGCAGAATCTACGTGTCGGATGGCGCGTCCAGGCGATTGTGGAAGGGCGCCTTCTAAGAGTGCGAGCGATGAGCGGGCGGCGATGCGGCTACCGACGCGTGGCGCGTTTCGTCAGTCTTGCCCCGGTTGTGTACCCTTAAAAAAAGCGCACTCGCGATTAACCGAGTCACGAAGTCGCATGCCCACCGCACGTTGGAACCACAACCTCCACTATCATTCGCTGCTTCTCGAGGCCGTGCCGCGACATCCCTTCGAACCCGCGAGCTTCGATGCGGTGGTATCGGTCGCCACGTTGCATCACCTTGGTACGGAAGCGGGCCCGCTGCGATTGCGCGAGCTCGTTCGACCCGGCGGCGTGCTCGCGATTGTCGGCCTCGCATCGAGCGAACTTCCACGGGATCTTGCCCGAGAGATCGCTGCCGCGATCGCGACTCGCCCGCACAAGCTCAGGCGGGGGTATTGGGAACACTCGGCACCCAAGGTATGGAACACACCGGACAGCTATCGCGAAGTAAGGCGTATTTCGGAGCACTGCCTTCCAGGCGTGACCTATCGCCGGCATCTACTGTGGCGGTTTTCGCTGGTGTGGTGGAAGCCGACCGATTGAGGACAAGACGTCAACGAGAAACGTCAGCGTTCGCCCGTGCGGGGCGTGCCGCGCACGGGTCCATGGGTCGCATCCTCAGGCGATGCCGAGCCGTTGGAACTGCTCGGCGGGCGCTTCGATGCTTTGCAGCGCCACGCGCAGCAGCTCGATCATGTCGGCCTCGTCGCGTGTACCGACACGGTTTTCGAGTTCGCCCGGATCGTTGTCGATGCGGTAGCAGTGATGTTCGCCGGCGCGTGTGCCGAGCGACCAGAATGGCAACTGATCCCCCGGGTTGAATGGTTGGCGGATCACCGGCACGTCCGAGCCTGGCATGAAGTCGAGATAAGCATTCCGGTTCGGCCGTGGCAGCCTCAGATTCGCCATGCCGTGGACCGGCATCGTCGACCAGCGATTCGACCACATCGACAACGGCAGGTTGTCCGCATGCACCGGAGCACGTGCGTATTTGCGTGGTCCGTCGATGACGTGCACCCAGCGCCCGTACACACCGGCCAGAACCCAGTCGCGAATCTGCGTGCGTTCGCCGGAGACCAACGGTGCCATCGAGTGGCCGTGCGTCCGATGTGTGCTCGACACGCCGAAGATGTCGGCGATTGTCGCGTAGATATCGACGTTGGTCGTCAACGCCCGGGTGTGCCGGGGCGCGACACCCGGCCACGCGATCAGCAACGGAGTGTGTCCGAGCGGTTCGTAATGCGGCACTCCGGGCTTGCCGAAGATGTCCTTTTCGCCGAGGTAGTGGCCGTGATCGGTGCAGAGCACGATCGCGGTGTCCGTCCACAGGTTTTGTGCATCGACCACATCGAGCAGCCGGCCGAACCAGTGGTCGATCATGCTCAGTTTTGCGCCGTAGTTGGCGCGGATGTGGCGTGCTTCGCGTGCGGAAATCACGCCTCGCTCCACGGCGCCCACGGCATACGGCGGCCAGATGATCTGCTCGCCGCGCCAATCCGGGTCGTAGCGATTCGCCCACGGCGCCGGTGTGTCGAACGGCTCGTGCGGATCGAACTCATCGACGAACAGCATAAAACGGTCGTGGGCGCGGGCGTTGTCGCGCAACCAGGTTGCGGCGGCCGACATCGTGCGCGGGCCGGGGAAATCGAGTTCCTCCCTGAACCACGTTCGGCTGATGTCGTATGGCGCACCGCGTCCTTTGGCGGGCGGCAAGGTCGGAGTACCAACCGCGGACGGATCGGCGCGGGTCTTCCAAGGATCACCTTCGTGGCCGCGCAGGTACTCCCAGGCGCGAAACTCGGTGTGATAGTTCTCGCCACCGGTTTCGAAGAGGTGCGGATGGTCGGTGACGAGCATCGTCGTTACGCCCGCACGGCGTAGCGGCTGCGTGATCGGTTCTTCCCATAACTCGACCGAACCCCACGGCTTCCACGGAAAATCGAGCGCGCCGCATAACACGTCGTGCCGCGCCGGCATACAGGGCAGCGAGCCTACGAAGTGGTTGTCGAACTGCACCGCGCAGCGCGCGAAGCGGTCGAGGTTGGGCGTGGCGAACTCGGCGCCGCCGTAGCTACCGAGCATGTGGCGATTGAGGCTGTCGAGCAGCACCACGATGACGTTTTTCGGCATGGTCGGCATGGCGCATCTTCAGCTTTGGGCGAAGGCGCATTCTAGTCGAGTCGACACAGTATTCCGGCGACGCGTCGTCCTATCGATGACCTTTTGACTTTCCTGGAGAATCTGGGAACAGTGCGGAACCGATTGGAGACAGACATGACCTACACCGTCGAACGGCAGATCTACGGCGTCGGCTACCGTGAAACGGCGGCATTCAAGGACACCTATGGCGGTGAACCAGGGCACGTTTTCATCGAATGTATGCGCATCATTCCGGCCGGCGTCGTCTCGGACAGCGTGCTCGTGTTCAGTCATCCCGTTGGCGGCGGCGGCTTTCTGCCGGCGATCACGCAGTTTGCGCGCGACGGCCACCATGTCCTGTTTGTCAATACACGTTACCGAGGCAACGACAGCGCATTGATCATGGAGAAGTGCCTGCTCGACCTCGGCGCCGGCATCAAGGATGCGAAAGAACGTTTCGGCTATTCGAAGGTCGTGCTTGGCGGCTGGTCCGGCGGCGGTTCGCTTGCGCTGTATTACCAGGAACAGGCGGAGCGCACGACCATCACTACCACGCCGGCCGGCGATCCGGTGGACCTCGCCGGCGCGCAGCTGATCAAAGGCGACGCGATCATGTTGATGGCGGCGCACGTGAGCCGCTCGGTGACGCTGACCGAATGGATGGACGCGTCGATCATCGACGAGCTCGATCCGAATCTGCACGAGGTCGAGTTCAACATTTACGACAAGGCGAACCCGCATCAACCGACGTACGACGGTGAATTCCTGGCGCGTTATCGTGCCGCACAGCTGGCGCGCAATCGTCGCATCACCGATTGGGTCAAGGGAGAGCTGACGGCACGCGTTCACGCGGACGGTCCCGGCGCCGAACGCGGCTTCGTCGTGCACGGGACCATGGCGGACCCGCGCTGGCTCGATCCGGCCGTCGATCCGAACGACCGAGTGCCCGGTACCTGTTATCTCGGTGATCCGCGAATCGTCAACATGGGGCCGGTGGGGCTCGCGCGATTCTGCACTCTACGCAGCTGGCTATCGCAGTGGAGTTTTGATGAGTCGCGCGCCAACGGCGTCAAGAACGCACACAACGTGTCGTGCCCGGTGCTCGTGATCGGCAATACCGCCGACAACGCCTGCACGCCGAGTCATACCTATCGGTTGTTCGATGCGGTCCCGCACAAAGACAAGGAGTTGCACGAGATCAAAGGCGCGACGCATTACTACGCGGGTCAGCCGAAACACTGCGCGGACGCAATCGCCGTGTGCACCGAATGGCTCGGTCGCAAAGGGCTCGTCAATGCCCGCTGATGCGGGCGCGTTGGTCGGTGCGCTGCGGGCACTGACGCCGGAGATCGCGGCTACGGCAGCCGAGACCGAGCGGCAACGCAAACCCCTCGACAGCAACATGGCGGCGATTGCAGCCACCGGCGTGTACCGGTTTTTTGTGCCCCGGCGCTTCGGCGGATTCGAATATCCGCTGGATGCATTCGTCGACATCGGTCTTTTGCTTGGCGAAGCTTGCACGTCGACCGCCTGGGTGACGACGTTCTGCATGGAACACAACTGGATGCTGGCGCAATTTCCGCAGCAAGCACAGGAGGAAATCTTCGGCGCGAATCCCTACGTTATCGCGCCGGGTGCGATTTCGCCTAACGGCCGTGCCAGAGTGCGCGATGACGGCTATGTGCTGAGCGGGCGCTGGCAGTGGGGAACCGGCGTGATGCACGCTGACTGGGCCATGTTGTCCGGAACGGTTGAGGAAACCCGCGAGCTGAAACTGTTCATATTGCCGATGTCCGACGTAGAGATCATCGATACCTGGCACGTCGACGGCATGGCCGGCACCGGCAGCAACGACATGCAGGTGCACGAGGCGTTCGTGCCCGGCCATCGCAGCCAGTCGATTACTGCGATGAGTATGGGTCGCGGGCCGGGCGCGGCGTGGCACGGCACGCCAATGTACCGCATGCCGATGATGCCGATCCTGTACCTTGCCGCGGGTGTGCCGGCGATCGGCGCGGCGCGCTGCGCGCTGCGACGGTTTGCCGAGCGCGCCACAACGCGCACGATGTTCGGGTCCACCACGCGGCAGGCTGATCGAGCGGATGCACAAATTCGGATTGGGAACGCGCGCGGCCGACTGGATACCGCTGAGCTGATGGCGCGCCAGGTCGCGACGGAGTGTAGCCGTTGGGGAAACGAGCAAACGACCTGTCCGGTCGATGAGCGCGTCCGCCATCGTGTGCTGATGGCGCAGGCCGTGCGTCTTGCGCGAGACGTCGTGCGCGACCTGTTCGAAGCGAGCGGCGCCAACGCACACCTGCTGGGCGAACCACTGCAACGCATTCATCGCGACGTGCATACGATTGCAAGCCACGCGGTATTCGACTGCGATGTGATCGCGGAGCAGTATGGGCGCCTCGCGCTGGGGCTATCGCCGAGTATTCCGGTCTAGTCAAACCACACATGACGCAGGAGACAGACGATGAGCGGTGACGGAAACGGCAATGGATCATTTACGTTGGGGAGTTTTGCGTGGCGGCTGCTGTTCACGCTGACGCTCGTGATGGTCACGTTCAATCCGTCCAGCTATTCGTACGTGCAATGGTTGCGTACGGCCTACTCGGCGGACAGTCTGGGCCCGGAACATGCCGTTGCCGGCGTCGCAATGCTCGGTGCATGGCTGATCGTCATTACCGCAACGCAGCGCGCGCTCGGCTCCCTCGGGCTGCTCGTCATGGCCGCATTCATGGGTACGTTGGTGTGGTGGCTGATCGACGCCGGACTGCTGACGGCGAACACCATGAGCTCAATCGAATGGGTGGTGTTGGTATGCCTGGCGGTACTACTCGCCGTCGGCATGTCCTGGTCGTACATCTGGCGCCAGATTACCGGGCAGGTCTCAGTCGACGAAGTCGATCACTGATACCGGCGGGCGTCGTCGGGCAAGTCCCACATCAATCAGTTGGGGATCAGGCGGTGACCGATTCGGGCGCGGCCGCCTTGATACCGTGGTTGGGTATGCTGAGATATTTCGTGTTTACCCACATGAACGGCTGGATAAACGGCCCGACAAGTACGAGAAAAAGCAACGTCGTGATGCCCATCGGGCCGCCGATCAACCAGCCGGATGTGAAAAGCGCCACTTCGAGGGTCATCTTTGCCCGAAAAAACGACCACTCCCACTTCTCGATCATCGTGATTGCAACCAGATCCATAATTCTGATGCCGATGCCGCTCATGATGATCAGCGCCGACGCATAAGAGCAGATGAGCAGGGCGGCGACATCGAGACCGATGGCGCTGAGGTTCATGGTGGTGCCGAATAGCTCGATGTCGACCACAGGCAATGCACCTATGGTGAACCGTTCGAGTTCGATCGCGTTCCAGAAATCGAGCAGGAAACCGACAGCGGCGGTACTCACGAACGGCGTGAGCGGCGGCAACTTCCGATTCCATATCATCCACCAGACAAGGAAGGCGATGGCGACGATCGATGAACACACGCCGAGACCCAAATTGATGTGTGAGTTCATACCGATCACCAGAACGTCGAGCGGGTCGGTACCCAGTTGCGCATCGATGAAAGACTTCGCACCGAGCGAAAACAGCAGGATACCGGCGGCGTACACGAGCACCTGATAGCGACGCCAAGCCAATGGCTCGTTGAAGTAGTCGTGGAGAATTTGCATGCAGCCAGTTTCCGCGAGATCGGTGACAGGTGCCATAAGAGTTCGGTGTCCGCTTGTATTTGGATTGTGAATTGCGGGCGTCGACTGTGTCGATGCGGTCACGTTGACGGGTCGTTGCAGCACGTACGCACAACGCTTCCATCGCCGCGCACTCGCGCGCCGGATGGCCGTGACTTCGGCAGCGCCGCTGCACCGCCCCATCGACATCAGAGTACGGCCTCGGTTTAGAACGCCCCTCGGCGCGGGTGTTGGCGAATGTGGCTGTCGTGCGCGGAGGCTGGCCGCGAATCGAGATCGCGTCCACTCTGGCACCCGCGTATCAGGTTCATGGGTGCAGTCCCGTAGTGTTAAAAACACCGCGAACGAGTATGCCTCGACGTCGGTCGACCGCTCCTTGAGGAGCGGGGCGAATCGTGCGAGAGTTCCGGGTCACGGGGGGGAGGATGTCGTTGCAACAAACCGGCGAATATCGGCTCGCGGCCGCGCGCTCGGACGTCTGGCGCGCGCTCAACGACCCTGACGTACTCGCCCGATGTATCGAAGGGTGTCAGACCATGACCAAGGTCGCCGACGACGCTTATACGACCTCGGTCAAGGCGAAGGTCGGTCCCGTCAGCGCGACGTTCAGCGCCGATCTCAAGCTCGCCGATCTGGACCCACCGTCGGGATATACATTGCTTGCCAGCGTCAAAGGCGGCGCCGCCGGTTTCGGCAAAGGCTCTGCGCGTGTGTCGCTGATCGAAGACGGTGGCTCGACGATCCTGCGTTATGCGGTGGACGGTAGTGTCGGCGGCAAACTTGCGCAGATCGGCTCGCGGCTGGTCGACG
>Ga0209254_10002289_pt1 | contig 17372 bp, 20 predicted proteins | sample FrelakmetDIP11DI_FD_187148 | JGI IMG/M metagenome (GOLD analysis project Ga0209254, IMG submission 187148) | Freshwater lake sediment microbial communities from the University of Notre Dame, USA, for methane emissions studies - DIP11 DI (SPAdes)... | ecosystem: Environmental > Aquatic >... | reverse complement strand
TGCTTGTGGCGCAAGCTGCAGTCGCGGGCGGCCGTCGAGGGCTCCCCCGGAGACCTGCGGGGCCCCTACGTCGTGATCCGGTTCGAGAGCGCCTTCGAGCGACGGGGCAGCGTCGCCGAAACGGTCACTCCCGTAAGGGGACCGGACGGACGCTGGCGCGTGGCGGCCTACTTCGTCAGCTGAAGCCCTCTCCTTCCGCCCGCGCGTGCCGAAAACGCCGAAGACGGGTAAACGAACCTCCCCCTCCGATCGGTTGCCGAGATGGAGGTGGAGGATGCGGAGAACGGCTGTGACTCTCGTTCTGGCCGGGCTGGGCGCTTTCTGCCTGGCCGGCAGCGTGGCGCCGGCGAGGGCCGGGGACGCGCCGGAGGACCTGCGCGCGGCAACCGACCGGTTGCTGGCGACCGACTCCCTGGGGCCGGGTGACGTGCACGAGGCGCTGCGGCGCGTGCTCGACATCGCCGTCGGCCTCGGCCGGGAGGCCCGCCTGCCCGCGCCCGTCCAGGCGAAGCTCAACGCGGCGAGCGCGCAGGCGCAGCGGCTCTCGCCCCTCGACGAGCGGTCGAGGGCGGCCGTCGACGACGCCTACGCGGCGGTCAACGGCGGTCGCGCGTTCGTGTTCCCGCAGGCGGTCGGCAGCATCGAGCAGGCGAGGGCCTACGGGCGCGCCCAGGTCGATCGCGCCCTCGCCGCCCTGGCGGCCGGCCGGTCGGAGGAGGCGGTGCGGGAGCTCCTGGGCCTGGTACGGCTGGTGATCACGCCGATGGAGGCGAAGGTGTAGGAGGAGTGGACGCCGCGCCTACAATGCGATGGGCTCGCCTTGGATCCTCGGAAGGGCGCGGCGCCGGTGAGCGGGGACGACGTCTTCTACGAGACCTATCTCTCCCCGCTGGAGACGCGCATGCTCCGCACCGCCTGGAGGATCACCCGCGACCCCGACCGGGCGCGCGACGCGCTACAGGACGCGATGGCCCGCGTCTGGGCGCACCGCGACCGGGTGCGCGTCCACCCCAACCCCGCAGCGCTCGTCCTCCGGATCACCATCCACGCGGCGATCGACCGGCTCCGTCGCGAGCGGCGGAGGCTTCGGGCCGAGGAGTCCTTGGAGCCCCCGGCGTGGCACGCGAGTCCGCCGGCGGGGCCGGCGACGGCAGCCGAGCAGAACGAGGTTCGTGCGCTGGTCCTCGACGCCATCGCGCGGCTGCCGGAGAAGCAGGCCGTGGCGGTGACCCTGCGCGTCCTGGAGGAGCAGCCCTACGAGGCGATCGCCGCGGCCCTGGGCTGCGCCGAGCCCACCGCTCGCGTCCACGTCCTGCGGGGTCGCGGGAACCTGAGGCGCCTGCTACGGGCACTCGCGCCCGTAGCCCCCGGGGTCGGAGGTGAGCCGTGAGCGGACGGCTGTTGCCTGACGACGAGGTTGACCGTCTCCTCCGCGAGGCGCTCGCCGATGACCTGCCGAAGGGCGTGGAGGAGGACCTGCGCCGGCATATGCGCCGGACGTGGCGCCGGGCCGCCTCCGAGCCCACGCGCGCCCGTTGGCGCGACTGGCTCGGGGTGCCGGCCCCGGCGCGACATCTGCTCCCGCAACCCGCGCTCGTGGGCGCGGCGCTTGCGATGCTCGCCGCGGGCGCCGTGATGCAGGCGGCTCCCGCGCCCCGCGCCGTGGTCGCGTCCCTCGAGGGCCGCCAGGCGACCACCCGGACGATCGTGGCCCTGGACCGGGCCCGGGCGATGCGGTGCGCCGTCGAGGTCGAGGATGACCGCGGGCGCGCCCGCGTCTATCAGATCGAGTGGGAGGCGCCCGGCCTCGTCCGCGTCCGATTCGACGGCGCGGCCGGCGTGGAGAAGCGTTCGCTCCGGATCCAGGCCGGCGGTCCGAGCGTTCTCACGCGGGCGAGCCGCCCCGAGGAGCCGCTCGATCCGAGTCTCGAGCGCGTCCGTGCGTACCTGACCCCGTCCGCGCTCGGCGCACGGCTCGCCGCCGTGGGCCTGGCGGTCACGATCGACCCCGCGACCCACCTTCCCCTCCGCCTCGAGGGGACCGATCGGGCGGGGCGGAAGCAGGCGGCCGTCTGCCGCTGGCCCTGAGGGCCGAGGAGAAGCCATGTCGGACGCGAACGGCACGGGACGGGCGGGCTGGTTGGGGGCGCTGGGCGTCCTCGCGGTGCTCGCCGCCGCGGGAACGATCCTCGCCCGGTCGGCGTCACCGGCGAGCGCGACCGGGCTCGTCGTCGTGACGGCGGGCGTCGCCGCCGTCCTGCTCCTGGGGTTCCCCGCGCGCGCGGTCGCCCGGGCGATCGCGTGCGCCGCGGGCGCCCCGGCGAGCCACAACGAGAGGCAGCGCGCGTCGCGCGTGTGGGCCGCCGCGGCGCGCAGCGCCTGGGTGCTCAGCGCCGCGAGCGCTGTCGCCGGGTTCGTGTCCGTCTTCTCCTCGGATTTCGGCGGAATCGCCCGCTTCCTCGCGGGAGTCGGGGACCGCGCGGTCGGCGTCTCCCTCGGCGTCCTGCTCGCGCTGGTCTGCGCGATCCCGGCGCTGCGCCTCGCGACGGCGGAACCGCCCGCTCCCGAGCCGGCCTCGCCGCCGCCGGTCGCTCAGCGCGTCCTCGCCGGCGTGGCCCTCGTCGCCCTCCTCGCCTGGCCCCTCCTCGGTCCCGGGTCGGGAGGCCGCTTCGACCCGCTGCCGTGGCTCCTCGACGGGCCCGCGTGGCTGGTCGTCGCGGGCGGCGCCCTGGCGCTCGCCCTCTACCTCCGGGGCATCGGTCGCGGCGCGGCGGCCGTGGTCGCCCTCGCCACGGCCGGCACCGTGACGATCCTCCTGGGGCTGACCCGCGGCCTCCACGGCTTCGCCACGGTCAGCATCGACGAGGTGGCCGGCGGCCTGATGTTCGCGATCTCGTCCGGCTACGCGGCGCTCGGCGGGCTCGCCGTGGTCGGCCTGCCCCTTCTCGACCGCGACGCGGGGGAAGGGGGCAAGGCAAAGGCGGCGGCGCGCTGGGCCGCGCTCGGCTTCCCGCTGGTGGTGCTGCTGCTGCTCGCCTTCACGGTCCTGCTCGTCATGGTGCCCATGGAGAAGCCGGCCGGTTAGGACTGCCTACCGGGCGAGCGCCCGGGATCCGACCCGCGCGAACGCGGCGGCGGCGAGGAGCAGGAGGAGGCCGTCGAGAGGCTGACGGTAGCGGGGCTCGTAGCCGACCAAGTAGTAGACGAGCGGGTAGGTCGCGAGCGGGATCAGCAGGGCGGCTCGCTGCGGCACGGTCATCCGGGGCAGCACCCTCCAGGCCCCGACCGCGGCCAGGAGGGTCAGGAGGCTCGTGGCGACCGCGATCGGGAGATCATCGACCGGACCGAGCCAGAACTGGGCAACGCGCAGGCCGGTCAGGCGGGTGAACTCGGCCGGGTGCGACCGGATCCAGGCCGTCGCCTCCCGGCCGGCCTCGCGCATGTACCCGAGCTCGCCGAGTTGCTGGACTCTCCGCGCCTCCTCCACGTTCGTCCGCGGGTGCCGCTCCGTGCCGCCCCGGGCCGACAGGTTGAGGTTGGCCCCCGCGCCCTCGTGGTTCCCCATCCGCAGCTCGAGGCCGAAGTTGCTGCGGACGAAGAAGAGGCCGCCCACCGCCTCGTAGTTGCGCCAGGTCCACGGCCCGCAGGCGAGGGCCATGCCGAGGAGGACGAGGGCGGCCCCGCGCCCGCTCCGCCGCGTCCGGAGCCACGCGGTCTCGAACGCGACCAGCCCGAGGGCCACCGCGAGGAGCGACGGCGCCACGAGGAACGAGAGGCCGATCGCCAGGCCGAGCGCGAGCGAGCCGCCGTCCGTGGCGCGGCGGCGCTCCCACCGGCGCAGGAAAGCGGCCATCATCAGGCCGATCGCGACGGCCGTCGGCGCCTCCACGTAGCCGGGCAGGCGCGGCAGGAGGGCGCCCACGAGCCCGGCGACGAGCCCCGCCCGAGGACCCAGGCCGAGCCGCTCGCCCAGCCAGGGCAGCATCCCGTACATGACCCCGTAGCAGGCGATGAGGAACAGCCAGATGGCGTAGCCGGCCGCGAGCGTCGGCCCCACGAGCGCGTAGGTTGCCGCGAGGAGGGCCGGGTGGAAGGGCGGCACGTGCGCGGTGGGACCGGTCGGCAGGCAGTAGGGGTCCGCGAACGCACCCCTCTCGTAGAGGGACATCGCCACCGCCGTGACCTCGAAGCGCGCGTGGGGACGGACCCACTCCACGGGAACCCGGGTCAGGGCCAAGCCCTGGACCCCGACGTGGGCGAGGAAGACGAGCAGGCAGGCGCGCGGCATCTCGGCCAGGACCCTTCCCCCGGCCCGAGAATAGCACCGCCGCGCGGGCTACTCCTCGAGGTCGCGCTGCAGGGCGGCCCGCTGGGCGTCGGTCAGGGTCGTCTCGTGCTTCAGCTCCGGGTCGGGATGGTCGCAGCCGATGGCGAGCGGGGCCTGCGGGCCCACGTCGAACTTGAGGTACTGCACCGACGACACGCGCGTCTCGCCGACCTGCCGCTCGTCGTAGCGGGCGTAGGCCTTCGTGCCGTCGGCCCGCTTCGCGTAGAGGTGCCTCGGGAGGGCGAGCCACTTAGTGAGCTTCACGGCGCGGGCGGCGGGGTCGTCGAGCTCGACGAGCAGCGTGCACCCGACCTCGCCGGGGCCGCCGAGCAGCTCGTTGTAGGTCTCGATCTCGTGGACGATGTCGGCTTCCTTGACCATCCGCTCCGCCCGCGTCATCTCCTGGACCTGGTAGAGGATCGTCTCGTGGTTCTCGAAGAGGAAGGTGAGGTGCGGGCCCACGTGGACGCGCCTCTCGCCCTTGGCCTTCATGGCGGAGTCCCGGACGCCGTCGCGGCGCTCCTCGTAGGTCACGAAGTCCACGATCTCGCTGCGCTTCACCCTCTTCATCACTTCTCCCCGTCCTTCTTCTCCGGCCCCTTCTCGACCGGGGTCGGGAAGCCGTCCGCGCGGTAGGCACGGGCCAGGATCGACATCGGGTGCATGGGCTTCTTGCCCGCGTGCTGCTGGAACTGCAGCGCCGCGAGCGGGCAGTCGGTGGCCCACACCTCGGCCCCCGCCTCCTTCATGCCGTCGAACGCCTTCTGCCCCACCTTGATGCTGTTCTCGAAGCCCTCGACCTTCATGGCGTAGGTGCCGTCGTGGCCGCAGCACTCCATGGTGAGCTTCGGCTGAACGCCCGGTATCTTCCGAAGGAGGTCCCGGCCCTTGAAGCCGACCGCCTGCGCCCGCAGGTGGCACGGCGCGTGGTAGGCCACCGGTCCGCCCGGCGTGGACTTGAAGTCGGTGTTGAAGCGGGGCTGGTCGCGGATCTCCCAGAGGAGCTCCGAGGGGTCGCGCACGAGCTCCGCGAGCTTCCGCGCCTCGGGGCGCAGGGCCTCGGGCAGGAGCTCCGGGTACTCGCGCCGCATCATCATGGCGCAGGTCGGGTTTATGGCCACCACCTTGGCCCCCGCGTCGACGAAGGGCTTCAGGATCTTCAGGTTGTTCGCCGCCTGCTTGCGCACCGTGTCGAGGTCGCCCGTCTCCCAGGCCGGCATCCCGCAGCACTGCAGGCCCTTGACGCAGGCCGTCTTTACCTGGTTCCGGTCGAGGACGTCGAGGGTGTCGCGCCCGATCTGGGGCTCGTTGTTCTGCACGTAGCAGGTCGGGAAGAGCACCGCCTCGACGCCGTCCGGTTTCGGCTGGATCCGCCCGTTCTCGCCCGCCCACTTCTCGAACGTGGTGGGCGCGAAGTCGGGCAGCAGCTTGTCCTTGTGGATCCCCAGCGCCGCCTGCATGAACATGCGGTGGAGAGTCACCTTGTTCATGACGTTGGCCATGCCGAAGCTGAGCCGGGCCATGGCGCCGGCCGCGTCGGGGTTCGCGAGGATGCGCTCGCGGAGCGGGATGCCGCGCGTCTTCGCCCGCTGGGCCTTGTAGCGGTGCACGAGCTTCGGGAAGTCGAGCTGGTACTCGTGCTTGTCGCGCGGGGTGTACGGGCACTGCACCTCGCACAGCTTGCACTGGAAGCAGGCGTCCATCACCCGGTCCGTCTCGGGGGCGGTGAGCTTGCGGACGTCGCCGTCGTGCTTCTTGTCGATGAGGTCGAACAGGATTGGGAAGCTGTCGCAGTACTTGAAGCACATGCGGCAGCCGTGGCAGACCTCGAAGGTCCGGGTGACCTCCCCATGCAGGCCCGCCGCGTCCCAGTAGCGCGCCTCCTCGGGGTCGTAGGAAAGCCCGTCGGTCGGCTGGTAGGAAACCGGCTTGTCGGTCTGGCTCATGGTGTCGGCGATCCTGGCGCCGCGCGTGCGGGGGACGGCGGGGAGCGCCGCGGGCGGACGGGCGCGGCCAGTCGGCCGCCCGCGGCGTGAGCGGCCCTTCTAGACGACGAGGGACAGCATCTTCTGGAAGCGGCCGGCGTGCGACTTCTCGGCCTTGGCGAGGGTCTCGAACCAGTCCGCGACCTCGGGGAAGCCCTCCTCGCGGGCGGTCTTCGCCATGCCGGGGTACATGTCGGTGTACTCGTGGGTCTCGCCCGCCACCGACGCCTTCAGGTTCTCGGTGGTGTCGCCGATCGGGAGGCCCGTGGCGGGGTCGCCGACCTTGCGCAGGTAGTCGAGGTGGCCGTGCGCGTGGCCCGTCTCGCCCTCGGCCGTCTCGCGGAAGTTGCTGGCGATCTCGGGGTAGCCCTCGACGTCCGCGATCTTCGCGAAGTAGAGGTAGCGGCGGTTCGCCTGCGACTCTCCCGCGAACGCGTCCTTCAGGTTCCCGTGCGTCTTCGTGCCCTTCAGGTCCTTGGCCATCGTCTCATTCTCCTCTTTCGGTTCTCGTCTTCGTTCAGCTCTTCTTCTTCGCGCAGTCCGGGCAGAGCCCGGTGAAGCTCACGGAGTAGTCCTTGATGCGGAATCCCGTCCTCGACGACTCGGGCAGGCGCAGCGGCGGCACGACTCCGTCGTCGAGGTCCACCAGGCGCCCGCAGGCGTCGCAGGCGAGGTGGTGGTGGCGGCCGGTCATCGGGTCGAAACGGGCGACCCCGGCCGCGTGCTGTACCTTGCGGGCGAAGCCCGAGTCCACCAGCGTCTCCAGGACGCGGTACACGGTGGTCCGGGAGAGCCCCGGCAGCCTCTCGCGGACCGCGTCGTAGACCTGGTCTGCAGTCGGGTGGTCGCGGCGGCCGGACAGCTCCTCGAACACGGTCCGTCTCTGCACGGTCACCGCGAGGCCCCGGCGGCGGCACTCGGCCTCGAAGTCGACGGGGCGGGGTCTGGGCCGCGCGTGCATCTATTTGGTATCTTCTACCGAACGGTATTTTGTGTCAAGCGTTGAGGGGACGTCACCGTTCGACCCGGGTGTCGATCCAGCGGCTCACCTTCTCGGTCTCCTCCGGCACCGTGTTGTGGCCGGTCTCCGCCGCGAGCAGCAGCTCCTTCGGAGCGGTGACCACGTTGTAGGCCGCGTGCATCGAGGTCGGCGGACAGACCTCGTCGTTCCAGCCCCACGAGTATAGCCCCGGCGCCTTCACCCGCCGCGCGAAGTTCACGACGTCGTAGTAGGCAGCGGTGCGGATCTTGGCCGGGGTCCGGTGGCCGTCCTTCTCGTCCTTGAAGAGGTGTGGCCAGCCGCCGGCGCGGCCCTTCAGGTAGCCGGCCATGTCCGAGAGCGCCGGGTAGTACGGCGCGAGGGCCGTGACGCGCGGGTCGAGGCCCGCGGTCGTGATCGTGAGCGCCCCGCCCTGGCTGCCGCCGGTGACGATTAGGTTCTTCCCGTCCCACTTCGGGTGGCTGACGAGGAAGTCGTTCGCGCGCACGCAGCCGAGGTAGACGCGGCGGTAGTAGTAGCGGTCGCGGTCGTCCAGGTTGAAGGCCGTGTATCCCCGCCCGGAGTTGAACGGGCCGGCGAGAAGGTTGTCGTAGACTTCCTGCGGCAGGTCCACCGGAATGCCGTGGATGCCGACCTGAAGGGTGATGTAGCCCCTCTCCGCCACGTCCACGAGGCCGCGGTACGGCCGCGCGCCGGCGCCCGGGGGGCTCATGAGCGCCGGGAAGCGGCCCTCGGCCTTCGGCACCGCGAGGATGCCGTAGAACCGGCTCGCGCCCTTCGCGTCGCTCCCCACGTTCTGGAGGCTGACGTGGTAGACGTCGACCTTGCCGGTCGACAGCTCCGGCTTCGGCGTGAGCCGCGCGTCGATGGGCAGCTTCGCCAGAGCCTCCTTCGCCTGCGCCCAGAAGGCGTCGAAGTCGGGCGGGTTCTCGACCGCGGGCTCGATCTTCTCCGGCGCGTAGGCGACGGTGCCGACCGACCGGTAGTCGCGGCCGTCCACGGTCGTCGTCACTGCGCAACGCAGGAAGCCAGGCTCCTTCATCGTGCCCGCCTCGATCGCGAGGCCGTCGGCGGGCAGGGTTGCCGTTCTCTCGATCGCCGGCGGCGTCATCTCCGGCCCGCAGGCGTAGCGCAGCGACGTGCCGGCGAGCGCGTGCCCGTCGCGGGTGATCGTCGCCTTGAACCGGGCGGGAGCGCCGATCGTGTAGGACCAGTCGGCGCGCTCGGGGACGACCGACACCCGCACCGCTCCCGTTCGCTCCTGGGCAAAGGCCCACGCTCCGACCCCGACCGCCACCGCGAGCCCGGCCGCCGCTCGAATGCCCGTTCGCCTCATCGAATGCCTCCTCACCGCCCGCCACCGCAGCCGGCTGCGTCGCGATCATATGGCCGCCCGGGTGTGTGCTTGAATCACGGATATTGTCCTTGCTAGAGTAAGGACATGGCCAAGGTGACGAGCAAGCTGCAGGTCACGGTTCCGAAGGCCCTCGCCGAGCGGTACGCCATCCGCCCCGGTGACGAGATCGCCTGGGAGGCGGCGGGCGACGCGATCCGGGTGGTGCCGCACGGGCGTGCCCCGTCGGCCGACGGGGCGACACGGCTCCGGCTCTTCGACAGGGCCACCGACCGGCAGCGCCGGCGCAACCGTTCCTCCGGCGCGGCCCGGCCTCCCGCCGGGCGTGGCTGGACGCGCGAGGAGCTCTACGACCGTGGCCGCACTCGTTGACACGAACGTTCTCGTGTATCGGTTCGACGCGCGCTTCCCGGAGAAGCAGCGCATCGCCACCGAGCTGCTGAGGAGAGGCATCGCCGACGACGCGATCCGCCTGCCTCACCAGGCGATCCTCGAGTTCGTGGCCGTGGCGACGCGGCCGATCGCCGGCGGGGCTCCCCTTCTGCCACCCGGAGAGGCGCGCCGCGAGGCGGAGGAGCTCCTCTCGCAGTTCGAGGTGCTCTACCCGAACGAGGCCCTCGTCCGGACCGCCCTTCGGGGCGCGGCCGCCTACGGCCTGTCGTGGTTCGACGCGCACCTCTGGGCCTTCGCCGAGCACTACGGGCTGGCCGAGCTCCTGTCGGAGGACTTCGAGCACGACCGGATGTACGGCACGGTCCGGGTCGTCAACCCCTTCCGGTAGCCGGTCCCCGGCCCACGCGGCCCCGCCCCGGTCGTACAATCGGGTTCGCTCGAGGATGGAGGGCCCGATGAACCGACGCGATCTGCTGAAGACCACCCTGGCGGCCGGCGCCGCCGTTACCGTCGGGGGCCGGAGGGCGCTCGCCGCGCCGTCCACGGCTCCTTTCCGTCTCAAGTACGCGCCCCACTTCGGCATGTTCGAGAACCACGCGGGCAAGGACCTCGTGGACCAGCTCAAGTTCGGCGCCGACCAGGGCTTCACCGCCTGGGAGGACAACGGCATGCCGGGGCGGCCCGTCGCGGAGCAGGAGCGGGTGGCGAGGGAGATGGCCCGCCTCGGCCTGACCATGGGCGTCTTCGTGGCCATGGGCGACTTCCAGAACGTCACGTTCGCCTCGACGAAGCCGGAGATCCGCGCGGACATCCTGGCCAAGGGGAAGGCCGCGGTCGAGGTCGCGAAGCGGGTGAACGCGAAGTGGACGACGGTCGTCCCCGGCCGGTACGACGTGGGCCTCGAGTGGGACTACCAGACCGCCAACGTCATCGACAACCTGAAGCGCCTCGCCGAGGTCCTCGAGCCGGCGGGGCTCGTGATGGTCCTCGAGCCACTCAATGCCTGGAAGGACCACCCCGGGCTCTTCCTCACCAGGATCCCGCAGGCCTTCCAGATCTGTCGGGCGGTGGGAAGCCCCTCGTGCAAGATCCTCTTCGACATGTACCACCAGCAGATCACCGAGGGGAACATCATCCCGAACATCGACCGCGCGTGGGAAGAGGTCGCCTACTTCCAGCAGGGCGACAACCCGGGCCGCAAGGAGCCCACCACCGGCGAGATGAACTACAGGAACATCTTCCGGCACATCCACGGCAAGGGCTACGCCGGCGTCCTGGGCATGGAGCACGGGATCTCGAAACCCGGGATCGAGGGGGAGAAGGCGCTCCTCGAGGCGTACCGGTACTGCGACTCGTTCTAGGGCGCCAGGAAGGCGACAGCCGTCCCGGCGAGCCGCACGTCGCTCAGGGCCTCGCCGTGCGCCGGGCGTCGCCCAACCCTACGGCCTCCTGAGCAGGTCCACGAGCGCGGCCAGCAGGAGAATCACGTTCGCTTTCTGCGAGCCGTGGCCCATGAGCCCGATCCGCCAGACCTTGCCCTTGAGCGGGCCGAGGCCGGCCCCGATCTCGATCCCATACTCGTCGCGCAGTCGCCCGCGCACCTGGGCCTCGTCCACCTCGTCCGGCACGCGCACGGTGGTGAGCGAGGGGATGCGCCGCGCGGGGTCCGGGACGTGCAGCACGAGGCCCATGGCCTCGAGGCCGTCCCACAGCATCTCCGCGTTCGCCCGGTGCCGCTCCCAGCGAGCCTCGAGCCCTTCCTCCGCCACCAGCCGGAGGCCCTCGCGCAGCGCGTAGACGAGGGTTGAGGAAATCGTGTGGTGGTAGGCGTGGGGGCCGCCCCAGTACCGCTCGAGCAGCTCGAGGTCGAGGTACCAGGCGTGGGCGGGCCGGCGGCGGGCCGCCATGACCTCGCGCGCGCGGGGGCTCACGGTGACCGGGGCCATCCCCGACGGGCACCCGAGGCACTTCTGCGAGCCCGAGTAGGCGCCGTCCACGCCCCAGCCGTCGATCTCGACCGGCACCCCGCCGAGCGAGGTGACACAGTCCGCGATCAGCAGGGCGCCGTGACGGCGGGCGATCTCGCCGAGGCCGTCCATCGGCTGGAGGGCGCCGGTGGAGGTCTCCGCGTGGACGATGGCGACGGCCTTCGGCTTCGCGGCCGCCACCGCGGCCTCGACCTCCTCGGGCGTGAACACCTCGCCCCACTCCTTCTCGACCTTCGTCACAAGGGCGCCCATGCGCCCGGCCAGCTCCGCCATCCGATGGCCGAAGAAGCCCGCCGCGCACACGACCACCCGATCGCCCGGCTCCAGGAGGCTCCCGAGGACGGCCTCCATGCCCGCCATGCCCGTGCCCGAGACGGCGAGCGCCTGCTCGTTGGTCGTGCGGAAGGCGCCCCGCAGCAGGCCACGGGTGTCGTCGAGCAGCCGGAAGAGCTCCGGGTCGAGGTGGCCGAGCACGGGCGCGCCGAGAGCCCGCATCACGCGGGGGTGGACGGGGCTGGGGCCCGGGCCGAGCAGAAGCCGCTCCGGTGGGTTGAGCTCGTCGAAGACCTTCATGTGAGGCTCCTCTTGCCTAGCCGCGGCGGATGGTTGGGAAGGCCCCGCGGATTCGGCCGGGGTGAAACACGAGCCTGCCCGCGGCCAGGTCGTCACGGAGGGCCGCTGGACTACCCTCGTACAGCACGGCGGCGGGCCCCAGCACGCACCGTCCGGATTCCTCGGGAGGGAGCCGCTCGATCACCTCTCTCGCCTCCTCGAGCTGGCTTCGCCAGCGGGCCGCCAGCGCGGCGCCGTCAGGCGCCTCCCCCTCGAAAGCGAGTCCCGACAGCTCGGCTGAGGAGTAGTGGGCGGAACGGGCCGCATGCTCGAGGATCGACGCCGGGCTGAACCCGAGGTCCTTGCCGCAGGCTGCCCAAGCCAGGTAACCGAGCGGCTGGATCCGCTCCGCGCAGTAGATGGCGTCCACCCAGTCTCTCGCCTCTACCCGGCCGACGAGAGCGAGAACCTTGTTCGTGGCGAGGTCGAACGGGTGGAGAGTGAGGCCAAACACGTCGCTCTGGACGAGCGGGAAGAAGCGATAGGCGCTGTCCTGGGCCCACTGGAGCAGAACGCTGGCGCCGCTGCGCACCGCCTCCGCCTCGACGAACGTGGGACGCTCCCGGAGGACCCGCAGCGCGTAGCCGCCGGCCTCGAGGATCCGCCGGTCGGATTCCCAGGTCGCCGCCAACGCCTCTTCGGTGTCGTGGAAGAGATCGAGGTCGCGCGACAGCCGCGACGTCGACAGCAGCTCGTTGAGAGCCGCGCCGCCCGCGACGTAGCTCTCGCCGGAGGCGATCCGGCGGTCGGCTAGGAGCCGGCAGACGTCGCGTTGGATCGTGGTGAGAGCCATCGTCGCAGGGCGGCGGCCCGCTTGAAGCCCTCGCGGTCCCCGTGGCGCTCGATCTGGCGCAGGACCGTGAGGATCTCGTCGCGGGTCGCGGGGTAGTAGTCCTCGCGCAGGAACCAGAGGCAGCGACTGCGGTATTCGTCGACCAGGTGCCGCAGCTCCGCCGCGGTCGCGTCGTCTTCGGGGCGGAACGGCGTGTCCGGCGTGGTCATCCGGCCCTCGGGGGTCTTCGGCCGGCATTATATGCGCCCTTCGGGGAACTTCCGGGCAGGCAGCGGCGTCCAACAACTTGACGCTTGACACATGGCCCTTTTCGTACTATTTCGTTAGTAGACCGATGAGAAAGCCCAGCCCGACCCTGACCCCGCAGGAGCTCGAGATCATGAAGGTGGTGTGGTCGCGCGACCACGCGACCGTCCGCGACGTCTACGAGGACATGCTCGAGGAGCGGAAGATCGCCTACACCACGGTCATGACGATGATGAACGTGCTCGAGAAGAAGGGGCACCTCAGGAAGAAGGCCGAGGGGCGCTCGTTCCTCTACCGCCCGACCCGGCCGCAGCGCCAGGTCGTGGGCTCGATGGTGCGGGAGTTCGTGGAGCGGGTCTTCGGCGGGTCCGCCGGGCCGCTCCTCGCGCACCTCGTCGACGAGGAGCACCTGACGGCCGGGGAGCTCGACGCGCTGGCGAAGCGAATCAAGGAGAAGCGATGAGCGCTCTCGAGCTCGCCCTGCGCAATCTGGCCGCCTGGAGCGTGCAGGTCGCCGTCCTCGGCCTGGCGGCCGCGGCCCTGTCGCGGCTCCTCCCCATCGAGCGGCCCGCCGCCCGGCTCGCGTTCGGCCAGGCGTTGCTGGCCGTCATCCTGGGCCTCCCGCTCGTTCAGCCTTGGCACGCGACGGCACCCGCGGTCACCTGGTCTCTCGCCTTCACGCCCTCGCCGGCTTCTGTCGCGCCGCTCGCGACGCCGGGCGGAGCCCCTGCGTCCCCGGTGATCCCGGGCTGGCCCCTCGCCGCCGCCGGCCTGCTCCTGCTGGGCGTTTCGTTCGGCCTGATGCGAGTGGCCGCCGGCCTCGTCCGGCTGCGGTCACTCCGCCGAGACTCGCGACCCCTGGACGCGCCGCCGTGGCTCCTGGCCCTGCGTGACGAAGTGGCACCGCGGGCCCGATTCCTCCTCTCCGGCGCGGCCGGCACCCCCGCCACGTTCGGCCTGCGGCGCCCGATCGTCCTGTTGCCCCCGGTCTTCGAGTCGATGCCTCGCGAGCGCCAGGCGGCCATCGCCCTGCACGAGCTCGTCCACGCTCGCCGCGCCGACTGGGCGGCCCTGATGGTCGAGGAGACGCTGAAGGCCGTCCTCTTCTTCCACCCGGCCGTCCACTGGCTCGTCGCCCGCGTGCGCCTCGCCCGCGAGCAGACGGTGGACGCCGCGGCCGTCCACCACCTCGGCCACCGCCAGCCCTATCTCGAGTCGCTCGTCGAGATGGCGCGGTTCGCCGCTGACGCGCGCACGGTCCCGGCCGCGCCCTTCCTTCGCGAGAGCCACCTCCGGGAGCGGGTGGATCTCCTGCTGAAAGAGGTCTCCATGTCCCGCTTCCGCACGCTCACCCACATCGTACTGACCGCCGCCGCCCTCGTCCTCGCCGTCTCCTGGGCCGCCCACGCCCTCCCGCTGCAGGCGTCGAAGCCCGCCGCCCACGCCGGCGAGGTCGGGGGCGAGGCCAAGGCTTCCGCAACGGCGGAGCCGAAGCTCGTCCAGAAGGTCGATCCGGCCTACCCGGCCGACGCGAGGACGGAGGGAGTCCAGGGCATCTTCCTGATCGACGTGACGATCGGCAAGGACGGGGCCATCAGGGACGCGAGGGTCGCCGCTTCCGCGCCCACCTCGGAGCGCCTCTCGGAGATGAAGGCCGCGAAGGGGCCGGCGAAGTGGACCCCGGCCGCCCAGGAAGGGGACGCTCGCCTGGCCAAGGCGGCGCTCGAGGCCGTGAGGCAGTGGCGCTACGAGCCGATGCTGAAGGGCGGCAAGCCGGTCGACGTCGAGGCCACCCTGACCGTCAACTTCAGGCTCCACTGACCGGTCTTCCCGGCGCCGTGGCCACCGCCGCCACGAAGCAGAGGAACGCGGCGGCCAGGAAGAACAGTGGCGCCGGGAACCAGTAGCGGAAGGCCACCGCCGTCATGATCCCGTAGACGCCGGCGTAGACGATCGACGCCTGGCGGAGAAGCCTGGGCGCCCGCACTTCGTGCCGCAGCAGCAGGAGGCCAAGCAGGCCCATCCCGGCCGGCAGGATCGCGAAGGTCAGGCTGAAACCGGCCACGATGTCGAACATCGAGCGGACGAAGCCGAGCCCCATGTCCTGCGGGTTGCCCCGCATCAGCGACAGCAGTTGCCTCTCGGCCTCGGTGTCGCCCTGGGCGCTCATCATGGCGTAGTGCCCGAACGAGTGCGCGAGCCCGGTGGCGATCAGCACCCAGCAACCGCTGGCAAACAGCTTGCGTGACATCGATCCTCCGGTGGCGGCGGCCGGTGTAGGATCGCACGGCCGGGCGTCCGGCACCATCCCGGGAGGGACCCCATGACCCGTCGCCATCTCCTCGCCGCGCTCTCGGCTCTTCTTCTCGTCGCGCCCACGGCACGGGCCGAGGCGCCGCCCGCGGCCACGCCCGAGTCGGTCGGCCTCTCGTCCGAGCGCCTGGCGCGCCTGCACGCGGGGATGCAGCAGTACGTGGACGCGGGGAAGGTCGCCGGGGTCGTCACGTACGTCGCCCGCAACGGCCGTGTGGTCGAGCTCCAGGCCTTCGGCAAAGCCGACGTCGAGGCCGGCCGGCCGATGAAGACCGACACGATCTTCCGCGTCGCCTCACAGACGAAGGCCTTCACCAGCGTCTCGGTGATGATGCTCGTCGAGGAGGGGAAGGTCACCCTCGCCGACCCCGTTTCGAGGTTCATCCCCGCGTTCGATAAGACGACCGTCGCCGTGCCGCCGCCGCCGGGCGCCGTGGCGGGCTCGCCCGTCAGCGTCGTGCCCGCGAAGCGGCCGATCACGATCCGCGACCTGCTGACCCACACCGCGGGGATCTCCTACGGCCGCGGGCCGGCGCAGGAGCAGTGGAAGGCGGCGGGCATCCAGGACTGGTACTTCGCCGACCGCAGCGAGCCGGTCTCCGCGGTGGTCGAGCGGATGGCCGCCCTCCCGATGGACGCGCAGCCGGGCGAGAAGTACGTCTACGGCTACAACACCGACATCCTCGGCGTGGTGGTGGAGAAGGTCTCCGGCCTGACCCTGGCCGAGTTCATCCAGAAGCGGATCACGGGCCCCCTGGGCCTCGTGGACACTCAGTTCTACCTGCCGCCGGCGCAGAAGGACCGCCTGGCCACGGTCTACGCGGCGAAGGACGGGAAGATCGAGCGCGCCACCGACCCGAAGACGGGCCAGGGCCACTACGTCGAGGGCCCGCGCGTGGGGTTCGCGGGCGGCGCGGGGCTCCTCTCGACGGCGCGCGACTACGGGCGCTTCGTGCAGATGCTGCTGAACGGGGGCGAGATCGACGGGGTGCGGCTCCTCGGCCCGAAGACCGTCGAGCTCATGACCGTGAACCACGTGGGGACCCTGTTCGCCGAGCGGGGCCCGAACGACGCCGGCCGCGGCTTCGGTCTCGGCTTCGACGTGATCGAGGACCTCGGCAAGACCGGCCAGTATGGCTCGGTCGGCGCCTTCGGCTGGGGTGGCGCGTACCACACGACCTACTGGGCGGACCCGAAGGAGAAGATGGTCGTGCTCCTCATGACCCAGCTCCTCCCGGCCGGGACCTCCGACCTGCACGCGAGGTTCCGCGCGCTCGTCTACCAGTCGATCGTCGGCCCGCCGACGGGCGTCTCCGCCGTCCGCTGATAGCGGGGCTCGGCGCGCGCGGTCGGCGCTTCAGGGCTGATCGACGTCGGGCGGCGCGTGCCGCCTGCGGCTGACGATCACGACGCCGGTGAGGACGAGCGCCGAGCCGGCCAGCAGCCGCGGCCGCAGCGGCTCGTCGAAGAGCAGCGCGCCGACCGCTACCGCCACGATCGGGATGAGGTACGACATCAGCGCGAGGCGTGTCGCCTTCATGTTCGCGAGCAGCCAGTAGTAGATCGTGAACGTGACCGCCGAGCCGAGGATCGCCAGGTAGAGGAGCGCCCCCACCGAGCGGGCGTCGAAGACGAGCGGCAGGCCCCGCTCCACGAGGAGGGCCACGGCCCCCATGACGACGCCGGCGAGCAGCATGGGCACGGCCGCGAGCGACAGCGGGTGGACGGCGCTCCCCCACCGCTTGACCACGACGCTGGCCACCGCCGACACCAGCGGCGCCACGAGCATGACGAAGGCCGCCCGGCGCACCGCCTCCCCGCCCAGGAGAGTGAGGTCGTCGGAGAAGATGACGGCCACCCCGGCAAACCCGAGCACCATGCCGAGGACCGCGCCTCTTCGGAGCCTTTCCCCCGGGAGGAGGAAGTGCGCGAGCGCGGCCACGAACAGCGGGTAGGTCGCGAAGAGCACGGCGGCGAGGCCCGAGGGAATGTACTGCTCGGACCAGTAGACGGCCGAGTACGAGAGGCAGAAGGACAGCACGCCGTTCACGAGCCAGATGAGCGGCTCGCGTGAAGCGCGGCCCAGGCGGACGCCCAGCACGGGCGCGAGCGCCGTCAGCAGGGCCCCCGCGAGCGCAAAGCGGAGGGCGACGCCGGTGAAGGGCGGCATCCCGCCCAGGCCGATGCGGATGACCGACCAGGTCGTTCCCCAGATGAGCGTGAGGAGCAGGAAGCCGGCGAGGAGGCGGCCGCGTCCGGGCGATCCCACCTCAGCCCTGCGGCTCGGGGTCGGGGGGCGGCGCCGGCGGCGCCGGCGGGGGCGGTCCCGGGGGCGGGGGTTCCGGCGGCTTCTGGGCTGAG
>Ga0209254_10002288_pt1 | contig 17374 bp, 14 predicted proteins | sample FrelakmetDIP11DI_FD_187148 | JGI IMG/M metagenome (GOLD analysis project Ga0209254, IMG submission 187148) | Freshwater lake sediment microbial communities from the University of Notre Dame, USA, for methane emissions studies - DIP11 DI (SPAdes)... | ecosystem: Environmental > Aquatic >... | reverse complement strand
ACAGCACCGGATGCCCCTCGGGCAGAACTGCTTTGAGGGCGGTTCCGCCGGCGTAGAAACTCCGGCTGATGGCGTCGGCCGCATCCGCGTCGAGGTCGAGCACGGTATCGAGAAACAGCGGCGCCACCGGGTGATACATGGCCGACGGCGGCGGTCCGAAATCCAGGCCGGAAGCCTGCACGATCCCACTGACCGGGCCCGCCAGCGCAACACTGCCGTCCTGCCATTCCAACCGGGTGCCGTGTACCGCGATGGGAACGGCCGTCCCGGTGAAGCCGTCTGGGCGGACGGCAAGGCGGATCGTGCCCGTCGCGCGGTACTGCGGCCCGGCGACAAGACTCTCGGCGATGCCGTGCAGTTGACGCCTGGTTGCGACGATCGACTCCGGTGCGCTCACCGCGACGCCCCAGCGCTAGACCGTGAACCCGAGTGCGCGCAGCTGCTCGCGGCCGTCTTCGGTGATCTTGTCCGGCCCCCAGGGCGGATTCCACACCCAGTTGATCTTGGCCTCGTTGACCAGTCCGGCGCCGACCAGTGCGGTCATCGTCTGATCCTCGATCACGTCGGTGAGCGGGCAGGCCGCCGAGGTCAGCGTCATGTCGATGAGCGCGACCGTGCCGGTGTCGCTCTTCTCCACGTTCATCCCGTACACCAGGCCGAGGTCGACCACGTTGATGCCGAGTTCGGGGTCGACCACGTCGCGCATCGCCTCTTCGAGGTCGGCCAACAGTTCATCCGAGACCAATTCCCGGGTCGCTTCGCTCCTGCCCTCCGAAACGGTATCGCTCACTTCTTGTCCTCCAGGTCTTTTCGATGCGATGCCTGAGCGACGGCGTCCTTGAACGCCAGCCAGCCCAGCAGCGCGCATTTCACCCGCGCCGGATACTTCGCCACCCCGGCGAACGCCACTCCGTCGCCGAGCGCGTCTTCGTCACCCTCGATGGTGCCGCGCGAGGACACCATCTCGGTGAACGCCGCAACGGTCTTGAGCGCATCCCCCACCGTCTGGCCGATCACCTGGTCGGTGAGCACCGACGTGGCGGCCTGACTGATCGAACACCCCTGGCCGTCGTAGGAGACGTCCTCGACCTGCTCACCGTCGGCTGACAGGGCCACCCGCAGCGTCACCTCGTCACCGCAGGTCGGGTTCACGTGGTGGACTTCGGCGCCGTAGGGCTCGCGCAGCCCGCGGTGGTGCGGGTGCTTGTAGTGATCCAGGATCACTTCCTGGTACATCTGCTCCAGCCGCATGTCAGCCCGCCCCGAAGAAGTCGATGGCACGGCGCACACCAGCGACCAACCGGTCGACCTCGTCGAGGGTGTTGTACACCGCGAAGGACGCCCGGACGGTGGCGGCCACGCCGAACCGCCGGTGCAGCGGCCACGCGCAGTGATGCCCGACACGCACCGCGACCCCATCGTCGTCGAGTACCTGCCCGACGTCGTGGGCGTGTACGCCATCAACCACGAACGCCACCGGCGACCGGCGCTCCGCACCGCTCGCCGGACCGATGATCCGCACACCGGGGATGGCGGTCAGGCCCTCCAGGGTCGCGGCGACCAGTGTGTGTTCGTGCGCAGCCACCGCGTCCATGCCGATCCCGTCGAGATAGCGCGCGGCGGCGGCCAAACCGACCACCTGCGAGATCATCTGGGTGCCCGCCTCGAACCGCTGCGGCGCCGGCGCGTAGGTGGCCTGTTCCATCGTCACGGTTTCGATCATCGATCCGCCGGTCAGGAACGGCGGCAGCTTATCGAGCACCTCGGCGCGGCCGTACAGCGCGCCGATTCCGGTGGGACCCAGCATCTTGTGGCCGGAGAAGGCGGCGAAATCGACGTCGAGAGCGCGGAAGTCCACGGACTGGTGCGGCACGGACTGGCAGGCGTCGAGCACCGTCAGCGCACCGACCGCCCTGGCCCGCTCGACCATCTCGGCCACCGCCGGGGCGGTCCCGGTCACGTTCGAATGATGGGTGAAGGCAACGACTTTGACCCGCTCGTCGAGCTGCAGCGAGTCCAGGTCGACGTGGCCGTCGTCGGTGACGCCGTACCACTTCAGGGTGGCGCCGGTGCGCCGCGCCAGCTCCTGCCATGGGATCAGGTTGGCGTGGTGTTCCAACTCGGTGGTGACGATGACGTCACCGGGTCCGACGGCGCCGTCGTAGCGGCTGTCGCCGAGCACATAGGAGACCAGGTTCAGCGCCTCGGTGGCGTTCTTGGTGAACACCAGTTCCTCGGGGGCGGCCCCGACGAACGCGGCGATGTCGGCACGGCCCTGCTCGAAGGCGTCGGTGGACTCCTCCATCAGCTGGTGGGCTCCGCGGTGCACGGCGCCGTAGTGGTTGAGCAGGAAGTCGCGTTCGGCATCGAGCACCTGTAGCGGCTTCTGCGAGGTCGCCCCGGAGTCCAGGTACGCCAGTTGGTCCCCGCCGCGCATCACCCGATCCAGGATTGGGAAATCGGCGCGGATGGCAGTGACGTCCAGGTCAACCGAGGCGGTCATGTCATGCTCCTGCCGCGGAGGACTGGTGGGTGAACCGCTCGTAGCCCTTCTCCTCGAGTTCGTCGGCCAGCTCGGGACCGCCGGACTTGACGATGCGCCCGTCGACGAAGACGTGGACGAACTGCGGCCGGATGTAGCGCAGGATGCGGGTGTAGTGGGTGATCAGCAGGACGCCGGCGTGCTCGGCCTCGGCGTAGCGGTTGACACCCTCGCTGACGACCCGCAGCGCGTCGACGTCCAGACCGGAGTCGGTCTCGTCTAGGATGGCGATCTTCGGCTTGAGCAGGCCCAGCTGCAGGATCTCGTGGCGCTTCTTCTCACCGCCGGAGAAGCCCTCGTTGACGCTGCGCTCGGCGAACTGCGGGTCGATGTCGAGGTCGGCCATAGCGGCCTTGACCTCTTTGACCCACAGCCGCAGCTTCGGCGCCTCGCCGCGTACGGCGGTGGCCGCGGTGCGCAGGAAGTTCGACATCGACACACCCGGCACCTCGACGGGGTACTGCATCGCCAGGAACAGACCGGCGCGAGCCCGTTCGTCGACGCTCATCGTCAGCACGTCCTCGCCGTCGAGCGTGATCGACCCCGACGTCACGTGGTACTTGGGGTGCCCGGCGATCGCGTAGGACAGCGTGGACTTGCCGGATCCGTTGGGGCCCATCACCGCATGGGTCTCCCCCGACTTCACGGTCAGGTTGACGCCCTTGAGGATCTCCTTTTCGGTTCCGTCCTCTCCTGCGACGCTGACGTGCAGATCCTTGATTTCCAGAGTGCTCACTGTGTTCCCTCTTCGGTGATGGCGAGTTCGCGTTCGATGGCGTCGGTGAGGCGGTCGCGGATGCCGGGCACGGCGATCTTGGCGATGATCTCGCCGAAGAATCCGCGCACCACCAGCCGGCGGGCCTGCTCCTCGGGAATGCCGCGGGCCTGCAGGTAGAACAGTTGCTCGTCGTCGAAGCGACCGGTGGCACTGGCGTGCCCGGCGCCGACGATCTCGCCGGTCTCGATCTCCAGGTTGGGCACCGAGTCGGCGCGGGCGCCGTCGGTGAGCACCAGGTTTCGGTTCACCTCGAACGTGTCGGTGCCGGTGGCCTCGGCCCGGATCAGCACGTCACCCACCCACACGGTGTGCGCGTCGGGCTTCTTTGCGTCCGGATCACCTTGCAGCGCACCCTTGTACAGCACGGTGGACTTGCAGTTGGGCTGCGCGTGGTCCACCAGCAGGCGCGACTCGAGGTGCTGGCCTTCGTCGGCGAAGTACAGGCCCAGCAGTTCGGCGTCGCCGCCGGGGGCGTCGTAGCGAACGGTGGCCGACATGCGGACCACCTCGCCGCCGAGGGTCACCGCGACGTGGCGCAGCACCGCGTCCTTGCCCAGCCGGGCGTGGTGGGCGCTGACGTGCACCATGTCGTCGGCCCAGTCGGCGATCCACACGACGGTCAGCCGGGCGGCGTCGGCGACGACGAATTCGACGTTGTCGGCGAAGGTTCCGCTGCCGCGGTGGTCGATGACCACGACGGCTTCGGCGAGTTCCTCGGCGCGGATCTGCAGGTGGCCGTAGGCGGTCGCGCCCTCGCCGGGTCCGGTGACGACGATCTCGACCGGAGCCTCGGTGTGGGCGCCCCGGGCGACGGTGACCACGGTCGCGTCGTTGAACGACGAGAACGCCTGCGCGGCAACGCGGTCGGCGGGCACACCGCCCTGCCCGAGCCGCTGGTCGCCGCGGCGGACCGTTTCCACGGTGACGCCGGGTTGCTCCGAGACGCTGATGTGCGCGCTTCCGGTGGCAGGCGCCGAGCCGTCGTGCAGACCACGCAGACGCTTGAGCGGGGTGAACCGCCACAGTTCGTCACGGCCGCCGGGCACTTCGAAGGCATCGACGTCGAAGGAGGCGAACTGCTCGCCCTTGTTGGCGGAGGCCAACGTCCGACGTGAGTTGGCGGAGGCCAACGTCCGACGTGAGTTGGCGGAGGCCAACGTCCGACGTGAGTTGGCGGCGATGAAGCGCGAGCCCTCCACCGCCTCGGTCAGATTGTTCACTAGCCGACCGCGCCTTCCATCTGCAGTTCGATCAACCGGTTGAGTTCCAGGGCGTACTCCATCGGCAGTTCCTTCGCGATGGGCTCGACGAAGCCCCGGACCACCATCGCCATCGCCTCGTCCTCGGTCATGCCGCGGCTCATCAGATAGAACAGCTGATCGGCGCTGACCTTGGACACGGTGGCCTCGTGGCCCATCGTGACGTCGTCCTCGCGGATGTCCACGTAAGGGTAGGTATCGCTGCGGCTGACCGTATCGACCAGCAGCGCATCACATTTCACACTCGACCGTGACCCGTGTGCGCCCTTGTTGACCTGAACCAGGCCTCGGTAGGAGGCGCGGCCACCGCCGCGGGCCACCGACTTGGACACGATGTTGCTCGACGTGTTCGGCGCCAGGTGCAGCATCTTGGCGCCAGTGTCCTGGTGCTGACCCTCTCCGGCGAACGCCACCGAGAGAACCTCGCCCTTGGCGTGCTCGCCGGTCATCCAGACCGCCGGGTACTTCATGGTGACCTTGGAGCCGATGTTGCCGTCGATCCACTCCATGGTGGCGCCAGCCTCGGCACGGGCCCGCTTGGTCACCAGGTTGTAGACGTTGTTCGACCAGTTCTGGATGGTCGTGTAGCGCACCCGGGCATGCGGTTTGACGATGATCTCGACCACCGCGGAGTGCAGCGAGTCGCTCTTGTAGATGGGAGCGGTACATCCCTCCACGTAGTGCACATAGGAGCCTTCGTCGGCGATGATCAGGGTGCGCTCGAACTGCCCCATGTTCTCGGTGTTGATCCGGAAGTAGGCCTGCAGCGGGATGTCGACGCGCACGCCCGGCGGGACATAGATGAACGAGCCGCCCGACCACACCGCGGTGTTCAGCGCGGAGAACTTGTTGTCCCCGGCCGGGATCACGGTGCCGAAGTACTGCTTGAAAATCTCGGGGTACTCCCGCAAGCCACTGTCGGTGTCGAGGAAGATGACGCCTTGGGCCTCCAGGTCCTCGCGGATCTGGTGATACACCACCTCTGAGTTGTGCGCGACAAGTCCCTCTGCGATGAAGTTGTGCGGACCGTCCACCTCGATGTCGTACACCGGCTCGACGGCGAACGGCTCGACGGACTTAACCCGCTCGAATCCCAGCCAATCATTGCAGTGCACCCGGATCGTGGTGCCGTGCGCGCTATTCGACGAATGCGAATAGCGGCGGCGACCGAAGCGGGCCGTGCGCTTGGGGTTGCGGCAATCGAGCTTCTCGAACTCGCCGGCGATTCCAAGCCGCCATGCGGTCTGGATGCGCTCCGGCGCGTGGCGATACGGCTGGGTGAAGGACCATGGCCCGGCGGCCCGCAGGCCCGACAACTCAGCGAGTTCGCGCGCTTGCCGGATGAGCGGCTCGTTGGCCGACGTCAACATGACCGAGCCGCTTTGGTCGGGCTGAACATAGCCGTCGGCGTCGACCCAGCCTCCGAGGAACGCCAGGCGCTGATCGACGGGGAGTGAGAACACCCAATCCGGCACCCGTTTGGTCAACGAAAGTCCATCGAAGCCAAGCTCGACGATCCACTCAGTCAGAGCCTTCGAGTTCACCACGATGCGGTATTGGTCGGCCTCAATGCACCGCAACCCGAACACGTCCTTGACGACGCGTGTCAGCTCGGCCCGCAGTTCAACGTCGGTGTCGGGAATGGCGAACTGCACGCGGTAGGTCTTGTGCGACAAGTGCAGATTGCCGTCGCCGATGTAGAGACCCAGCAGCCACATCAGGTCGACAGTGCTTTCGGCCGGGCTCTGCAGACCTGTGATGGCGGGAAGCTGCGCGGCAGACCCGAATGCCGGGATCTGGCGTGGCACGGCGATGAAGTCACCAGCCTGGATCTCGCCGACCGTCACCCAACGACGAGCATAGCGAGCCCGCTGCCGGCCCGGCTTGCGCTCGTCGCGCAAGACAAGCATCGGGTGATTGTCGGTCGCGCGCAGACTGCGTCGCGTGGTTCGGAGGGTGTAGGTCTGCCGGGTATCGGTCTGCGCCGCCGCCTTAACCGGGGCCACAACGAACCGCTCGGCGTCCTCGTCGTAGGCAAAGACACGGTCGCCGTATGCGATTTCCTTGATCGGTACCTGTCCGCGATTGGCCGTCCACACCAGCGTGTCGCCGGCGAGGCATTCATACTGAGCCGCTACGCCAGCGACCAATCGCTGCTTCTCCGCCTCGGGGATGCCCAGCCGGTCGTAGGTGTTCTTGATCTCCTCGGGCAGCTCCTCCCAGGAGGCTGCCTGCTTCTCGGTGGAGCGCACGAAGTACTTGATGTTGTCGAAGTCGATGCCCTCGAGGTTCGAGCCCCAGTTCGGCATCGGTTTCTTGTAAAAGGTGCGCAGCGCCTTGAGGCGGATGTCGAGCATCCACTCCGGCTCGCTCTTCTTGCCCGAGATGTCGCGCACCACCGCCTCGGACAGGCCGCGCCGGGCGCTGGCGCCCGCGACGTCGGAGTCCGACCAGCCATACCCGTACGTGCCCAGCGAGGCGATGGCCTCGTCCTGGGTCAGCGACGGCTCGGCGGGCTTGGCGTCCGGTGTGAGTGTCATGGCGACGCTCCTTAGGCGGTCGTGGTGGCTTCGGCGCGGGCTGTGCGCCGAAGGGTGTTGCGCTAGGGCTGTACCGGGTTCAGCGGTACATGGGTGGTGCAGGCACAGTCGCCGTTGGCGATCGTCGCCAACCGCTGCACATGGGTGCCCAGAATCTCCGACATGGCCTGCTGCTCTGCCTCGCAGAGCTCCGGAAACTCTTCTGCCACATGGGAAACCGGGCAGTGGTGCTGACAGATCTGAATACCCTGGATCGGGCCGCAGACCTTCGTTGTGGTAGTCGCGTAACCGGCCTTCGTCAGGGCCTCCGCGACCCGTTCCGCCGTGGACTCGACATCGTCGGGGCCCTCGGTGACACCGGCCAGGATGGTGTCGATGCGGCGCCGGGCGAACTCCTGCACCGCCTCCTCGCCGCCGATCTCGCGCAACTGGCGGATCGCGGCCGAGGCCAGGTCGTCGTAGGTGTGCTCGAGCTTGGCCCGACCGGCGGGCGTCAACCGGTAGCGCTTGGCGGGCCTGCCGCGGCCGACCTGCTGCCACGCCGCCGCGGCGTTGGCCTGGGCGTCACCGGCCTCGATGAGGGCGTCGAGATGACGACGCACCCCGGCGGCGGAGATGCCCAACCGGTGCCCGATCTCGGCGGCGGTGATCGACCCCGACTCCAGCAGCAGGCGCACGATGGCGCGGCGCGTCTGGCCGTCATGCGCAGCCGGGCCCGCGGCGGGCACCGGGTAGACGTCGGACGGGATTTTCACAACACCAGTGTGACGCAATTCCTCGGGCGGTGTCCAGCAAGGGCACCCTCAGCAGCGCCGACGCCGGCACGCCCGGCGGTTAGAGTGCTGTGGTGGCAGCCCGCCAACACTCGTTGAGTTCGTCGATCGCCCGTCTGCACGGTGACGAACGCACCGTGGCCGCGCCCCTCAACGACGCCGAAGCGCGCGCGATGCGGCGCACCCGGCTGTTCGGCGCCACCGGCACAATGCTGATGGGCATCGGTGCGCTGGGCGCCGGAGCGCGCCCCGTCGTGCAGGACCCGACGTTCGGGGTGCGGCTGCTGAACCTGCCGTCACGAATTCAGACCGTCTCGCTCACGATGACCACCACCGGAGCGGTGATGATGGCGCTGGCGTGGCTGATGCTGGGCCGCTTCACGCTGGGGCCGCGCCGGATGTCGCGCAGCCAGCTCGACCACACCCTGCTGCTGTGGATGGTGCCGCTGCTGATCGCACCGCCGATGTACAGCAAGGACGTCTACTCCTACCTCGCGCAGAGCCAGATCTCGCTGATCGGGCTCAACCCGTACAAGGTCGGTCCGGCGCCCGGTCTCGGCCTCGACCACGTGTTCACGCTGTCGGTGCCCAGCCTCTGGCGAGAGACGCCGGCGCCCTACGGGCCGCTGTTCTTGTGGATCGGTCGCGGCATCTCGGCGCTGACCGGCGAAAACATCGTCGCCGCCGTGCTCAGCCATCGCGTCGTGGTGCTCATCGGCGTCGGGCTGATCGTCTGGGCCGTGCCCAGACTGGCCCGGCGCTGCGGCGTGGCCGAGGTCAGCGCGCTATGGCTGGGCGCCGCAAACCCGCTTCTGCTGATGCACCTGGTGGCCGGCATCCACAACGAGGCGCTGATGCTCGGCCTGATGCTCACCGGCACCGAATTCGCGCTGCGCGGGATCGACTCGGCGGGCACGTCTGCGCACTGGCCGCGGCGGCGCGAAGAGTGGGTCTCGGTGGGCCTGCTGGTTGCAGGGGTGGTGTTGATCACCATGTCGTCGCAGGTGAAGCTGCCCGGCCTGCTGGCGATCGGGTTCGTGGCCATGGCGCTGGCCCATCGCTGGGGTGGCACGTTCAAGCCGTTCCTGCTCGCCAGTGTCCTGATGATGAGCATCTCGCTGCTGGCGATGGCGCTGATCGGCTGGGCCAGCGGGCTGGGATTCGGATGGATCTTCACGCTGGGCACCGCCAACGTGGTGCGCAGCTGGATGTCGCCACCCACGCTGCTGGCACTGGGCACCGGACAGGTGGGCATCCTGCTGGGACTCGGCGACCACACCACCGCCGTGCTGTCGCTGACCCGCGCCATGGGCGTGCTGATCATCACCATCACCGTGACCTGGCTGCTGCTGGCGGTGCTGCGCGGGCGCCTGCATCCGGTGGGCGGGCTCGGCGTCGCGCTGGGCGCCACGGTCCTGCTGTTCCCGGTCGTGCAACCGTGGTACCTGCTGTGGGCGATCATCCCGCTGGCCGCCTGGGCCACCCGCCCCGGATTCCGCATCGCTACGATCGCGGTGACCCTCATCGTCGGCATCTTCGGCCCGACCGCCAACGGCGACCGCTTCGCACTGTTCCAGATCGTCGACGCCACGGTGGCCAGCACCGTGATCGTGCTGCTGCTGATCGCGCTGACCCTGCACCGGCTGCCCTGGCGCACCGTGCCCGGCACCACCGAGACCTTCAGCGGTCAGGAGCCCGATCCGGCGCCGACCGAACCGCCCGCGCCACGCCCGGCGCCGGACGCCTACGCTGAGTCCCCGTGAGTCCCGGCTCCGATACCCCCGTGCGGCTGCGCGGGGTCACCAAGCGCTACGGGTCGACGACGGCCGTGTCGGACCTGGACCTCGACGTGCACACCGCCGAGGTGCTCGCGCTGCTCGGCCCCAACGGCGCCGGCAAGACCACCACTGTCGAGATGTGCGAAGGATTCGTGCGGCCCGACTCCGGCACCATCGAGGTGCTCGGACTGGACCCGGTGGCCGACAACGCCCGGGTCCGCGAACGGATCGGCGTCATGCTGCAGGGCGGCGGCGGCTATCCGGCAGCCCGCGCCGGCGAGATGCTCAAGCTCGTCGCCTCCTACGCCGCCGACCCGCTCGACCCGGCCTGGCTGCTGGACACCCTCGGCCTCACCGAAGCCGCCCGCACCACCTACCGCCGGCTCTCCGGTGGCCAGCAGCAACGTCTGGCCCTGGCCTGCGCGCTGGTCGGCAGGCCGGAGCTGGTGTTCCTCGACGAGCCCACCGCAGGCATGGACGCCCACGCGCGGCTGGTGGTGTGGGAGCTCATCGACGCTTTGCGTCGCGACGGTGTGACGGTGGTGCTGACCACCCACCAGCTCAAGGAGGCTGAGGAACTCGCCGACCGCATCGTCATCATCGACCGCGGCTCGTCGGTCGCCGCGGGCACACCCGCCGAGCTGATGAACAACGGGGCCGAAGGGCAGCTCCGGTTCACCGCGCCCCGGCGCCTGGACCTCTCACTGCTGATCTCCGCACTGCCCGAGAACTACTCCGCCACGGAGGCCTCGCCGGGTGAGTACCTGGTCGAGGGACAGATCGACCCGCAGGTGCTGGCGACGGTGACCGCCTGGTGCGCCCGGCTCAACGTGCTGGCCACCGACGTCCGCGTCGAGCAGCGCAGCCTCGAGGACGTGTTCCTGGACCTGACCGGAAAGGAGCTGCGGCCGTGACCGAACTCTTCCCGACGGGCACCTTCCGTCCCGATCCCCGCCCTAACACCGTGCCGCGGATGCTGGCCGCCCAGTACGGCCTGGAGCTGAAGCTGTTGCTGCGCAACGGCGAACAGCTGCTGCTGACGATGTTCATCCCGATCACGCTGCTGATCGGGCTCACGCTGCTGCCACTCGGCTCGTTCGGCGAGCATCGGGTGGGGGTGTTCGTGCCCGCCATCATGGCGCTGGCCGTGATCTCCACCGCATTCACCGGGCAGGCCATCGCGGTCGCGTTCGACCGTCGCTACGGCGCGCTCAAACGCCTCGGCGCCACCGCGCTGCCGGTGTGGGGCATCATCGCCGGCAAGGCGCTCGCCGTGGTGACGGTGGTGTTCCTGCAGGCGCTGCTGCTCGGCGGCATCGGGCTGGCGCTGGGCTGGCGGCCGCACCCGGCGGCCCTGCTGCTCGGCGCGGCCATCATCGCGCTGGGCACCGCGGGCTTCGTCGCGATGGGACTGCTGCTCGGCGGAACCCTGCGCGCCGAGATCGTGCTCGCGGTCGCCAACCTGCTGTGGTTCGTCCTCGCCGGACTGGGCGCGCTGACCCTGGAGACCGAGACGGTCCCGCCCGCCGTCTCGGCGGTGGCCCGGCTCACCCCGTCCGGGGCGCTCACCGAGGCGCTGTCCCAGGCGATGACGCTGTCGGTCGACTGGTTCGGCATCGCGGTCCTCGCGGTGTGGGGCGGGCTGTCGGCGCTGGCCGCGCTGCGCTGGTTCCGCTTCACCTGAGCACCGCGGTCCCCTACTACGGGGCGTAGTTAGCCTTCCTTTACGATCGGGCCGTGCCCGACGGACGGTTTTTCCTGCGGCTGGTGGACCTTCTTCCACTGCCCAGCCTGCGCGTGCAGCGCATCGCCGCCGCCGCGGTCATCCTCACGCAGGCCGGGATCGCGGTCACCGGCTCGATCGTCCGGGTCACCTCGTCCGGGCTCGGCTGCCCCACCTGGCCGCAGTGCTTCCCGGGTAGCTTCACCCCGGTCCCGCACGCCGAGGTCCCGGGCATCCATCAGGCCGTCGAGTTCGGCAACCGGCTGATCACCTTCCTCGTCGTCATCACGGCGATCCTTGCGGTGCTGGCCGTCACGCGAGCCCGCCGCCGCCGCGAGGTCCTCGTCTACGCCTGGTTGATGCCGGCCTCGACCGTCCTGCAGGCGGTGATCGGCGGCATCACGGTGCTCACCGGCCTGCTGTGGTGGACGGTCGCCGTGCACCTGCTCGTCTCGATGGTGATGGTGTGGCTGGCCACCCTGCTCTACGTCAAGATCGGCGAGCCCGACGACGGCATCCCCACCGCGCTGGTGCCGAAACCGTTGCAGGTCTTGACGTTGTTGACCGCACTGGCCCTGTCGGCGACGTTGGTCACCGGCACCACGGTGACGGGGGCCGGCCCGCACGCCGGCGACAAGAGCCCGCAGCGGATCGTGCCGCGCCTCGAGGTGGAGATCATCACGCTGGTGCACGCGCACTCCACGTTCCTGTTCATCTATCTGTCGCTGCTGATCGGCCTTGGCGCCGGCCTGCTGGCCGTATACGCCCCGCGGGTGATCATGCGGCGGCTGGCAGTGCTCGTCGCGCTGGTGATCGCCCAAGGCCTGCTCGGCGCCGTGCAGTTCTTCACCGGCGTGCCCGCCGTACTGGTGGCCCTTCACGTCGCCGGCGCGGCGGCCTGCACCGCGGCGACGGCCGCGCTATGGGCGTCGATGCGACAGCGGACCGAGCCCAAGACGCTCGAGAGCTGACTCCACGCACAGCGCGAACGTGCGCTGCTGCAACTGCCGGGCCTGTTCGTCGAGCTGACGCCAGCCCAGCGACGGCTCGATCAGCTCCAGTTCGAGAAGCAGCGGATCGTTCGCGCCACCAAGGAGATCGACCCGGGCATAGAGCAGGTCGGTGACGCTGATGCCGAGATGGCGTCCGGCCGCCTCGAGTGCCGCGTGGCCGACGTCCCACATTTCGAAGTCCGGGTCGGCCGGTGTCAGCTTCTCCTCGGCGAAGGTTCCCGAGTCGTCGAGACCGGGCAGCCCGCCCTCCGGCGGCAGCATCGGCCCCTTGGTGAAGGCGTGCGACTGTTCGCCACCGAGGAAGACCAGCGCGGTCTCACCGGCCTCGACCCGGGCGTCGTAGGGCTGCACCAGCGCGGTGCGCCCGCTGTCCTGCAGCGCGGCGGCGTGATCGCGGGCGGCGGCGCGGTCGGTGAAGCGGCGGGTGTCGATCGATCCGGCACCAATCGCCGGTTTGACGACGATTTCGCCCGCTGAGCCCTTGGGGAGGCGCACCTTCTCCCCCGGCGCGAAGAAAAACGACGGCACGGTCGGCACACCGGCGGCGGACAGGTCGTCCAGGTAGCGCTTGTCGCTGTTCCAGGCCACCACCTGCGGCGCGTTGAGCAGGTTGCGCACCCGCTGCGTCCACGCCAGGAACTCCTCGCGGCGCTCGGCGTAGTCCCAGGTGGCGCGCAGGATCACCAGATCGGCGGCTTCGGTCTGCGGGTCGTCCCAGGACAGCCAGCGGGCGTGCAGACCGCGGCTGCGCAACGCCTCGACCAGGCCCGCGTCGTCGCCGTCGCCGTCGACCAACTGCGGGCAGCCGGCCAGAACGATCCGCGGATGGAAGACATCGGGGCGGGCCAGCTTCATCGGGACTTCACACCCGGGATGATAGTGACATGCACGCAATTGAAGTCGCCCAAACTGGCGGTCCCGAGGTCCTGCGCTACGTCGAGAAACCCAAACCCGCGCCCGGTCCCGGCGAGGTGCTGATCGAGGCCGACGCGATCGGCGTCAACTACATCGACACCTACTTCCGCTCCGGCCTGTATCCGCGCGAGGTTCCCTTCGTGCTCGGCACCGAGGTGTGCGGCACGGTCGCCGCCGTGGGCGACGACGTCGCGGCCATCAAGCCCGGGGACCGGGTTGTCACCGCCAACGCGGCCGGTGCCTACGCTCAATTCTGCACAGCGCCAGCTGATTTCGTCGCCTACGTGCCCGACGCCGTGCAATCCGACGCGGTGGCCTCGGCACTGCTGAAGGGCATGACGGCGCACTACCTGATCAAGTCGGTCTACGCCGTGCAGCCCCGCGACTTCCTGCTCGTGCACGCCGGGGCGGGCGGTGTGGGGCTGATCCTCACCCAGTGGGCCACCAGCCTGGGCGCGCGGGTGATCACCACGGCCTCGACACCGGACAAGGCGGAGTTGTCGCGGCAGGCCGGCGCCGTCGAGGTGCTCGACTACCCCGAGGACCCGGCTGAGTTCGGCGCCACGATCCGGGACCTGACCAGTGGCCACGGCGTGGCCGCGGTGTACGACGGGGTGGGCAAGACCACGTTCGACGCCAGCCTGGCCAGCCTCGCCGTGCGCGGCACGCTGGCGCTGTTCGGCGCGTCCAGTGGGCCGGTGCCGCCGGTGGACCCGCAGCGACTCAACGCCGCCGGATCGGTCTATCTGACCAGACCCAACCTCGCCCACTTCACCCGCACAGCCGACGAATTCGCCTGGCGTGCAGGGGAATTGCTGGATGCCATCGCCGACGGCTCGATCACGATCACTGTCGGCGGGCACTACCCGCTGGCCGAGGCCGAGCGGGCGCACCGCGATCTGCAGGGCCGCAAGACGACCGGATCGATCGTCTTGTTGCCGTGACGGTCAGGAGCCCGTTTACGAGAACAAGGTCGGCAGGGCGATCGCCGAGTCGACGGCCAGTGCGACGAACACCACGGCCAGGTAGTTGTTCGACTGCAGGAAAAGCCGCAGCGGCTTGACCGACTCACCGCGCCGCACGCCCGCGTGCAAACGATGTGCCATCACCAGGAACCACGCCCCGGCCAGGGTGGCCACCGACGCGTACAGCCAGCCGGCACCCGGGATCAGCGCCAGCGTCGCCAGCACCGTCAGCCAGGTGTAGATCACGATCTGCTTGGTCACCTGCTGCTCGGTGGCGACCACGGGCAGCATCGGCACGCCGGCGGCGCGGTAGTCGTCCTTGTACTTCATCGCCAGCGCCCAGGTGTGCGGCGGGGTCCAGAAGAAGATGATCGCGAACATCACCAGCGCCTGCCAGCCGATGGTGCCGGTCACCGCGGACCAGCCGATCATCACCGGCATGCAGCCCGCCGCCCCGCCCCACACCACGTTCTGCGAGGTGCGGCGCTTGAGCACCAGGGTGTAGACCAGCACGTAGAACGCGATGGTGGCGGCGGCCAGGTGTGCCGAAAGCATGTTGGTGGTCCACCACAGCCAGAAGAACGAGGCCACCGACAGGGCCAGCCCGAACACCAGCGCGTGGCTGCGCGGCACCGTGGCCCGAGCCAGCGGCCGACGCTCGGTGCGCTTCATCACCTTGTCGATGTCGGCGTCCGCCACGCAGTTCAGCGCGTTCGCGCCTGCTGCGGCGAGCATGCCGCCGAACAGGGTGTTGAGGATCAGCAGCGGGTCGACGGTGCCCCGGTTCGCCAGCAGCATCGCCGGGATCGTGGTGACCAGCAGCAGCTCGATCACCCGCGGTTTGGTCAGCGCCAGATAGCCCAGCAGCGTGTCGCGGAACCGGACCGGCGCACCCTCGACGAGGCGCACTTCGCGAACTCTCACGCAGCTGACTCCTGACAAACGGCGGCGAAACCGGCGATCTACTACAGAGGATGGTAGACCGCGCGGCCGTCGGACCGGTACCGAAGGGGCGATTCACGCCGATTCCACCTCCGTGACGCACTCGGAGGCATAAAGCTTCACCCGCAGGTAACGCTGGTAAATGCACACTGCAGCAACCGACCATCCGGCACTAGGGTGAAGATGACCCCAGCTTGCCAGCAGCTCTGACGAAGCCAGGAGTGAGTTTGTGACCACCCTCGAAGACATTTCCGCGCTGACCCAACCGCACCATCCGGACGACTGGACGGACGTCGACTCGCTGGCCGTCGACACGGTGCGAGTCCTGGCCGCGGACGCGGTGCAGAAGGTCGGCAACGGGCATCCCGGCACGGCGATGAGCCTCGCGCCGCTGGCCTACACACTGTTCCAGCGGGTGATGCGGCACGACCCGAGCGACACCCACTGGCTGGGCCGCGACCGGTTCATCCTGTCCTGCGGGCACAGCAGCCTGACCCTGTATCTGCAGCTGTACCTGGGTGGTTTCGGGCTCGAGCTCTCCGACATCGAGTCGCTGCGCACCTGGGGCTCCAAGACCCCGGGTCACCCGGAGTTCCGGCACACCCTCGGTGTGGAGATCACCACCGGTCCGCTCGGGCAGGGCCTGGCCTCCGCGGTCGGGATGGCGATGGCCGCGCGCTACGAACGCGGCCTGTTCGATCCGGCCACCCCCGCCGGCACCAGCCCGTTCGACCACTACATCTACGTGATCGCCTCCGACGGGGATATCGAGGAGGGTGTCACCAGCGAGGCCTCGTCGCTGGCCGGCACCCAGCAGCTCGGGAACCTGATCGTGTTCTACGACCGCAACCGGATCTCGATCGAGCACGACACCAACATCGCGCTGTCCGAGGACACCCTGGAGCGCTACCGGGCCTACGGCTGGCATGTCCAGGAGGTCGAGGGCGGTGAGAACGTCGTGGGCATCGAGGCCGCCGTCGCCGAGGCCAAGAAGGTCACCGACAAGCCGTCGTTCATCGCGGTGCGCACCATCATCGGCTATCCGGCGCCGACGAAGATGAACACCGGCGGCGTGCACGGCTCGGCGCTGGGCGACGAGGAGGTGGCCGCCACCAAGAAGGTGCTGGGCTTCGACCCGGACAAGACCTTCGAGGTGCGCGACGAAGTCATCGAGCACACCCGCAAGCTGGTAGACCGCGGCCGCGAGGCGCACGAGAAGTGGCAGGGCGACTTCGACGCGTGGGCCCAGCGTGAACCCGAGCGCAAGGCTCTGCTGGACCGGCTCACCGCACAGGAGCTGCCCGACGGCTGGGACGCCGACATCACCTACTGGGAGCCGGGGTCCAAGCCGCTGGCCACCCGGGCCGCTTTCGGCCAGGTGCTCAACGACGTCGCGCCCAAGCTGCCCGAGTTGTGGGGTGGCTCAGCCGATCTCGCCGGCAGCAACAACACTACGATCAACGGGGTCAAGTCGTTCGGTCCGCCGTCGATCTCGACCAAGGACTACACCGCCGATTGGTACGGCCGGGTGTTGCACTTCGGCATCCGCGAGCATGCGATGGGCTCGATCCTGTCCGGCATCGTGCTGCACGGGCCGACCCGCGCGTTCGGCGGGACGTTCCTGCAGTTCTCCGACTACATGCGCCCGGCGGTGCGACTGGCGGCGCTGATGGACATCGACACCATCTACATCTGGACACACGACTCGATCGGGCTCGGCGAGGACGGCCCCACCCACCAGCCGATCGAACACCTCGCCGCGCTGCGGGCCATCCCGAAGCTGTCGGTGGTGCGTCCCGGTGATCCGAACGAGACGGCGTACGCGTGGCGCTCGATCATCGCCCGCGGAAATGGCAGCGGCCCAGTCGGTTTCATCCTGACGCGGCAAGGCATCCCCGTTCTGGAGGGCACCAGCCGAGAGGGAGTCGAGCGCGGTGGGTACGTGCTCGGTGGCGGCAATCCGGCCGACGACGCCGACGTGATCATCATCGCCACCGGCTCGGAACTGCAGCTGGCCGTGGAAGCCCAGAAGATGCTGGCGGCCAAGGACATCCGCGCCTATGTGGTGTCGATGCCGTGCGTGGAATGGTTCGACGCGCAGCCGCAGGAGTACCGCGACAGCGTGCTGCCGCCGGAAGTCTCGGCC
>Ga0209254_10002287_pt1 | contig 17374 bp, 14 predicted proteins | sample FrelakmetDIP11DI_FD_187148 | JGI IMG/M metagenome (GOLD analysis project Ga0209254, IMG submission 187148) | Freshwater lake sediment microbial communities from the University of Notre Dame, USA, for methane emissions studies - DIP11 DI (SPAdes)... | ecosystem: Environmental > Aquatic >... | reverse complement strand
AGGATCACGCCCGCCAAGAGCGGGGCCCAGCGGTAGGCCCAGCGGTCGCCCTGGTCGCGGCGTCGCCGCCACGCGTAGGCCGCGAGCAGGCCGAGCGTGGCGAATACCGCGGTCGAGGCGCCGACCGAGGAATGCGTGGCGGGCTGGACGAAGGCGTTGAGCAGGTTGGCCGCGCCGGCCGCGGCGAGCACCGTGCCCCAGGCGACTCCCGGGCCGAGCAACTGTCCCGCCAGCAGCCCGAACACGGTGCCGAAGCCGAGGTTCGCCAGCAGGTGGCCGACGTCGAGGTGCAGCGTCAGCGCGGTGATCGCCCGCCAGGTCTCGCCGGCGCGCGTCGGTCCGGCGACCAGCGCCCCGGCGTCGAGCCAGTCGGCCCCCAGCGCGAACGCGCCCGCGAGATAGCCCACCGACAGGATCACGGCGGCGTAGGCGACGGAGCCGAGCCAGGCGCCGCCATGGAGCGGCTCCGGCGTCGCCGGCCGCCGGCGCGGCGGATTCTCGCGATCGTAGTGCTCGAGCTGGGCGAGCGCCTCGGCCTGCCTGTGCTGCGGGACATACAGCGCCCAGGCGCGCCCGAGCCACAGGATCTGCGACTCGATGCCCACCGCGTGAAGTACGAAGGACCGATCGTCGCAGGCGTTGCGCCAGAACGAACGGAACACCTCCACGAACTCAACGGGATCAGGTGCGCTCACGGCGAGCGTGTCGCAGCCTGCAGCGGATCGCGCGCCCGCAGCTGGTCCGCGACCGCCTCGAGCTGCGCGGACGCCTTCGCGACGTGCGCGCGGCCGATGTCGATCGCCTCCCGCGCACGGTGGAAGTCCATGAGCTGGAAGCCCGACAGGTCGGGCCGCAGCACCAGTTCGGCCGGGTCGATGGCGAGGCGGCTGCGGGTGATGCGGTCCTGCATGATGGTCACGGCGCCGGTCATCACCTCGAACAGCCCGGGCTCGTAGCGCCGGCTGCGGAACGACTCGACGAGGCCGTCCACGAGGCCCGACCACTTCCTCAGGATCGCGCTCACTTCAGCGCTCGGCTCCGGGGGCGGCTCCACGGCAGACGTGCTGCCACGCCCGGCGTGTTCGCTGGCCCGCTCGATGGCGCGCTGCGCCTGCCTGGTGATGGGTCGGCTCAGGTCCACGGCGATGACGATTTCGGCGCCGAGCGCGCGGCACAGCGACACGGGCACCGGGTTCACGACGCCGCCGTCAAGCAGCCAGCGGTCCTGGTGCCAGGTCGGGGTGAACAGCCCGGGCACGCCGCTCGAGGCGCGCACGGCCTGCATGTACGGTCCCTCGCGCAGCCAGATCTCCTCGCCAGTGTACAGGTCGGTGGCGACGGCGCCGAACGCCACCGGCAGCGACTCGATCGGCGCGTCGCCGATCTGCGCCGCGATGGATGCCATCAGGCGGTTGCCGGTCATCACGCCGCCGCCGCGGAAGGTCGTGTCCACGAGGCGCCAGACGTCCCGCTGGGTCAGCGTGCAGACCCAGCGTTCCAGGTCGTCGAGGCGGCCGGCAGCCCAGGCGGCGCCCACGAGGGCCCCCACCGACGCGCCCGTCACCACGTCCGGACGCAGGCCGCGCCTGGCGAGCCCTTGCAGGATGCCGATGTGCGCCCAGCCGCGCGCCGAGCCGCTGCCGAGCGCGAGACCGAGGCGCGGTCGGGTCAAGGACGCAGTGCCCGGTACAGGAAGGGCAGGCTCACGTCCATGCGGTAGTCGACGTCGGAGTGGTCGTCGTCGAACTCCTCGTAGCGGTGCGCGATGCCAGCCGCGGCGAGGCGCCGCGACAGCTGCCGCGTGCCGTAGTGGATGCGGTACTGGTCGCGCCAGCCGCAGTCGATGTAGATGCCCTTCAGGCGTCGCAGGTCCGCTGCGTGACGGGCGACCAGCCGCACCGGGTCGTGCGCGAGCCAGCGCCGCCAGCGCTGCTCGATCAGCTCGCCGGTGTCGAGGTGGAAGGGCAGCCGGAAGCCGAGCGGCGCCTGCGGATCGGGATCGTAGCTGGCCGCCATGCACAGGTTCATGATCGCGTGCACCTCGGCGCTGCTCGGCTTGTGCTTTTTCCAGACGGATTCCAGGAAGCGGCGCACGCGGCCGTCGTCGAGGCCTTGCGCGAGTGCACGCTCGGCCGGGGTGTCGCCCGGAGGCGTGACACGTCCGGCCCTGCGCGCCGGCCGCCGGTGCCTGGCGAGCTCGTCGAGCGTGTTGGGCCAGTCGGACCGGTACACGAAGTCGAAGTACGCATCGCCGCTGTGGTTGGCGACGGCGCCCCAGTGGCGCGTGTACTTCATGCCGTGGATCATCGCGCCGTAGCCGCCCGAGGACTTGCCGAAGCAGCCGCGGTGCTCGCGGGCGGCCAGGGTGCGGAACTCGCGGTCCACGAACGGGACGATCTCGTCCACGAGGTAGTCGGCATAGCGGCCGATCGCCGTCGAGTTCACGTACTGGTTGCCGCCCAGGCTGGTGAAGCAGTCGGGGAAGACGATGATCGCGGGCCCCATGCGTCCGTCGTGGACCAGGCGCGCGGCGCGTTCGGCGACGTTGTCGCTGAACGGCCGCCAGTTGAGGTGAGCGATGCCGGCGCCGGTGAAGCCCACCAGGTCGTACAGCACGGGAAAGCGTGCGCCGGGCCCGCCGCTGCGCCGGTCGTAGGCCGGCGGCAGCCACGCGGCCAGGCGGCGCACGTGCGGGTCGCCGAGCGGATTGTCGGCCAGCAGCGACGAACGGTGCTCGAGCACCACGACCGTACCGGCGTTGCGCAGGGGGCGTTTTCGGGCCATGCGGGGAGTCTCCTGGGGGACGGCTCGGGGTTACCTTTGCGCGCGAGGGGCCCGGTGGTCAACTCGCGGCAGGATGAGGGTGCGGGAGGAGAACACAATGGGTGCGGGGCCAGTCCGGCTGGCGGCGCGGCCGCGCGGCGACCGTGCCGGCCTGCGGCAGCCGTGACAGGTGCTACGCGCGGTCGCGGATGTCGCTCACTTCGGCCTGCTGCCGCGCCGGGCCCAGTAGGTGAGCAGCAGGTAGCCCGTCGCCATCCCGCCGAGGTGCGCGAAGTGCGCGATGCCCGCGCCCGGGCCCGTGACGCCCAGGTACAGTTCCAGCATCCCGTACAGCGTCACGAACAGCCACGCCGGCATCGGGATCGGCGGGAACAGCAGCATGAGGCGGCGCTGCGGGAAGGCCATGCCGAAGGCGAGCAGCAGTCCGAACACGCCGCCCGACGCGCCGACCGTCGGCACCGGGATGCTGTGCATCCCGCCCTGTACGGCGAGCTGGGCGACGGCGGCGCCGACCACGCAGGCCAGGTAGTAGACCAGGAAACGCCGCGACCCGAGCAGGCGCTCGATGTCGCCGCCGAACATGTACAGCGCCAGCATGTTGAAGAACAGGTGCGCCACGCTGCCGTGCAGGAAGCCGTAGGTCACGACCTGCCACAGCTCGAATTCCGGGTAGCCGCGGAACTGCGGGGAGCCGAAGGGCCACAGTGCGAAGGTACCGACGAGCAGGTTGCCGGTGACGAGCTGCAGTATGAAGATCGCCACGTTGGCCATCAGCAGGGCGCGCGTGACGGGAGGCAGGCGATGCATGGTGGCGCCATCCTAGCCGAATTGCGCGACTGTTTTCTGGGCGCGGCGTGCTAGCTTTGCGCCGTCCCGCCGAACGACCGGACCGACGATGAAGACCCGACTGAGCCTGCTGTCGCTGCTCGCGCTCGCCAGCCTGCCCGCTGCGGCGGACGCGGCGCCGCGCACGCTCGGCGCCCTGGCGCTCGAGCCGTGCACGCTCACCGCCGCCGGCCTGCCGCTGACCACAGCGGCGTTCTGCGGGAAGCTCGCCGTGCCCGAGAACCGCGACCGACCGGCGGGACGCAGCATCGAGCTTGCCGTCGCGCTGGTGCCGAGCCGCTCAAAGCGGCCCCGCCCCGACCCGGTCTTCATGCTGGCCGGCGGGCCGGGCCAGTCCGCGCGCGAGGCGTTTCCCTCGGCCGCCGGCGCATTTGGCGAGATCCTGCGCGAGCGGCACGTCGTGCTCATCGACCAGCGGGGCACCGGCGGCTCGCATCCGCTCGACTGTCCCGCGGCCGGCGATGACCGTGCCGACGGGGACGGACTGGCCGCCGGCGATCCCGCGGCTGCGCGCCGCTACGCCGAGCGATGCCTGGCGACGCTCGACGCCGATCCGCGCTTCTACACGACCAGCGACGCGGTACTCGACCTCGAGGCCGTCCGCGCCTCGATCGGCGCCGGGCAGATCAACCTGGTCGCCGTCTCCTACGGCACGCGCGTCGCGCTCGAGTATCTCCGTCGCCATCCGGAGCGGACGCGCAGCGTAGTGCTCGACGGCGTCGTGCCGCCCGAGCTCGCGCTCGGGTCGGAGCACGCCCGTAATCTCGAGTCCGCGCTCGACGCCCACTTCGCGCTGTGCGAGGCGGACGCCGCCTGCCTGCGGCAGTACGGCCCGCCGCGCGCGCTGCTCGTCCGGCTGCTCGCGGAGCTCGAGGCGCAGCCGCGACGCGCGCATTACCGGGACCCGCTGACGGACGAGGTCCGCGAGGACGTGCTCGACACGGCGACGGTGGCGGGAGTCGCGCGCCTGTACGCCTATGCGCCGCAGCTCGCCGCGATGCTGCCGCGCTCGCTGGCCGAGGTCGCGGCCGGGCGCCCCGAGGTGCTGATGGCGCAGGCGCGCATGATCGAGAGCCTCGTGGGCGAGCAGATCGCGCTCGGTCCGCAGCTGTCGGTGACCTGTGCCGAGGACGCCGACCGCCTGCGCGTGGATCCGGCCGACGCGGGCACGCTGCTCGGCACGCAGTTCGTCGAAGCGGTGCTGGCGCAATGCGAGGTGTGGCCGAAGGGACGCCGGCCGGCCGACTTCAACGCGCCGGTGCGCAGCGGGCGTCCGGTGCTGCTGCTGTCGGGAGAACTCGATCCGGTGACGCCGCCGCGCTACGGGGAAGCGGTCGCGCGCCACCTGGCGAACGGCCGGCACCTCGTCGCGCCCGGCCAGGGCCACAACGTGATGGGCGTGGGCTGCGTGCCGCGGCTGATGGCGCGGTTCGTCGACGCGGCGGATGCGAAGCGGCTCGACGCGGCCTGCCTGGACCAGCTCGCGCCGCCGCCGCCGTTCATGGGCAGCTTCGGCTGGGATCCCTGAGCGGAGGTGCGATGATCGAGGTGCAGGGACTGCGCAAGTCGTTCGCCGCACGCGGCGCCACGATCCGTGCCGTGGACGACGTGAGCTTCGAGGCGCGCGACGGCGAGATCACCGGCCTGCTCGGGCCCAACGGCGCCGGCAAGACCACCACACTGCGCATGCTCTACACGCTGATGCGGCCGGATGCCGGGCGCGTGCTCGTGGACCGGCTGGACGCGGCCCTGCGGCCGGGCGACGTGCGCCGGCGGCTGGGCGTGCTGCCGGACGCGCGCGGGCTGTACAAGCGGCTGACCGCAAGGGAGAACATCGTCTACTTCGGCCGGCTGCACGGTCTCGACGATTCCCTGGTGCGGTCGCGCACCGAGCGCCTCGCGGCGGCGCTCGGCATGCGGGACTTCCTCGACCGGCGCGCGGAGGGGTTCTCCCAGGGGCAGCGCACCAAGACGGCGATCGCCCGCGCGCTGGTGCACGACCCGCGCAACGTGCTGCTCGACGAGCCGACCAACGGGCTCGACGTCATGACCACGCGGTCGCTGCGCCAGTTCCTGCGCGAGCTGCGCGCCGAGGGACGCTGCGTGCTCTTCTCGAGCCACATCATGCAGGAGGTGGCGGCGCTCTGCGACCGCATCGTCGTGATCGCGCAGGGGCGTGTGGTGGCCCAGGGCACGCCGGACGAGCTGCGTGCGCAGACCGGACGGCAGAACCTCGAGGATGCCTTCGTCCAGGTGATCGGCTCGGAGGAGGGACTGTTCTCGTGAGCGCCTGGTGGACCGTGCTGCGCAAGGAGCTGGTGGACGCGTTCCGCGACCGGCGCATGGTCGTGGTGGCGCTGCTGGTGATGCCGCTCGTCGTGCCGCTGATCCTGGCGGGCATGAGCGCGCTCGGCACCAGTCGCCAGGCGGAGAAGCTCGAGGGCACGCTCGAGCTGCCGGTGATCGGCGCCGAGCATGCGCCGAACCTCGTCGCGTGGCTCCGCACCAACGACGTGCGCGTGGTCGCCGGGCCCGACGACCCGGACGCCGTCGTGCGTCGCCAGGAGCGCGAGGTGATCCTGCGCATCGACCCGCGGTTCGCGGCGGACTGGCGATCGGGCCGGCCGGCGGGCGTGGAGCTCGTGTTCGACAGCTCGCGACCCCTGCAGTCGGGCGCCACGGTCGCGCGACTGCGGGCGCTGCTGGCCGGCTACGACCGGCAGGTAGGCACGCTGCGGCTGATCGCGCGCGGCATCCACCCCTCGGTGGCGCAGCCGCTCCAGGTCGCCGACCGCGACGTGGCGGCGCCCGAGTCGCGCTTCGACCTCGCGCAGCAGATGCTGCCCTACCTGCTGCTGCTGCTCTCGTTCATCGGCGGCATGCAGCTCGCCGTGGACGCCACGGCGGGGGAGCGCGAGCGGCAGTCCCTCGAGCCGCTGCTCGCGACGCCGGCCTCGCGGGAGGCGATCATCAGCGGCAAGATCCTCGCCACCGCGGCCTTCACGCTGCTGTCGGTGCTCGTCACGCTGCTCATGTACCGGGTGGTGTTCGCGGTCGTGCCCTCCGGCCGGATGGACGCCTCGCTCGCGGTGCCGTTCGATGCGCTCCTGCGGCTGGTGGTCGTGGTCCTGCCGGTGGTGCTGCTCGGCGCCACGGTGCTCACCGCGCTCGCCGCGTTCGCGCGCAGCCACCGCGAGGCGCAGGGTTACCTGCCGCTGCTGATCTTCCTGCCGATGCTGCCGACCCTGTACCTGATGGTGGCGCCCGTGAAGACGCAGCCCTGGATGCTCGCCGTGCCGTTCCTCGGGCAGAACCAGCTCATCCTGCGCATCCTGCGCGACGAGCCGATCGGCGCCGGCGAATGGCTGCTGAACCTCGGCGCGGGGCTCGCCCTGGTGGCGCTGGCGTGGTGGCTCGCCGCGCGCCTGTATCACCGCGAGCAGCTGGCGGCCAGCGGCTGAGCGCGGCTCGCGCGAGCGGCGGTGCGGCGGCGCCCCCGGCCTGAATCCGCGCCGCGCGACCGTGCGATAATTTTCGGGCGCTGTCACCGGGACGGTCCGTCCGGGCTCGCACCATGCTCACCCACGCATTGTTCTTCGTCCTCGGCCTCGGTGCCCTGGTCGCCGGCGCGGAGGCCCTGGTGCGCGGCGCGTCCAAGATCGCGCTGTCGCTCGGCATCTCGCCGCTCGTGGTCGGCCTCACCATCGTCGCGATGGGCACCAGTTCGCCCGAGGTCGCGGTGTCCGTGGGCGCGGCGATGAACGGCAACACCGACATCGCCGTCGGCAACGTGGTCGGCAGCAACGTCTTCAACGTGCTGTTCATCCTGGGCATCAGCGCGGTGATCACGCCCCTGGTCGTCCACTCCCAGATCATCCGCCAGGAGGTGCCGATCATGATCGGCACCTCGCTGATCCTCGCCGTGATGACCCTGGACGGGAAGCTGGGCCGCTGGGAGTCGGGCCTGCTGCTGGCCCTGCTCGTGGCCTACATCGTGTTCCTGGTGCGGCAGTCGCGCGCGGAGACGGCCGAGATCCGCGACGAGTTCGCGGGGGCTGCACCGCACACCGGGGGGTGGGACAGGCACTGGGCGGTGCAGGTCCTGCTCATCATGGTGGGGCTCGCCCTGCTGGTGCTCGGGTCGAAATGGCTGGTGGATTCGGCGGTGGCGTTCGCGCGTGCATTCGGCGTGAGCGACCTGATCATCGGCCTCACCATCATCGCCGCCGGCACGTCGATGCCGGAGGTCGCGACCTCGATCATGGCCGCCGTGCGCGGCGAGCGCGACATCGCCGTCGGCAACGTGATCGGCAGCAATACCTTCAACATCCTGGGCTGCCTCGGCATCTCCGGGCTGGTGAGCCGTGACGGGCTCGGCATGGCCCCCGCGGTGCTGAACTTCGACATCTGGGTGATGATCGCGGTGGCGGTCGCCTGCCTGCCGGTGTTCATCTACGGCCGCCGGATCGGACGGCGCCGGGGGCTGCTGTTCCTCGCTTACTACGTCGCGTACGTCGTCTACCTGATTCTCGGCGCCCGGCAGCACGACGCGCTCGACGCGTTCTCGGCGGTGATGCTCAGCTTCGTGCTGCCCATCACCGTCGTCACGCTCGTGGCGATGGTGATCCGCGAGCAGGGCACGCGCGAACCGGGCGGCTGACTACCAGGCGATGCCATGGTCCTCGCCGTGATTACTCGAGCCGCCCCACAACGTGCCGTGGGCGTGGTCGAGCTGGATCGCGTTGATCGGCCCCGACGTGCGCTCCTGGAACTCGAGCTTGTAACCGCGGAGCGCCAGTTCCTTGCGCACCCACCGGGGGACCGATTCGTTCAGCATCATGCGGCCGGGCTGCGACTCGTGCTTGTCGAACGAGCTGCGCATCTGGAAGCTCTCGAAGTTGGCGGCCTCGGCCGCCTCCTGCGGCGTCATGCCGAACTCCACGACGTTCAGGAAGAACTGCAGCAGGTTCTGGTCCTGCGAGTCGCCGCCCTGCACGGCAAAGGCGAGCCAGGGCTTGCCATCCTTGAGAGCGAGGCTCGGCGTGAGTGTCACGCGCGGGCGCTTGCCCGGCTCGAGCACGTTGAACGGGTTCAGCGTCGGGTCGAGCACGAAGGACTGCAGGCGCTGGCTCAGGCCGATGCCGGTGCGTCCGGCGATGGTGGCGGGCACCCAGCCGCCGCTCGGCGTCACCGCCACCAGCCAGCCCCCGGCGTCGGCCGACACCACCGAGGTTGTGCCGCTGTGGAAGCCCTCCTTGAACCCCTCGAACGCCTGCGCGGAGAGTCCCTCGGGGGCCCGCTCCAGCGCGGCGCGCCGCTGCTTCCCGAGCAGGTCGCCGTAGGGGTTCTTCCCGCCCTGGTAAGGGTACGGATCGCCTGGGCCGGCCGTCGCGTCGTTGCGATCCATGCGGATCTGGGCGACACGCGCCTTCGCGTACTCCTTCGACAGCAGTCCGCGTCGCGGCTCCTCCGGCGGGAAGTACGGATCGCCGTAGTAGAAGTCGCGGTCGGCGAAGGCGAGGTTCATCGCCTGGTAGACGGTGTGGATGTAGCTGGCGCTGTTGTAGCCGAGCGCCTTGAGGTCGAGGTTCTCAAGGATGTTGAGGGACTGCAGCAGCGCCGGGCCCTGTGTCCAGGTGTCGAGCTTGTAGACGTCGATGCCGCGGTAGTTCGTCGCGAGCGGCTCCTCCACGAGCGGCCGCCACTTGTCCAGGTCGCCGAGCGTGATGAGCCCGCCCTGTTCCTGCGCGCCGCGCACGAACTCCCGCGCGATGTCGCCGCGGTAGAAGCGATCGTAGGCGGCCTGGATGGCGTCCTTGCGCGTCTTGCCCGCGCCCAGGGCCTGGGCCTCGGCCTCCACGAGCCTGCGGAGCGTGGCCGCGAGGTCGGGCTGGCGGAAGATCTCGCCGGGGTGGGGTGCCTCGCGAGCCTCGCCAAGGTGCGGGAGCATCACCTGCTTCGAATATGGCCACTCCTTGAGCTTGTCCCGCCAGCGCTCGATACGGTCGGCGGTCTCTGCCTCGATGGGATAGCCGTCCGCCAGTTCGATCGAGGGGCCGAGCACGTCGGCGAGCGACAGCGTGCCGTACTCTGACAGCATCAGCATCAGGCCGCCCGGCGTGCCGGGCGTCACCGCCGCGAGCGGGCCGTAGGCGGGCGGGTACTCGTAGCCTTTCTGGCGGTAGAACTCCGGCGTCGCGCCAGTCGGCGCGATGCCGAGGCCGTTGATGGCAACCACCTTCTTCGTGCGCGGGTCGTAGATCAGCGCCTGGGTCTCGCCGCCCCAGTGCAGCACGTCCCACAGGGTCGAGGTGGCCGCGATCATCGCGCAGGCCGCGTCCACGGCGTTGCCGCCGCGCTGGAACATCATCGCACCCGCTGTGGCGGCGAGCGGCTTGCCAGTGATCGCCATCCAGTGCCTGCCGTGCAGCGGCGGCTTCTGCGTCTTGGCGAAGGTTCGGACGACGGCAGGGTTTTCGGCCTGGCCGAGTGCGGTGTCGGGCGCGGTCATGAGCAATGTCGTTGCGAGCGTGCAGGTGAGGAGGGGCGCGCGGCCGAGGGTCGTCATGGAGTTCCCCAGGGAGATCGAGCGGTCGGCCGCAGCGTACACGAGCGCCGCGGGCAACGGCAGCGGCGCACTGCCGGGCCGATCGCGCTATTCTCCGCGCCCCGTACCCTCAGAGTGGACCGCGCCATGCCCCGTTACTATGCGCTCGCCCTCCCGGCCCTCTTGCTGGCTTCCGCACCGGCCCTGGCTGCCGTCACCGACGCGGCGCTCGAGGCGGCGGCAAGCGCGGTGGACCCGAAGGTCGTCACCTGGCGGCGCGATTTCCACCAGCACCCGGAACTCAGCAACCGCGAGCACCGCACCTCGCAGAAGGTAGCCGAGCACCTGAAGTCGCTCGGCCTCGAGGTGAAGACGGGCATCGCGCACACGGGCGTGGTCGGCATCCTGCGCGGCGGTCAACCGGGCCCGGTGATCGCGCTGCGCGCCGACATGGACGCGCTGCCGGTCGCCGAGCAGGTGGACGTCCCGTTCAAGTCGGTGGCAACCGCGGAGTACCGCGGCCAGCAGGTGGGCGTGATGCATGCCTGCGGCCATGACGCGCACACCGCGATCCTGATGGGCGCGGCCCAGGCGCTCACGAGCCTGCGCAAGGACCTGCCGGGCACCATCCTGTTCGTATTCCAGCCGGCCGAGGAGGGGGCGCCGGAGGGCGAGCGCGGCGGCGCCTCGCTCATGCTCGAGGAGGGCGTCTTCGATCTCGTCAAGCCCGAGGCGGCCTTCGGCCTGCACGTCTTTTCGACGCTCAACACCGGCATGATCGGTTACCGCTCCGGCCCCCTGATGGCGGCGTCCGACCGCTACCGCATCGTGGTCAAGGGTCGGCAGACGCATGGCGCGCGTCCCTGGGGCGGCGTGGACCCGATCGTGGTCGCTTCGCAGATCGTCCTGGGGTTGCAGACCGTCGTGAGCCGCCAGCTCGACATCACCCGGTACCCGGCCGTGCTGTCGGTGGGCGCGATCAAGGGCGGCATACGCAACAACATCATTCCCGACGAGGTCGAGATGGTCGGCACCTTCCGCACCTTCGACCCGGCGGTGCGCCAGCAGATCATCGAGCGCCTGACGCGCACGGCGCAGGACATCGCCCATTCGGCCGGGGCCACGGCTACGGTGGAGATCGGCGCCGACAACAACCCGGTGGTGGTGAACGAGGCCGAGCTGACCAGGCGCATGTTGCCCTCGCTCGAGCGCGCCGCGGGCGCAGGCCGCGTCGTCGAGACGCCCTACGTGACGGGTGCGGAGGACTTCGCGTTCTACGCGCAGCGCGTGCCGAGCCTGTTCTTCTTCGTCGGCGTGACGCCGACGGGCACCGACCCGGCGCAGGCGCCGAGCAACCACTCGCCGCTCTTCTACCTCGACGAGGGCGGGCTGCCGGTGGGGCTGCGCGCGATGCTCGGGGTCGCGGTGGACTACCTGCAGAGGACGCAGCGATAGGGTCCCCGGGCTTTCAGGCGGGCCGGCCTCCGCGGCCCGCGCCGCCCACGAAGCGCCCGACGCCCTCGGCTGTCTCCGGGCTCGCCAGCACGGCACGGCCGCGGGCGAATTCCTCCCGCAGGGCCGCCGCCTCCCCGAGGCTCCACTGCTCGAAGGTGCTGCGGCGGTCGGCGCGCATGCAGTGCTGCGGGAATGTCGCGATTTCCTCCGCGAGCGCCTCCGCCACCGCCCGGGCCGCGCCGCGCGGCACGACCCGGTTCACGAGTCCCATGGCGAGCGCCTCGGCCGCGCCCACCGGGCGCCCGGTCAGGATCAGGTCGAGGGCGCGTCCCTGGCCGATGGTCCTCGCCAGGCGCACGGTGCCGCCGTCGATGAGCGGCACGCCCCAGCGGCGGCAGAACACGCCGAGCACGGCATCGTCCTCCATCACGCGCAGGTCGCACCACAACGCGAGTTCGAGGCCGCCGGCCACGGCGTGGCCCGCGATCGCCGCGATGACGGGCTTGTCGAGCCGCAGCCGTGTCGGTCCCATCGGCCCGAATGCGTCGTCGGGTTCGCCGGACGGCAAGCGCAGCCGGGACGCGTCCCAGCCGGCGGCGACCGCCTTGAGGTCGGCCCCGGCGCAGAAGGTGCCGCCGGCACCCCAGAGCACCGACACCCGCAGCGCGTCGTCGCGCTCGATCTCGAGAAACGCCGCCGCCAGGCGTCCGGCGGTGGCCGGATCCACGGCGTTGCGGGCCGCCGCGCGTTCGAGGACTACCGTCGCCACGGCCCCCTGGCGCTCGATGTGTACCCCGTCGGTCATGCGCGTGCCTCCGTTCCAACCATCCGTCGATGCAGCGCATCTTAGCTCTCGAGAGGGCGGACCTCGGGGCCCGTCGGTCCGCGGGGCTGTGTAGGATGACCCGCGCCAGCAGGGCGTGGCAGCGCCGAGGTGCGGGTTGACGGAGCCGGGAGATGGATCGGAATTCGAGCGGGCGCGGCGCGCATCAGATGAGCGCGCGCTCGTCGAATCCGCGAAGCACGGCTCGACGGCCGCCTTCGAGGCCCTGTACCGCAACCACGTCGGCAAGGTGTATGGACTCTGCCTGCGCATGACCGCGAACCGAGCGACCGCCGAAGACTGCACCCAGGAGGCCTTCATCCAGGCCTGGCGCAATCTGCCGTCGTTCGAGAATCGCAGCGCCTTCGGCACGTGGATGCACCGCATCGCGGTCAACGCGGTACTGGCGCAGGGTCGGCGGCGCCGCGAACAGCCGGGCGACGATGCCTCGGTCGACGAGGCGGCCGACCGCCTGCCCGACCCGGGCATCGGGGACGACGGCGACGTGATCGACCTCGAGCAGGCGATCGCGCGGCTGCCGGCCGGGGCGCGCCAGGTGCTCGTGCTGGTGGGGCTCTATGGGCACTCGCACGAGGAGGCGGCGGCGATGCTCGGGCTGGCCGTCGGCACCTGCAAGTCGCAGCTGCATCGCGCGCGTGACCTGCTCGGCAGGCGGCTTGCGGCGGAGGAGTCGGCATCATGAACAGCGACCGCACGGATCCCGCGACCCGGCTCGAGGACGCGCTCTCGCGGCTGCCGCAGTGCGTCGAGCCGCCGCGCGACCTGTGGCCGGCGATCGAGGCCCGGCTCGAGCCGCGGGCGACGATCGCCCGGCGCCGCTGGCTGTGGCCGGCGGCCGCGGCCGCGGTGCTGCTGATCGGGGCCTCGTCCCTGATCACGGCGACGCTGCTGCGTCGCGACGAGGTGGCGGCCGTCCGGCGGGCCGACGCTCCCGCCGGCGTGGCAGCCACGGTCGCTGCCTTCGGCCCAGGCCAGGCGCTCGGGCCTTCGTACCTCGCGGCACGGCAGGAACTGGCCCGCTCGCTCGAGGCGCGGATCGGGCGCCTCCCGCCCGAGGGGCGGCGCCAGCTCGAGAAGAACCTCGCGGAGCTGCGCCGCGCCAGCGCCGAAATCAACGCGGCGCTGGAGCTGCGCCCCGGCGATCCGCTGCTCGAGGAACTGCTGCTCAATGTCTACCAGGACGAACTCGCGGTGCTCGCGAGCGTGAACCAGCTGACCGGCGGCAGCGGCGCCGGCGCGACGACCGACCCGACGAGGATGCAACTATGACGACCCGGACCCACGCCCCATTCCCCGGCCGCGGCACGCAATGGTTCGCGGCGCTTGCCCTGGCGGCCGCCGGACCGGCAGCGGTCGCGGGCACGCCGATCGACGAGCTCGCGCCCGCCGATCCCGCCGGCCAGGTCGAGGTCTCGAACACGGCCGGATCCGTCGTGGTGACGGGCTGGGCGCGCAACGAGGTCGAGATGACCGGCGAACTCGGCGAAGGGACGGAACGCCTCGAGTTCTCGAGCGTGGGCAAGCTCACGCGCGTGAAGGTCGTCCTGCCGAGCCGTTCGTCGCGCGCGGAGGACACCGACCTCGTGCTCAAGGTCCCGGCCGGGAGCAGCGTCGCGGTCAATACGGTGAGCGCCGACATCCGCGTGCAGGGGTTGCGCGGCTCGCAGCGGCTGCAGTCCGTGAGCGGCGAACTCCAGACCGAGTCGGCCGCCGAGGACGTCGAGTGCAAGACGGTCAGCGGCGACGTCAATGTGACGGGCGGTGGTCAGCGCGGCCTGCTCACGGTCACGACCGTGAGCGGCGACGCCACGGTGAGCCGGGTGGCCGGCGAGGTGAACGGCAATACCGTGAGCGGCAATTTCACCATCGCGATGGGCGACACGTCGCGGTCGCGGCTGCGCTCCACGAGCGGCGACCTCGGGTTCCGGGGTCGGCTCACGTCCGACGCGCGGCTGGACTTCGAGAGCATCAGCGGTAACGTCCGCCTCGACCTCGAGGGACCGGTCGGCGCCGAGTTCGACGTGTCGAGCTTCAACGGCGACATCCGCAACTGCTTCGGCCCGAAGCCCGTGCGCACGAGCGAGTACGCGCCGGGCAGCGAGCTGCGCTTCCGCGAAGGCCAGGGCAGCGCCCGCGTCCGCGTCAAGACCCTGAACGGCGACATCGGCGTCTGCAACAAATGACGCGCTCGCGCTGTCCAACGACCCGTATTCGTGGAGAATAGGGACGTCGGGCAGGGCGGGGATCCGATGGCTTTCCTGGCTGAACTGAAGCGCCGCCGCGTCGGCAAGGTGGCGATCGCCTACGGCACGATCGCCTGGCTCGTGACCGAGGCGTCCTCCGTCGTCCTGCCGGCGCTGCGCCTGCCCGAGTGGACGGTGACCTTCGTGGTCGTCTTCCTGCTCGTCGGTTTCCTGGTGGCGATGATCCTCGCCTGGATTTTCGACGTCGGGCCTCAGGGCATCGAGCGTACCGAGCCGCTGGCGGGCGAGCCGGTGTCCACGCGCGTCAAGCTCCGCCTCGCCTACGCGGCGGTGGTGGTGCTGCTCATGGCTGGGCTCGGCTACCTGCTGTACGAGCGCGGCTTCGGCCGCGCGCAGGCGGGCGAGCCGCACGGGTCGATCGCCGTGCTGCCCTTCACCAACCTGAGCGGCGACCCCGCGCGCGAATACTTCAGCGACGGCATGTCGGAGGAACTGCTGAACCTGCTGGCCCGCGTGCCCGGGCTGCAGGTCGCCTCGCGCACCTCGTCGTTCGCCTACAAGGGCCGCAACCTCGACATCCGTGAGGTGGGCCGCGAGCTCGGCGTCGAGACCGTGCTCGAGGGCAGCGTGCGCCAGGCCGGCGACCAGGTGCGCATCACGGCGCAGCTGATCGACGCCGAGACCGGCTTCCACCTGTGGTCCGAGACCTACGAGCGCCGGCTCCAGGACATCTTCCAGGTGCAGGACGAGATCGCCGCGGCGATCGTGAGCAGGCTGCGCATCGAGCTCGCGCCGCAGGAGCAGGCGCTGGCGGTGCGCGACAAGGCGCCGACCCAGAACATGCAGGCCTACGAGTTCTATCTGCAGGGTCGCGAGGCCTGGAAGAAGCGCGGCGAGGACAACCTGCGCAATGCCATCGACCTCTACCAGCGCGCGCTCGGCCTCGACCCGGGTTTCGCCCGCGCCTACGCCGCGCTGGCCTCTGCCTACGTCGTGCTGCCGGGATACACGCCGGACGAGGGCGACGAGGTGCAGCTGATGCCGCTCGCCGAGACCGCCGCGCGGCGCGCACTGTCGATCGACCCGAAGATCGGCGAGGCGCACGCGGTGCTCGCGCAGATGAACGCCGAGCGCGGCGACGTGCTCGATGCCGAGTCCGGTTTCTTCTTCGCGATTTCCCTCGAGCCCAACGAGGCGACACCGCACCAGTGGTACTCGATCCTGCTGGGCCGGGTGGGGCGTCTCGACCAGGCGCTCGAGCAGGCGAAGCGGGCGCAGGAACTCGATCCCACCTCGCCGATCATCGCCTTGAACCTGGCGAACACCTATCTCGCCCGGGGCGAAGACGAACAGGCCCTCAGGTTCGCCGGACTGGCACAGGAACTCGGGCTAGGCAAGGGTGCCCACGGCGTCGAGGTCACCGTGGCGATGCGGCGCGGCCAGTGGGACGAGGCGCGCCGGCTGATCGTGCTGCAGGACGGGCTGCCGCCCGAGCTGCGACCCCAGGCGGCGGCGTTCGTCGATGCGCTCGCCGACCCGGCGCAGCGACCGCGAGTCGTGGCGGGCATGCGCGCGGTCGACCCGAAGATCGCCCGGCAGCTGGACCTCGTGCGGATCTACATGCAGCTCGGGCAACTCGATCTCGCGTACCAGATTCTCTTCGACACGCTCGACACCAACCCGGATGCCTGGACCCGTTACTGGGATCTCTCCAGCGCCTGGTCGACCGAGGGTGCCGCCTTCCGCAGGGACCCGAGGTTCGGCCAGCTCGCCGAGCGCATGGGCCTCGTCGACTACTGGAAGCAGTACGGATACCCGGACGGCTGCCGCGCCGGCGAGAGCGGGCCGTTGGTCTGCTCCTGAGCGCGGCGTGAGCGACGACCCTTCCCGGGAGTCACGGGCGGCCGGTTTCGCGCCTGCACTCGTGGCGTGGTTCGAGTCCTCCGGCCGCAAGGACCTCCCCTGGCAGCGCGACCCGACGCCGTACCGCGTCTGGGTCTCCGAGATCATGCTGCAGCAGACCCAGGTCGCCGTGGTGCCCCCTTTCTACGAGGCGTTCCTGCGCCGCTTCCCGGACGTGCGCGCGCTCGCGGCGGCGCCGCTCGACGAGGTGCTGCACCTGTGGTCGGGCCTCGGCTACTACGCGCGGGCCCGCCACCTGCAGCGTGCTGCGCAGGCAATCGTGGCGCGGCACGGCGGCGAGTTTCCGCGGGCATTCGAGGAGGTGCTGTCGCTGCCCGGCATCGGGCGGTCCACCGCGGGCGCGATCCTCGCGCTGTCGCGCGGCGAGCGGCACGCGATCCTCGACGGCAACGTCCGCCGCGTGCTGGCGCGGTACTTCGGCATCGAGGGCCGTCCGGGCGAGTCGGCGCTCGAGCGCCGGCTGTGGGCGCTGTCGGAGGAGTGCACGCCGTCGTCGGGGGTTGCCGAGTACACGCAGGCGGTGATGGACCTCGGCGCCACGGTCTGCAGCCGGGCGCGCCCGGCCTGCCTGCTCTGCCCGGTGCATGCGGGCTGCGTCGCCCGGCAGCAGAACATGCAGGACCGGTTGCCGCAGCCGAGGCGGCGGGCCGCGCGGCCGACGCGCGAGGCGTGGCTGGTGGTCGCGATGCGCGGCGGCCACAAGGTGCTCATCGAGCGCCGTCCGCCCGCCGGGATCTGGGGCGGGCTGTGGGGCCTGCCGGAGCTTCCGAC
>Ga0209254_10002286_pt1 | contig 17376 bp, 16 predicted proteins | sample FrelakmetDIP11DI_FD_187148 | JGI IMG/M metagenome (GOLD analysis project Ga0209254, IMG submission 187148) | Freshwater lake sediment microbial communities from the University of Notre Dame, USA, for methane emissions studies - DIP11 DI (SPAdes)... | ecosystem: Environmental > Aquatic >... | reverse complement strand
GCCCGCGGTGAGGACCTCGATGCGACGCGCAAGGCCTGCGAGCGTTTCGCGCTGCTGCCGACGTCGGTGATGAATTTCGTCGAGGGCACGCGCTACACGACGGCAAAGCACAAGGCGACCAAGTCACCGTTCCGCCACCTGCTGCGGCCGCGCCCGGGCGGCGTTGCATTCGTGCTGTCGGCGATGGGCGGCATGCTGCACTCGGTGCTGGACGTCACCGTTGCGTACAGCGAATCCAGCCCGACGTTGTGGGGCCTGTGTTGTGGCCGGCTTGGTCCCGTGCGCATGCACGTGCTGCACCGGCCGATCGAACCTTGGGTTGCGCAGGGTGACTACGCGGAGGATTCCAAACTGCGCGCGCTCTTCAAGGAGTGGCTGGGAACGCTCTGGACGGAGAAGGACGCAAGGCTCGACACGATGCTGCCCAGCCGCGTGCCGGATGCAGCCACAGGAGATGCTCCGCAATGAAGTGGGACCTGCCGTCGCCATTCATCCACGAGCGCATCGCCGTTCACAACGAGATCGACGGTTACGGGCATGTCAACAACGCGGTCTACGTCGCGTGGCTCGACGATTGCGCCTGGGCACATTCGATTGCGCGCGGCATCAGCCCGGAGCTGTGCCGATCGCTCAATCGCGGCATGGCGGTATGGCGCACGCAGATCAATTATCTCCGCGCCGCGCTCGAAGGCGATCAGATCGAGGTCGCGACGTGGCCGGTCCGCAATGACTGTAAGCTGCGCATCGAGCGCCGATTTCAGATCCGCCGTAAATCCGACGGCGACACGTTACTGCGCGCGCTGATCCACTACGTCTGCATCGACCTGCAGACGGGGCGTGCGAAGCGGATGCCCGAAGACTTCACGCGTTACATCGTGCTGCCCGAAGTGGCGCAGGCGGTTGCCGTTGAGACCGAACCCTACCAGCCCGGCGTCGAGCCGCGCTGATCACACGACAAGGAGGAACGCGCACATGCACGATCAATGGACCAACGCCGATCTCGATTCCCTGCTCGGCAAACGCTCGCTGACGCGGCGGCAGGTGCTGGTGACGTCGCTCGCGACGGGTTTCGCGCTCGCGGTGCAACCTGTCTCCGCCGAGACGATCACGACTGGCACCGAAGGTCTCGAGGCTGGCGAAGTGCGGATACCGGTCGCGGACGGCGAGATTCCCGGGTATCGCGCCATGCCCGCCAAGGGCAGGCACTTCCCGGTCGTGCTGGTCGTGCAGGAAATCTTCGGCGTGCACGAGCACATCAAGGACGTCTGCCGGCGCTTTGCCCAGCAGGGTTACTGCGCCATCGCTCCCGAGCTCTATGCGCGCCAGGGCGACGTCTCGAAGATCAGCGACTGGAAGCAGATCTTCGCGGAAGTCGTGAGCAAGGTGCCTGACGCACAGGTCATGTCCGACCTTGACGCGGCCGCTGCGTGGGCGGGGAAGTCGAGCAAGGGCGACGAGCGCAGGCTGGCAGTCACCGGTTTCTGCTGGGGCGGTCGCATCACGTGGCTCTACGCAGCGCACAACAGGAATCTGCGGGCGGGCGTCGCCTGGTACGGGCGCCTCAAAGGCGAGGCGACGGAGCTGCAGCCGAAGTACCCGTTCGATGTCGTCGCCGACATCGATGCGCCGGTGCTGGGCCTGTACGGCGGCAAGGACCAGGGCATTCCCATGGCCGACGTCGAGGCGATGCGCGCCGCACTCAAAGCGGCGGGCAAGCCGTCGGAGATCGTGGTGTTCCCCGAGGCCGGTCACGCTTTCTTTGCCGACTATCGACCGAGCTACCGAGCCGAAGATGCGGTGGCTGGCTGGGCTGCTTGCCTCGCGTGGTTCCGCAAGCACGGCGTCGGCTGAGGCTTCAGAACTTCCAGAGCACGCCAACCGAGGGCACGAGCGGCAGCCAGTGTCGCAGTTCGCGTTCGAGCGTCGGCGTGCCATCGACCACCTCGTACTCGATGTCGGTGCAGCATGGGTTGCGCCGGTCGAACCCATTTGTCACCTCGCCATGCACGGTCAACGTGCCGCGCGGCAGCGTCCACTGGTAGCTCACCCGCGCATCGACGGAACCGAAGTCGGAGTAGCGCGTGCCATTGCGCTTGCCCAGCACGACGTTGCCCTCGGTATCGAGCGCGATCGGCGTGACGGGCCAACCGGTGTGGAACTGGGCGGCGAGCGTCGCCTGCCACGGTCCGGACGACCAGAGCACGCCGGCGTTCAGCGTTTGCGTCTGGTCCCAGCTGCGCCTGACGTCGCCACCGTCGACTTCGTCGGTGACGCGGGCCCACGCGTAACCGAACCAACCGCTCCACGCATCGACAGGTTTGCGCGTGAGCAGGAACTCGCCGCCGTCGGCCACCGCCGCCGTCGGCGAAATAGCAACGCGGTCCCACGTCAATTCGGGGGCCAGTGACAGCGGGTCGTACAGGCTTTCGTAGCGCGTGCGGAGGTCGCCGTAGCTCTTGCGATACGCCTCGATGCGCAGCGAGTACGCGGGCCCGAGGTCGCGCTCGAGGCCGAGAATGACGTGGTCGGCATGCTGCGCTGGCGCGAAGTCGGTGACGCCGTCCTCGACCGGCAATTCTTCGATACCCTGGAATTGCTGGTAACGACCCCAGCTCGCCAGCAAACGCGTCGCATCGTTGAGGCGCCAGGCGAGGTTCAGGCGCGGCGCCAGCTGGTCGTCGGCATCGACGCCGTACGTTTCTTCGTCCCAGCGCAGTCCGAGCTCCGCCGTGAGCACATCCGTCAACCTGCCGCGCACCGTGTAATACACGGCGAAGTGCTCGCCCGAGGGCTCGGGTGCGAGTGCGCGCGAGATGTCCTGCGCCGGAGCACCTGGGTAAGGATAGTCGGACGCGAAGTCCACGCTGCCGGTGTAATCGTAGGTCGCGTTGAGCTGGCGCACGTCGATGCCTGCGCGCTGCAGCCAGCGATCCGTGGCGTAACTCGCATCGAGCTTGAGTCCCAGTACATCGTAGTCGCGTTCATCGTCGACGTTGCCGATGCGCTTGCCCGGTTCGAAGACCTCAGCCGTGCGCTCGGATGCAACGTCGGTGAACGAGACCAGTGCCGTGGTGTTCAGTCGCTCGGACCAGTCGTGACTCAGCATTCCCCACACGTAAGAATTGGAATACTCGGCGGTGGCGTGCTCAGTACCGGCCGAGTTCGTGATTTCGGCGTGATCGCTCGCGAGCAGCAGGTGCAGGCTGCCTCGCGTCGAGGGCGACCATTCGTAGTCGATGCGGGCGAAGCCGTCGACATAGTTCGACTCGCCGATGTCCGAACTCATCACATCCGCCACCTCGTCGAGGTTGCTGCGGCGGATTGAGGCGAGCCACTGGCCGCGCCCGTCGGCAAACTTCTGCGACGCGAGCGCGTTGGCGTGCATCAGGCTCAGGCCAAGCTCGTAGTACGCATCGGCCTCGGGCCGCAGCGAGCGCGCGTCGATGATCGCGCTCATGCGATCGCCATACTCCGACGTGAATCCGCCCGCATAGACGTAGAGACTATCGACGATCCGCTCGTCCAGCACGCTGGCGGGGCTCTGCAGCAGGCGCAGGTGAAACGGCTCGTAGAGCGGCAGCCCGTCGAGCAGGACGAGGGTCTCGTTGGTGTCGCCGCCGCGCATGTGCGCAAGCCCCGCGAGTCCGTTGCTGGCGGCACCCGGCAGGCGATGAATGGCCTTTAACGCGTCCTCGGCCAGGCGTGGCAGTGCCTCGAGTTCGTCCTGCGACAGAAAGGCCTGCACCTCCGGTACGTCGGCGGCCAGCGAGTACCGGCTTGCCGTCACGACGATGGTCGCGATCGGTTCCGCGTGCGGATCGGAGGGCGCGGCCGGTGTCGCCGGCGCGGCGTTCGCCGAGCCTTTGGCTTCCTTCTCGGGGACGACCGCATAGATCCGTCCCTTGATGCGTCGCAGTTTCAGTCCGAGCGGGATGAGTACCTGCGCGATCGCCTCGAGTGCGGGCCCTGCCGAGGGTTCGGTGACAACGGTCGCTGTCGCTGGAACCACGGCTGACGTGTAGACGAGCTGGAGGTTGGCCGCAGCGGCAAGTTCGTCGAGGACCGCATCGACGGAGCGTCCGCGATAAGGCGCTGCCGCCTGCACGAGGCTTGCGCCCAGGCACGCGACTACGGCAACCGCGGCGCGAAGCGTGCGGGGTGGGGCAGGCGTGGCTCGATAGCAAGGGCGTGGCTGGCGGGTGGGCATGGGTCTGCCCGGGCCGTCGCAGCGGCCGGACGCCGTGATGGTAGCCGAGTGCCGCCAACCCGCCTACCGCGGCTTGTCCGTCAGCGGCTGGCGCGCTCCACGCGAATCTGCCCACCCGCGATCTGTTGCCGCAGCCCCGGCTCCGAGGCGAACACGGCGGCGACGGCTGCCTCGGGCGCGAGGCCCGCAACCGAGCCTTTCAGCTGCGTCGTTTCGGCTTCACGCGCGGCATCGGCCGAGGTGTACACGATCTTGCGGCCCGTCTCGCGGCCGGCCCACGTGAGGAACTCGTCCAACGAGCGTCCTTCGATGGCAAATTCGGGCGCGACGGATTCGGCCCAGCGCCAGGGTTCGCCGTACACGGCGAGCTGCGAGCGGCTCACTGCACCGTCGCGCGCGATCGTCAACGATTCACCGGCACGAGCCACGGCGGGCATCCTGCCCTTGTCGATTGCGATACTGCCTTCGCGCACAGCGACCTGCAGCATTTCGTCCTTGATCGAAGCCACGTATTGCGTGCCGAGGTGCCGTACGTCGCCGTAAGGCGTGCCGACGACGAACGCGTCACCGCCGGAACCCGGCGCGCCTGCGTCAACGTAGACACTGCCCGTCGCGAGTGACGCGCGTTCGGTCCCGTTGAATGCAAGTTGCGTGGCCGCATCGAGGCGCACTTCGAGACCGTCAGGGCGACGCAATGCGACCCGGCCGGAAGCCTGCGTGCGGATTTCATCGCTCGCGTCGATAGTCGAAGCGGCCGCCAGGGGTTGCCACGCGCCAGCAGCGGAATGACGGATTTCGGCTGCGCCAGAGACGCGGGCAACGGTGGCCACCGGGTTGCTCGCGCCATTCCACCGCGGCAACGCGATGCCGACGGCGATTGCGATCGCTGCGACCGATGCAGCCATTGCCATCCAGGGCTGCGCGAAGCGACGCCTGGCTGGTGGTCGAGTCTGTTGCCTGGCCGCGACCGTCGCGCGCCATTCGGTTGCAACGGCGGCGCGCACTTCAGCGGCGACATCCGCCGGTGGTTGCAGGCGTGGGCCGACTGCGCGGAGCAAAGCGGCGAGATCGGCGTCGTCGCCACTGCGCTCGTGATTCTGTTCGTGGTCGTTCATGGTTTCGTTCTCATGCCTCGAGGCTCGCGAGCACGTCGACTGCCGACGCGCCGAACACAGCCTCCACCCCTTCCCGAAAAGCGATCCGAGCTCTTGCCAGCAGCGACTGTGCCGCCGTCTGGCCGATGCCCAGCCGCTCGCTGATTTCCTCGACCGAGCGGCCTTCGACGTATTTCCATTCCAGCGCTTCGCCGTACCGGCTGGGCAGCCGGTCGAGCACCGCGTGCACCAGTCGACCGAGCTCGGCGCGATCCGCGCCGTGCAGCGGGTCGTCGGTCGACGGCGCTTCGATGGATTCAAGCGCGGCCCGGACGTCCTCGCTGTCGTCGATCAGGACGACCTTGGAGGAATAACGACGCTCACTGCGCACGTGGTCGGCGATCTGCCGCCGGCAGATCTGGCACAGCCAGGTAAAAAGCGCTGCCTCGCCGCGCCAGTCCCCGACCGCACGCATCGCCTTGATCAGGGTGGCCTGCACGACGTCCTTGGTGGCGTCGGCGTTGCGGTTCATGCGCGGCAGGGCAAAGCGGTAGACGCGCGGGAAGTACGTTTCGAAAAAAGTCGTGAACGCGCGCTCGTCGCCAGCGAGCATCGCCGCGACCAGTTCGCGATCGTCCTTCATCGGTTCGGCCATCGTTGCATGCGAGTAAGACGCGGCTGCCGTTGCAAATCAATCGCGGTTCGGCAGTGTCCGTCGTCGGCAGCTCTAATATATTGAAAGTAAAGAGTTTTTATCGAGTGCGATTGATTTCCCTGCCCGCGGCCGTCTTACCGCGGTCCGCCCAGCCAAAGCGGGCTGCAACAACCCCCGGGAGCGGATTTGGAAGCCACCAACCTCATGACCGAAGCGCCCCGCAAGATGACGCTACAGCAGCGGGCGGTCGACGAGCTGCGTACCCTGGGGGAAAGCCTCCACCTGCAGCCGGTCCGTGTCGGCGAAACGGGTCGCGCAGACCTCGAGGCGTATGTCCGCACCCGGTTTGCCGCCAAGCATGGCGCCGAAGTCCGTACGTTCATGCCCACGCTCATCTCATTTCGTGACCGCCAGGGAGACCTTCGCGGTGTCGCGGGCATCCGCGGTGCAGAAGAGAGCCGTCTCTATCTCGAGCAGTACCTCGACTGTCCCATCGAAGAACGACTGACGGCAAGCTTGCTGTCGCTGCCGGTGGACCGCGGCGGCGCGCGCGCCGTTCGTCGCGACGAAATCGTCGAAGTCGGCAACCTCGCCGGCGCCAGCTGCCGCGCCGCGGTGCGCATGGTCGCGCAACTGCCCGTGTTCCTGATGAGCCGCCGCTACTCGTGGATCGTCTTTACGGCCACCGGCGCGCTGCGCCAGATTCTCGAAGGCTTCGGTGCGCCGCTGATCGAGCTTGGCCGAGCTGATCCGTCGAGCGTCGCCACCGCGGCGGATTCGTGGGGTCGCTATTACCAGACCGATCCTCGCGTGTTTGCCGGTTACCTGCCCGATGCCGATCGGCTGGCCGGCTTCGCGCACCGGACGCCGGGTCACTGATGCTGCTGGATGCGCTGCGCTCCGCGCCTCCGGGCGCACACGCTCTCGTCGACGGGCGACGCACGATTTCCTATGGCGCTCTCCCTTCGTTGATCCAGCACGAAATCGAATGGCTGCGCGGGGGTGGCGCTGAACGTCACGCCCTGCTGGCGGACAACGGCGTGCCGTGGGCGCTTGCCGACCTCGCGCTGCACGCCGGGGAAATGCTCTCGGTGCCGCTGCCGGGTTCCTTCACCCCCGCACAGATGATGCATGCACTCGACGATGCGGGTGTCGATGCGGTCCTGACCGACGACGCGACCCGCGCGCAGACGCTGCTGCAGGGTTGGCGACTGGATGGCGCCTCGCCCGTGTCGGGTCTGCACCGGTTCCACCGGCAACTGGACCTCGCCAGCCGGCCGGTCGCACCCGCGGGCACGCGCAAGATCACCTACACCTCGGGCAGCACCTCGAACCCGAAGGGTGTGTGCCTCTCGGGCCCTGCGCTCGAGGCTATCGCGGAGTCGGTGGCAGGGGCCACACGCGAACTCTCGATCGAACGCCACCTCTGCATCCTGCCGCTCGCAACGTTGCTCGAAAACGTCGCGGGCCTGTACGCGCCCTTGCTGCGTGGCGCGACGTGCGTCGTGCCGCCGAGCTCGGTCACGGGCATGAGCTACGGCGGCCTCGATGCGGCTCGGTTGCTCGGGACGCTGTCGCGCGAGCAACCCAACAGCCTGATCCTCGTGCCTGAGCTGCTGCAGGCGCTGGTCATCGCGGCGGAGCGTGGCTGGCAACCGCCGGCCTCGCTGCAATTCGTCGCCGTGGGTGGCGCGAAAGTCTCGCGCGAGTTGCTCGCGCGGGCCGACGCCGTCGGCATCCCGGTCCATGAAGGTTACGGCCTCAGCGAGTGCGCGTCGGTCGTGTGCCTGAACACGCCTGCATCACGTCGTGCCGGAACCGTCGGCCGTCCGTTGCCGCACGTGCGCGTGCGTGTCGATGCCGCGGGGCAGGTGCACGTCGCAGGCAATACGATGCTCGGGTACCTGGGTGATCCGTCGCGCGCGCCGCTCGACGAAATCGCGACCGGTGATCTCGGTACTTTTGATGCCGACGGCTACCTGCAGCTGCACGGCCGCATTGGCAATCGATTCATCACCAGCTTTGGCCGCAACGTGTCGCCGGAATGGGTCGAGTGCGAAATCACGCAGCGCCTCGGTGGCCGGCCGGTGCTGGTCTACGGCGAGTCACGACCGTACGTCGTCGCGATTGTCGGAGCGTCCGACCAGCAATCTCCCGACGCTGCCGTCGAGGCAGCCATTGATGCGGCGAATGCGGCACTGCCGAACTACGCGCAGGTGCGCCACTGGGCGCGTGCCCCCGGTCCTTTCACGTTTGCCGACGGCACGCTGACGGCGAACGGTCGCCTGCGCCGCCAGGAAATCCATTCACGTCTCGATGCGCTGCTCGACGACCTCTATCGCGCGGAACTCGCGTCCTGACCTTTTTACGGAAGCCATCGATGCACCTGTACGAACAACTGCAGCGCGCCACGGTCGCCGACCGCAAGTACCTGCTGGCGGCCCCAGCCATCCAGCGCGCGCTTGCCGGCGACATCACCCGCGAGCTGTACGTCGAATTCCTGACGCAGGCCTACCACCACGTGCGTCACACCGTGCCGCTGATGATGGCTGTCGGCGCCCGGATCCCTGCGCGCCACGCATGGCTCCAGGAATCGATCCTGCATTACCTCGATGAGGAGCGGGGCCACGAGCAGTGGATCCTCAACGACATCGAGCACGCCGGCGGCGACCGTGCGGCCGCGACCGCCTCGCAGCCGTCGCTCGCGACGGAATGCATGGTCGCGTACGCGTACGACACGATCCAGCGTCGCAACCCGCTCGGCTTCTTCGGCATGGTGTTCGTGCTCGAAGGCACCAGTGTTGCACTGGCACTCAACGCCGCCGACCGCATCCAGTCGACGCTGCAGCTGCCGACGCAGGCGTTCAGCTACCTGCGCAGTCATGGCGAGCTGGATCAGGAGCACGTGGGCGATCTCGAGGTCATTCTCGGCCGCCTGACGGACGAAGAAGACCGCGAGGCGGTCATCCGTTGCGCGCAGGGCGTGTTCTGGCTCTACGGCAACATGTTCCGGGGCCTCGAGGCCGACGTCGCCGCGAAGCGGGATGTCGCCCCGGTGAGGCTCAGCGCATGAATGCCGCAGAGATGCGAGCGTTGATCACCGGTGCCAGCGGTGGCATCGGCCGCGCGCTGGCGCAGGAACTGCATGGCCGCGGTGCGAGCGTGCTGCTCGTGGGCCGGAATGCGCAGGCGCTCGCAAGCGCCGCGCAGGAACTCGGCGGCCGCTCGGCGCGCGTCGACTGGTGTGCGGCCGATCTTGCGACAGCTGGGGGACGCGCGCGAGTGGTCGAAGCTGCGAGTTGCTGGGGCGGCAGCGGCATCAACGTGCTGGTCAACAACGCGGGTCTCGGCGCTTTTGGCATGCTCGACGAAGTCGACGATGCAGCGATCGAGCGGCTGTTTGCGATCAACGCCATCGCACCCATGCAGCTCACGCGGGCGCTGCTGCCACAGCTGCGCTCGCAACCAATGGGTACGATCCTCAATATCGGTTCGGTGTTCGGCAGCCTCGGCTATCCCGGGTTCGCCGCGTATTCCGCCACCAAGTTCGCACTGCGCGGCTTCACCGAAGCATTGCGACGCGAGCTGGCCGATTCGAAGATCGGTGTGCACTACTTCGCGCCGCGCGCGACGAAGACCGGCATGAACGCGTCGGCCGTCGACCGCATGAACGCCGAGTTGAAGGTTGCAATGGATCCGCCCGTGCAGGTGGCGGTGGCCGCCTGTGCCATGCTCGAGGCCGGCAAGACCAGTGCCGTTTTCGGCTGGCCTGAAAAGCTGTTCGTCCGCATCAACGCGCTGCTGCCAGGAGTCGTCGACGGCTCGCTGCGCAAGCAGCTTCCCGTCATCCGTCGTCACGCTGCAGCCGCCGTCGCTGAGCGTGCCGTGCAATCCTGAGGAGAAACCATGAAACACGTACGTAACGCCGTATTCGTCTGCGCGAGCCTGCTCGCCGGCCCGCTGTTCGCAGCAGCGCCTGCCAACCCTGCCTTCGATACCGAGCTGCTGTCGATCCAGCAGGCCTGGGCCAAGGTGAACTACGAGACTGCGGCCGGTGACGCGCGCAACGAGGCATTTGACGTGCTGGAAAAGCGAGCCGAGAACTTCACGCACCAGAACCCCACGCGTCCCGAGGCGCTGATCTGGGAAGGCATCATCGAGAGCAGCTACGCGGGCGCGAAGGGCGGACTCGGTGCGCTTTCGCTGTGCAAGGAAGCGCGGGGCAACCTTGAAGCGGCGCTCAAGCTCGATCCGAACGCCCTCGACGGGTCGGCTTACACCAGTCTAGGTGCCCTGTACTACAAGGTGCCCGGCTTCCCGGTCGGTTTCGGTGACGACGACAAGGCCGGAAAACTGCTGCAGAAGGCGCTCAAGCTGAACCCGAATGGCATCGACTCGAACTACTTCTACGCGGAATACCTGTTCGAGGAGGGCCACTACCCGGAATCGCTGCAGTACCTCGACAAGGCCGGCAAGGCTGCGCCGCGTCCGGGTCGGGAAGTGGCGGACAAGGGCCGTCACGGCGAGATCGCCGCGCTGACGGCGAAGGTCAAGGCGAAGATGGGCTGAGCGGATCCGCGGCGTACTGCGCACCGAGCCGGGTGAGCAGCGCGGCAAACTCCGCAGCGAGCGGCGCTTCGGTTCGAAGCGCCGTTTTGCTTGCGGGCGGCGTGAATTCTAGCCGCGTGCACGCGAGCAGTAATCGCTGTACACCAAACAGCTCGCGAAACAGGCGGTTGTGCTTCCCCTTGCCATAGGTCGAATCGCCCACGATTGGATGCGACTCGCCGGCGAGGTGGCGACGCAACTGGTGCCGACGCCCGGTGTGCGGGGTGAGTTCGACCAGTGCGTAACGCGAGGTGGGGTAGCGATCGACACACACCGGTAATTCGAAGGTCGCGATGCGCCGGAATGCCGTTTGCGATTCCCTGGGTTCGGCCGACTGCGGGCCGATGCGCTCGTCTGCGACCGCGGAGAGCGGCCGAGCGATGGTGCCTGCCACTGCTGGCCAGCCGCGCACCAGCGCGACGTAGGTCTTGATGACGCTGCGCTGGGCAAAGATCGCGCCGTACTCGCGGGCAGTGTCCGGGTTCAGCGCGAACGCCAGGACCCCGGACGTGCCCTTGTCGAGGCGGTGGATCGTGTAAACACGCTGACCGAGCTGGTCGCGCAGGATCTGCAGCGCAAACCGGGTTTCATGCCGGTCGATCGGCGAGCGGTGCACCAGCAGTCCCGACGGCTTGTCGACCACCACGAGTCGCTCGTCCCGATACAGGATCGGCAGCGTCTCAGGCGCAGCAGTCGGAGCGGCTCCGGTCACCACGGGATGTGTTCACCGTCCCACGCAAGGAACTGTCCCGTGTCGTCCGGTTGCAGGCGATTGATCACTTCCAGCAGTTGCGAGACGGCGCGTTCCACGTCGAACAGCTTGCCCTCTGGCACGTTGCCCTGGAAGGGCCGCGACAGATCGGTGTCCGTCGTGCCGGGATGCAAGGCCACGCAGATGACGTTGCGGTGGCTGCGCGCCCACTCGACCGCGAGCGTCCGCGTGTACATATTCTGGGCCGCCTTGGAGGCGCGGTACGCGTACCAGCCGCCGAGCCGGTTGTCTTCGATGCTGCCGACGCGCGCCGACAGACTCGCAAACACGGCGCGGTCCGCATGCGCCAGCAACGGCTCAAAATACCGCGCCACCAGCAGCGGGCCGATCGCATTGACTGCGAACGCACGGGCCAGGGACTCCGGGCGCACGTCGGCCAACCGCTTTTCCGGCTGCATACCGCAGGTGGCGTCGTGCAGGACACCCGTGCAGTTGACGACGAGGTGCAGACGGGCGACCGTACGTGCGGTCGCCGCGGCGGCCGCGGCAATCGATGCCTCGTCCGTCACTTCGAGGGGAAGGACGGTCAGGCGGCCTGCGGCGGTGGCTGCCAGTCTAGCCAGGTCGGCGGCATTGGCCGGCGATCGGCAGGTGGCAAGGACATGGCCCACCCGGGATTCGGCGAGGCACTGCCGCACGAATTCGAGGCCGATGCCGCGGCTGGCGCCCTGGATCAGGACGTTGTCGCCGGCTGCGAACGACTCGAACATGGCAGGGATTCCTCGGGGGAGTAATGGACCATTCGCTGGAACTTGCAGCCTGGATCAACGCCGGGCGCCGTGAGCGTCTCGAGGGTTACGGGATCTTCTGCCGAGTGCAGGCTGCACCCGGCAAGGATCCGCTGCTGCTGATCCACGGCTACCCGACTGCGAGCTACGACTGGCACGCGCTGTGGGGCCCCCTCGCAGCACGCTACTCACTGTATGCCCTCGACCTGCTCGGTTTCGGGTTATCCGACAAGCCACGGAATTGCGATTATCCGATCACGCTGCAGGCCGACCTCTGTACCGCCCTGCTCGCGCAGCACGGCGTGATTCGTCCGCACGTGCTCGCGCACGACTACGGCGACACCGTTGCGCAGGAGTTGTTGGCACGCGAAGCTGAAGGCACGTTGCCGCTGGCCAGCGTGTGCTTCCTGAACGGCGGGCTGTTTCCCGAAACGCATCGCGCACGTCCGGTGCAGAAGCTGCTCGCGAATCGCTGGCTGGGCCCGGTTCTCGCGCGGGCGATGACCTATGACGGTTTCGCGAGGACCATGCGCGGCATCGGCGGCCGCAATCCGCCGCCCGAACAGGACCTGCAGGATCTCTGGAAGCTGCTGGTGCGCGACGATGGGCGCCAGGCGCTCGCGCGCCTGATCAATTACATGGAGCAACGCCGCCAGCACCGGCCGCGCTGGGTGGGTGCACTCGTCAACGCAAAGGTGCCGCGAAAATTGCTCTGCGGCGCGCTCGATCCGGTGTCGGGTCGTCACCTGGCCGAGCGCTATCGCGAACTCGTGCCGGATGCCGATGTCACACTTTTCGACGACCTCGGGCACTACCCGCACCTGGAAGCGCCGGAGGCCATTCTCGCGGCGTATTTCGAGTTTCGCGACGCGCTGGCGCTCAGGCTCCCAGGTTAAGTGCGAGCGCCCAGGCTCCCGCGATGGCGGCAAGCGACGCAAGACCGGTGAGCCACTGGATGCGTGGCCCGGGAATCTTGCGCAAACGACCGAGCCACCAGCCTGTGGCCGCGCCCGTGATGAAGCCGGTGAGGTGTGCCAGGACGTCCGTGTTTTCGCCGCCCACGCCCGTGAAGCCGAGCAGGAACACGCCCGCAATCAACGGCGCCCAGCGATAGGCCCAGCGTTCGCCCGAATCCGCGCGCCGTCGCCACGCGTACGCAGCGAGCAGGCCGAGCAGGGCGAAGACCATGGTCGAAGCGCCGGCCGAGACGTGATTGGCCGGTTGCACCGAGGCATTGAGCGCATTGGCGATAGTGGCCGCAGCGACGGCACCGCCGAAGGCCACGCCCGGGCCGAGCAGCTGCGAAGCGAGCCAGCCGAAGAACGCGCCGAAGCCCAGGTTGCTGAGGAGGTGCGCGACGTCGAAGTGCAGCGTCAGCGCCGTCACCGTTCGCCAGAATTCACCACCACGCACGACCGCCGTGTCGAGCACACCCGCGGCGAGCCAGTTTGTGGCGAAGGTGCGGTGACCGGCGAGCCACGCGAGCAGCACCATGACGAGGAAGTACACGGCCGGCCCGATCCAGGCGCGGGGATGCATCTGTTCGGGCCGTGCGAGCACGCGCCGCTTTGGCGGATTCTCACGCTCGTAACCGCGCAGGTGATTCGTTGCCGTGGCCGCCGATTGCGGCAGCACGACGAGGCTCCACAGTTCGCCGTTGGCCACCACCTGCGACCCGATGCCGACCGCATGCAGCATGAACGCCCGCTCTTCGCACGCAGGCCGCCAGTGCGAGCGATAAATCTCGACCGGCAGCTCGGGCAGCGGCGTGAACGGCGGTGGACTGCTCACGGTTGCGACCAGCCGTGGTCAGGGCCGCAGGGCGCGGTAGAGGAAGGGCAGGCTGACGTCCATGCGGTAGTCGATGTCCGAGTGGGTGTCGTCGAATTCCTCGTAGTGGTGCGCGACGCGTGCCTTTTCAAGGGCGCGTGACAATTGCCGCGAGCCGTAATGGATGTGGTACTGGTCGCGCCAGCCGCAATCGACGTAGATTCCCTTGAGCCGCCGCAGGTTGGCGGCGTACTTGTCGACGAGCCGGACCGGGTCGTGCCGCAGCCAGCGCTGCCACCGTTCGGGCAGGACCGCGCCGGTTTCCAGGTGAAAGGGCAGGCGAAAACCGTTGGGCGCATCCGGGTCAGGATCGTAGGTGGCCGCCATGCACACGTTCATCAGCGCGTGGCCTTCGCCGAGCGTGTGCTTGTGCTGCTTCCACATCGTCTCGAGGAACCGTCGCACGCGGCCATCGTCGAGCCCCTGCGCCAGCTTACGGTCTGCGGCGGAATCGACCCGATTCGTGTAGCGCCCTTCCTTGCGCGGCGGGCGGCGGAACCTGCCCAGCTCGTTCAGTGTGTTCGGCCAGTCGGCGCGGTAAATGAAGTCGAAATAGGCATCGCCCGAATGGTTGGCGATTGCGCCCCAGTGCGACGCGTACTTCATGCCGTGGATCATCGCGCCGTAGCCACCCGACGACTTGCCGAAGCAGCCGCGGTGATCGCGCGAGGCCAGCGTGCGGAACTCCTTGTCGACGAGCGGGATGACTTCGTCGAGCAGGAAGTCCGCATAGTTGCCGATGGCCGACGAGTTCACGTACTGGTTGCCACCGAGCGACGTGAAGCAGTCCGGAAACACGATGATCGCGGGACCCATGCGCTTGTCGCGCACGAGCCGCGCCGCGCGTTCGGCCACGTTCTCGCTGAACGGTTTCCAGTTGAGGTGCGCAATGCCGGTGCCCGTGAACCCGACGAGGTCGTACAGCACCGGGAACCGCCGGCCGCGACCGTGCGTCGCGCCGCTGTCGTATTCGTGCGGCAGCCACGCACCGAGCGTGCGATGGGCCGGATCGCCGAGCGGGTTGTCCGCCAGGATCTTCGAGCGGTGCTCCAGCATCACGACGGTGCCGCCGGTCCGCGACGGACGTTTCCTGGCCATGCCGATCTCCTGCGCGAGGCAAAGTAGGGGCAGCAGTTTCGCGTATTCGCTAGGATCGCGCGATGGCGCCCGATTCGGCGCGATCCTGACGAGGCTCCATGCGCACTTTGATCTGTGGATGGGTCGGCTCCCTGCTGCTGGCGTCGACGGTCGCCGCGGGGGCTGCCGATCTTCCTGCCGACCGTTTCGGGCCCGCCGACCTGGCGCGGCTGGCCGTGGTCGACGAAACTGCATTTGCCCCGGACGGCGAGTCTGTCGTCTACACCGTCACCGTGACGAACGTCGCCAAAGACGAGACGCAAGCCGACCTCTGGCGCGTCGGTTACGACGGCCGTGATCGTACCCAACTCACGAACACGCCCAGGACCGACGAGTGGGCACCGGCCTGGTCACCCGATGGGCGCTGGCTCGCGTTCCTCTCGGACCGTGGCAACGACGCTGCGCAGACGCAGGTCTGGGCCCTGCCGGCCGGGGGCGGTGAGGCCCGGGTGTTCACGAACCTGCCGGGCGGCGTCGATGATTTCGAGTGGTCGCCAGACAGTCAGCGGCTCGCGCTGATCGCAATGGATCCCGACCGTCCCACCGGCGCGCCGCCGCCCAGAAACCCGCCACCGATCGTGACCGACCGCTTTCACTTCAAGCAGGACATCGACGGCTATCTCGGTGCGCGCCGCTCGCACCTGTACCTGCACGACGTAGCGAGCGGGCAGACGACTCAGCTCACCTCCGGCGCACATGACGAGACCTATCCGTCGTGGTCGCCCGACGGGCGCCGGATCGTCTACGTCACCCATCGTGGCGAGGATGCGGATCGGCACTCGCAGGTGTCGCTGTACCTGATCGAACCTCGTGCCGGTGCGACCGAGCAGCCGCTCGCGCAGCTCGACGGCGCCGACAGCGATTCGCTGGAGGGACTGCGCCCACAGTGGTCGCCGGACGGACGCCGCATCGCGTTCCTGCAGGGCGGCGCGGAGAAGTGGATCTACTACGCTCCGATGCAGCTCGCGATCATCGACGCCGCCACCGGCGCGGTGAGCGTGCCTGCGCCGATCGACCGCTGGTTTTCGCACGTGCGGTGGTCGCCCGACGGCAAGTCGGTGCTGGCGCTGATCGAGCAAAGTCGGGTGACTCGCCTGTCCCGCATCGACATCGCCTCGGGCAAGGTCACGCCACTGACGGCCGGAGCAAGCACAGACGCGGGCTTCGCCGTGTCGAAGCAGGGTCGCATCGTCGTGCTGAGAGGCGACGATGTAACGCCGCACCAGCTTGCGGCACTGGAAAAGGGCGAACTGCGGCCGCTCGGCTCGCACAACGAGTGGCTCGCGCAGAAGAAACTGGCCCGGTTCGAGGACATCACGTTCAAGAGCGCAGATGGAACGTCCATCGACGGGTTCGTCGTAAAGCCGCCGGACTACGTGCCGGGGCGCCGCTACCCGACGATTCTTCGCATCCACGGTGGACCGGTCTCCCAGTTCGCCCAGGAGTTCATGCCCGACTGGCAGGCCTATGCCGCGCGCGGCTTCGTCGTCGTCGCGGCCAATCCGCGCGGCAGTTCGGGCCGGGGCTTCGATTTCGCGCGCGCGATCTACGCCGACTGGGGCAACAAGGACGTGCAGGACGTGCTGGCCGCGGTCGATCACGTCGTCGCGGTGGGCATCGCCGATCCAGATCGGCTGGGCGTCGGCGGGCGCAGCTACGGCGGCATCCTCACTAACTACTTGATCGCGAGCGACACGCGCTTCAAGGCGGCGGTCAGCGGTGCGGGTGCATCGAACTTCGTGGCACTGTACGGCCACGACATGTACGTGCGCGAATACGAGCTCGAACTCGGCACGCCGTGGGCGAACCGCGACGTGTGGGATCGCGTCAGCTACCCGTTCCTGCATGCCGACAGGATCAAGACACCGACGTTGTTCTACTGCGCGGAGGACGACTTCAACGTTCCGTGCAATGGTTCGGAGCAGATGTATCAGGCGCTGCGCTCGCTCGGCGTGCCGACGCAGCTCGTCGTGTATCCGGGCGAAAACCACGAGCTGCAGGTGCCGAGCTACCTGCAGGATCGGCTCGAGCGCCTGCTCGACTGGAACGTGCAGCACCTGATGCGGGACGGCATGGCAGCGAAATAAAAACGCGAACGAGGGAGTCGCGATGGCCACGTTGAACACAGGCGAACGGCCACCGGGCCTCGACCGGGCGCACGCACTCGACCCGGCGTACTACTTCGGTGAAGCGACGTTCGCACTGGAACGTCGAAAGGTCTTCGGGGCCTCGTGGCAGTTGGTCGCGCACCGTGCCGAGCTGACCGAGACGGGCGATCACCTGCTCGTGAACATCGCCGGGACGCCGGTCGTGCTGCTGCGTGCAGCCGACGGGGTCCTCCGCGC
>Ga0209254_10002285_pt1 | contig 17379 bp, 18 predicted proteins | sample FrelakmetDIP11DI_FD_187148 | JGI IMG/M metagenome (GOLD analysis project Ga0209254, IMG submission 187148) | Freshwater lake sediment microbial communities from the University of Notre Dame, USA, for methane emissions studies - DIP11 DI (SPAdes)... | ecosystem: Environmental > Aquatic >... | reverse complement strand
ATGCCGCGGCCGCCTTCTCCTTCTCCGCCTTCCTGTGGAGAGAGTGAGCAAAGAGAGCCGCGCCCAGGGCGCCGGCGATCTGCGGGTCGAGCACCGAGTCCACCGGCAGCTTCACGGCCTCCACTCCGATCAGCCGCTCGATGCGCCGGGTCACCCCGATGTTCTTGCCGATGCCACCCGTGATGAAGAACTCGCGCTCCACCTCCATGCGCTCGATCAGCCCGGCCACCCGCTGGGCCATAGCCCCGCAGTAGGCGGCGAGCACTCGTTCGACGCTCCAGCCCGCTCGCAGCAGCGATGTGGCCTCCGACTTCGCGAACACGGTGCACACGTTGCTCACCGGAGGCGGTTCCTCGTCGATCTCGAATGAACGCCGGCCGATATCCTCGATCGGCACCGAAAGCGCGTCGGCGATGACTTCCATGCCCCGACCCGTCCCGGCCGCGCACTTGTCGTTCATGATGAAGTTGAGCACCTTGCCCCGCTCGTCGCAGCGGATGACCTTGCAGTCTTGGCCGCCCATGTCGAGGATGGTGCGCACGCTGGGCCCGGCCATGTAGTTGGCCCCCCGGGCGTGACAGGCGATCTCCGTGATCGTGCGGTCGGCGAAGGGTACGTTCACCCGGCCGTAGCCGGTGCCGACGGTGTAGCTCACGTCATCCAAGGTGAGGCCCAGGGACTCGCTCGCCCCCCTGAAGGCGCGCAGGGCGCTGTCTGGGCTCGAAGAGCCGGTGCGGGTGGAATGGAAGGAGAGCAGCTTGCCCTCGGCCAGCAGCACGGCCTGAGAGCTCACCGACCCGACATCGATACCCACCATGACGGCGGAGGCCGTCCTCCAGTCGAGGTCAGGGGCCTGCCAGGTTCGTTCACTCCATCTCCAGAAATCTTGCATCTGTCCCCTCGCTCCCAGAGTCCTTCCTCAGCTCGGGCGCCGACCGGCCGGCCCTAGCGGCACCGGTGGATGATACCCGGCCGAAACGAGAGCGGGAAGAGGAGACCGCTCGTATCTTGGCGGTAACATACCCGCACCGTCGGTAGTGCGCATGAAGTTGTTCACCCTGGATGACCGCCTCGTGCAACGACAGGCCGGGATGTTGGCCGCCATCGACGCCGCCGCGGTCGCTGAAGCGCTGGGCAGGTTGCTCTCGATTCGCTCGCAGGGCCGACTAGACCAGGCTGACGGCTAGAGATTTCCCAGCCGAGTAGATGAACCATCCCCCGCCTGGCTACACCGGCGGCGCCGCCTCCCAGGCTATGAGGGCCGCGCCATGTGCGCCTAGGTATTCGGCATCCGCCAGGACGTAGATATCCACCCCGCCCAAAGCCTCGGACAATGATTTCACGAACCCGATGTTCAAGGCGGCCCCGCCCCCCAGCACGACCGGGTCCACGACGCCGATGCGTCGCACCATCGCCGATACCCGGCCGGCCATGGCGTCGTGCACGGCCCGGGCGATGTCGGCGGGAGGCGTGTTCGCGTGGATGAGGCTCACCACCTCAGACTCGGCGAACACGGTGCACTGAGCGTTCATGGGGATGGTCTCGGTGGAATCGAGAGAGGCCTTGGCGAAATCGTCCAGCGTCATGTCCAGCGCCCGGCTCATGGCCTCCACAAAGGCACCCGCCCCAGCGGCGCATTTCTCGTTGATGGCGAAGTCGACCACCTTGCCGCCATCGCCCAGACGGATGGCACGGGCTTCGTCCGCGCCCACGTCGATGACAGTGCGGGCCCCCGGGTAGAGGTCGAAGGCGCCGCGGCCGTCCGCCGCGACTTCGGTGGGCTGCTGACTCGCAGAAGAAAGGGCCTTCCGCCCGGCGCCGGTAGCCGCGACCACGTCGATGTCTTCGCGCCGGATGCCCGCTGCCGCGGCCGCTTGGGCCAGTCCCCGCTCCGCGGACTCCTCGTGGTCAAAACCGGAAGCCACGGCCGACCGAGCTACCAGCTCGCCATCTTTGAAGAGCACGACGTGCACGTTCTTCGCGCCCAAGTCGATACCCGCTACGATCATGCCCGGCTAATCCGCCATTCTGCCGGGTCGAGCGCAAGCCCACAAGCGAGAGCCTTCACATTCATTTCCTCGGTGCCCGCCGGTACCACGCCCATCACCGCTTTGCGTAGCGACTCGACCGAGACTATGCCTGTGATTCCCGCCACCGCACCCAACGTAAGGATGTTCATGGTCTGTTGACGCCCTGTCTGCTCCACCGCCAGACGGGTGAACGGGATCCCGAAGCTGACACCCCCGAACGCGGGCGGCTCGACGACATACTCGAGGTCGTACATGAGAACGCCGTTGGGGCGTAGGTACCGAGCGTAGCCCCTCGCCGAGTCTTGAGACAGGGCTACGAGCAGATCGACCTGGTCCAACTCGGGGTAGTCTATCGGCTGGTCCGAGATGAGGATGTCACTGCGGCTGTAGCCGCCGCGCGCCTCCGGTCCGTACGACTGCGTCTGCACCACGTAGCGATGATCTCGTGTGGCCGCCATCGCCAGGATGACACCCATGAGGATTACACCCTGGCCGCCGCTCCCCGCAAAACGCACCTCCAGGAAGTCGCGCGTCGCCAGCAGACCCGCGGCCACCTGCGCCTGATCGGGGCTGGGGTCCGCGCCGTCGGGTCCGTCCGGAGCTGCGGCTCTCACTAGTCCTCCTCCTGGCCGGCCTGCTCGGCGGCCTCTGCTGCGGCCCCTTGCTCCGCCTCCGCGCGAGCCCGCTCTGCGGCCTCCGCGGTGGCGCGGGCCGCCATCTCCGCATAGGTCCGCTGGAACTCAGGCGCGTCGACATCGCGGTGAAGTATCCCCGTTACGATCTTGTCCGCCAGTTCTTCGGCGGACATCGTCGCTGCTTTGCTTTTCGACACCGATCTGGCTTTCTCTTCATCCAGCATCGCCACCGCGCTCGCGGGCTTGTTCCGCTTGCCGTATTCCGTAGGGCACGGGACGACCGCTTCGATGAACGCGAAACCCGGGTGCTGGATCCCCTGCTTGATGAGCTTTTCCAAGGGCCTGATCTGGGCCGCAGTGCCCCGGGCCACGAAGCTTGCTCCCGCCGCCTCAGCCAACCGGCACAGGTCGAAGGGCGGCTCTGCCTGGCCGTAGGGGGCCGTGGTGGCCCGATCGCCCAGTTCCATCGTGGGTGAGAGCTGACCGCCGGTCATGCCGTAGATCTGGTTGTTGAACAAGATGCAGGTTATGTCGATGTTGCGCCGGCAGGCGTGGATCAAGTGGTTGCCTCCGATCGCGGCGCCGTCGCCGTCGCCGGTAACCACGATCACGGTGAAATCGGGCCTGGCCATCTTTATTCCGGTAGCAAAAGCCAGCGCGCGGCCGTGGATCGCATGCACGCTACCGAGATCGACATAACCGGCCGCCCTGCTGGAGCAGCCGATGCCACCCACCACCACTGTCTCCTCGCGCTTCAACCCCAGATCGACCGCAGCCCGCAGGAAGGCCCCCGTCACTATGCCGATCCCACAACCGGCGCACCAGATATGTGGGAGCCGCTCACTGTGCAGGAACTGCTCGATCTCGAGGGTCATAGAGACCTCCCGTCGACCGTCCGTACTTGGCCGACCGCAGCGCGGTCCGCATCGCCCGCTGCGTCAGACCGTCTCATACTTGCCCACCAACTGGGTAACCCGCTCGAGGATCTCGCGCGGGGAGATCAGGGTCCCGTCGACCTTGCCCATGCTGATCACGGTCGTCCAGTTCTCGGCCATCTTGCGAACCTCGCGCGCATACTGGCCCAGGTTCAACTCGGGGATCAGGATGAACTCTACCCGCCGGGCCACCGTCTGGATGATCTCCACCGGTAAGGGGAAAAGGGTGTACAGGTGGAGCACCTCCACCGGCAGTCCTTCTTGGTCGGCCAGCTTCCAGGCCGCCCGAGCGCTGCGGGCACAGGAGCCATATGCCACGATGCACACCCGGCCCTTGCCCTCGTTCTTGATGTCGTAGAGGCAGAGCTCATCCCTGTGGTTGCCCACCTTGTCGAAGAGCTCGTGCAGGAACTGCTCACTCTTCGCGTTCTCGTTCGCGGGGAACCCGGTTTCGTCGTGGATGAGTCCGGTCACGTGGGGATGGGTCTTCGAGCCCAGGACGTGAGGCGGATGCACCTCGCGCACAAGATCAGGATGGACGTATCCGGGAGTGAAGTCGAAATCGCCGCTCGTGAGCCGGTATCGGCTGGCGAGTTCGGGAGAGAAGCTCTCCCGCATGTGACCGACCACCTCATCGGCCAGCAGTGTGACCGGGGTGCGGAAGCGCTGGCCGAAGCGCACTGCCGCCATGGTCAGCCGGTACATATCGGCCACGTTCGAAGCCGCCAGCACGATGGCGGGGTGGTCTCCGTGGGTACCCCACCGGGCCTGCATGACGTCGCCTTGCGACGGGGCGGTCGGGCGCCCGGTCGAGGGCCCGGCCCTCATGACGTCTACGATGACGAGTGGTGCCTCCGCCATGATGGCGTAGCCGATGGCCTCTTGCATCAGCGAGAAGCCGGGGCCGGAGGTCGCGGTCATAGCCAGCTGGCCGGCCAAAGACGCCCCGATACAGGCGCAGATCGAGGCGATCTCATCCTCCATCTGAACGAAGACGCCGCCCACCCTAGGCAGCTCATAAGCCATGGCTTCCATTATCTCGGAGCTGGGAGTGATGGGATATCCGGCGAAGAAACGGACCCCGGCGTCAAGAGCGCCCAAGGCACACGCCCGGTTTCCCTGGACCAACATGCTGGTCTGGTCAATCTGCTCCCGTAACAGGTGAGTGTGCCAGAGTTCCATCTCGACCCGGCCCAGCGGCTACTGTCCGCTCCGCCGCTCGTTATCCGGCGAGCGGAGATAGGCGATGATCACGTCCGCCAACTTGTGGATGAGGAGGTCGCCGGGCACCGACGCCGGAAACAAGACCCCCGACCGGCACCTCTGCACGTTCTCCTCCTGAGCCGCCTGCCACAGCCGGGAAGCCACCCGAGCCGCCGACTCCGGGTCCGAATGCCCGATCTGGGCCGCATGGCCCATCAGGATGTCAACCTCGAGGCTCTCCACCTGCGCCTTGTAGCGGTAGCCCCGCTGCCGCAGGACGGGGTCGGTAGCGCCGCACACCACGAAAGCCTCGAGCAGTCTGTCGTTTCCTCTGGTCGCCGCCTGTTTGATCTCGACCAGACCGCGCACGGTTTGTTCAAGCGAAAGCGCAGTCCAGTCGACCTTAGCCGCCTGCTCGCGTATCTGCATCTCTTCGCGGCCGTGCACCCTCTCCTGCACCGCATGGAGAAGAGCGGTCTTGTCTTCGAAGCGGGCATAGAAAGTACCGATGGATGTGTCCGACCGGCGCACCACCTCTGCAACGGTGAGCGCCTCGTAGCCCTTTGTTCGGATCAGCGTCTCCGCAGTCCTGAGGATCCGCTCCAGAGAGTCGGAACTGCGTTGCTGACGGGGCGTCTTGACGGCGTGTGCGGACTCGGCCACAGTGCGATTCTATCACCGGATCGGCAGGGACACCACCTTCTGTCACCTGACTTGACGATGGAATCTAGATTCTATATTCTATGCGGCGCTCGCCCGTCCGGGAGCCCTCCCCCCTGGCTCCCGACGGGCTCGAGCCCACCGCCCTCCTCCGACCCTCGACAAGAGAGGCGTCACGATCATCGACTGGCCGGTAGACTATCGCGAGAACCCCATCCTAGGAGACGAGCAGAAAGGTCGGGGATATGCCGGAGAACGCACGACTTGTCATCGACGGAGCAACACACGATCTCAAGGTGGTCGTGGGAACAGAGGGGGAACGCGCCCTCGACATATCAAAGCTGAGGGATGCCACCGGGCACATTACTCTCGACGAGGGCTACGTCAACACGGGCTCATGCTCGTCGGCCATTACCTTCGTTGACGGCGAGAAAGGCATCCTACGCTATCGCGGTATCCCCATCGAGCAATTAGCGGTCAAGAGCACCTTCCTTGAGACATGCTGGCTGCTCATCTACGGCGAGTTGCCGACCCACGAGCAACTCAAGTGCTGGAGCAGCCTCTTTACCAAGTACGAGATGATCCACGAGGGGCTCTATCACCACTTCGATGGTTTTCCTTCCACCGGCCACCCCATGGCCATCCTGTCCGCCATGATCAACGCCATGAGCTGCTACGAGCCGGATCTGATGGAGATGGAGAGCCCGGCCACCAATCAGCTGGCGGCCGCCCGCCTCATCAGCAAGCTGCGCACCATCGCGGCGGCGAGCTACAAGGCTTCCATCGGCCAGCCCATCGTCTATCCCAAACCGCACCTCGACTACTGCACGAACTTCCTGCACATGATGTTCTCGGTCCCCTTCGGGGACTATGAGCCCGACCCCGATACGGTGGCCGCCCTCCAGTTGATCCTCATCCTGCACGCCGACCACGAGCAGAACTGCTCATCGAGCACAGTGCGCATGGTGGCCTCGTCCGGAGCCAACATGTTCGCCAGTTGCGCGGCCGGAGTGTGCGCGCTGTGGGGGCCCCTGCATGGCGGAGCCAACGCCGCGGTCGTGGAGATGCTCCAGGGCCTTCACGACAACAACGTAGACCTCAACGACTACATAGCCCGGGTCAAGGACAAGAACTCACCTCTACGCCTCATGGGCTTCGGCCATCGCGTCTACAAGAACTACGACCCCCGAGCCAGCATCATGAAGCAGGTGGCCGACAAGCTCCTCAGCAAGCGCAAGGGCGTCGATCCTCTCCTCGAGATCGCCAAGCGACTGGAGGATATAGCTCTGAACGATCCCTATTTCGTCGAGCGTCGCCTTTATCCCAACGTGGATTTCTACTCGGGCGTCATACTCCACGCCATGGGCATCCCGGTCAACATGTTCACGGTGATGTTCGCGATGGGACGTATGCCCGGATGGATCGCCAACTGGAAAGAGGTCCGTGACCTCGGCAGCGCCCTCTATCGCCCGCGCCAGGTGTACGTGGGGGAGAGCCAACGCGATTACCTACCCATCGAGGACCGGGAGGGAGGCGGGTGTCTGGTGCCCGGGGACTCCGGGACGGGCAACGGACGAGATGCGGGCTCCTGCCCGGTCTGCTGACCGTTCGCTCGGGCGGGGACGATCCTAGAAGTGCGCGACCGCGGTGGACTCCTGGGCTAGGTAGCCCTTCAGAAAGGGAAGGTGCCTCAGGAAGTAGGTCTCGGGTTCGGTGCGGATCGTCACCTCGTACCACCGACTGCTCGCCTTGTGGTATCCGGCTGCGATGAGCTGCACGCCCGCTTCGTCGGCGATCCCCTGGACCACCGCTTCGGCCGCCGTCTCGCTGCCTTTTGTGGCCACGAACGTCTGGGCAGCCTGCTCCGCTGCACCTTTGGCCACTTCCACCGCGGTGCGGTGAGCCGCATACATCCCCAGGCCGTCGACCACCAACGCGGCGGCGACCGCCAGTACGATAACGATTACTATAATCGCCCTCATACGTATTGGAACGACGATCGAACTCGAAAGTTACGCACGGGCCCTGCGTCGCCGTATACCCAGGACCGCAAGAGTTACCGCGCCCACGACCACGGCCGCCAGCACTGCCCAGGGAAGAAACGTCATCACCGTGACCGGGCGGACAGAGTGACTTAACTGGTCGAGCGTGCTCGCGCCGGCCATCAATCGGGCATCCACACGAAAGGGGTTTTCGGCGGTCACGACTTCCACAGGCACCTCGTTCCCACCCGGTTGAAGTTCGACCGCGAACGATCCTCCGTCGGGAAGGGTCAGGCCATCCCCGGCCAATTGCACCTCCACCTCGAGCGGGTAGTCGGCCCCATTGTCCACAGACAGGGTCACCGTTCCCCGGCGCCCGATGATCCGGGTGGGGGCGGCACCCGCGAACTTCACCTTGTCCAACTCGCCTTCGGCCGTGGTCAGAGCCTGCTCCGCGTAGGAGAGACCGATGCTGGCCACTTCCGGGCTGGTCTGGGGATGCCACCACCAGCGACTCTCCGCGGTATAGAGCAGGCGGCGGGCACTCTCCACGGGTCCTGCGGCAGGGTCGGCGGCCGCGGCCAAGTCGGCCACGGCTGCGTGCGCAGCCCGGAGGCTGGCGAGCATAGCCCCTTCGATATAGCCCTGGGCCCCGCTTGCGCTCCGGGTCAGCAGAACCGGCCGCGTGTCCGGGACGTGGGCGCGGAGGAGCGACGTGAGGGTCTGCGTCTCGACCCAGGGTGCCCCAGTCAAGGACTCACCGATGGCCTCCAGGTAGGAGCTTGGCGGCACCGTGAAATCCCCCCCCGGAGTGATCACCAGGGCGTCCCTGGGAACAAGCGCGAGCTCCGCCGCCAACCCGGCGAAGAACACCCCCGCGTCCCAGGGGGGCACCATCAAGGAGTGGAGGCTGCTGCTCGTGAAGACGAGGGTGACGCGGTCGTTGTCCGTATCGCGCACCCGCGCGGCCACGGCCCCCTCAGCCAAAGGCTCGGTTAGATCCGCAGCAAGCTGACCGTCCACGACGACGTGATCGATGGAGGCCTGTCCATAGTAGGCCAGGCTCTCCGTAGTCATGTCCAGATCGGGCGAATAGGCTCCGACGGGCACCGACGCCAGGCCCAGGGTCTGCCTCAACTCCTGCTTGCCCAGTTGTATCTGATCGAAACCGTCCCGCCATCCCTCCGCCGCCAGCGCACCGAGAGCCGCGCCGGAGTAAGGACCGGCAGCCATCTCGACAGTCTCCGCGCCCCCCATGGCTTTGAAGGCCGCCAAGACCTCGACGGCGTTCTTGGCGGCCGGATCATCCGCGCTCACCTCCTCGGGCGCGCCGGAGCCGTCAAGTCGTACGTAGCCGTCGGCCATGTCCCGGAGTTGGGTCAGGAGGATGGGCTCGATAGCCACGGTGAACCGCCAGTCAGGGAACCGGCGGGACAGCTCGGTGACCGCACGCAGATTGGAAGAGGACCCGTTCGAAGGGGCGGCGGCCTGCTCCAATACCTGGTCGAAGAAGGTCCCGGTCGGATCACGATGTACCCCCAGGGCGACCGGCAGCACAAAGGCCACGTCGAGAGGTAGCGCTCGCGGAGCCACCTTGCCGAACCACGCCGACCCCGTCGCGCCGACCACTCCGCCCGAATTCAACTTGACCGTGACCAGATAACCCCCGGGAAGAGTCGGGAGATCGCCCGGGATGATCAGGGGGATGGTCCATGACTCTGGGCCCCCTCCCGCTGCGGTCTCAGCGGGGAGGGAAGGGCCGATACCGGCCGAGAAGCTTGCCGCCTCCGGCAGTCGGGGGTCCGCCTGGCCCACCTGAGAAGGCTCGGCCGGTCCGGTGATCCGCACCGCCAGTTCGGAATCGACCGCCGGGTACGCGCCCTCGCCCTGGATCCTCAGGGTGACACTCTGACCCACCAGGCTGAGGCCAGGTCTCGCCTCGACAGCGAGGGTGTCGGCGGCCTGCGCGGGCGACGCCGGCAAGGCGGCCAGCAGGGTCATGGCCACGGTCAGCGCGGCCACAGCGACGACGAAGACCGCGATGGGCGGGAGCGGACGCCGACTGAGCGTACGGCGAAGCATGAAGGGCGATCCGGCGAGCCTCATGGCGCTTCAGTGTAGCATGGGGCCTTGCGGGGCCCGGACACAACTCGGCCGTTCTGGGACCGGTTCTTGACCCCGAAGGCTCCGCCTCAACCGGAAGTGGCGATGCGAGGCGGCATCCGCTTTACCAGCCGGATCACACTCCCTTCGGCATCGTTGTCCGTCTGCTCCATGGAGTCGACCAGAGCCCGGATGATAGTAAGCCCCAGCCCTCCGCCGCTCATGGGGTCGCAGAGACTCGAGGGCGAGATACGATGGCGCCGGTCGGGATCGAAGACAGTGATCTCCCAGGCCTCCGGCGACAAGTAGACGTCCACACGCAGGGACGATGCCGGCTTTTCCAGGCCCTCCCCTTCGCGTTCCCCTTCGTCAGGAGGAACACATCCGTCCGTGTCACCGAGAAAGCAGTTGCAGGCCTCGGTGACCACCACCTTGAGGTCGGCTATCGACTCTTCGTCGAGCGCCTCGTGCGTCCCCAGGGCCCCTACCACCAAACGGCACAGAGCTACGTATTCCGGCCTGCTGGGGATCGTGAGCGATAGGGGCCGCTGTGCACCCGCTCGTTCATCGGTTCGTTGTTCGGCCTCTCGCGCCATGGTTGAAGCTTCCCCCAGGCTGCGGGCTCCTAAACCGGACTTCGGCATCGATGACCCGCGCGACCTACTTCCACCGGGCAGCCAGGAAGCGGCTTCGGGGCCTAATCCCAGGCCTGGACCACCCCCAGCACCCCCAGGTCTTCCCCGCAAGTCGTACACAGCCCCCGTTCGACCCAGAGCTTCTCGATCTTGTGCTCGCCCCGTTGGATCACCGTGCGCCCACAGGCCGGACAGATGGTGTTCCGCGCAGGGTGACCCTGCACATTGCCGATGTAGACGAACCGCAGTCCGGCCGCCTTGCCCAGCGTCACGCCCCGCTCCAGTGCCTTGATCGGCGTAGGGGGAAGGTAGGAAAGCTCGAAATCCGGGAGAAAGCGGGTCACATGCCAGGGAGTCCCTGCTCCCAACTGCCCGCGCACCCAGCCGGCCATGGCCTTGAGACTGGCGTCGTCGTCGTTCAACCCCGGGACGATGTTGGAGACCACCTCTACGTGGCATCCGTGCTTCTGCCTGGCCCTTACCGCCGCTGCCAGAGCCGGGGTGGGATCCTTGACCTTGGTAAGACGGGCCCACCCTTCTGCCGTAGCCGCTTTGAGATCGAACTTGAAGGCGTCGACGACCGGGGCCACGTAGTCAAGAGCCGACTCGGCGACATAGGCCGCCGTGACGAGCGCCGTGTAGAGGCCCGCTTCCTTGAACGCCGAGCAGACATCGTGAACGTACTCGATCCAGACCACCGGATCGTTGTAGGTGAAGGCCACGCCGGAAAGCTTGTGTTTGAGGGCCATGGCCACCGCGTCGCCGGCGGTGAGCACCGGCAACCGGGCCGTCTCTGTGCGGGCGCTGGCATGCGAGATCTGCCAGTTCTGGCAGCCGCTGCAGAGCACGTTGCAGCCGTAACTGCCGAGAGAGAGCGCGCGGGTGCCGGGGTGGAAGTGAAAGAACGGCTTCTTCTCGATCTCGTCGCTGATGATGGTCGCCGGCCGGTCGTAGGTGAGGCTGACCATGCGGCCGGCGCGCACTCCTCGCGCCCTGCACAGCCCCTCCGCGTTCTCGGCCACCAGGCAATAGTGGGGACACAGCATGCACCGGATCTTGTCGCCGCCGGCATCTTCCCAGAAAAGAGCCTCGCCCGCGCTCATCGCCCGCCGTCCTCTTCGGAATCGGCGCGCACCCGCGGATCGGTGTCCCCTTCGACCACCAGGAGCGCTGCCGCGGACGCAAACCCGCGCGCCGCGGCCGGGAACGACATCGCACAGACCGGGTCTTCTGATAGTGGATCTTCTGCTGAGGCCATGGGGCTCATAATAGGTGGCCAAGTATACGCTCGCCGCGCTCACGGTCTCCGGACGCGCCGAATAGTTAGACAGACTGGACCAAACCGTGATATTCATTCATAGTGGGTTTTGGTCAAGTGAATCGGGGGGTCCGGGTTTTCCTGCGAAGTAGTACTTTCGTCGGCGCCCGGTCACAGAATCAGGAGGTGGGAGCGTTGAAAAGGAAACATGTCCTATTGATCGCACTGGTCGTGCTGGTGCTGACTTTGGTCCCGGTCCTGTCCGCCTGCGGGGATGAGGAGGAGACGACGACCACAGCCGCCGCGACAGAGACAACGGCGGCCGGGACTGAGACCACAGCCGCCGGTGACGACGCGGCCGCTATCGCGGACGCGGCCATCGCCGCGGTGACCAAGTCCGATGCCATCGAGACGCCCAAGACCATCACCGCGGGTAAGCTTCAGGCCGGGTCGGACACTGTCTTCGCCCCCATGGAATTCTCCGACGAGAAGGGGGGCTACATAGGGTTCGACGTGGATCTGTGCACTGCTCTGGCCAAGAAGATGGGCCTGGAACTCGAGGTGGTCTCGACTGCTTGGGATGGCCTCATCTCGGGCCTGCTGGGCGACCGTTGGGACATAATCATGTCGGGAATGAGCATAACTGAGGAGCGGCTGAAGGAAATCAACTTCACCGACCCGTACCTGCCGACCAACCTTGCGATCACCACCAGAGTCGATGCCCCAATCGCCGACGCGCAGGGCCTGGTCGGCAAGATAGTCGGTGTACAGGTCAACACCACGGGGCAGTTCGCGGTCGAGGAAATCGCCGGGGTCAAGGAGATCAAGAAGTACGACGACAGCCTGCTGGCAATCCAAGAACTACTGGCCGGGCGTGTGGACGCCGTGGTCAATGATTCCCCCGTGAACTCGTACTACATCGCGGGCAAGCCGGAGTTTGCCAACACCGGCAAGATAGGAACGGATGACAACTACGGCTTCGGCATCAAGAAGGAGAACACCGACCTCCTTGCCGCGATGAACGCGGCGCTCGGGGAGCTCAAGGCCGACGGAGTCTACGACAAGATCCACGCCAAGTGGTTCGGCGAATGATACGGAGGGACGAAAGAGCCTGAGTCTGACGGGGGCCGGCCCCAAGCATCCGGCCCCCGTTTCGTCTTCTCGACGGATGAGAGGAGCGCCAGTTGGGTAATCTGATCGAATACTACTTCAACCCGGAAATCTTCAGAGAGTCCCTCTGGCTGCTCATCAAGACCCTGCCTATAGTGTTCGAGGTGCTCGTCATGGGCCTCGTTCTCTCCTACGCCTGGGGCTTGCTGCTCGCACTGATGCGTCTGTCGCGCGTTGGGGTTGTCAACAAGGTGGCGGGTGCCTACATCGATTTCTTCCGCGGCTTGCCTCTGCTTCTGCTGTTCATCTTCATCTACTACGGCCTCGCGATTGCCGGAATCAAGCTCAGCGCCATCGCTTCCGGGGTGCTGGGGCTGACCCTCTGTTACGGCGCCTATTCGGCCGAGATCTTCCGAGCGGGCATCCAGGCCATCCCCAAAGGCCAGATGGAGGCGGCGCGCTCACTCGGCATGACCGGCAGCCAAGCGATGCTCAATGTCATACTGCCCCAGGCAATCAAGCTTGTGATCCCGCCTTTGACGAACGAGTTCATCGCCATGATCAAGGACACCTCTCTGATGTCGGTGATCGCCGTTCCGGAACTGCTCTTCACGGCCAAGGAGAAGATGGGGGTGACCGCCAATCCGACCCCTCTCACTGTGGCGGCGATCATCTACGTCGTCTTCACCATACCGCTGATCCGGGTAGCCGCACGTCTCGAGACCCGAAGGAGAAAGCCGCGGCCACCGGACCGGCCGGCAACGGCAGGCGACATCTCCCCCGAAGCGGAGGCGCAGCTTCATTCCGCTGATATCGCCGGGCAAATGCCCAAGGGAGGGTATGGGTGAGACTTTGACTGCGATGATCGAGCTCATTGACGTTCACAAATCCTTCGGGCAGCTGGAGGTGCTCAAGGGGGTGGACCTCACTGTCACCAAGAAGGAAGTGGTCGTGGTCATCGGTGTGTCCGGATCAGGCAAGTCGACCATGCTGCGCTGCATAAACGGGTTGGAGCCGATCCAGAAGGGCAAAGTACTCATCGAGGGCGAGGATCTCCACGGCCCACACACCGATCCCAACAAGATCCGCCAGCGCATCGGTATGGTCTTCCAGAGCTTCAATCTCTTCCCTCACAAGAACGCCTTGCAGAACGTGATGATGGCCCCGCTCAAAGTCCAGAAGAAACCAAAAAAGGAGGTCGAGCAGATCGCGCATGATCTCCTCATCAAAGTGGGTCTGGCCGAGAAGGCGGATGCGTACCCGGACGAGCTCTCTGGGGGCCAGCAGCAGCGGGTCGCCATCGCCCGCGCCCTGGCCATGCAGCCGGACATGATGCTGTTCGACGAGGTGACCTCCGCCCTGGACCCCGAACTGGTTGCCGAGGTGCTGACCGTCATGCAGCTCCTGGCCGAAGCCGGCATGACCATGGTGGTGGTGACACACGAGATGGGCTTCGCCCGCGAGGTGGGTTCGAGGCTGATCTTCATGGACGGCGGCGTGATCGTCGAAGAGGGCGACCCTCGGGAGATGATCGTGAACCCCAAGGAGCCGCGCACGCAGAAGTTCTTGGGCATGGTGCTCTAGGGAGCGGGCGGCTCGTCCAACCCCGACTTCCCTGCCGGCCGAGTCGGCCGACGCCGACGCCAGCGCCACAGTCCCCAGGCGATGAGCGCTGCTACCACCACACCCAGCACTATGTAGAAGATGTGGTTGTAACGGCTGAATTGCTCCTGCAGCTTGCCCCAGGGATCTTCACCGGCCGCTTTGCCGGCCGCGTAGCCTAGGTAGGCGAGACCGGCGTTCCAGGGAATGGAGCCTAGAGCCGAATAGAGCAAGAACTTGCCGAACGGCATCCGGGCTATACCCGCCGGCAGAGAGATGAAGGTGCGCACTCCCGGCATCATGCGGGTGAAGAAGACCGTCACCTCCCCGTGTCGATCGAACCAGCGCTCGGCCTTGTCCAGGTGGTGGGGGGACACGAGAACGTAGCGGCCGTATCTCAGGAATAGCGTGCGTCCCCCATAGCGCCCCACGGCGTAAGCGATGCTAGAACCCACCAGGTTCGCGACCGTGGCTACCGTGATGACCATCCAGAGCTCCGTGTAGCCCTGAGCGGCCAGGAATCCCCCGTAGGGGACGACGATCTCGCTGGGTATGGGGATGCAGGCGCTCTCGGCCGTCATCGTCAGAAAGACGATCAGAAGACCGTAGTTCTCCAACAGAGGGATGAGCCAGTCCTGGAAGAAACTCATGGCCGGCTATTCTACAGGAGGCCGCGTCAGATCGACGCGAGACATGGTGGCTACCCGGGCTCTCGGACGATGCCCCGGAGTCGGGTCCCGGGTCGTGCCGAAGGGGTGGCCTAGAAACCTGCATTGTCGAGCGTCCGCTGCATATTGTCCCAGTGAGTAGCCGGCCAGGTGACCCGGTCGCAGGTGGGACAGTACGTGAACCTGGTCTGAGTCTGAGCCACGTAGCGCGGGACACGTTCTCTCACCTCGTACGGGGCGCGCAGTTCGAGCCGACCGTTGCAGACCAGGCACCGAGGTTCGCCTCGGCGCCGCAGTCCCTCCTCGGAGCGGAGTTGCTGCAGTTGCTCGGCAAGAAGATCCGCGCGCACCAGGACGGCCCGCACGTGGCCGCGCCGAACGGGCCGGCGCTCCACGAGCAGAGTGTCGCGGGTGAGGACGACCCGGTCCTCCTCAGCAGCCCGCGCCAGCACCGCCGCTGGGGCCCCAAACCGGTCCCAAACCGTGTCGTATCCCAGCAGACGCAGCCAGCGCACCAGCCGGCCCAGCGTGCGGTCTACGAGAAACCGTGATGGCTCCATGCTCGCGCCCGCCGGCGCATCCTCGCGGATGTCGCCAATGGCATCCTCCGTGCCCGCCATGCCGCCACCCAGGTCCGGCCTCAGAAGGGCCCCTCCAGTCGTCTCAGTGCCTGTTCGAAGCATTCTCGCAGCCGGTCCTCGACATCCTCGTAGTCTACGTATTCGGGCGCGGTCTCGTAACCTCTCCGGCGGTGCCGCAGATCCTGCTCCACCTGACCGGCCAGATGCGTGGTCTCGTCGTCCAACCGGCGCATGAACTCGTCCGGACCCAGCTGCTCAAGGAGGGCCGATAGATAGGCGAGGCATGCGGTGAAGGCCTCGGTGGGATCGGCGATACCCGCCGACGGCAGTTCCAAGAAATAGTCGGCGAAGGCCCGTTTGAACGCCAGCCGCGCCTCTTGCGGAGAACCTTGGGCCATGGAGACCTTACGGGGTGTAGGCCACCTCGCGCCAAGAAGGATGAGGGGGCGGACCTATGTGGCGGGAGCGGTGACCGGTGGGGAAGTAGACGAAAGAACCCGATTCATCGTCGAACGCGACCTCGAGTTGTCCTTCGATCAAGCGCAGATCGAGCCACGCACCGCGAAAGACCAGCTCGCGGAGCCAGTACACTAGGCATTCCCCGTGCAGGGTGAGCACCTCTTCGCCTCGTTGGAGAAGATACTCTCCCAGTGGGCTGACGGGGAATTCGATGCCGCCCGCGGCCACCAACTGCACCAGATCTGCCCGTTCGTCCTGGCGCAGCGTGCCAGGATCGACCAGTCCCAGCTCCACGGCGGCCATCTCCACCCGTTGGGAGAAGTCCACGCTATTGAACCCATAGCGGAAGCTGCGGAACTCGAGGACGTAGTCCTCGCCGGATGAGTAGTTGGGATGGGTGTGCCGGTTCTCGGGCGCCATTGACATCCCCCGGAACGTTCGCTCGATCGCTGCTTCATTATTGTAGCAAGGAGAGAGGCCCGCTGTGACCAGAGCCCCACGTGCTCGCTTGTGCGAGTAGCGGCGACGATTCAATATGAGGCCATGAAAGCACCGACACGCCTGATCGCGACCGCGCTCGTCTCTTTCCTGCTGGTAGCCGCCCTGACCGGGGTGACTGCTTGTGACGACACGAGCAGCGACGTCGACCCGGACGCTGTCCTCGCCCAGGCCTCGGCCAACATGAAGGAGATAGCGGGCTTTCACTTCGTCTACGAGGTGCACCAGCCGTCATCGGCGGAGCCCGGCTCCGGCCTCTACATCGCCCGCATCACCGGTGACGTCAACTCCGAGGGCAGCATGCAGGGCACCGTCGACGCCACCTTCGGCGGCATCCCCGTGTCGATCGGGCTCGTGGTCATCGGCGATACATACTACATCCAAGACCCTTTGTCGAAGAAATGGCAGACTCTCGCGGCAGCGGACAGCCCGGTGGGCAAGCTGAACCTCCAGGCGGGGACCATCCAGATCCTCGAGCGCATCACCGAGACCTCCTATGAGGGCACGGAGGGCAAGGGTGGTACCGAGACCTACCGCATCAGCGGCAAGGTCGCGGCCGAAGAGGTGAAGGCGATCGCGGGACTCGTGGACACTACCGACAGCTTCCCCACGGATATCTGGGTAGGTGTCGAAGACTACCTGGTTTACGAAGTCGACATCGAAGGAGCGGCGACCCCTAACGAGGATCCCGATATCTGGCGGAGCATCATTCTCTCCGATCTGGACGTCTTCGTAGACATCCAACCACCACAGTAACCGTGGAAACGCAGGCGGCCATTATCGAGGCCGTGCCCACGCGAACGCCTCGCGCGGCAATCCTCGCCATGGCAGCTTTATGCGTGGCCGTGTTTGTCGCCGCCCTGGATCAGACCATGGTCCTCACGGTCATGCCGGCGATGATGCGCTCGTTCTACATTTACGATCTGGCCCGCATCAACGATGCCGGCTGGATCATCACCGGCTACCTCCTCGGCTACACGATAGCGATGCCGCTGTTCGGCCGCCTGGCCGACGTTTACG
>Ga0209254_10002284_pt1 | contig 17384 bp, 16 predicted proteins | sample FrelakmetDIP11DI_FD_187148 | JGI IMG/M metagenome (GOLD analysis project Ga0209254, IMG submission 187148) | Freshwater lake sediment microbial communities from the University of Notre Dame, USA, for methane emissions studies - DIP11 DI (SPAdes)... | ecosystem: Environmental > Aquatic >... | reverse complement strand
CTCGACGTCCGGGCCGAAGCGTGCCTGGCCGCCGAGGTCGAGCGTCAGGTGCACGCCGAGCCCGCCGGGCGCCGGCACCGGGTAGACGAGCCGCGAGAACGGCGCGCGTCCGGCGAGCTGGAAGTAGCAGCCGCGGGCGAGGAAGCGTGGCGGGATCTGCGCGGCGGGCAGCGGCTCGATGTTCGCGGCGACCTGCTGCGCGTGCAGCCCGGCCGCGTTGATCAGCCAGTCCGCGCCGAGTTCGAACGACGCTTCGCCCCCGGTGCGCACGATCCAGCCGGAGCCGTCGCGCCGCGCCCGCTCGAACGGCGAGGCGCAGGCGAGCGCGCCGCCGGCCGTTTCGAGGTCGCCGAGCAGCGCCAGCATCAGGCCGTGGCTGTCGACGATGCCGGTTTCCTGCGAATGCAGCGCGGCGACGCAGGCAAGGTTCGGTTCGAGGCGCCTTGCTTGCTCGGCCGCGATGAGGGCGCAGTTCTCCACGCCGTTGGCGAGCGCCCGCGCGTGGATCGCGTGCAGCGCGCCGATCTGCGATTCCCGCGTGGCGACGACGAGCTTGCCGAGCCGGCGGTGCGGCACGCCGCGCTCGGCGCAGTAGGCGTAGAGCTGCCGCCGGCCCTGCCCACATAGCCGTGCCTTCAGCGAACCGGTCGGGTAGTACAGGCCGGCGTGGATCACCTCGCTGTTGCGCGAACTGGTGCCGGTGCCGAAGTGCCGCTCGCTTTCCAGCACCAGCACTTCGCGGCCGGCGAGCGCCAGCGCGCGGCCGATCGTCAGGCCGACGACACCGGCGCCGACGACGATGCAGTCGACGCGATCCATGCGTGCCGTCGCGGTCGCCGGCGGGCGAGCGCGGTCAGCGCAGCGGGAAGGGCGTCAGCACGAAGTCCCGGCCGGTCGAATGGCAGGCCGAACAGGGCTGCGCGTTCAGGCCGACGTAGGCGGGCTTCGCGCCGGGCGCGGTCGACTCGACTTCGTACCAGAACCAGTTCTTGCCGCCCGCCGAATCGGCGGCGGTTTTCACGCCGACCGACCAGCCGCGCAGCTTGCCGCTAGCGTCGAACATCTCCTTGACCGTGGCGCTGCCCGCCGGGTGCGACTTGGCGCCATCGGCGAGCGACTTGGCCAGCGCCGGGCTCAGCCAGGCCCGGATCTGTCCTCCCGGGTGCGCCCCGGCCCGGGCGTCCTGCGGCCGGCTTTCCTTCGGCCAGTTCTTGTAGCTGCCGGCCTGCAGGAACTGGTTCAGCGCTTGTGGCTCGGTCGGCGCCGTATCGGCGGCGACGGCCGGCGCCGCCGCGGCAAGCAGGCCGAATGCGAGCACGACAACGAAACCGGCCCCCCGGCCCGGATGACTCTTCTTCATCAGTCCCCCCTCTCTCCTCGACGCGCTTTCCGTCAACGCGGGTCGGTAGCGTAAGCCCTGCGCTTGTCGTTGAGCAGGGCCCGCAACTGGCCGAGCACCGCACCGATGCCCGCGGCGCCGCGCCGCCAGTCCTGGAAGGCGGCGAGGAAGGCCCACTGGCCCTGCGTCACGGTGCCGCGCTTCCAGACGCCGGCGGCGTACTTGTTGGCCTCGGCCAGCGTCGGATAAGTGTGGATGGTGCCGAGGATCTTGTTGAGCCCCAGTCCGTGTTTCATCGCCAGCACGTACTCGGCCAGGAGGTCCCCGGCATGTTCGCCGGCAATGGTCACGCCGAGGATGCGGTCGGTGCCCGGCGTGGTCAGCACCTTGACGAAGCCGTGCGCTTCCTCGTCGGCAATGGCGCGGTCGAGGTCGTCGATGCCGTAGACGGTGACCGTGTGAGGGATGTTCTTCTCCTTGGCCTCCTGCTCGTTCAGGCCGACGCGGGCGACCTCGGGCTCGGTGAAGGTGGTCCACGGGATCACGCGGTAGTCGGCCTTGTAGCGGCGGAAGCTGCCGAACAGCGCGTTCACCGCCGCGTACCACGCCTGGTGCGCGGCGGTGTGGGTGAACTGGAACGGCCCGGCGACGTCGCCGCAGGCGAAGACGTTCGGGTAGACGGTCTGCAGGTACTCGTCGGTCTCGACCGTCCGCGCCGGCGTGGTGCCGATGCCCAGTTCCTCGAGGCCGTAGCCCTTCGTGTTGGCGACGCGGCCGAGCGCGATGAGCACCTGGTCGAAGGCGATGCGCACCTCGCGGCCCTCGTGTTCGGCGACCAGCAGCTTCTCGCCGCCGTCGACGACGAACCGCCTGGCCTTGTGCCCGGTCAGCACGCGCACGCCTTCGGCCTGCAGGCGTGCCTGCACCAGCGCCGACACCTCGGGGTCCTCGCGGCTGAGCAGGCGTGGCAGCAGTTCCACCTGCGTGACCTGCGCCCCCAGCCGCGCGAAGGCCTGCGTCAGCTCGGCGCCGATCGGCCCGCCGCCGAGCACGACCAGCCGCTGCGGCAGCTCGCGCAGGTTCCACACGGTGTCGGAAGTCAGGTACCCCACCTCGTCCAGTCCGGGGAAATGCGGCAGCAGCGGGCGCGCACCGGCGGCGATGACGATGTTCTTCGTCGTCAGCGTCCGCGGGCCGGCAGCAGTCTGCACCTCGACCGTCCACGGCGAGGTGATCTTCGCCGTGCCCTCCACGCACTCGACGCCGAGCGCGGTGTAGCGCTCGACGGAGTCGTGCGGCTCGACCGCCCGGACCACGCGCTGCACGCGCTCCATGACTTCGGCGAAGTCGAAGCTGGCGCTCGCCTGCGCGATGCCGAACTCCTTGGCGCGGGCGATGTGGCTCAACAGCTTGGCCGAGCGGATCAGCGCCTTGCTCGGCACGCAGCCGGTGTTCAGGCAGTCGCCGCCCATCCGGTGCTTCTCGACCAGCGCCACTTTCGCCTTCGTCGCGGCGGCGATGTAGGCGGAAACGAGCCCGGCGCTGCCGGCGCCGATCACCACCATGTTGTAGTCGTACCTGGCGGGCCGCTGGCTCTCCCACTTCGCGTAGACCTTGCGCGCCTTGATCGCGTCGAGCACTTTCTTGGCCACCAGCGGAAAGAGGCCGAGCAGCACGAAGGCGAAGATCAGCCCGGCCGAGATGCGGAACTGGCCGAGCTGCGTGCCCGCGTAGACGTAGACCACGGTGCCGGCGAGCATGCCGAGCTGGCTGACCCAGTAGAAGGTCCAGGTGCGGATCACCGTCAGGCCCATGGCCAGGTTGATCAGCCAGAACGGAAAGATCGGCACCAGCCGCAGCGCGAAGAGATAGAACGCGCCTTCCTTCGCCACGCCGTCGTTGAACGCCTTGATCTTCTCGCCGACCTTTGCCTGCACCCAGTCGCGCAGCAGGAAGCGGGAGACGAGGAAGGCCAGCGTGGCGCCGATCGACGAGGCGAACGACACCAGCACCGTGCCGGTGGCCACGCCGAAGATCGCGCCGGCCACCAGCGTCATGATCGCCGCGCCGGGCAGCGACAGCGCGGTGACGGCGACGTAGATGGCGAAGTACGCCGCCGCGGTCTGCCACGGGTGGGCGGCGTAGAACGCGTCGATCCGCGCGCGGCTGGCCTGGAAGAACTCCAGGCTCAGGAGCTGCTTCAGGTCGAAGATGAAGAAGGCGGCGATCGCCGCCGCGATCAGGGCCAGCAACAGCAGGCGCTTCCTGTCCATGGGTCATCCTTGCGCGGTCGGCGCGCGAGCTGCATTCAGCGGGTGTACGGCCGGGCTTGGTCGGCCCGGCCGCGTCGAACTTACACGCCGCAGGCGAGAACGTCGCGGCCCAGCGCGTGACCGACGGTGAACGCGGGGCCGTGGACGATGCGGTCGCGGTACGAAACCGCGGCCGGCGAGCCGGCGGGCCAGAGTCGGTCGAAGCGCTCCAGCCAGCGGGCCGCGTCGAAGCGGATGCGCAGCGCATCGATCCACACGCCGCGCTCGTGCAGCCCGAAGGCGCGCAGGCCTTCCAGAGTGACGGGCAGCGGCCGGGCGGAAACGCGGGTCAGCACGCCGCTGGCGTCGCCGGCGAAATTGGCCATGCCGGCGGCACCGTTGTTGATCACGAACCGGTCGTCAAGGATCTTCAGCGCCGGCGCGCAGGTGTGGCTGCAGGCATAGCCGTCGACGGCGCCGAGTGCGAAGGCCGCTTGCAGTTGCGGCTCGCCGGCGGCGTCGTGCAGGTGATCGTGCGCGAAGCGCCAGCCGGCCAGCGACCAGGCGTCGCCGTGGACGATGCCGATGCGCAGCCGGCCGACCTGCGCGAGCGCGAGCATCGGCAGCGCGGCCAGTTCCTCCCGCGCGCCCGGCACCTCTCTGGCGACTTCGCGCAGCCGTGCGAGGATAAGGTTGCTGCGTTCGACGTCGTCGTCCGGCACCGATTCCGGATAGGCGCAGCCGCAGCCGGCGGCATCGTCGTCGCCGGCCAGTTCGGTCTCGACGTTGCCGCGCAGCGCGGTGTGCGCCAGCACGCGCCCCTGTATGGCGGCGAAGCGCGCCGCGTCGGCGTCGAACCAGTGGAAGTCGCCGTTGAAGACGCGCCGCGGCGGCTGCGCCTCGAACGCCGCCATGCGGTCGATCTCGTCGAGGGCGAACGGATTGCCGTACAGCCCGCCGATCACGTACAGCGTCTCGGCGCCGAAGTCCGGCGCCCGCGCGAACACCCGCGGCGAGTAACCGTAGTGCGAGGGGCAGGAACGGCCGGGGGTCATTGCGGTGAAGGGTGACGGCGGCTGCGCCGCCTGTGATGCCCGCGGCGCGGGCGGTGACCTGATCGTCGCGTCACTTGCCTTTCCTTTTCACAGGCGCCGCAGGCGCCGGCGCAGCCGCGCAGCGGCCTCACCCTTCACGCCAGCGCTCCGCCGCAGGAGGAGCCCTGGCCGGCCGTGCAGCCGTAGCAGTGGTCGGCGACGATGATCGGGTTACCGGCGAGGTCCATCTCCAGCCAGTCCTCGAGGTGCAGGCGGCCGTGGCGCTGCCCCGCCTCGTGCAGGTGCAGGCCGAGCATCTGGTTGAAGTCGCAGTCGTACAGGAAACCCTGCCAGTCGACCGACACCAGGCTCCGGCACATCACGTGCTCGACGTTCTCCGGCCGGTGCGCGGCGCGCAGCTTGCCCATGTAGTCGCGGAACTGGCCCTTGCTCACCAGCGTCGAGCCGAAGCGGGCGATCGGCATGTTGGCCAGCGCGTACAGCCGGGTGAAGACGACGCCGAAGCGCTCGCCGAGGAAGCGGCGGTAGTCGGTTTCGAGGCCGACCTGCTCCGGCGGCAGCGACGGTCCCTGCGGGTTGTAGACCAGCGTCAGCGGCAGCCCTTCGTCGCGGCCGTAGCCGAGCGCGTTCAGGCGCTGCAGCGCGCGGATGCTCTTGTCGAACACGCCGGCGCCGCGCTGGCGATCGACGTTGTCCTCGAGGTAGCAGGGCAGCGAGGCGACCACCTCCACCTGCTGCGCGGCGAGGAAATCGGCGAGGTCTTCCTGGCCGGGTTCGAACAGGATGGTCAGGTTGCAGCGGTCGATCACGTGCACGCCGCCGTGCCTGCCCGACGAACGCGCCTCGCGCACCAGGTCGCGGAAGTGCGGGTTCAGTTCCGGCGCGCCGCCGGTGAGATCGAGCGTGCGGATGTCCTTGGCGACCAGGACGTCGAGCACGTGGTCGACGGTCGCGCGGTCCATCTGTTCCCTGCGGTTCGGTCCGGCGTTGACGTGGCAGTGCAGGCAGCTCTGGTTGCAGGTGTAGCCGAGGTTGACCTGCAGCGTCTCGACCGCGCGGCGGCGGATGGCGGGGAAGTCGGTGGCCTTGAGCAGGGGCAGGGTGGCGTGCACGCAGAGACTCCGTTGCAGATTGACGGTCGAAGGGCTGACGTCGGCCGGCGGTGCGAAACCTTACATGGCCGGGAGGCGCCGGCGTGCCGCAATGTCCCTGATGAGTGGGCGGCCTTGCCGGCCGGCCCGTGCACGATGCCGCCGATGCCACGACCTACTCGCCGAGCCGGCGCAACGCCTTGCGCATGAAGTCCATCTGCCCCTCGACCCGGGTGCACATGTCGCAGATTCGCAGGTGCAGCCAGAGCTTGAGGCGGTCGCCTGTGGCGAGGGGCTTGTCCATGCGCTCCGACAGCAGTTCGTGCGCATGTCGGCAAGAGATGATCAACCAGCCGCGCTTCATGGGCCGCGCTCCTTGGCGAACCAGTTCATTTCCAGGCATTCGCGCAGCCGCATGCGGGCACGGTGCAGCATCACGAAGCAATTGGTCGAGGTGATGTTCATTTCCTTACAGATCTGATCCGTTTCGTATTCCAGCCACTCGCGCATCATGAAGATGCGGCCCATGTTCTCCGGCAGCCGCTCGACACAGGCCTGCAACACCTCGAAGAACTGCGTGCGCGACAGCGTCGTCTCCGGGTCGCCCCAGTCCAGCGGCGGGCTCAGCCGGTGTCCGCTGGGGTGGTACAGCTCGTCGAGCGAGTCGACGCCGGCGGCTTCCATCTGCGCCTCGATCGAGACCTCGCGGCCGCCGCGCCGCAGCTGGTCGATGATCTTGTGCTTCAGGATGCCGACCACCCATGTCTTGACCTGCGAGTTGCCGGCGAAGCTGGCTGCGTTCTCGATCGCGGCGAGCAGCGTCTCGGAGACGACGTCCTCGGCCCAGCTGTCGTTGCGAAGTTGCAGCCGCGCGATCTTCAGCAGCGTCGGGCGCAGCCCGTCGAGCGAATTGCTCAGCGCGTCGGCGTTCATGGGCGAAGCAGCTCGGCGGCAGCCGTTTGCAGGCCGTGGCGTGCCCGGTGGCAGGCGGAGGCGAGGCGGACGGCGGCCGGCAGACTATGCCTTGCGGTGCCGCAGCCGGCGGATCAGGCTGGAGGTGTCCCAGCGATGGCCGCCCATCGACTGGATGTCGGCATAGAACTGGTCGACGAGCGCCGCCACCGGCAATGTGGCGCCGTTGCGGCGAGCTTCGTCCAGACACAGGCCGAGGTCCTTGCGCATCCAGTCCACCGCAAAGCCGAAGTCGAACTTGTCGTCGATCATCGTCGTGCCGCGGTTGTCCATCTGCCAGCTCTGCGCCGCGCCCTTGCTAATGACCTGCAGCACCAGCTTCATGTCGAGCCCGGCGGCCAGGCCGAAGTTGATGCCCTCCGACAGCCCCTGCAGCAGGCCGACGATGGTGATCTGGTTGACCATCTTGGCCAGCTGACCGGCACCGCTCGGTCCGATCAGCGTCACCGCGCGGGCGAAGGCCATCGCCACCGGCATCGCGCGGGCGAACGGTTCGGCGTCGCCGCCACACATCACGGTCAGCAGGCCGTTGACGGCGCCGGCCTGCCCGCCGGACACCGGCGCGTCGATGAAGTGCACGCCCCTTTCCTGCGCAGCTTTGTGCAGTTCGCGCGCCACTTCGGCCGACGCGGTGGTGTTGTCGAAGAAGATCGCATCCTTCGCCATGCCGGCGAAGGCGCCGTCGGCGCCGAGCACGACGCTGCGCAGGTCGTCGTCGTTGCCGACGCAGGCGAAGACGATCTGCGCGTCGGCCGCCGCCTCGCGCGGCGTGGTGGCGATCCGCCCGCCGTACTCGTCGGCCCAGCGTTCGGATTTCTTGAGGGTGCGGTTGTAGACGGCGACGTGGTGGCCGGCGCGCGCCAGGTGGCCGGCCATCGGAAAGCCCATCACGCCGAGGCCGAGGAAGGCAACCTGGTGCGGGGCGATGGCGTCGTAGTTCTTCTGCGTGGTCATACGGAGGCGTGGTCTTGTAAAGGAGGCGGCGGGATTCTACGGGCGCGGGGCGGCGCCGAGAGCCGGCCTGACCGTCACCGCGATGGCGGGGGCAGCGCGAGTCGCGGGCGCTGCGCGGTTCTTACATCGGATGTGCGGGATCGGCGTGCGAAGTGCTTGCGTAAGCGACAGGCAGGACGGGCGACTGACGGGCATGCAGCGGCGATCGATGAAGCGAAAACCGCTGCAGTGCATGAACCCGTCCGTCAACCTGATCCAGGAGATCGTCATGAAAGCGAAACAACTGATTGGTGCCGCCGTTGCCGTGTTTGCCCTCGCGCCGTTCGCTGCCTCGGCCGACAGCGCCGACGAGGCGTCGAAGGAGTGGTTCGCCGCGCAGAAGAGCACGCGCAGCGTGCAGGAAGTGCGCGCCGAGGGCAAAGGCCTGCCGCATCTCAGCGACCAGCATCCGGTGGCGGCCATCGAGTCGGCGGGCTCGACGCGCAGCCGCGCCGAGGTCCGCAACGACCTCGCCAAGTACGGCGCGCCGATGGTGGGCGCCTGAGCGGACGGTCGCGGCGCACGGCGGGCGCTTCGTGGCGCGCCCGCCGTGCCGGCGGCCGAAGAACCGACCTGCGGTGCGCGCCTGACCCGCGTCAGGCCCTACGGCTTCTTCGGCCGGCGCTGTTCCGGTGGCTTGGTCGCCGCAGGTTCTTCGTCCGCTTTGGTCTGGTCGCCGATCACGCCCTTGAGCGGACAGACGGTGAACGCCGGGCACTTCCGGCAGCCGGCAACGACGGCGATCGGGCAAAGGGTCATGACAAACCTCCCGTGAAGAAGACGAATCAGAAGCCGGCGGCGAGGCCGTCGCGGCGTGAATCGCTGGCTGCGACGTAGCCTTCGACGGCCGGATCGCCGAGCCGCCAGATGAACTGGCCGCTGCCGAAGTCCATGTAGCTGTCCTCGACGCGGACGGCCTCGTGGCCGCGCCGCTGCAGTTCGTCGCGCACGGCCGTCGGCACCGTCGGCTCGATGTCGACCTTCAGCCCGCAGTCCCACTTCCAGCGCGGCGCGTCGCAGGCCGCCTGCGGCTGCTGGCCGCCGAGCAGCATGCGGGTGAGCGTCTGTACGTGGCCCTGCGGCTGCATGTTGCCGCCCATCACGCCGAAGCTCATCGCCGGCTCGCCATCCTTCATCAGGAAGGCGGGAATGATCGTGTGGAACGGGCGCTTGCCCGGCTCGACGCAGTTGGCGCTGGCGGGGTCGAAGGAGAAGCCGGCGCCGCGGTTCTGCAGCGAGATGCCGTAGCCGGGGACCACCACGCCGGCGCCGAAGCCCATGTAGTTGCTCTGGATGAAGCTCACCATCATGCCGCTCGCGTCGGCGGCGGACAGGTAGATCGTGCCGCCCCGCGGCGGCGAACCGGCGGCGAAGGGCTGCGCGTTCGCCATGTCGATCATCGCCGCGCGCGAGCTCAGGTAGCCGTCGTCGAGCATCTGCGCCGGGCTCAGGCGCATCGCGCGCGGGTCGGCGACGAAGGCGTAGGTGTCGGCGAAGGCGAGCTTCATCGCCTCGATCGTCACGTGGTGCCAGTCGGCCGAATCGACCGCGAAGTCGGCCAGTCCGGTGTGCTTCAGGATGCCCAGGCAGGCGAGCGCGGCGATGCCCTGGCCGTTGGGCGGGATCTCGTGCAGCGTGTGCCCGGCGAATTCCTGGCCGATCGTCCCGACCCAGCCGTTCTCGCGCACGAAGTCCCAGAACGCCGCGAGATCGGCCGCGGTCATCGCGCCGCCGTGCGCGCGCGCGTGCGCGGCGATCGCCGCGGCGATCTCGCCGCGATAGAACGCCTCGCCGCCGTTTCGCGCCAGAAGCCCGAGCGTGCGCGCCGCGCCGGCGAGGACGAAGTGCTCGCCGATCTCCGGCGCGCGGCCGCGCGGCAGGAAGTGCCCGGCGAACCCGGGCTGGTCGCGCAGCAGGGGTTCGGCCAGCCGCCACTTCTCGTTGACGACCGGGCTCACCGCGAAGCCGCGCCCGGCGTAGTCGATCGCCGGGGCCAGCACGTCGGCAAAGGGCAGCTTGCCGAACCGGCCGTGCAGCAGCGACCAGCCGGCCACGGCGCCGGGCACGGTCACCGCGTCCCAGCCGCGCTGCGGCGCGTTCTTCGCCAGGTCGTCGCCGTACTTGCGGCGGAAGTAATCGACGGTCCACGCCGCCGGCGCGGTGCCGCTGGCGTTCAGACCGTGCAACTGGCGGCCGTCCCAGACGATGGCGAAGTTGTCCGAGCCCAGACCGTTGCTGCACGGCTCGGTGAGCGCGATCACCGCCGCGGCGGCGACCGTCGCATCGACGGCGTTGCCGCCGCGCGCCAGCATGGCGAGGCCGGCCTGCGCCGCCAGCGGCTGGCTGGTGGCGACGACGTTGCGCGCGAACACCGGCCGGCGCGTGGTGGGGTAGGGGTTGCTCCAGTCGAAGGACGTCATGTTCTGCATTCCTGCGCAGCGGCCGGGTGCGGGCAGCGCGTGCGTGCCCCTCAATCGATCGTGATCCTGCGTTCGCGGATCAGGGCGGTCCACTTGTCGCGGTCGCGTTGCACGACGCGGGCGAAATCGGCCGGCGTGCCGCCGGCGGCGTCGTAGCCGAGCGTGCGCAGGCGCTGCTGGAACTCGGGCGACTTCAGCACGGCGTTTATCTCGCTGTTGAGCCGGTTGACCGCTTCGACCGGCATGCCGCGCGGGCCGAAGACGCCGAACCAGGTCACCGATTCGAAGCCGGGCACGGTGTCGGCCACCGGCGGGACCTCGGGCAGCAGCGGCGAGCGCGTCGTCGAGGTGACCGCCAGCGCGCGCAGCTTGCCGTCCTTCAGGTGCGGCTGCGCCGAGGCGATGTTGTCGAACAGCAGGTGGATCTGGCCGGCGATCATGTCCGGGATCACCAGCGCCGTGCCGCGGTAGGGGATATGCACGACGTAGCTGCCGGTCATCGACTTGAACAGCTCCGAGGTCAGGTGAACGATGGTGCCGGGCCCGCTCGAGCCGTAGTTGTACTGGCCCGGCTGGTTCTTCAGCAGCGCGACCAGTTCCTTGACGCTGCCCGCCTTCACGTTGGGCGCGACGAGCAGCACGTTGGCCGAGTCGGCCACGTGCGCGACCGGCGTGAAGTCTTCCTTCGCGTTGTACGGGATCTTCGGATTCAGCGCCGGCCCGATCGAATGCGTCGAGCTGGTCGCCATCTGGATCGTGTAGCCGTCGGGGGCGGCCTTGGCCGCGAGGTCGCTGCCCAGCGTGCCGCCGGCGCCGGGCTTGTTGTCGACCACCACCTGCTGCTTCAGGCGCTCCGACAGCTGCCGCGCCAGCTCGCGCGACAGGATGTCGGTCGCCCCGGCCGGCGGAAAGGGCACGATCAGCCGCAGCGGCTTTGTCGGGTAGGCCTGCGCCAGGCCGGCTACCGGCGCCGCGACGAGAACGGCAGCGAACGCCGCCAGCACGAAGGAAAACAGCGATGAACGGGAACCAGGCATGACGAAACGCGCAAATCCGAGAGTGAGCGGCGGATTGTGCCACCCGGCGACGAAAGCGACCCGTGCAGCTCAATCCGCGTTTCGCGCGCTCCGTCGCATTCCGCTCGCGGCGCGCGGGGCCGCTGCCTACAGTGCGACTCATCGAGCAGCGCAACGAACAACCAGCGAGACCCGCCGAAGGAGCCCGCCATGCATGCACCGTCCAGGACCGTCCGCCTTGTCAGCGCCGCGATGGCCGCGTTCGTCGGCGCCACACTGGTGCTGGCCAAGGCCCATTTCAACGACGAATACAGCCGCCTCACGGCGCGCAGCGACGTCATGGTGCTGCCGGTGGCCGAGGTGGTCGGCGCGCGGCCGGCGACGAACCTCGCCGCGACGCCGGGCGATCCGCGCGCGAACTGAGCCGCGCCGCGGACCGTCAAGGTCCCCCGAGACGGCCGGCGCCTGCGCGCCGGCCGTGAAAAAGCCCGGCTTCGGCCGGGCTTTTTCGTTGCGGCGGCGGCGCGCCAGGGCCTGTTCACGCCAAAGCCGGGAGTGCGAAGGCGAATGGCGGGATGCCATGCGAGGCGCCGCGAGCGCCGTTGGCTGATGCCAATCAGCGAAGCGGCAACGACGCAGGGCGCCCGCCATTCGCCTTCCCGAAGGGTTGGGCCGAAATGCGGCGTCTGCTTTGTCGGACGGCTCGCGCAGGGAACCCACCCTGCGCCGCGCCGCCCTTCGCGCAGCCATCCGCATTGCGGCCCAACGCATCTCCCGCATTTAGCGTGAACAGGCCCTGGCCGGGCTCAGAGCCTTTGGCGCAGCATCTCGAGCAGCAGCCCGCGCCGGATCGACCTGTTGCTCGGTGCCGGCGCGTCCCACCAGCCGTCGGCTTTCATCGCGGCTGCGGCGGCGACGAAGCGGCGGCTGACCTCTTCGAACTGCGCCGGCGGGAAGTCGGCGCTGAAGATGAGGCGCCCGCTGCCCACCCAACTGAGCGCCAGGCCCTCGGCGCGCAGGTAGAACTGCAGCATCCAGTTGTAGCGCGACGGCACCGTGTAAACGATGGTCCAGATCGACGAGAGGTTGGCGACCTGGACCGGCAGGCCCGCCTGGCGCAGGCGGCCGTTGAACTGCTCGGCGCGGCCGTTCCAGCGCTCGTCGAGGCCGGCGTAGACCGCCCGGACTTCCGGCCGGTCGAGCCGCTGCAGGAAGGCGTTCATCGCTCCCATCACGTACGGATGCGAGTTGAAGGTTCCGCGCGCGAAGCAGACGTCGGCCGGACGCTCGTCGTGAAAGCGTCTCATCAACCGCTGCGTGCCGCACAGCACGCCCACCGGCAGCCCGCCGCCGAGCGTCTTGCCGTAGGTGACGAGGTCGGCGCGCACCCCGAAGTATTCCTGCGCGCCGCCGGCCGCCAGGCGGAAGCCGACCATCACCTCGTCGAAGATCAGCACGATGCCGCGTTCGCTGCAGACGCGGCGCAGTTCGCGCAGCCACGCCGTGTAGCCCGGCCTGTCGAAGGCGGCGCGACGGCCGCTGTCGACCAGCGACGAGTCGGCCGGCGGGTTGGCGTTCGGGTGCAGGGCCTGCACCGGGTTGACGAGCACGCAGGCGATATCGCGCCGGGTGGCGAGCACGCGCAGCGTGTCGGCGTCCATCTCCTTCAGCGAGTAGGTAGCGCGCGGAGCGAGCGGGTTGCCGGGGCCGGGCTGCACGTCGTCCCACCAGCCGTGATAGGCGCCGGAGAAGCGGACGAGGTGCGTGCGGCGAGTGTGATAGCGGGCCAGGCGCACGGCCTGCATCACCGCCTCGGTGCCGGACATGTGGAACGAAACCTCGTCCATGCCCGAGATCTCACGCAGCCGCCGCACGTTGTCCGCCACGCAGGGGTGGTAGGCGCCGAGCACCGGCCCGAGGCGCTCGACCATCGCCGCTCCCTCGGCGATGCACTGCTTGTAGAAGTCGTAGCCGAATACGTTCAGGCCGTACGAGCCGGTGAGGTCGATGAAGACGTTGCCGTCCAGGTCGGTGACGGTGACGCCGTCGGAGGACTGCACGAAGTTGCCGGGTTTCAGGTGCTCGCGCAGGTAGCGGCTGAACTGGAACGGCACGCGATAGGCGCTGGTGAACTGCAGGTCCGACAGGCCCTCGCGCGCCTGCGCGGTGAGCGCGGCGCTGCGCGCGAAGCGCTCGCGATACAGCGCGCACAGGCGTTCGAAGCCGGCGCGGCGGCTCGCCTCGGTCGCGGCGGAAGCGCCGTCGGCATTGAAGAAGCGCCGCTCGTCGTAGGCATAGCCGGGGACCCACGCCGCCATGCGCCGGGCCATCTTCGCGTGCCCGGCGAGCGAGGGGTGCTTGGCCAGCGACAGTTCGAGCCGGCGCCTGGCCATCGGCAGCGAGGCGCCGAGCGCGGCGAGCGCAACGGCGTAGACGAGGGTGCTCTGTTCCATGGGCGCCTTGGGGGTGAGGATGCGCGTGGATATCAGGCTTTCTTGACAGCCGCATGAACACGCGCACGGCAAGGCAGCGCCTGGGCGCGCTCGACCGGCTGAACTTCGTGCTGACCAACCGGGTCCCGCGACTGCTGCTCACGCGCTTCATGGGCTGGTTCAGCCAGATCCGGCAGCCGCTGGTGCGCGACCTGTCGATCGCCCTGTGGCGCCGCTTCGGCGATCTCGACCTCACCGATGCGAAGAAGGCGCGTTTCGACAGCGTGCACGACTGCTTCACGCGCGAACTGCGCGACGGGGCGCGCGCGATCGACGCCGACCCGGCGGTGCTGGCGAGCCCCTGCGACGCGATCGTCGGCGCCTGCGGAAAGGTCGCAGGCACCGACGTCTTCCAGGCCAAGGGCCTCGCCTACACGCTCGACGACCTCTTCTGCGACGCCGCGCTGGCCCGCCAGTACCGCAACGGCTGCTACGCGACCCTGCGCCTGACCGCCGGCATGTACCACCGCTTCCACGCGCCGCACGACTGCACGGTCGAGCAGGTGACGCACATTCCGGGCGACGCCTTCAACGTCAATCCGCCGGCGGTGGCGTGGATCGAGCGGCTGTACTGCCGCAACGAGCGGGCGGTGATCCGCAGCCGCCTGCGCGGCGACCGGCGGGCGATCACGCTGGTGCCGGTGGCCGCCATCCTGGTGGCCAGCATCCGGCTGCGCTTCGTCGACGTGCTGCTGCACCATCGCTACCGCGGCCCGCGCGAGATCCCCTGCGAGGCCGAATTGACCAAGGGCCAGGAAATGGGCTGGTTCCAGCACGGCTCGACGATCCTCGTCTTCGCGCCGCGCGGCTTCGTGCTGTGCGAAGGCGTTGCGCCGGGCAGCAGGATCCGCGTGGGCGAGCGCCTGATGCGCCGGCTCGACGACTGACGGGAAGGAGAACGCGATGCTCGACCGAACGATCACCGCGCCGGAGCGCGCGCCGGCCGCGACCGGCACTGCGCAGGCGCGCCAGGGCGCCGGTCGAAGGAAGGTCGACCTGGTCTACTTCAACGCCGGCGGCGGCCATCGGACGAGCGCGCTGGCGCTCGAAGCCGTGATACGCGAACAGCGCCGCCCCTGGGAAGTGCGGCTGGTCAACCTGACCGAGGTGCTCGACGCGAAGGACGTGTTCCGCCGCGTCACCGGCATGGCGCCGGAGCACCTGTACAACGTGCGCCTGCAGCGCGGCTGGACGCTCGGCCTGGCGCAGGAACTGAAGCTGCTGCAGCGGATGATCCGCCTCGGCCACGCGCCGATGCTGCGCCTGCTGCGCCGCCACTGGCTGCGCACCGCGCCCGACCTGGTCGTGTCGCTGGTGCCGAACTTCAACCGCGTGCTGTACGAAAGCGTCGCCACCGCCGTGCCCGGCGTGCCGTACGTGACGGTCATGACCGATCTCGCCGACCACCCGCCGAACTTCTGGGTCGAGGCCGGGCAGGACCAGCACATCGTCTGCGGCACGCCGCGCGCGCAGCAACAGGCCGCCGCGCAGGGCTACCCGAGCGATCGCCTGCACCTGACCTCGGGAATGATCATCCGCCCCGACTTCTACCGGCTCGCCGCCCTCGACCGCGAAGCCGAGCGCCGCCGGCTCGGCCTCGATCCGGCGCGCGCCACCGGCGTGGTGATGTTCGGCGGCCACGGCTCGCGGGTGATGCTCGACATCGCCCGGCAACTGCCCGACGTGCCGCTGATCCTGATGTGCGGGCACAACGAGAATCTGGCGCGCAGCCTGCGTCGCGCCGCGGCCGCCGCACCGCGCGTGGTGATCGAATTCACGCCCGACGTGGTGCACTACCTTCGGCTGGGCGACTTCTTCATCGGCAAACCGGGGCCGGCCAGCCTGAGCGAGGCAGTGCACCTCGGGCTGCCGGTGGTCACGGTGCGCAACGCCTGGACGATGCCGCAGGAGCGCTACAACGCCCAGTGGGTGCGCGAGAACGGCCTCGGCGTGGTGCACGACTCGTTCCGCACGATCCGCCCGGCCGTCGACGAGGTGATCCGCCGCTTGCCGGAACTGCAGCACCGCCTGCGCGCGATCGACAACCGGGCCGTGTTCGAGGTGCCCGAAACGCTGGCGCACATCCTTTGCCGTCGGGAGGCGCCGGTCAGCGGCGGCCCGGAGACCGCCGAAGCGATGCTGGGCCCGGTCTGCTCGGCTTAGGTGCGGCCGTCGTCCAGGCGCGCCACCGGGGGCGCGCCGGAGCGGCTCAAGCCCCCACAGCAGGGCGGTCGCGATAGACCGCGCGCTCCGCCTGCAGCCAGTCGTCGAGTTCCTTGCCGGGCTCGAATCCGCGCGCTTCGGCAAGCCGGTAGGCCGCCAGCGCGATGGCCATGTGCCGTGCGGCGGCGAGTTCCTCGTCCGCGGCGGGCGCAGCGTCCGCTTCGATCAGCTCCGGCGTGTAGCCGACGTCAGCGTCAAGCAGTTCGGTCGGTGCGTTCATCGTTCCATCTCCCTGAAGAACTGGAAGGAACGTAGCACTGACGTGTGTCAGGCCGGCGACCGCGCAGTGACGACCCCTGACCCGACAGGTCCGCGCCAGAGGCGCTCGTGAAGGGAGACCTGAGTCCCACCAACCCGGATGTCATCAAGCGGTCAAACGGGGTTCATGTTGCAGCGCGACAATTCCCCTCCGAGGACGCCACGCGGGCGCGGGCCCTGCCTGCCGGCGTCCCTCCTTCGAAGGGCCCGCAGAAAGGGGTCACATGAAACGGACGATCGTGGTTTGCCTGATCGCAGGGGGCGCCTTGGCGAGCGCTGCCTCGGCCCAGTCCAGCGTGACGCTTTACGGCGCCATCGACGCCGGCCTGCAATGGAACGAGCAGGGCGTGAACGTCGGCAGCAGTTCGGCGCCCAGGTACCAGCAGGAAGACGCCTGGGCAATCAACAGCGGCTACACGGGGGGCAGCCGCTTTGGATTGCGCGGCTCTGAACCGCTCGGCGGCAGCTTGAGCGCGCTGTTCATTCTGGAGGGGGGATTTGATGTCGACACCGGGCAATCCGGACAGAGCGGCCGCCTGTTCGGCCGCCAGGCCTGGGCGGGTCTGCGGGACTCCGGGCTGGGAGTATTTGCCCTCGGCCGCATCGCCACGCCGTCGTCGACAACCGGCGCCTTCAACCTATGGTCGGTCGACCCGTTCGAAGGCAACTGGGGCCTGGCCGGCATCCAGAACACGTTTATTGCCTCGAATTCGATCCGCTGGGACAACTCGATCATCTGGGCATCGCCGACTTGGGCGGGCTTCAAGGTCGCCGCGCACTACACGTTCAACAACGACGGCCAGGAGACGGCGCCGCAGGGCACGAACACCTCCGCCTACTCCATCGGCGGCAGCTGGAACTGGAGCTTGCTGTCCCTGGGGGCAACCTATGACGTCTACAAGTTCGCCGATGCCGGAGGCAGCCGGGCAGGCGCAGGCAACTCCGACGAGAAGCTGCTGCAGCTCGGTGCCGTTCTGGACTTCAAGGTCGTCAAGCTGCACGCAGCCTGGGCAATGCAGGACAATATCGGCACGGTGCAGACCGCCAATTTCCCGGGCTGGCCGGTATCGGTCGCGCCATACGACAACGACGCCTGGATGCTCGGCGTCACCGTGCCGCTGTTCGGCGGAAACATCCGTGCCTCGTACCAGTACGCGGACGCCGACAACATCAGCACGGCCACCTATCAGTTCGAGCCTGACTACTCGGTCTGGGGTGTCGGCTTCGACTATCCCTTCTCGCGGCGGACCAACGTCTACATCGGCTATGCGCA
>Ga0209254_10002283_pt1 | contig 17388 bp, 9 predicted proteins | sample FrelakmetDIP11DI_FD_187148 | JGI IMG/M metagenome (GOLD analysis project Ga0209254, IMG submission 187148) | Freshwater lake sediment microbial communities from the University of Notre Dame, USA, for methane emissions studies - DIP11 DI (SPAdes)... | ecosystem: Environmental > Aquatic >... | reverse complement strand
AGCACCGTGATCGAGATGAACGCCGCTGGAAAAATCAGTTCGTGCGGGTGGGTCAACATCGTTCTGATGCCGTCGTTGCACATGCTGCCCCACGACGGCGTCGGCGGCGCAACCCCCATGCCGATGAACGACAGGAAAGCCTCGGTGAAGATTGCCCCGGGCACCGCAAACGTCAGCGTCACCAGAATCACGCCGAGGGTGTTCGGAATCATGTGGCGCAGGATCAGATAGTGGGTCGGCGCGCCGAGCAGCCGCGATGCGCTGATGTAAGCCTCCTCGCGGATCTGCAGGATCTGACCGCGCACCAGTCGCGCGGTGCCGGGCCAACTCAGCAGGATCAGGGCGACCAGCAGCGGTGCGATGCCGCTCTCGCCGGGACCGATGCCGAAGGCGATCTTGAACAGGATCATGAACAGCAGAAACGGCAACGCGATGACGAAGTCGGCGATGCGCATGAGCAGTTGATCGGTAGTGCCGCCCACGAAACCGGCCGCGCTGCCATACAGAATACCGATCAGCACGTAGAAGAACGGCGCCACGATGCCGATGAACAACGAGACCCGCGCGCCATGAATCAGCCGGGCGAGCAGATCGCGCCCCAGATAGTCGGTACCGAACGGGTGCAGCGCGAGCCGCACCGCATCACCCGGATGAAGTGTCGCGGTGCGTTCGGCCAGACCTCGCTCGATTGCGATGTCTGCGGTGATTACGCGCTTGACGTCGACCTTCAGTCGCGCGCCGTCGGGAATCTCGACGCCTTCGGCGTCGAACGGCACCACGCTGTAGTAATAACGCACCGGCACCAGATTGAGCCGATCCTCGAAGCTGACCCGGTCGGCGCCATAAACCTCTCCCAACGGCAACCCTAAGGCGCGTAGCGGACCTGGTTCGAATATGTTGCGATAGATCCGGTAGCCGTTCGCGCGCGTGACCGGCGTCCAGATCAGCCTGACCGTCTGCGTGTTGGCGGGTTCCGCCAGCTGCAGCGACATCGGCATCGTGGTATCGGGCGGCGCAATGTGGGACGGCACGCGCTCGGACGACGCGGTGTCCGACGGCGCGGCGATCGTACCGTCCCATGAACGATACGGTTCAACCACGGTTGCGGTGCGACTGGCCCACGGGGGCTGACTGATCTGGTCCACGTCCTGGCTGGCCGGATCGACCCGCCACAGCAGCGGCCCGAGCACCGTGAACAGCAGCAGCGCGACGATGATGTACAACGAAAGCAGCGCGCGGGAGTTGCGCTTCAATCGCAGCCACGCGTCCTGCGAGTACGACAACGATGGCCGCGAAATTTCGTGGACCTGCCGCGCGGCGGTGACCGGTTCGAACGCGTTCGGCGACAGAGTGGTTTCGGTCATCGTTTATTCGAGCCGAACGCGCGGGTCGACCAGGCCGTAGAGCAGGTCGACCAGGATGACCATAAACACCAGAAACGCACCGTAGAACACCGTGGTTCCCATGATCACGGTGTAGTCGAGCTGTTGTACCGCCTGCACGAAATAACGGCCGAGGCCGGGAATCGCGAATACCAGTTCAACGACGAAGCCGCCGGTGGTAATGCCGGCGATTGCCGGACCCAGCACGGTGATCACCGGCAGGATCGCGTTGCGCAACTCGTGCTTCAGGAAGACCCGCGTCATCGGCAGACCTTTCGCCTTCGCGGTGCGTACGTAATCTGCATTGACGATTTCGAGCATGGATGAACGCATCAGCCGCGTGAGGAACGCCATGGTGCCGAGACCGAGCACCAGCGACGGCACGATCATGTGCTGCACGGTTCCCCAGCCGGCCACCGGCAGAATCGTACGGCCGAACAGCGCGTTGATGTTGACGAGCGTCAACTGGCCGATCGCCGCAAACACAAAGCTCGGTATCGAGATGCCGAGAATCACCAGAAACATGATCACAACATCGGGCAGGCGATTGCGGTACAGCGCGGTCAATGCACCCCACAGGATGCCGCCGACGCCGGCGAAGACGATCGCCAGGATCCCGAGCGTCGCCGATACGGGGAAGTGTTTTACGATGATGTCGTTGACGCTGCGATTCTGCTGCGTAAACGAGATGCCGAAGTCGCCGCGCAACATGTTGCCCATGTAGATCGTGTATTGCTCGAGCACCGGTCTGTCGAGACCATACTTCATTTCGAGATTTTTACGGATCTGCGCGGTGACGGCCTTGTCGTGGATCAGCGGGTCGCCGGGTACCGCGTGCATCGCCACAAACGTTGCGGTTGCAATGAACCAGACGGTGATAACGCCCTGGAACAGCCGTTTGATCGTGTAGCGCAGCATCGAACTAGCGGCTCGGGATAAGGGGGTCAGAGTGCCTTTCCGCCGCGGAAAGGCACTCTGACCCCCTTATCCCGGCGGAAAGGCACTCTGACCCCCTTATCCTGATCATCGGCTCCCCTCGACATAAGCGTTAGTGTAGTCCGGGTCTGCACCGACCACGCGCCGCACCATGCCCTTCAATCGGGGATCCCGCACATAGACGATGCCGCGTTCGTAGTTCGGCATGATCACGACATCGTCGTGAATGATTTTCTGGATCGCGCCGAAGGCATCCATCCGGGTTTTGGGATCGAGTGAGCGCTGTGCGATCCTCACCAGATCATCGAGTTCTGGATTGGAGTACATGCCGCGATTGTTTTTGTTCCACGAGGTGAATAGATCGGCGAACGTCAGCGGGTCGTCGTAGTCCGGCCCCCAACCCGCCATCACCATGTCGAACTCGCCGGCGGTCATCTTCGCGAGCCGTTGTTTGAAGATCTGTTTATCGATCTTCACCTCCAGGCCCAGCGTGCGCTTGAAGACGTTCTGGAAGTACTCGGCCTGCGTATTCGATGTTGGATCGTCGCCGGTCAGCAGCACCAGCGGCGGCAGCACATCGACGCCAAGCTCCTGCTTGGCCAGCGCCAGATAACGACGTGCCTGCGCGACATCGACGCGCATGGGTTCCGGCGGATATTCCTGACGAAAATAGCCGTTGAGGCCAGGCAACCAGGCCGGGAACAACGATACGCCGGGCAGATTTCCCGGCAGCTTCATGACCTTGTAGACGAGTTCGCCCGGATCGGACACGAGCTGCAGCGCTTTGCGCAGGTTGGCATTGCCGGTGACGCGGCCGGGCCGGAAATTGAATTCGATGTAGAACACGCCGCCGTCGTTGAAGCGGTTGATCTGCCAGCCGTGTTCGAGCGCGTTGTCGAGCGTGTCCGCAACCAACGGCGCCGTCGCGATCTTGCCGTCCTTGAACAGATTCAGCATCGCGTTCGGATCGCTGGTGACATAGGGAATGTCGATCACGTCGAGCTTGATTCGATCGGCGTCCCAATAGAACGGGTTCTTTTCCATGCGCAGATGCGCGCCATGGACCCATGTCGTGATCCGGAATGGTCCGTTGTACAGCAGCGCATCGGCATCCGCGCCGTAGCTGCCGTTGCGCGATTCGTAAAAGTCCTGGCGCACGGGACCATATGTCGTATACACGGCCAGCTTTTCGAAATACGGCGTCGGGCGTTCGAAATCGATGGCGAGCGTCTGGTCATCGACCGCGCGCACACCCAACGATTCAATGGGCAGTTCGCCGCGATTGATCGCCTCGGCGTTTTTTAGTGGAAACAGGAAAAACGCATATTCCGACGCCGTCGCGGGATCGACGACATTGCGCCACGCGAAGACGAAGTCGTGGGCGGTGACCGGCTGACCATCACTCCAGCGCGCGGTGTCACGCAGCCAGAACGTGGCGCCGGTGTCGGTGATTTCCCAGCGCTCGGCCACACCCGGCGCGAGGGTCATGCCGGGTCCGCGGCGCAGCAGGCTCTCCATCACGTGGCCGAGCACGAAGCCGCTGACTTGATCGGTCGCGCGCGTGCTGTCGAGCTGCGGGGGCTCGCCGGTCATCGCGAGCGTGATGGTCCCGGTGAGCGGATCCACAGCCTCTGCGAGACCATCGTGGCCACTGGTGAGTCTTGACAACCAGCCGAGCAACATTGCCAGCGCGATGAAGCCGAGCAGGCCGAACAGCGCAAGCAGGATCAACTGACGCCCGGCCGCGCGCGTGAACGAGTCGCCTGAATCGGTGATGATTTGGGTCATGCCGGGGATGGACTGCGCTTACTGAACGGTGCGCAGGAGGTTACCGACTATCCGCTCCAAATGCATGAGGCTGTTGCATTCCTCGACCTGGTGGCAATACGCGGAATAGCGCCGCATTTCGGCGTCGCCGACAGTCCAGCTATTGCGCGATTCCGGATTGAGCCAGATCAGCCGTTTGCAGCGGTCATACATCTCTTTGAGGATGTCGGCGCGCGGATCGCCGTAGTTATTGCGGGCGTCGCCCAGGATGATGATCGTGGTGCGATTGTCGACGTCGTCGAGACAGTTCTTCTTGAAATCCACGAACGCCTGACCGTAGTCGGTCGACCCGCCGCCGTAGTCGCGCAGCGCCTTGGCGATCGCGTCCTCGATCTTGTTGCGGTCGAACAGCTCGGTCACCTCCGCAAGATCCGACGAAAACGCGAACGAACGCACCTTCGGCATCACCTCTTCGAGGCTGTACAGGAACATCAGCATGAAGCGGGCGTAGTTCGCGACCGACCCGCTGACGTCGCAGATCGCAAATACTTTCGGGCGGTCGATCTTCACCGACTTCCAGTGCAGGTCGAAGATCGCGCCGTCATAGGCCATGTTGTGGCGCAGCGTGCGCGGCACGTTCAGCGCGCCGCGTTTGAACACTTTTTTGCGCCGTGAATGCAGCGCTGCGAGTTTTTTCGCCATCCGAAATACAACTTCCTGGATCAACCGGAAGTTGCGTTGTTCGACGTTGGACAGTTTGACCCGGCGCAGCAGATCTTCACGCAGCCGGCGTCCGGTCGAATCGGCGTGCAGCAGGAACTGTTGTTCGACGTAGTCGCGGACCTGTTCACGCAGCCACTCGCGGCGTTTTTTCAACTCCTGGCCAAGGCGGCGATCCGGTGTACTGCGACTCTGGCGCAGTTGCGAGATCTCGCGGGCCATGTCGTTCAGCCCCATCGCTTCCATGATCCTGCGTGTGTACAGGCCCTTCTGCGTGAATACCTGGATCTCTTTCAGATTCACCGCTTCGGCGGCGCTGGCCATCGCCATTGCAAGGTCGGTGCGAGCGCCGGCAATCAGCAGCTTGCCGAGGTTCGATGCGGGTGCGGACATCTCGCCTTCGCCGAGATCCTCGTCTTCCGATTCGTCGACGGCGGCGCCTTTTTTCTTCTTCGATTTGCGACCGCCGCCACCGGCGCCGGCACCGCGGCCTTCGGCGCCCTGACCGCCTTCTTCGGCGTCGCCGTCGTTATCTTCCCGCCCCTCGTTTGCATCGTTGGCACCTTCGGATACTTCGGCGGCATCATCCGGAGGATCGGTGTCGAACTTCTTGAACGAGAAGAACGAATCAAAACACTGGCTGAACGATTCCTTCTCGTCGGCGGTTTTTGGCAGCACCATCGACAGCGCGTCCTTGAGGAACGCGCGGTCGCGGTAGCCGACCAGTTCCATCGCGTTGAACGCATCGAGCGTTTCGGCGGTGGACACCCGCACCTCGGCATTGCGCAGTGCACGAATGAAGTTGGAGAGGGTGCGTTCCATTACGCGGATCCGTTACAGGCCAGGAGGGTTCAGATCTTCGTCGCCTTGCTCGTCAACGTCGTCAGTTCCGCCTGGACATTCACGATGTCTTCCTGGAACTTCAGAATGACGTTCAACGTGTCGCGCACCAGTTCCGGATCGAGCCGATCGGTGTGCAGCAGCAACAGCGTGCGCGCCCAGTCGATGGTTTCCGAAATGGCCGGCACTTTTTTCAGATCGAGCCCGCGCAGTTCGTGGATGAAGTTCACCAGCTGGCGACGCAGTTCCGGCAGGATCTCCGGCACGCGGGCTTGAATAATACGTTGCTCCAGATCGATGTCGGGGAACGGGATGTACAGGTGCAGACAGCGCCGTTTCAACGCATCCGAAATTTCCCGCGTGTTGTTGCTCGTCAGGAACACCAGCGGCGGTTCGGCCAACGCCTTCACCGTGCCGATTTCGGGAATCGACACTTGATAGTCCGACAGGATTTCGAGCAGCAGCGATTCGAACTCGTGGTCCGACTTGTCGACTTCATCGATCAGCAGCACACAACCGTGTTCTTCCTTCAGCGCCTTCAGCAGCGGCCGCGGCTCGATAAATTCCTCGGAGAAGAAGATGTCGCCGAATTCGTGCAACCGGCTGACGGATTCTTTGAATCCCTTTGCGCCCTGCAGCACTTCGTCGAGGGTTTCCTTCAACACCTGCGTGTACAGCAGCTGCTTGCCGTATTTCCATTCATACAGCGCCTTGGACTCGTCGAGACCTTCGTAACACTGCAGGCGGATCAGCGGCAGGCCGAGCATCGTCGCGGTTGTTTTGGCCAGCTCGGTTTTACCGACGCCCGGCGGCCCTTCGATCAGCACCGGCTTCTTCAGGTGAAACGCGAGATACACCGCAGTTGCGATCTGGTTGCTGCAGATGTAGCGGTGTTGCTCGAAGGTTTTCCTGATTGACTCGACCGACGAGGCAATTTGTTGGATATCCGGCACTGTCCCCCCTGGTTCGTGGCAAAAGCTGAGTATTATCGGGGCCAAGTCTGCGTGAATGCAAAGCTCGAATGGTGTGCCGGCTCGATCTCGCCCCCGCGCGGTGTTTGCGCCGCGTTCATCAGGTGACCGGGGCGTGCATCCGGATCAGTCCTTCTTGCGCCACGCTTGCGACGAGTGCGCCGTCGCGCCGGTAGATCAGGCCGCGGTTGAAGCCGCGGGCACCGGACGCGCTGGGGCTGTCCTGCGTGAACAGCAGCCATTCATCGGCGCGAAACGCTCGGTGGAACCACATCGCATGGTCAAGACTCGCCACCTGCATGTTTCCCTGCGTGAACGACACCGCGTGCGGCAACAGCGCCGTATCGAGCAACGACCAATCGGATAAATACGCGAGCACACACTGGTGCAGCCGCAGATCGTCGGGCAGACCGTCGCGGGCACGCATCCAGCAGTTCTGCAACGGTTGGCGTTTGGTCGGATTGAAAATATCGCTGGGGTCGATCGGGCGCACTTCCATCGGACGTTCGCGAGCGAACATCTCGCGGTACTCGGGCGGCAGGTTTTTCGCAAATCGTTTACGCAACGACGTCTCGTCTTCGAGATCGTCCGGCAGCGGCACGTCGGGCATTTCGAACTGATGGCTCAGTCCCGGTTCGTCCGCCTGAAACGAGATGGCCATGTTGAAGATGGCCTTACCGTGCTGTACGGCCACGACGCGACGTGTCGTAAAACTTTTGCCGTCGCGAATCCGATCCACGACGTACAGGATCGGAATCGACGTATCGCCGGGCCGCAGAAAATAACCGTGCAACGAGTGTGCGTGACGTTCCGGCGTAACCGTGCGCGACGCGGCGACCAGCGCCTGGCCGATCACCTGTCCGCCATAGACGCGTTGCCAGCCTTCGTTGGGGCTCGACCCGCGAAAATGGTTGACGTCGATCTCTTCCAGATCGAGTAACGAGATCAGTTGTTCGAGGCTTTTCTGCATGAGGTACCCAGATTCGCGCGAGCGGCCATTGTAGTGATCTGCGCAGCGTGCGCCACGGAGCCTGTGGTGCGCTTCGATGGCGTGAGTGGCGGATGTTGGGTGCGCCGGACACGATCGAGCCATCCCTGCGCGCTCACCTTGCGCCATCCCCGGTGCGAGACGGTCCGGCGCAACAAGCCGTCACCTCCACCGGGATCTAGCGAACCGTGAACAGCACCTGATCGACCACTGCGCCGGACGCATCTACCAACGCCAGCCGATGTGCGCCGGTGCGAGGCGACCACATGAGTTGTTTATCGGCCGCACCGAGCGGCTCGCCGTCGAGTCGGAACCCCAACTGGCCCGTTGCGCCGCGCGCGAGGATGGGCACGCGCTGCCGATTGGCCGGAATGTCCGGGTCGATCGCGATGATCAGCCCGTTGCCCGGGCTCGTGATGTGAGTCCGAACGACCTGCTCGGGAATGGTCGCGATTCGCGCAAGCTCGGTTCCGGCGGTGAACCATTCGCGGCGTGGTGTCTCGACGGGCGGCGTGAATACGATCGCTACCGACACCACGCCTGTGGGTGGCTCCGGTGGCACCGATGCACGCTGCGCATGCAACTCGACCATGATGTCGTGCCACGCCGGTGCCGCGCCCGTGACGCCGCTGACGTCGCGCATCGAGTCGCCTTCGAAGTTGCCGACCCAGACTCCGACGGTGAAGTCCGCGGAATAACCGATGCACCAGTTGTCGCGCAGGTCTTTGCTGGTACCGGTTTTCACCGCGCTCCAGAAGCCGGTATTGAGGTTGTTGTCGAGTCCGAAGGTCGCGACCCGGGCCGCGCGATCGCTGAGGATGTCGCCGACGAGGAAACTCGCCTCCCTCGAGATGATCGGCGCCGGCGTGTGCAGCAGGTCGTCGGCGAGCAGCCGCAGCGGCGAAACGAGCCCGCCGCGGGCGAGTATTCGATACGCCGCGACCTGTTCCCACAGGCTGACTTCGGCGGACCCGAGTGCGAGCGAATAACCATAAAATTCTCCGTCGCCGGTGATTCCGGCGTATCCGAGCGCGTGCAGACGATCGCGGAACGCATCGACGCCAACCAGCATCAGCGTGCGGACGGCCGGCACGTTCAACGAGCTGCCCAGTGCGGTGCGGACACTGACGAGCCCCTTGAAGTCGCGGTCGTAGTTCTGCGGCAGGTAGATTCCCGTGGCTGTATCGAGATTGATGGCTGAATCATCGAGCAATGACGCGTTCGTGATGTAACGCCGCTCCAGCGCGAGTCCGTAGAGAAAAGGTTTCAGCGTCGATCCGGCCTGACGCTGCGCGCGCACGCCGTCGACATACCGGGCTCGCGATGTGGCGCCGGCGGAACCTACGTACGCGAGTACGTCGCCGGTCGCGTTGTCGACGACCAGTGCCGCGCCGTCGCGCACGTTGTGCAACGCGAGGGCATTCAAGTGGCGGGTCATAACATCGCGCGCCATTGTTTGAATGTTGGCGTCGAGCGTCGTCGTCAGCAGCTGACCCGGCTGTGTGAGTAGTGCGTGCGAGAGTTCCGGTGCGAGGTTGGTGCCACCCGGCAGGCGCGCGGCGCGGGCGAACATGGCGGTGGCCACCGCTGCGATGTTCTCGCAACCAGGCGACAAATTTTTTGCTTGCGCCCGCGCACAGGCGCGCGCGACCACGCGTTCCGGCGCGGCGCCCGGGGCAGGCAGCAGGGCGGCCAGCACAAGACTCTCGGGAACCGACAGTCCCGACGGCATGCGGCCAGCGAGCAGACGCGCCGCGGCGTCAATGCCTTCGAGTTCGGAGCGATAGCCGAGCAGGTTCAGATACGCCTCGAGTATTTCGGTTTTGCGCCAGCGCGCCTCGATGCCGCGGGCTGCGTGTACCTGAGCGAGTTTTTGCAACCAGCCGCGGCCATGGCGGTCGCCGTTCAGACTCGGGTCGATCAATGCGGCCAGCTGCATCGTGATCGTGCTGGCGCCGCGGCGCTTTGCACCGGTCATGTTGTCGCGCAGCGCACCGAGCGCGGCGCGCCAGTCGATACCGTGATGGTCCCAGAACCGTTGGTCTTCGCCGTCGACCACGGCATCGAGCAGCGCGGGAGAGATGTCATCGAGTGCGATCCAATCGAAGCGTCGCACCCGATAGTCGAGACGGGCGCTGCCGATCAGTGCACCGTGACGATCGAGCAGATAGCCTTCCGAGGGTTGCCAGCGCGCGCGTACCGCGGTGAAGGTGACAACGTCGTCGGCCGGTCTCGACACCAGCCACGCGGACGCCATCACGACCGATGTCACCACACTGATGACGATGCGTGTGCGCCTCGACGTCACGGGGCGGGCTCCACATCGAGCGGTTCATTCGGTAGTTCACCCAACATTTCCGGCGCATACATCGCTTCGACGCGGGTCGGCGGTAGCTGGAACGTGCCCGGATTGTTCAGGCGCAACGTGTATTCGGTACTGAATCGTCCCTTCGGAACGAAACGGTAGTACGCACGGTATGCGTCTGCTGCGCGCTGCTCGTAGGCGAGCCACGCCGAGGCGTCGCTGCGTTCATGCTGTGTTGCGAACTTCGATTGGCCGCCCAGTCCACTACCGAGGATGGTCGCCCCCGCGGCGATGGGGTCGTCGATGACGACCCACGTCATGTCGGACTGCGCGGTGACATCGATGTGGACACGCACGATATCGCCGCGGCTCCATCGATCCGGCCGTTGCCGTTCAACCGCGGTCACGTTGCGCTCGATCGAGAAGCCGGTCGACAGTGGGTCCTTCAGCGGTATCGCGGCCAGAGCTCGCACGGTTGCCCAGGGCCGCCCGGTGCCGAGCTGCGTCAACGTGAGCGTGGAACGGCCGTCTTGCCACGGCAGTCGCTTTTGCAGATCCGTACTGTCCTGGGTCCAGGCTAACGATTGATCGAAGGGGCCATAGGTGAGCTTGGTGGTGCCGGTTACCGGCGTGGACTCGAACGTCGTGGAGAACTTGTGCATCGCGAGCGCGCCCCAGGCGTTGGCAACCGTGGTGTTCCAGTGACCCGACTGCTGACGGCCGATCGCACCGCGCACGAGTCGCGGAACATCCGCTGCCCAACCGGGCCGATCCATCAACGTCAGCAGTGCGCGAACGGCATTTGAGTCGGCCGAGATCATCAGCCACCACAGCGCATCCGTACGCTCGGTCGAGAAGCGCAGGGTGGTGCTCTGAAAATTAAGCCGCGCGCGGATGATGCCTTCCGCTTCCGTCGCGCGCTGTTTGCTGTTCGGGATCGCGGGCAATCGGCGCAGCAGATTCAGCCAGTCGAGCACCGCCGACGTCGGCCAGTTGTTCGGGTCGATACTGATGCTGTCGAGCATCCGTGGCTGCGCCGCATCGTAGCGTGACAATGCTTCGATCGCGGTCAACTTACGAATGCTCAGGTCCGCCGTGGCAAGCGCCGCGCGAATATCGATGCGCCCCTCGACGAAAGCGGTCAGGCCCGCCAGCATCTGGCGCAGTTGCTCGGCGGGTATCGAGTAGCCGGCTTCGTTGCCGATCGAAAGCGCATAGGCCGTCAACGTGTCGTCGCCGTCGAGCGAATCCGTCGGGAAATACTTCAGCAGCCCGTTGCGATCGAGATACGCCGGCAGGCGTTCCATCCACAGCGTCCAGGCATCGGCGTCATTCAGCGCAATGGCTTTCGACAGGTGCTGCTCGATGCAGACATACGGATAGTACGACATGAACTCCCGCACACCTTCCAGACGATCGCCGAGACGTGACTGCAGCGAGATGTCGAGGCCACCGCGGTTGGAAATCGCATCGATCGGTCGCTCCACATGCATCACCAGCGGTTGTTCGAGTTGTGCAAGCGTCGCTTGGAAGGTGCGCACCGGCACTGCTGCAATCACGCGCTGCGCGACCTTGAGACGATCCAGGGATTTTCCGCCGGTGTCCTGTGCCGCGACTTCCCAATTCAACGCGGCGTTGCCGATCGGCGCGGTCACGTCCCAGACGATATCCCGGGCACCGCCCGCGGCAACGTCGAAATGTTGGATTGAGAGCGGCTGCGGGAGCGGCGGCACGGTGACGGCGCGTGCGGCGACGGACACCGCACGAACGCCTGTGTTGCGCAGCGTGAACGTCGCTGCGTAACGATCGCCTTCGCGAACCACCGGCGGTAGTCCGGACAGCAGTAATACGTCCTGGGTGGTCGCAATGGTCGTACTCCCGGTACCGAACAGATCCGTGCCGGCACTGGCGACTGCGACGATTCGGAAACGCGTCAGCGAATCGTTCAACGGAACCGTCACCTGAGCGTCGCCGTTTGCGTCGAGGACGACACGGCCCTGCCACGTCAAAAGCGTGTCGAACAGCTCGCGGGCGCGCTCGCGCCCACCGCCGCCACCGTGCGGCACTGCCTTGCGACCGTAGTGACGTTTGCCGATCACCTCCATTTGAGCGGTCGCGGTCCACACTTCGAGTCCGCGTCGGCCGAGCATTGCGTCGAGCAGATCCCAGCTCGGGTTTGGCGCGAGTTCGAGCAGTGCCTCGTCGACCGCGGCCACTGCCACCTCCGCACCGGCGGGTAGCGGCTTGCCATCGGCGCGTGCGACATGGATCTTCAGCTGAACCTGCTCGCGTACCCCGAACGTGGGCTGTGGCGCACCAACGCTGACATCGAGCCGATGCGGGCGCCAGCCGACGCGAATTTCGGCGGTGCCCAACCGATAGCTGGGTTTGCTCAGGTCGATCAGCGCTGTCGGTTTGCCGCCGTCGCGCGAGAAGAACGCGGGTAAGTTGTAGCGGCGTACCAGATCGGCGAGCCAGCTGGACAAGCTGCCGACGCGCCCCCTCACCGCGAGTACCGAAACGAATACATTGGGTGAGAACGCGTCCTTGATCGGCACTTCGACGATAGGATCGCGTCCATCGAGTGATGTGACGAAGCTGTCGATGACACCTTCGCGCTCCACGGTAACGAGGGCGGTTGCGTCGCGAAACGGCATCCGGACCTGAAAGCGTGCCGTGTCGCCGGGCTGGTACTCTTTCTGCTCCGGCAGCAGGTCCATGCGGTCGCCGCTGGTACCACCGAACCACCAGTCGTCCTGCCCGACAACCCAGATCGACGTTGCAGCGAGTGCCGGTCGATTCGCGTGATCTACGGCGTGCGCAGCAACGATGACCTCGCCCGCGACGCCGGGCGCCAGCTCACACGTGAGCAGACCTTGCGCATCGGTCGCACCGCTGCAGGCAGCGTCGAGACGCTTGATCTCGCGGACGTTCTCGTACGCATAGAAGCCGCCAATCAACCGTTTGCGATATGAGTAGTCGGTTGCGTGATACAGCTCCACATCGACCCGTTGATCGGCGAGCGGCCGACCTTCGAGGTCGAGCGCGGCGACACGAAAACGCAACTGGTCGGTGCTCGCAACCCAGCCTTCGCGACGAATACCCAGGTTGATCGCGGCGCTCCACAGTGGCACGCGGCCGGCCGCAGTGAGAATTTCACCGTTGGCGTCGGCGTAGTCGATCTCCGCGTGCAGCATCGAGGGGTGATCGATCTGTGGAATATCCGGCACCGTCACGCGCGCGGTGCCCTGGCCGTCGAGGCTGACCGGAAACACGCGCGCCGTAACGTTCTCGTCAGGCGGGGCAGAGGCTTCGAAATCGTACGCGCCGCCGCCGGGCTGCGTGATGCCTTCGGTGACCGGTTCGCCACCGAACGTGTAGTCGTCGTAGTCGGCGAACTGGACACTGCGCGATTCGACGGTCGTGCGCAGCGTCACCGGCAGGCCGCCGGCGCCGCCGCCGGAGAGATAGCTGGCGTGAAGGTCCAACTGAACCTCACCGGGCCGCAGTTGAGGAGTCGCCGGCCCGTTTATTGTGGCGCGGATCGTTGGCACACGAAACTGTTCAACTTTGAAGCGACCGCTCCGCCGCCATATGTCTTGTGCTTCGCGGATCTCGATCGTGTAGTCGCCCAGTTTTGCTTCGTTTGGAATGGGCCAGGACGATTCCGCAATGCCGCGCGAGTCGAACACAGCCGGCAGCTCATAATGTGTATCACTGCCGAGATGCATGATGCGGACAGTGCGTTCACCGATTATTGGCTGTGCAAGCTCGATCCCCGCGATGCTGTGGCGCCGGAGGAAGTGTTTCATCGATACGGTTTCGCCGGCGCGATAGAGCGGCCGATCGAGCACGCTGTGATAAATCGCCGCTTGCCATTCCCCGCCGGTCGGCAGTGCGAAGTCGTACGGACGAATACCTTCGTTCCACGACGACAACGCGAAGCTGAAGTCGTCGTCGGTGCGCGCGGTGATCATCAAGGGCGGTATCGTGTAGCCGCAGCCGTCGCTGCCGTGAGGTGTGCCCAGGGTGACATCGATGGCGGCAACTCCATCGTGGTCTGTTTTGCCGCGCCAGCGCACCGCACCGTCGCAGGCGTTGCTGACTTCGATGTCGACCGCCGCTGCGGGCGTTGCGTCGTCGAGCCGGGTAACCCAGACGCGCGACGACTCCCGTCCCCACTTGAAGTGGACGCTGAGGTTCGTTACCAGCACCGCAGTCGAAACAAAACGCGGCTGGTCGCGGCCCAGCAACGCCAGGCCGAGGCGTCGGCTTTCGAGTTCGACGACATAAAAACCGCGCTCTGGCAGAGGAATCCCAACAACTTCGAACGGCCGCGTCGACGTGGCATCGTGTGCGTCCGCCATTTCGCTCTGCGGCACGACAAACGCTTCGGTCGGGTCGGCCGGGCCGAAGAGCGAACGGTCGGCGGTCTGCTCGGTCCAGGCGGATGTCTGTTTAGCAGCATCTTGGGTCCAGACACCGCGCTGTGCGTTGGCTTCATGCACACGCCGCAGCCACGACGCGATTGCAGCGGCGCCGGACGTTTCCCGCAGGTGCCGGCCCGCCAGTTCGGCGCGCCGGCCGGGCAGTGTTGTTTCGACGTTGCGCAACGAAACCGGCAACACCGCGCCTTCGTCCGATTCGAGAATCCCGAATTCGCCGGCGAACTTTGCCAGCGGCGGATAGGCGTCGATGTCGACCGCGAGCGGGAAGCCGGCGGCGTTCGACAGCCCGCGACCGGTGTCATCGACGATCGCGGCCGGTAGTTGTACATGCACCGTCTGGCTGTCCGGGAATGGCGGCTTGAATGTCAACTGTTCGACGGTCGCGACGTTCGACGTGACCGGTTCCGGCGCCCGTGTGGTGCCGTCTGCAGTGACGATTCGCGCCGCCATCGCGCTGGCCGTTGGTACCGGCGCACTGAACTGCAGCCGGATCGGCTGGAGTGGAATACAGCCGGCGCGGGCGTTGACGCGGCCGCATTGCATATGGGCCGTGAATGTAGGACGCACGCGGAACGGTAGTTGTTGATCGATTGTCGTGGCGATATCGCTGAATGCCGCGATGCCGGCGCCCCACACCAGTTTTATGGCGGTGTCGGGCGGCAACCGGCGTGCACATGCGAGCACGACGACGCGCTCTTCGGCTTGTTCGAGCGAACGATCGCGCACCCGAGCCGTCGAGCGGACACCGTCTTTCCACAGGATTCCGAAGTAGCTGTAACCGAGTTGGCGGCGCTGATCGAGAACGGCGGTCCGCGCGCTGTTTGTGAGCACGTGTACCGGGATACGTTCGGCGAGACCGTCGATTGCGCAATAGGCGAATCGTTCGATCGACACGGTGGTTGCCGTCGAATCGAGCGCGAGCAGGAATACCTGATCCTCATCGACGATGTCGCCCTGATACGGCAGCGAGGCGCGGATGGATGGCCCGCCGGTATCGAATAGAAATCGCCTGTTGCCCTGGAGTGGAACCCCGTTGCGCGATGTCGCTCTGGCACCCAGCGTGAAAGTGCAGCGCATGCCGGCCGGCAGGTCGTCGTCGAAGTCGTACACCCAATTGCGTTCGTCAGCCCAGCGGCCGTGACCGTTCGCCGCACACTCGATGTCGAATGGATCCGGAAGCCTCGGATCGCCCAGCGTGACCATGGGCTGCGTGAAGCGCGCTGTTACCTGCCGGACCTGCTTGACGGTGCCCTCTGGTGAAAACAGTTCCACGGCGTCGATTGCGAAAGCCGCCGGCGTCACTGCACCCATCATCAGTGCAACGACGGCACAACCGAGCAATCGTATTGAGATCGTCTGCAGACTCAGCATCGAGTAGCGGACCTGGCGGAGTTTTTGCGACGTAAAAGCTTGCCCGATCCGAGCGGATTGCACCATCGCGCGACGTACATCACTGGACGCCGCGCGCGGCGATCCGGACAATTCGCGACTCGCCATTCGCTGGAGCCAAAGTGGCTGTTCAAAAAGACGCGCCGGGTTGGTTTGTAAAGGCGCTCGAAACACCGTTCGAAGACGGCGCGATTTCCGTCGATGGCGCGCGTATTCACTACCTTCAGTGGGGTGGCAGCAGCGACAAACCGGGCATTGTGCTCGTGCACGGCAATGGCGCGCACGCGCATTGGTGGACGTTCATCGCGCCGTTTCTACTCGAGCATTACCGCGTCGTCGCGCTGGATCTGTCCGGCATGGGCGATTCGGATCATCGCGAGCGGTATTCACCGGAAGGATTTGCCGCAGAGGTCGCCGGTGTCATGGACGCCGCCGGGTTCGGTGCGGATTCAATCGTGGTCGGCCACAGCTTCGGCGGATTTGTGACGCTGAATACCGGCTTGTTGTATCGGGAGCGGCTTGCCGGGATCGTGCTGGTCGACTCGGCCGTGCGTCCGCCGGACTTTCAGTGGGAACGCGACCCGCGTCGTTCACCGATACGGCCGAAGCGGGTCTACAACGAGTACGCTGAGGCGCTCGGACGGTTCAGGCTGATGCCGCCGCAGGATTGCAACAACCAGTACATTCTCGACCATATCGGCCGGCACTCATTGAAGCAGACGAACGGCGGGTGGACGTGGAAATTCGATGACGGACTGTTTCGCAAGATGGAATTCAGTACCAACATGGCGGAAGGTCTTGCAAAGATCGACTGTCGCGTCGGCGTGATCTACGGCCAGGACAGTTATCTGTTCGGTCAGGAAGTTGCTGACTACATGTTCAAGGTGCTCGATGAGTCGGTGCCATTTGTAGCGATCCCCGAGGCACAGCATCACCTGTTCCTCGATCAGCCGCTCGCATTCGTGGCCGCGCTGCGTACACTGCTTGCGGAATGGCGCCACTCGAAACCGCTGCGTGCGGTACGACTGTAAGACGTCTCGCTCACGCTGCAACGCAAAGACCAGGAGACCCGGCACATGGCGTCCAAACGCAACAGTATTGAACTCACGGACGCCGAAATTCGCGCGTTTCTCGAAGGCCAGAAAACGCTGATCATCACCTCCAACGGCAAGGACGGCTATCCGCATCCGATGCCGATGTGGTTCTACGTCGACGCTGCCGGCTGTGTTTACTGTACGACGTTCGGCAAGTCGCAGAAGATCCTGAACCTACGCCGCGATCCGCGCGCGAGCCTGCTGGTGGAGAGCGGCGTCGAATATGCGCAACTGAAAGGTGTGGTGATTTATGCGCGCGCCGAGATCATCGAGGACCTGGATACGGCGATCGATACGCTGGTGCAGATCAATACCCGCGGTACCACGGTGGATGCGTCACAGCGAGCGGCCTTGACCGCAGCGGTCGCCAAAACGGCGGCAAAGCGTGCGGTCATCAAGTTTCATCCGGAACGTTATGTCAGCTGGGATCACTCGAAGTTGGGCGGGCGGTACTAGGGGCCCGTAGCAGCTGAATCGATAGCGCTCGAGCGAGTCCGGCGCAACACGCCGCCACCGCCGCCACGACCTTAACCAACGAATCCATCCTT
>Ga0209254_10002282_pt1 | contig 17393 bp, 18 predicted proteins | sample FrelakmetDIP11DI_FD_187148 | JGI IMG/M metagenome (GOLD analysis project Ga0209254, IMG submission 187148) | Freshwater lake sediment microbial communities from the University of Notre Dame, USA, for methane emissions studies - DIP11 DI (SPAdes)... | ecosystem: Environmental > Aquatic >... | reverse complement strand
AGTCGATAAATCAGGTTGAATCATCTCAGAATAAGGCGAACCTGCAATATAAGGATTAGTTCCTGCAACAATTCGAGCGGATATTTCAAAAACTTTAAAGTCTAAATCCTCAGTTATTACTGTTTCAAGGCAAAATGAACCAATTACCCCACCAAATAGCCTTAAAGATTTCTCAACAACGGATTCACCCATCTTAAATACTTTTGGAAGCAAAGATTCTCTCATAACTATTGGAATATTACCAGTTACAACAAAAGTTGGATGTATACCTAGTTCCTCAAGCTCAGCAATACTACCAAGTCTATGCACCTCATCAATAGTTGTTTCATCACGACGATCCATAGAAAGCAACTGTAAACTACCTTTACTCAATTTATATGCATCATCCTGAATAGGTGAATAAAAATAATGAAGATAATATCTGGTGCCCATGACAAACTCTTGAATAGTAAACGATTTTTTTTTCTGAATACGTTTCTGGAACTCATCAAAGGTTTTAGCAATAAAAAAACCTTTACCACCTTTTGCACCATGATATTTAACAATAACAGGTTTGTTAATATCTTCAGGATTTTTTATTTCCTGTGGCATTGTTAAACCTGCTCCCTCAAGCCATTCACGCTCCATTTTTCTATCTGATTCCCACATCAAAACATTACGATTTCCAAATGTTGGAAGATTTAGTTTAATAAAATTATCAGCACCAAAGTATTCAACAAAAGAACCATGAGGAATAACTATTACATTTTTTTCACGTAATTCATCTGTACATTTCAAAATATCTTTATAATTATTAACGATTAAAAACTCATCAGGTTTACCTAAAGGAAATGCATCATAAAATTTCTTTTTTTCACCAATAGCAATACCTAGTGTTTTAAAACCTTCTTTTCTGGCACCATTAAAAATCTGAAGAGAAGAATGGCTACAAACAGTACATATTGTAAGGTTTTTTTTATCATAAGATGTAAGCATGTCGTTTATATTTTTTTGAGTCATAAAGGCGACACCCTTACAGTCAGCTAATAGAAGGTTTATTTTTAATGATTTCTATGATGAGTTTTTTACATAGAATCATTTTTAATAACATAAATTTTTAAATAGTCTACCAGGTTACCAACAACTAAAACAACTGTTATTTCATAGATCTATGGAGGTGTTTATCTTATGGCTAAAGGGCTTTCAAAATCATTTAAAAAATCACTCTGGGTTTTTCATTGTAACAGTGGTAGCTGTAATGGTTGCGATATAGAAATTATAGCTGCCTTATGCCCAAGATACGACCTTGAGCGTTTTGGAATAAAACTTGTCGGCACTCCTCGTCATGCAGATGCATTATTAGTTACAGGGCCAGTAACACGCCAACAAGCAGAAAGAGTAAAACGTGTTTACGAACAGATGCCTAATCCAAAAGTTGTAATAGCAATTGGAAACTGTGGAAACACGGGTGATGTATTTTATGAGTCATATAACTTAGTTGGTCCTATACAAGAAGTACTTCCAGTTGACATCCATGTTATAGGTTGCCCACCAAGACCTGAAAACATAATTCATGCTGTTGCAAAAGCTTGGACTAAACTTGAAACCCTGGAGGGTAAGTAAAAATGGTTGAGAAAAAAACTAAGAAAAAACCAACTGAAAAAACTTTAGAAACACCAAATAAACAACTTAGCCCTGAAGAAATTGTAAACTATTTCAAAGATAAGTTTAATACAAAGATAAAATCAGCAGAAATCAAAAAACGTGCAACTGGTTCAAAAAAGAAAGAATTTGTAAACATATGGATGAAAATTGATAAAAGTATTTTTAAAAATTTCATTGAACATCTATGTAATCTAACTTATCCTCACTTAGCTGTTTGCTCTGGTAATGATCTTGGTAACCAAATAGAACTTGTTTATAGCTTCTCGATATACTATGGAAAACATCTACAGGAAATTTCCTTAAACGTTGGTGTAGAGGTTCCAAAAAGCAAACCTGAAATTGAAACTATATGTGATTGGATTCCTGGTGCACTTATCACAGAGCGTGAGAAACAAGAGATGCTTGGTATTAAAATAATTGGAATACCTGATAATCGCCGACTGTTTTTACCAGATGATTTCCCAGAAAATGTTTATCCATGGCGTAAGGATGAACAAACCAAAAAAGAAATAGAAAAACTATACAAAAATCTTCATGAGGGGGTAAAGAAAAAATGAGCCAGATGACAAAAACTACATATCAACTACCTATAGGCCCTATTCATCCAGCTCTAAAAGAACCAGTGATGTTTAAATTTGAAATTGATGGTGAAAAAATAGTTGATGTCGATGTAGAACTAGGTCATGTTCATAGAGCTATTGAATGGACGGGTATGCAACGAAACCCAATACAAATAATTTATCTTGCAGAACGCATCTGTGGAATCTGTTCATTTGTACATCCTATGGCATATTGTCGAGCAGTAGAAAACGCTTGTAATATACAGGTTCCTGAGCGTGCAGATTATATTCGTGTTGTTCATGGTGAGCTTGAACGTATCGCATCCCATCTTCTTTGGGCAGGAGTAGCAGCTCATGAAATAGGTTTTGATACCGTACTTTTTTTAACATGGGAAATGCGAGAGAAATTACTTGATTTAATTGAATATTTAACCGGTAATCGTGTTACAAAAGCAATTCTTACAATCGGCGGTGTTCGTCGTGATATAAAACCTGAAAATATTCCTAAGATAAAAGAAACTTTAAAGTATTTCAAAGAAAACTATAAGAAACTTAGCCATGTCTTTTTAGATGATAAAACCTTTAAAATGCGAAGTCAAGGCTGCGGAATTTTAACTTATGAAGATGCTTTAAGGCTTTGCGCAGTAGGTCCCACTACTCGTGCAAGCGGTGTCAAAAAAGATGTACGCGCAGATCAACCATATGCTGCATATAGCGATTTAGATGTCGATTATATGACTCCCGATAAACTTACAGGAGAAATAAACGGTGATGTATACGACAGAATTATTGTTCGTCTTCTCGAGGTTAAACAATCAATTGAACTAATAGAGAGAGCAATTGATCAGATACCCACGGGTGATATTGTATCTGAACCAAAAATACCAAAACTTCTAAATTATATTAAAAAAACAGCTGGCGAAGGAATAGGTCGTGATGAAGCACCTCGAGGAGAAGTAATACACTACATTAAATTCGATGGTCAAAATGAGCACCCCTTTACGTGGAAAGTCCGTGCTTCTACTTATGCAAATATCCTGCCATGGATTCCAATGCTTAAAGGTCAACAAATAGCAGATATATCAATTGTTGCAGCAAGTACTGATCCATGTATGAGCTGTACAAATCGAGTTACTATAATTGATAAGAATAAAAAATATATGCTTGATAAAGAACAACTGCATAGGTTAAGTGTTGAAAAAACTAGGAGGCTGATGCGTTAATGCGATTTAGTATGCTTGGTCCCGTGTTTAAACAAATGTTTAAAAAACCGTGGACCAACAAATTTCCAGCAAAGTACCAACCAAATAATACAACTAAATATCTAGGGGATGTTGCCTCAGGGAAAATAAAAATTAATCCACCTGTTCCAACACCAGATGGTTTTCGTGGAAAAATAATATATGATAAAGAGAAATGTGTTGGCTGTAAACTATGTATCAAAGTATGTCCTTGTAATGCAATAGAATTTAAAGAAAACGAAAAAAAAATCAAAATATATCTTGCACGTTGTTGTTTCTGCAGCCAGTGCAACGATATCTGTCCTGTAAACTGCTTAAGTATGAGCGATGAATTTTTACTATCAAATGTAGATCCATATTCAAAGGACTTAATTGTTGAATAAAAATGAAACTTATATTCAAAGGATTAGTTCAAGGTGTAGGTTTTAGACCAACGATTTTTCGTATAGCCCAGAGTATGGATCTAAAAGGCTATGTTTTAAACAAAGGCGCTGAGGTAGAAGTAGTAATAGATAGAAACGAAGAAGAATTTATCAAAGAAGTTAAAAAACAACTACCACCTATTGCAAAAATTACAGAAATTAAAAAAAATATTGATACCCGCTGTTTTAAAGATTTTAAAATTTTGCATAGCAAAAAAGGCTCTAGACATTCACAGATTCCTGCAGATATCGGCATTTGTAATAGTTGTCTTAAAGAACTTTTTGATAAAACAAACAAAAGATATAGTTTTCCTTTTACGAATTGTACAATTTGTGGAGCACGTTATAGTTTAATCAAAGATGTTCCTTATGACCGTGAACGCACTTCAATGAATGAATTTAAATTATGCAAAAGTTGTTTAGAAGAATACAAAAATCCACTAGATAAAAGGTATCACGCACAGACTATTTCTTGCCCTCAGTGCGGTCCAATTTATCATTTATATGATAAAAACAAAAAAGACTTAGGTAGCAACAATGCAATTAAACGCTTTGCAGAAAAACTTGACCAAGGCAAAATCAGTGTTATCAAATCATGGGGTGGTATGCATCTATGTTGCAATTTAGATGAAATCTCTCGTTTTCGCATATGGTATAACCGCCCACAGAAAGCATTTGCAATTATGGTAAAAGACCTTAAAACTGCAAAAAAATATTCAGAGATAACAAGAGATGAAGAAAAACTTTTAACATCTAATGCTCGTCCTATTGTTCTTGTTAAAAAGAAAAAACTAGAAAATACATCCCCTGGTCTCGATACCATTGGTCTGTTTTTACCTTATACTGGTCTTCATCATCTGCTATTTAGTTTTTTAAAATCTGATGCACTTGTTATGACTTCTGCAAATACGCCGGGCGAAGCGATGATTACAAGTGATGAAGAAGCTTTTTCGATTAATGCTGATTTTTATTTACTTCACAATCGCAGTATTCCTAATCGTGTTGATGATTCAGTAGTTCGAATTTGGAATAAAAACCGGTTTTTCCTTCGCAAATCTCGTGGTTTTGTCCCTGATCCACTCCCAGTAAATTATGATTCACATATTTTAAGTGTTGGTGCTGGTGAAAACATTTGTGGTGCTTTTTCTTCTGATAAAAATATTTTTGCAACACAATACATAGGTAATTCCAAGTATTATTCAACAATTGTTTTTCTTGAAGAGGCTTTATATCATCTGATGAATCTTACTATGAAAAAACATGGTATCGATGCTGTCGTTATGGATTTGCATCCTGATTATGAAACAAAGTATGTTGCTAAAAAATATGCAGAGGAATATAGCGTTCCATTATTTGAAGTACAGCATCATTGGGCTCATGCTGCAAGTCTTTTGGTCGATAACAGGTTAGACGAGGCAGTTGTTTTAACTCTTGATGGCCTTGGTTATGGCTCTGATGGTAATTTCTGGGGTGGAGAAGTATTATATTCTAATTTTGAAGGATTTGAACGTATTGGACATCTTGAAAACATATCTTTACTTGGTGGCGATGCAGCGACGCATGACCCTCGCAGACTTGTTTATGCTATTTTTAAAAAATTTGGAAAAGAAATGTTTTTCAATGATAAAGAAGCTGCAATTCTTTCTAATCTTATGAATAAATCACCACGTTCTAGTAGTATGGGACGTATGTTTGATGCTTTATCATGTTATTTAGGTATTTGCTGTAACAGAACTTACGATGGTGAACCTGCGATGAAACTAGAAAAATATTTAGCATTAGGTAAACCCAGGTATTCTTTTAATGTCGATGTTAAGGATGGTGTTATTGGAACAGTTGATGTTTTTCACCAACTTGATGAAAAAATAAAAAAATCTTTATCTGACAAAGAAAAAGCAGATTATGCTTATTCGTTTGTTAAAAGAATTACAGATGAATTAACAAATCTTGCAATTGATTATTCTAGAGATAAAGGTGTTAAATATATTGGTCTTTCTGGAGGAGTTTCTTATAATATTCCACTTACAGAAATAGTTGCAGAAAAAGTAAATAAATCAGGGTTAAAACTAATTGTACACAATAATGTTCCCAATGGTGATGGCGGTATTGCTATTGGTCAAAATACTATTATTGGAAATAAATTAATGAAATAGTTTTTATTTACAAAGGACTTATCAGTTGATAGTTATGGGAAAAAACAAAGATTTAGTTGGAATATTACTGCTTGTAATAATTGGTATGTTCATACCTTTTCTTGGTTCAATCGCAATTTCGTATGGTTTTAATTTTACTGAGCTTAATAATTGGTTAAAAATTGGTTCAACATTTGGATACTTTTTACTTATTTTTGCAGTTGAATTACTAGTTTTTTACATTTATTTTATAGTGTCAAATAAATTTGCTGAAAAAAAACTTGGTAAATATAAACCATAATAAAATATTTAACTACAATAATTTATGTTTTTATTCTTTGTTGTTTTTATATAGTTTTGTCGCTTTATCTGCAGATGTAGTTATTCCTTTTATCATAGCTGAGCTAAAACCTTGATGCTCCATTTCATTAAGCCCTGCAATAGTACATCCTTCAGGTGTTGTAACTTTATCTATTTCCATCTCTGGATGATTATCCATATTTATGATCAATGAAGCTGCTCCTTTTGCTGTTTGTGCAGCCATAGGTATCGCCTCATATGAATGAAAACCTATTTCTATTCCTCCTTGCGATGCGGCTCTTATCGCTCTTAAGAAAAATGCTATTCCACATGCACCTAATGCAGTTGCTGGTACCATTTGTTCTTCTGATATAATAAAGGTTTTTCCAATATAGTCAAAGATTTTTTTTGTGTGCTCAATTGTTTCATTTGATGCTGTATCTGAAGCAATACAGGTCATTGATTCTCTAACTGCGGATGCAATATTTGGCATTACGCGTACCACCTTTATTTGTTTTTTTATAATTCTTAATATTTCGTTTGTGGTAACACCTGATACTAAAGATATAATTATATGTTTTTTTGGATTTAAATAAAAGTTTATTTCTTGTAGAAGTCCTTTTATTTGTTGTGGGGGTACCGCAATTATGATAATTTCTGATTTTTTTACTGCTTCGCAATTATTATTTAAAACAATGCATCCTTTTTTTTCAAAAGCTGATAAAAGTTTTGTATTTCTACGTGTTAGTATTATTTGTTCTGGTTTTATCATCGAGGAAAGTATAAATCCTTTTGCTATCGCACTTCCAATATTTCCACTACCAAGTATTGCAATGTTTTGATTAAATATCTCCAAATAAACCACCTTATGATTAGAAAATATTTGATCTTATAACATATGGTTAGTATTTAAAAAATGTTATTTCTTTGCATTATTTTTATTTAACCTCTGTTTTACTTTTTCACTTGTTAGTTCTTTTAATGCATCTTTTGCAATCCATATCGCAGTTTTATTTTCTGTTTTTAAAAGTTCTTCTGCTGTTTTTATTGCTTTTTTATTCAAATTTATATTTCTTTTTCCAATGTTTCTAAGCGCCCAATTGTCAGCTTTTTTAACATAATTCCTTTTATCAATAGCATGTTTTTTTATTATCGGCATGAATCGTTCAAATTTTTCATCATTAGCTTTCTTATCATGTACTGAAAGCCCAGCTATTAAAGAAAAAGCAGCTCTTTTTACAAATTCTTCATTCCGCTCAGCCCATTCAAAAGCTTTTGTCCATGCAAGAGAAGTTTGATCAAAAAGACTAGTACAAGCCTGATCACAGATATCCCATGAGTCAAAATTCTTTGCCCATGAATCCATTTGTTTTCCAGTAACTTTTTCAGGATCATCTATAAAGCAAGCTAAGAGCCTCGCATCATGAATACCAGAATCCCAGAGTTTTAATGCAAGATCATGATCTCTTCCTATTTTTTTAGCGATAGGTCTTAAAATATAAATTGAAACACCTAGGTTATTTTTTGGATTAATACCATAACGAGCCATTCCTTCAACATTTTTAGGGTTTTCAAGTGCTTTTAATTTTTCAAGTATTTGATCATAGTTCATAATAAACCTTAACAAACAATATTTTAAAAAACTAAAGGCTTTAAATAACAATTCTATCCTTTACTCTAAATTATGGATTTAGTTTTGCAGATAGTTCTTCCTTTCGTTCTTTCAGCATTAATTGTTATTTTAATTACCATAATAGCAGAAAAATACGGTACAAAAGTCGGAGGTATAATTGGTACTCTACCAACAACTATTATCATTGCATATGTTTTTATTGCATTAAATCAAGGTATTGTATTCGCATCTGATTCAGTAGCTGTAGTTCCTGCCGAGATGGGTGTTAATCTTGTTTTTATTTGTGTTTTTGCAGTTCTTGCGTATCGTTCAACTGTTATCGCACTTTTTGGCTCTTTTTTTGTTTGGATAATTTTATCAGGAATCCTTTTGTTTTTGAATATGCATTATATCTATCTGTCTATTGTAATTTTTACAGTTTCTATAATTTCCACGTTTATTGTTCTTGAAAAAAAATTTAAGATAAAATCTCAGGGTAAAAGAATAGTACATTATACTCCTTTGAAAATTTTATTACGTGGAATTTTAACAGGCACAATTATTACAATATCTGTTTTATTGTCTAATGTTGGTGAGGTACTTAGTGGTATTTTTACAGTTTTTCCAGCAATTCTTTCTTCAACTATGCTAATTACTGTAAAAGAGCATGGTCCTGATTTTTCTGCAGGTATTGCAAAATCTATGATTTTTGGTAGCCCTAGTGTTATGAGTTATGCAGCTAGTATTCATTTCTTGTATCCTATTTATGGTATTTTCCGGGGCAGTATTTTTTCTTTAATGGTGTCTGTAATTTTAACTTTAATAATTTTTAAATTAAGAAAAAAAATTAGTTAATAGTCTAAGTAAAAACAGTTTCTATTTTTTAAAATCGGTTTTCCTCATTATATTAGATGTTGGCGAATTTATTTAAAAATAGAAAAAAAGAGTTTTATTCAGAAGAAGGATCCATGACTTTCCCCATAAATAAAACTGCACCTGTTTCTTTCTGTTGTATTAAGAATATAAATGGGTGATTAGCAATAAATGTAGTTGGTTCTGGAACCGCTGTTAGCTCAATTATTATCGTAGTTGCAGCTGCTGCTTCTGTTCCTTCTTCATTTACTTCGATAAATGCTTTGTGTAAAACTTTACTTATAAACAGATCATTTGTTCCATCCATTCCTGAGAAATCAGCAACACCGGGACTGAATGCATCAATCATTCCCATATCTGATAGTATGCTATTTAGCGTGTATTCTGTTTCTAATTTAAATTTTGGAATCTGTAATACATCTATTTTTTTCTCTGTAAAGCTATTTTTCCAGTATACAAGGTTTACTGTCGAAATTTGTTTTTCTGCAAGTGTTATGTTGTTTTCTTTTGGAAGAATAATAATCATTGATAAATCATTTCCTTGATAGTCTAATTCTAATATTTTTAAATCCTCTGTTTCTGAGTAGTTAAATTTTTTATCTTCACCATTATAGCTCATCATATTAACTGTAACTTTTTGCAATGTATTTGTTTCAAAATCTGCTTTATATGTATCTTTTGGGTCGAATTGTTTTTCCCATAACCCTTTATAGTATATTGCATTTGTAAGGACTAGTTTTGTAAGATCTGATAACATTTCTGGTTTTATCATATCCTTGATTTTATCTTTGGTTTGTTCTTCAATCCAAGTGTTTATTATTTCTGCAGCTTCTACGTTTTTTGAAAAATCTAGTTCATTTGCTTCTGCTATATAATAACTTTTTAGAAGATTTATATAATCATCTAAAAACTTGTAGTCTACATTTGCCCAAAAAGCATTTGCTGTGTTTATTGTATAACCTTCTTTGTTTTGATTAAGGAGATTGTATAGTCTTCCAAAAGAAGATTCTGTAACTGAATCGTTTTGTAGGATATTTAGAATATCTTTCATTTGAACTGCAGTATTTTCTCGTGCACCTTCATATGCCATTGAAAGTGCTGTAAATATACTATACGGTGAACAGAAAACATTTGATTCTTCATCTTTTATTATTTCATCGTAAAACTCAAATGAAAAATCATTAAGTGAATCCACTAGTGATTGAACACTTTGTGTTGTTGCAAATGTATCTACTGCCACAGGTTTATCATATTGTATATTATTTTGGCTGTTGTAATATATTCCTACAAAAACTGCACCTAAAAGTATTGCTACAACTACAATTGATAAGATATTTTTTATCTTCATCTTTTTCACCTCACTCTATATACTATTTATAAGTATTTAAAAGCCTTTAATTTGTTTGGAAAAAACCAAATAAAGTATACATTAAAAAAGTAATAAATCTACAAAAAACAACTTACCTCATTATATTATATGTTGGCGAATGCTTAGTTCTCCTGTAAATAATTCCAATTTTTATAAGTAGTAACTCTTGTTTTTTCAATGTTTTTACTACCATTTCCACCACTACTTAATCTATCAACTAGTATTCCTTCGATATCCCTTACTACGATTTCTGTTTCATCTTCTGAATAATCAGCTGTAAAAATCTTACCATTCTTATAAATAATTCCTTGTTCTGAATTATAAATTGGTTTTTTCTCATATTGTATTTCTGTATCAAAATCCATTATGTCCTCTAGTGTTTTAAGTTGATATGCATCCTCTGCCATACCAATCATTGTTCTAAAAACACGAATTTTTTTAGGATCAGATTCATTTTTTATCTGATTTTTAATATTTGATATAAGTGCCGGTATTTCTTGTTGATTTAGATTTAGCAATATATTTTTCCAAAACCAGTTATATACTTTACTTGCACGAGCATTAATGTGTTCTGGAAGTTTATCAGGCCATAAAATAACTCTTCCTTTTATGATACGATGTTCTTTACGCCATTCGTTTCTTTGTTGGTCTAGTTCTTTTTTCTTATCGCTGGTTTGGGTAATTTTTTCACCTTCTTGTTAATAATAGATATTTATTTAACCAATATATAAAAATATTGCTAATTATATTTCGACTATTACCGTATTATTATTTCTAATTTAAAAAAATATCTTATTTTTCAGAATAACGATACTCAATATTGCAACTACCTTCCACACTTACCATGCAAGGACCAACAGGTGTTTCAGGTGTGCATGCCTGACCAAACAAAGGACAATCAAAAGGACTAATTAAACCTCTTAACAATTCACCACAAAGACAACCATCTGGCTCATGCAACTCTTTGTTTTCTAAATCCTTAAGCACATCTTTAAATTTAACTGATGCATCAAAACATTCAAATTTTTTCTTAATTTTCAAACCAGATTTAGCAATTACTGGAAAACCTCGCCATTTTATATCACAAGGCTCAAAAACTTCATTTAAAATTTTCTGAGCTTTAATATTACCCTCTGGATGAACAACTCTCGTATATTCATTTTCAACCATTGTTTTTCCTTGTTTAATTTGCTTGACAAGCATCCAACAACCCATAAGAACATCAATAGGCTCAAAACCAGCAATAACCTGTGGTATACCATACTCTTTAGATATAAACTCATAAGGTTTAATTCCAATAATTGTTGAAACATGACCTGGTTCGATAAGACCATCAAGTTTAAGCTCACCAATATCTAAAATTGCTTTAAGTGCATAAGGCATAGTACGATGACAACAAAATATACTAAAATTCTTTGGGGGATTACTAAGAATTGTTGCAGCAGTTGCAGGTGCTGTAGTTTCAAATCCTACGCCCATAAAAACAACATCTTTAGTCGGATTCTCATATGCAATTTTAACTGCATCTTCTATACCATAAACAGTGCATACATCATAACCTTCTGCTTTCATATCGCCAAGAGATTTATACTCCCCAGGAACATTTATCATATCTCCAAAACTTGTAACAATTGCACCATTACGTACAATCAGAAGCATTTTTTCTATTTCTAAAGGTGTTGTAACACAAACCGGACAACCAGGTCCTTGACCAATACTTATACCACATTTTTTTAAAAGACTATCAAGTCCATGTTTTACAAGAGTATCTTGATGAGTCCCACATACATGCATAAATTTTGCTTTAATTTTTTCTTTTTTAATCTTTAAAAGGATATCCTGTCCAAGTTTTTTATCACTAAGAGAAAACAATTTTATTTTACCTCCTCAAAAGATAACATTTCCCTAAAAAGAGCAATTGTTTCCCTTGCTTCTTTTTTATTTAAAACCTCTATTGCAAAACCTGCATGAACCAATACATAATCTCCAACTTTAACATTAACTAAAGAAATATTTACCTTACGTTTAGTACCTTCTCCATAATCAACAAATGCATGCTCTTTGTTGTTTTCAATATCAACAACTTTACCAGGTATTGCTAGACACACAAACATCAGTTATAATGATATATTTTATAAAAGTATGGCTAATAAAAAAAGATAGCTGAATTTTTTAATTAGGTGTAAATTTTCCCCAAATGTGAGGTGTGGGACCAAAAAGACTCATAAGCCTTCCAATAAAAAAGTTATCTTCATTTGTTAACAAGAATCCGACAACTGGAACATGGGGACTCATCATATTATTAATTTTTCCAATTAGAACAGATTTTACTGTAAGAATGGTCATATTTCCGATATGTTCTTGATCAAGATTATATATATAACCGTACAATATTGTATATTTACCATTATTTTTGTATACTCCACCTAGATAACCATCGTACTCAAATTGCCATTCATCATTTTCTTTGTAAATAAAACCATATCCACCTATAAATGTACCATCATAATCTGGCAATGTAAGGATTTCTTGTTTAGAAATGCTTACTGTTTTAATTGGTAAAGCACCTAATGCTGGCATAAAAAAAAGTACTGTACATAACAGTGCCAATATAATTGGTTTTTTCATTTTTTATCACTTTAAATTTAGATTTAAATAATTCATAACATTAATAAACTTTTACTAAATTTTTTCTAAAACATAATTTCTTTAAATTTACTCTGTATTCATTATTTGTCTAATCAAGATGCCTTGCTAAACCAATTAAAAAAATAATTTCTATTTTTATTAGACAGTTAAAGCTAAATAGAACATTATATTTTAGACCCCCAATTACCTAAATTTTGGTTTATAGGTTGTATGATCATATGAAAGAATTAGAAAAAACCTCATCCGTATGCCCAACCTGCTATCAAGAAGGAATCCTTAAAAAAATAGATGCAACAATTGTAGAAGAAAACGGTAAAGTCTACATTACTAAAAAATGTGACAAACATGGTAACTTTAAAGATATCTATTTTTCAGATATAAATTTGTATAAAAAATGGTTTAAATACTTAGTAACGGGCAGCTATGCTCCAGATGTAAAAACACATGTTTTTGATGAACCAGCACTATACGATAAACATATGTCTCAAAGTGTTCTAACAAATCTTTTAGTAACAAATCGTTGTGACCTTAGATGCGGTTATTGTTTTATGAATGCTGGTGCATCTGGTTATATCTATGAACCATCTATTGAAAAAATCCGTGAAATGATGATAATGGCTAGAAACGAGCGACCAATGGGGTCAAAAGCTATACAGATAACTGGTGGAGAACCAACAATACGAAAAGACATATTAGACATAGTAAAAATGGCAAAAGAATTAGGTTATTCACATGTACAATTAAATTCTAATGGTATGAAACTTGCTGAAAGCGTAGAGTTTTGTCAAGCGTTAAAAGATGCTAAGGTTAATACAGTCTACATGAGTTTTGATGGTGTAACAAAAGAAACAAACCCTTGGATTGAAAAGAACAAAAAAGCAATTGAAAACATGCGTAAAGTAAATCTTAAATGTGTTTTAGTCCCAGTTTTAATAGGTGATAAAAACCTTCATGAAACAGGTAAAATCTTAAAATTTGCTCTAGAAAACATAGATATAGTGCGTGGTGTAAATTTTCAACCAATTAGTTTCTGCGGTCGTGTAACAAAAATAAAAGATGATAAAAGAGAAAAACAACGTGTTGACTATGTGATGATGATGGAGGCAATTGAAAAAGAATTTAATGGTAAAATCTCTCGTGATGATTTTTATCCTGTGCCGTTTGTTTTTCCTGTATCTAAATTAATAGAGATGCTTAAAGGTAAATCACAGGTAGAATTTACTGCTCATCCTGGTTGTGGTGGTGCAACATATATTTTTATCGATGAGAAAGGTGATCCATTACCAGTTACTCGCTTCATAAATGTAGAAGGGCTACTTGATTTTATTGATAAACAAAGTCAAATAAAAGGTCCTCTTAAAAAGGTTAGATTAGCATCAGCTTTCTTAAAAAAGATAGATAGTTTTGTAGATTATGATAAAGCGCCACATGGTTTTAATCTTAAAAAATTGTTAATAGATGCTGCTATTGGTGGAAGTTATGATTCACTTCGTGGTTTTCATTATAAGTCATTGTTTGTAGGTAGTATGTGGTTTCAGGATGCATTCAACCTTAATGTTGACCGTTTACAGCGTTGTGTAATTCATTATGCAACTGAGGAAGGAATTGTGCCATTCTGTACATATAATGGTATAGGTATTGGTGATAAGATACGTGAAAAACACTCGGTTACAATTAAAGAATGGGAAGAACAAACTGGTCGTAAAATGAAAGATGATCTTAGAAAAGATGTACCTTTAAACTAAATTTTTCTTTAATTTTTTTATAAATTTTTAATATTATAAAACAATAAAAGCAAACTATATTTATAAGTTCATTATTTTCCCCTAAAACTCAAGTGATTAGATATGGTAGAAAAAACTACAACTTCTGATATTAACATTAAATCAACCCCAGTTACAATTGCAGAACCTGCGGCTTTTGGTTTGTTTGGTCTTGCAATTGCAGCATTTGTTTTAGGTGCAGCAGATTTAGGTTTAACATCAGGTTCAAAATCACTTATTATTCCATGGGTTTTAATGTTTGGTGCAACAGCACAATTAGTCGCAAGTGTTTTGGATTTTAAAAGAAAAAATATCTTTGGTGCTACAGTATTTGGCATTTATGCAATGACTATGTACTCAATAGCACTTACTCTCCTGATAACAATATTTGGTGGAGAAGAAAGTGTTGTTATTGCCCACTACGCATATGGACTTATTGCAATATTGTTTTTTAGCCTTATTGCAACAGTTGCATCACTAATGACAAACAAGGTTTTATTTGCAATACTAATTACAGTAGATCTTGCAGTGATATCACTTATACCACACTATCTTAATGGTATTTCTCCTCAACCTGCAGGAGTTTTTTTAATGATTACTTCAGCATTATCATTTTATGGAGCAGGCGCAGTTTTAATAAATACTATAGCTGGTAAGACAATAATCCCATTGGGAAAACCACTTTGGAAACCAAAATAAATTAAAATATTAACTTATGGCTTCCACCAAGTTACCTATAATAAAATTACTATTTGGTGTAAGCATTAAGCCTCTTTCTGTTTTATCCATTAAAAACATATTTTGTAAACCACATTATGAAAATTCCAAGGATGAATACAAAAAGTGTCGCCATGTATTTTTTATAGTCCATCTCTTTTTTAATCTCAGGAATTAAATCTGTTGCAGCGATATAGATAAATCCTCCTGCTGCAAATGGTAATAAAAATGTCGTTGCTTCATCAATTATTTGTGAAACGAAATATCCTATTATTCCACCTAATATTGCTGTAGATGCTATTACGAAGTTTAAAACTATTGCTTTTTTCTTTTTAAAACCTCCATATATAAGTACTCCAAAATCGCCTATTTCTTGAGGTATTTCATGTGCCACTATTGCAAATGCAGTAGTAGTACCAAGCTCAATTGAAGCTACAAAACTTGCAGCCAGTATAAGACCATCTATAAAATTATGAATAGTATCCCCAACCAAGTTCATATATTGAAAAGTATGAACATCGCAGTTTCCTTTATGACAATGCCTCCAATGTAGCACTTTTTCTATTATAAAAAATAAAATGAATCCAAGAAGAACGTAAATGAAAATCTCTAAAGGTATTTCTATATGCCCTTCATGCGCATATATTGATTTTTCAATGGCCTCAGGTATAAGATGCAAAAAAGCACCGCCCATAAGAGCACCGGCAGACAAGCTTACTAAAAACAAGAGTATTTTGTTTAGTACTTTATCTTTCAAAGCAAGTGCAAATATTCCTATAAATGAAATTAGTGATATTATAAAGGTTGTAAGTATTATATATGCAAGTGTTATCATCTTAGTTATCCTCTATTTTTTAACGAACATTCAACTGCTTTTTTAGCATGTATGCTTGTTGTATCAAAAACAGGTATATCAATATCACTAATTTTAATCAAAAGTGGTATTTCTGTACAACCAAGAATTATTCCATCCGCACCATTTGATATAAGTTTTTTAATAATTCTTAGATACTTTTGTTTTGAAGATTTTTTAATTATGTTAAAAGTTAATTCCTCACATATAATATAATCTATTATTTCTTGGTCCTTATTGTTAGGAACAATTGTTTCAATGCCATATTTATCTTTTAAACGCTTTTTATAAAAATCTTCACTCATAGTACATTTAGTACCTAGCAAACCAACTTTTTTTATGTTTTTTTCAACGATTTTTTCACCTGTGGCATCAGCTATATGGATTAAAGGAATATTTATGCTATTTTCAACTGTATCGGATATTTTATGAATAGTATTTGCGCAGATAATAATAAGTTGTGCACCTGCTTTTTCTAATATTTTTGCAGCAGAAATATATAGTTTTGTAATTTCATTCCAGTTGTCACAGTTCTTAACAATTTTTTCTTCATAATCCACTGAGTATAAAATACAACCAGCAGAATGCTTACCACCAAGTTTTTCATTAACCGTTTCATTAATAATTCTATAATATTCTAGTGTTGATATCCAAGTTGTTCCACCTATAAGACCGATTATTTTCATATCATAATCCTTTAACTGAATAAATTTGTCGTAAGATATCTATCCCCACGGTCTGCGAAAATCACAACAATTACACCACTATTAGCTTTTTTTGCAGTTTCTACGGCTGCAAGCATAGCAGCACCACTACTCATACCAGCAAAAATACCTTCTTTTCTAACAAGTTCCCTAGTCATCTCAAAGGCATCTTCTGACTCGACCATAACCTCGATATCAATCATAGATGGATCATAAATAGCTGGTACAATTGCTTCCTCCATATTTTTTAGCCCCTGTATATAATGACCTTTTACTGGATGAGCACATACAATTTTTACATTAGGGTTATATTCCTTTAAATATTTTCCAACACCCATAATTGTTCCCGATGTTCCGATTGCACTAACAAAATAATCAATTTTTCCACTGGTTTGATCAAGTATTTCACAAGCAGTAGTTTCATAATGAGCCATCTTATTGTAATGATTTGTAAATTGATCTGTACAAAAATATTTATCAGGATATTTTTCTCGAAGTTCTTTAACTTTCATAATAGCGCCATCAGTACCTTTATCTGCAGGAGTTAAAATCAC
>Ga0209254_10002281_pt1 | contig 17397 bp, 17 predicted proteins | sample FrelakmetDIP11DI_FD_187148 | JGI IMG/M metagenome (GOLD analysis project Ga0209254, IMG submission 187148) | Freshwater lake sediment microbial communities from the University of Notre Dame, USA, for methane emissions studies - DIP11 DI (SPAdes)... | ecosystem: Environmental > Aquatic >... | reverse complement strand
AGATTATACCCGTAAACCCATTCGGCTCAGCGTTCCAGCCAGATGGTGACTGGCCCGTCATTGACAATCTCGACCAGCATGTGCGCCCCAAATTCACCCGCCTGGGAGGGAATTCCCTGCTCGCGCAGCAGGCTGGTGAAACGCTCGACCAATGGGCGGGCGAATTCCGGTGAGGCAGCGCCGGTGAAGGAGGGTCGGCGACCCTTGTGCGTGTCGGCGTAGAGGGTGAACTGCGAGACGACGATGGCCTGGCCTTTAATTTCAAGTAAGGAACGATTCATCTTCCCCTGTTCATCCTCGAAGATGCGCAGGCGAGCGATCTTTTCAACCAGGAATTGAGCCTGTTCTTCTCCATCCTGGGGAGCGATTCCTAACAGGATCACCACACCGCGGTCGATGCGAGCGACCAGACTGCCAGTGACAGTCACCTGCCCGCTGGAAACGCGTTGGACGACCGCTCGCATCCCGGTTGATCCTCAGGGCAGGCCGATAGCCTGGCGGACTTCCGCCATGGTCTGGTGGGCGAGCGCGCGGGCGCGCTGCTGACCTTCCCGCAATACATCCCACACCAGGTTTGTGTCTTTAGCCAGCTCTGCACGCCTGTGCCTGAAGGGCGCCAAATGGGTATTTAGATTACGGGCATAAAGCTGCTTGCATTCCACGCAACCGATTCCCGCCCGGCGGCATTCGAGGTCCACCATGGAAATCTCTTCGGGTGAGGAAAAGACTTTATGCATCGAGAAGACGTTGCAGACTTCGGGGCGTCCGGGGTCCGAACGCCGCATACGCTGCGGGTCGGTGACCATCTGCATCACACGCTGGACGGTTTCGGCCTCCGAGGAAGCCAGCTCGATGTGATTGTCCAGGCTCTTGCTCATTTTTTGCTGACCGTCGATGCCCAGTACCCTGGGGGAATCGGTGGCGATCATGGAGGGCTCAATCAGAACGCTGGTGTTGAAACGGAAGTTGAAGGAACGCACGGTTTCGCGAGCAAACTCGAGGTGCGGCGCCTGGTCGATCCCAACCGGCACCAGACCCGCCTTATACAGCACAATATCGGCGGTCATCAAGACCGGGTAGCCTACCAAGCCGTAATTCACGTTATGCGGCTGCATGCGGGCTTTTTCTTTGAAGGTGGGCAGATCGGTGAGCTTACCCAGGGGTGTAACCATGGAAAGATAGGTGTGCAGCTCGGTTACTTCCGGGACCTGCGACTGGATAAAAATGACCGTCTCTTCCGGGCGCATTCCCGCCGCCAGCCAATCCAACGCCATTTCGTAGGTATTCGACCTGAGACTCTCGGTGGAATCGACGGTGGTCAAGGCATGGATATCGACGATGCAGTAGACGCATTCGTAATCTTTCTGCAGGGCAATGTAGTTTTGAATCGCACCCAGGTAATTGCCCAGGTGCTGCCTACCCGTCGGACGAGCGCCGGAAAATACCCGGCCTTTCTTTATCGCGCTCATGAAGCCTCCTTGAGATATGACTGCAGTAGCCCGGATAATTCTCCTGCCTCGACATGGCGACTGGTTTTCAGCTTGGAATACAACAACTGACCATTCACCGTAAACTCGAAACGCCCCCCGTCAGAAGGAATTAAAGCGAATGAGGCGATCTCAGGTTCGAACTCTTTGAGCAATTCGGCCATCGAACCGACAGCCCGGTCGGTGTAATGTCAGGCTGCACAGTAGACTAATTCGATTGTAAGCATTATTTTTTATTCTCCTATTGTTTATTAAATGCCGCCCTGAACAGCGTGAGAAGCGAGATCCCTGGCCAAGTACACCAGGACTGGCCTTCACTCCCTGGTCCTGGCGGCAGCCAGGATAAACTCCGAGCCAGGGCAGGCCGTTCAGGATGACAGCATGTCCTGCTATTTGGCCAAGGCATATAAAGCGAATAACTGTTTTAATGAACAACCCCGCCTGTGATGCGACGGGGTGTGAGCCAGCTTCATAAGTATATCATAAGTCTTCTAGGCAACCACCCAGCCAGCTAAAAAGCAGGCGTGGTATCATAAGTCGATGGCGCCTGAAAGAATATCCAACGAACAACTTATCGAGACCTTCCGGTTGATAGCCGACCTGCTTGAAATCAAGGGGGAAGTGATCTATAAAATCCTGGCCTACCGGAAGGCGGCCGACAGCCTGGAAAACCTGGGACGTGATGCTTATGATATATGGCAAGAAGGGAAATTAACCGAAATTCCAGGTGTGGGAAAGGCGATCGCGGAAAAGATCGATGAGATTTTCTCGACCGGCAAGCTTGAATTTCTGGAGAAATTGAAGAGCGAGGTGCCACCCGGGCTGGTGGAGGTGCTGCAGGTGCCTGATTTAGGCCCCAAGAAAACAGCCATGTTCTGGAAAGAGCTGGGCATCACCAATCTCAGCGAGCTGGAGGCTGCGGCGCACGCCGGAAAGCTGCGCGGGCTACCGGGGATGGGTGAAAAATCGGAGAGCCGCATTATCGCCGGGATTGAAGCCGTGGGCCGCCGCACAGACCGCATCTCGCTCGGAAAAGCCTGGCCTTTTGCCCAGGAGATGTTAGCCTGGTTGAGGACAGTACCCGGTGTTGCGGCAGCAGAGGCAGCCGGCAGCCTGCGGCGCATGCGCAGCACGGTGGGCGACCTGGACCTGCTGGTGGGCGCAAGCGACTGGCGACCGGTTATGCAGGCGTTCACCAACCACCCGCAGGTGATGCATGTCCTCAGCCAGGGTGAGACAAAAGCCAGCGTCGAATTCAGGCACAACCTGCGCGCACAGCTGTGGGTGCACCCGCCGGAACGCTTCGGCACGGCGCTGCAATATGCCACCGGATCGAAAGACCACAACGTGCGGCTGCGCGAGCTGGCGTTAAAAAAAGGATTAAGCCTCTCTGACCAGGCATTCCTGAGAGAAGACGGCTCTGAAATCCTGTGTGCAACGGAGATTGAGGTCTATGAACAGCTGGGACTGCCTTATATACCCCCAGAATTAAGAGAAGACCGGGGAGAAGTGCAGGCTGCCCTGGCGGGCAAATTACCCGGATTGGTGGAGGTCCAACAGCTGCAGGCGGAGCTGCACGCGCATTCGGACTGGTCGGATGGAAAATTGACCATTGAAGAAATGGCTCTGGCGGCGCGCGAGCGAGGAAAGAAAATCCTGGCGATCACGGACCACTCCGGCAGCCTGGGAGTGGCGGGAGGATTGAAAGCAGAAGACCTGCCCAGGCAACGCCAGGAGATCGACCAGGTTCAAAGCAAGCTGGGTGATTCGATCCGCCTCCTGCAGGGATGCGAGGTCGAAATTCGGGCTGACGGCTCGCTCGATTACCCGGATGAAGTGCTGGCGAGACTCGATATTGTGATCGCCTCGCTGCACGTCAGCCTGCGACAGCCGAGAGCCCAGGTCACCGAAAGGTTAATGAATGCGATTCGCAATCCGCATGTAGACATAATCGGCCACCCTACCGGGCGCATGATTCCCAACCGTGAGGGCGCCGACCTGGATATGGACGCAGTCCTGGCTGCATCCGCAGAATCCCAGACTGCCCTGGAGATCAATGCTTACCCGGTGCGGCTGGACCTGGATGACGTGATGGCAAGACGGGCAATCCAGATGGGAATTAAATTAAGCATTAACACCGACGCACACAGCGCCGAGGACCTGGATTTGCTGCATTTCGGCGTGGCAACCGGCCGGCGAGGGTGGGTGCGAACGGAAGATGTAATCAATACCCTGGAAGCAGAAAGGCTGCTCAGGTGGTTGGAGGAAAGGGACCAGTCCTATTTCTAACCTGCAGAAACCTGGCACTCAATTACCAGGTAAAGTGATGAATATCAAATCCTGGTTGCTCCATCTCTTTTCTATCGGCCTGGTGCTGGTCCTTTCCTGCTCGAATGCCATCCCGGCCCTGGCAAACCAGCAGCAAGCTGCACAGTTCAGCGCGTACGACGTGATTAATGCTGTGAACCAGATCCGTGAATCCAACGGCCTGCCGCCATACCAGATCAATGGCTCTCTGATGGCCGCAGCTCAAGCTCATAGCGATTACCAGGCGTCAATCGGCCAGGTGACCCACACGGGCCAGGGCGGCTCGAACGCTAAAAGCAGGGCTATCGCTGCGGGGTATGGAGGAGGCGCGGCCGTATTCGTGTCGGAAAATATCTACGGCGGTGGGAATGCCTCGGCTCAATCGGCGGTGAACTGGTGGATGGGCGACGCGCTGCACCAGAACACCATGCTCTCACCGAACTACACGGATGCAGGCGCGGGAGTGGCTTCGAACGGCGGGGCTATGTATTTCACCCTGGATGTGGGGTATGTGTCCGGCAGCCCGGGCAGTGGGGGTACGGGTTCTTCATCTTCAACCACGGTCCCGGGAACCGCCCTGGCGTTTATCCCGGTACAGATTTCAACTCCCGACCAGGATGGATCGATCGTCCACGTCGTACAATCCGGGCAGACCCTGTGGACGATTGCAGCTGCTTATAAAGTGACTTTACCTGAAATACTGCAGCTGAATAACATGACAGACACCACCACAATCTACCCGGGCAACAAGGTACTGGTAAAAGCAGCCCTGGCGAATCCCACAGCTACTCCGACGGAGACAGAGATAGAGGCGGATAGTACAGCCAGGCCCACCATGACCCGGCGTCCGGGACGGACAAGAACGCCGATTCCCGGGGAGGCAGTGGCCCAGGAAACCCTGACACCGCCTGCGGCTGCAGACCCGGCAATATCTGCGGGGCCCACAAGCGAGGCGGGACCGGTCGATCCGCTGTTAATCATCATCGTCGCACTGGTTGGAGGCGGCGCGCTGTTAACCGCGGCTGGAATATTGATTCAAAGACGAAGCTAAGCTGAAGTAATAATTCCTGAGAGAAAATACAGTGGCTTTTGAGCGAGATCGCCTGCGCGCGATTTGTTTTGACGTCGACGGGACCTTGCGCGACACGGATGACCAGCTCGTCATGCGATTGGCCAGGCTCATAAGCCCGCTGGCTTTCTTCACGCGCACTCGCCAGCCAAAAGACCTGGCGCGCAGGATTGTGATGGCCATTGAAAATCCCGGGAATTCATTACTCAGCCTGGGAGACCGCCTGGGAATCGATGGGTTGCTGAACCGCATCGGAGATTGGACATCTCACTCAGGCCCGGCTGGACCGCCAGCGACAGCACCCATGATCGAAGGCACATATGAGATGCTAATACGCCTGCAGCCAGAATTTTCGCTGGCGATTGTTAGCTCGCGCGGGCAGAAGGTCACAATGGATTTTTTGAACCAACACGGGCTTTTACCATTCTTTAAATTCGTAGCCACAAGCCAGACCTGCCAGCATACGAAACCCTGGCCTGACCCAATTTATCGTGCGGCGCAGGAAATGGACGTTCCCGTTCATGCCTGCCTGATGGTGGGAGATACAACCGTCGATATCCAGGCCGGCAAAGCCTGCGGAGCACAAACCGCTGGCGTTTTATGCGGATTTGGAGAGGAGCGAGAGCTGCGCGCGGCCGGCGCTGACCTGATTTTGAAATCCTCCTCTGACCTGATATCCGTTCTGTATCCAAAAAACAACTGAAAATATCACAAGAATCTTAACGCTCCCAGGATGGGAAGTCCAACGAAACGGATATGTTATACTCCGTCCATCCAATTAAGGGAAAAGCCAATTTAAACCGTAAATAATGGTGAAATAGTTTCATTGAAATCGCGGATAATATATCGCCCGCCAAGGCAAAAATTCATTTTTTCCATGAACGCTCGTAATGTCTGGGCAAACCCAACTTCCGCTGGGGAAGGAGATGCTATCCAAATGGCAGCTTTCTTGGAAGAGCGATCCCAGGCACCAGATATGAGGAAAATAAACCAGGTGTTTTGCGGGATCGTCGCTGCAAGACCTGGTGAACGACTGCTCGAAATCGGCAGTGGGAGCGGAGTGCTTAGCCGGTTACTTGCACCCTCTCTCCAACCAGGTGGGAGCATCGCAGGCGTGGATATCTCACCAGAAATGACGGTTGAAGCAAAACGCCTTGCGTTGATGGAAGGAAGTGGGTCAGGGATCGCTTTCTTGAATGGTGCAGCAGAATCCCTGCCATACCAACAGGCAAGTTTTGAGGCGGCGATTGCTGCACGCATGCTTTTACACGTCTCAGATCCCGAGGCAATTATCTTTGAAATGAAACGCGTGGTCAAGCCAGGGGGTAGGCTGGTGGTGATGGATTGGGATTTCGATACTGTCACGATAGATCACCCTAACCGGGAACTCACGCGCCGCTTACTCCACTGGCGATGTGACCATCACGGCGGGAACAACTGGAGCGGACGGCAGCTATGGCGGCTGATGAAGTCTGCCAATCTGCAAGACTGCACTATCCATCCCCAAATGAGCATCGTTCATGACGAAGCGGATGGGTTAACCCAATCCCTGTGGAGAGCAGCCCAGGTGGCTGGTACAGCTGGCGCCATTTCGCCCTCAGAGCAACAGGCCTGGATTAATGATCTGAAGCATGATCTCGAAAACGGGACTTTTTTCGCCAGCATCGTCTACTTTATCGTAAAGGGCTACGTATATTAAAGGTTGATTCAGGAAGTTTACATGGGATATTCCGTTGGCATCGGCCTGACAAATGACTGCAACCTATCGTGCGCACACTGCTACCGGGACACCGGGCAGATATCCTGGCTAAGCTTGCAGCAGGTGAAACGAATTTGCGAAACCATCCCCATCTCGTCGATGGGCATGGGTACGGGAGAAAATGCGCTGCACCCGGAATTCATCCCCATCGTTGAATTTGTACGCGATCAAGGTATCCGACTGAGCATCGCCTCCAATGGATATTCTCTTACCAGCATACCCGACGAAATCTTGACATCCTTCCGGGATGTTGAAGTGTCGATTGATTTTCCTGCTCAGCCGGCGCAGGATGCCTGGCGCGGAGAAGGGAACTGGGCTTTGGTGCACCAAGCGATTGAACGAGCTATCCACCTGGGGGTGGAGGTTTCGATTCTTACAACCATGATGCGGCATAACTATTCACTGATGGGCGCCATGGTGGAGCTGGCACGACAGGATGGCGTCAACCTGCGAGTCAATGCCTACCAGCCCGTCAAGACAGATGCCTACCGGTTGGACTTCGACCAGTTCTGGGAAGGCTATCGAGGCCTGTATAGCGAAGGACTGGTCATCTCTTGCAGCGAGCCGGTGGTACGGGCGGTTATGGGGATGGCCGAGGTGCGATCGCCATGCGGACACGGCAGCATTCGCTTAAACCCGCTGGGCCAGGTGATCCCCTGCGTTTACTGGCCAGGCGATCTTGAACCGTTGCCGGTCTTAGATGATCTTTACCGTCTGGGCAGCCGGCTGGTGGAAGATGGTTGGTTCGAGGCGGCGCGGCGAGTGCCTCCCAGCGCGGCGGATTGCCCCTGCCAGGGGGGATGCGCCAGCCGCCGGGCTTTAAACCACAAGCTGGACGCCCACGACGAATACTGCCCCTGGGCTAGGGGAAAAATGATTCAACTGCCCTGGAAGTCCGCCGCTGCCAAAGAGCTAACGCGCGCTGGCAACGTATGTACAACTATCGTAGCCTGAATATGCGAGGAGGATTATGCTGCACGAGAACAATATTGTCCTTGTTTTTAAAACCGATGGTTTGGGATCGAGTGAATCACGACCGCTCAAAGAGACACTCGCCAGGACCTTTCTTACACTGGCAGAGCAAATGGAGCCATTACCCAAAATAATTTGCTTATACACTGATGGGGTGAAGCTAGGCTGCGAAGGATCACCTGTCTTAGAGATTCTCGCCGCCTTGGAGCAGAAAGGCGTGCGACTGATCTTGTGCCAGACCTGCTTAAATACATTTGGGTTGATGAATAAGGTCAGGGTGGGGATTGTTGGAGGCATGACGGATATCATCACATCGATGTGGGAAGCCGATAAGGTCATCATGGTTTAATCCTGTATGCCGCTGATATGCCTACCGCCTTGAAAAGAATTATCCTCCTTGCAGTTATCTCAACGGTGTCGTGTACTGCCTCCATCACCTCAAATGCGACCGAACAAGTAAGCCGCGGCCAGGAGATTTACCAGCAGAACTGTGCAACCGAGATATGCCATGGCGTGAATGGCGAAGGCATCTACGGTGAGAATGGATTTCGCGACTGGCCATTGGTGGGCGAGGTTTTTCAACGGCGCAACCCAACAGCTCAGGTAGTCTTCGACATCGTACGCAGCGGCGGAGAACCCAACCTACGTGGCCTGTCTGACCAGCAAGTGTATGATGCAATTGCTTATGAATTGAGCCTCAACGGGATCATGCTAAATGAGCCGCTCGACGCTCAAAATGCTCCCTTCACTTCCAGCGGAGCCAAGAGCGCAAACCCAAAACCTGGCAGTCTCTTTCCTGCTCCCCGCAATGCCAGCCTGGTGAGCGATTGGCCCGCACCTTTCTTACCGATCCTGGCGGAGAATGAAATCCTACGCTTGCGATTAACCCAGATCGCCCAGGCCAGCTCGATTGGCAACAGAATGCCACCCAATGGAGGAAGTTTTATCATAGCCGTCTTCAGCCTCGAGGATTTGACCGACCATCCGATCGAAGTAGCACCACAGCAAATGCGCATGTTTACCCTGGATGGGAAGATGCTTGAACCATTGGATATAGACTTAGCTTTTCCGGTGTCACGGTTCTATCCTCAGGCGATTGAACCCGAACATGGCACGGCAGCAACGGCCGTTTTCACCCTGCCAGCAGGTACTCAACCCGGATATCTCGGATTTACGCTACCAGACGGACAAACGTTATCCCTGGAGCTTACCCAATAGTGGAGTGCGCGTTTATCATGGTGCGTAAAAGGAGAAAAAATGATTGTCCTTCTCGATCATCATACTTCCCGTTTCGACAGCAGGCTATATAAATTCTGCCTGGTGACGGCGCGCTTAGGCCTGGCTTACTTATTCTTCACACAACTCTTCTGGAAGCTGCCGCCCAATTTCGGCTGCGGAAAGGATTACTCGTTTCCCAAAGCCGCCGAGCAGAATTACTATGACAGCAACAACAGCAGCGGATTATGCTTTTGGATGGGAATAGAGTCGATTTATGCATCCCAGCCGCGGCAGGTGCTGATTGCAGACATGCGCCCGGCCGGCTTGCCCACAATCGGCATCAACATCCAGCCACTCGCAAGATTGAATGCCCTGCTGCTCGACAACCTAATTATCCCCAACATTAGAGCTTTCGGCTGGCTGGTCTGGCTGGCGGAATTTTGGATTTTTCTCTCAATGTTCCTGGGTTTATTTACCCGGCTGGGAGCGCTAGTATCGATCGGAATATCATTACAGCTGTATATCGGCCTGGCCAACATCCCACGACCCTTCGAATGGGAATGGAGCTACGGAGCGATCGTCCTGCTCTCGATTGCCATGCTAGGCGCAGCTGCCGGTCGAAGCGCAGGAATAGACAGGTGGGTACGCCGCAAGCTTGCTGGACCAGCTGAGCGCGGCAATCGCCTGGCGAAGTTCGGGCTGCTGCTCACCTGAGTGAGGTCGAAGCTGAACTCCCTTCTGGTCGTGGCAAAAAACCCCATACCCGGACTGACGAAAACGCGACTATGTCCGCCGCTCAGCTTTTCCCAGGCGGCTTCATTGTACAGCTGTTTCCTGTGCGATACATTGGACAACATGCGCAAGGTTCCCGGCGTACAGCGAATAATCGGCTTCCTGCCAGAGAGCGCCCAAAGGGATTTTCAGCAGCTTGCCCCAGATATGCGCCTGATGTGCCAGCGCGGCGATTCACTCGGTATGCGCCTGAATCACCTGTTGACCGAAGTGCTCACCACTGGCTCACCCAGGGCGGTGGTCATAAATAGCGACAGTCCCACGCTGCCTGTGGAATACATGATTCAGGCTTTCGAACAGCTAGCAGATGTGGATGTCGTCCTGGGTCCAACCGAGGATGGCGGCTATTACCTGATCGGCTTGAAACAGCCCCAGCCACATTTACTGCTCCAGGTGCAGATGAGCACAGAAAACGTACTGGCGGATACGCTGGCGCTGGCAGCTGACAGCAAGTTGACCGTCTCCCAGTTGCCCACATGGTATGACGTAGACACCATCGATGATTTATACAAACTGGCAGGTGAAATTTCTGCAATGACCACCAATCCCATCGCTAAGGCTACCCGGAACTGGCTCAGCCAGGAGGATTGGCGCAGGCTACCGGATTGAGATATGCGTGCCACGTTAATCATCCCTGCCCTGAACGAAGCTGAAAGCCTCGGTCCCCTGCTGGCCGAAGTTCCCAGGCAATTGATTGATGAGCTGATTGTGGTCGATAACGGCTCCAGCGACTCCACCAGCCAGGTTTCAAGAGCAGCAGGCGCTCGTGTGGTCGACGAACCGCGGCGCGGTTATGGGTATGCCTGCGCAGCCGGAACAGCCCACGCAACGGGAGAGGTGCTAATTTACATGGATGGGGACGGCAGCTATGTGCCGGCTGAACTGGTCAATCTGCTGGCGCATATTGAGAGAAATCAGGCTGGCCTGGTGCTTGGCTCACGTTTCCATAATCGGTTAAATCTAACGAATATGCCCTCGCACCAGCGGATGGGCAACCAGCTTTTCACCGCGTGGCTACGCAAGCGCTACAACCTGGAGTTGACCGACCTTGGTCCATTCCGCGCCGTTAAGCACGACTTGCTGTTATCCTTAGAGATGCAGGAGACCACTTACGGTTGGCCTCTCGAGATGATCATCAAGGCAGCCCGTTGCCATACGATAATCGTCGAATCGCCGGTCACATACCGGCCTCGCTTCGCAGGCCAATCGAAGGTAAGCGGTACGCTGCGCGGCAGCCTCCTGACCGCCTACCGATATCTACGCGTCATGCTGGTTTACGCATAATAAACCATGACAGCCAATAATCCAATCTCACCGCGGGCGCTTCACACAGACCAGCTTCCCTCCCAGCTATATCTCGAGGTCACAAATCGCTGCAATTCATTGTGCGCTTCCTGTCCCCTGACATACAAGCATTTTATTTCATTCGAACCCAAGCATCATCTATCGTGGGAAGATTTCCGATGTATTGTGGACCAATTCCCGCGCCTGGAACGAGTCATCCTGCACGGCATCGGCGAACCCCTGCTCAATTCAACTCTTCCCCGTTTTATAGCCTACCTTAAAGCACGCCAGGCACAGGTGCTGTTCAATACGAATGCCATTCTTCTGGACCAGAAGAGGGGTGACGCCCTGGTTGCAGCAGGCCTGGATGAACTGCGCGTTTCGCTGGATGCCACCTCGCCTGAACTGTACGCCCGACTGCGAGGCGTCGACCAGCTTCCGCGCGTGATCCGAAATTTAACAGCCTTCATTAAACGGCACGGCGGGAAAAACACCCCCAGAGTATCACTGTGGTGGGTGGCTATGCAGGCTAATCTGCATCAATTACTGGATTTTATTCGGCTGGCAGTGCAAATCAACGTCCCGGAAGTGTATTTGCAGCGCCTGGTCTACTTCGGCGACGGCGAAAGTATCGCCCAAGATATGACAATGAAGGCTGATGAATCGCTTTTTGCCGCGCTCGAAGAGAAGCAACTAAATTTGATCAGGGAATGCGAAGACCTGGCACAAGAGAATGGGTTGATGTTTCGCGCTTCAGGCGCTACCACGCCGCATGAAAGTGTAAACACGAAGGGCCCCTACCTATGGCAAGGCTGCCTGCGCCCTTGGAATCTGATGTATATCACCGCCAACGGCACCAGCCTGCCCTGTTGCATTTCACCATTTGCCACAAAGGATTACCAGAAGATCATATTGGGGAATGTGCTGCAGGAATCAGTGGATCATGTTTGGAATAATTCTTCCTACCAGTCACTGCGTTCATCCGTGTTAAGCGAGGCGCCAGCACCCTGGCCATGCCAATATTGCGGGGTTCATTGGAGCCTATAGCCCGCAAAAACACTTCCTGGCTGATTCTGATTGCTGCCACCTCACTGGCGTTATACATTTGGCTGGCAGCACGCTACTCGATAAGTTCCAGCCTGTCGCAACCACGCGCTTCCTGGGCTACCCTGGTCACACCCAACAGTCAGAGCGTAGCCCTGCACCTGGGCATTTACCTCTGCCTGACCCTCCTTTACCTGGCAGCCATGCGCCTGCTGTCCTCGGCCCGAGATGAGGCAAGCGAATTTTTCCGCTACCAGATTGGATTGATAATTTTCAGCTGGCTGGCGTTCTCATGCGCTTTGTTGTTTGTCGCACCAGCCGGTGAGTCCCACGACATCTTCGACTACCTGTTCCGCGGTCGCATGATGACAGAATATCAGGCCAACCCGCTGGCTGAGGTCCCGGACTCATTTGGTTTGTCGATGCCATTTACGCGCTACATTGCGTGGCGTAAGAGCGTAGATACCTACGGTCCTATCTGGGAAGTAAGCAGCGCCGCGATTGCTACCGGAGTCAGGGAGGTCTCCTCCAGGCTTGGGTGGTGGGACGAGACCGCCGCCAATTGCCCTGCGTCGCGCGAGTCTTGCCGACTGTTGATCCTGTACATCACGGGCTATAGGCTGATGGCAGTGTGCCTGGTCGGTCTATCGGGCTGGCTGGTCGCCAGCATTACCAGGCGCTACCAGCCTGCTTTGGTACCCCTGGCGCTGGCTGCCTGGTTGTGGAACCCGCTGACCCTGATCGCCGCCGGAGTGGGAGCTCACAATGATATCCACATGATAGTCCTGGCGCTGCTAAGCTGGTGGCTTTTACAGCGCCAGCATCCATTCTGGGCGCTACTCGTACTTATAATGGCCGCACACGTAAAACTAACTGCTCTCATCTGGCTGCCTGCCTGCGGCCTCTGGATCACCTGGCGCAATGGCTGGCAGCGGGCTATAAAATCCATTCTGGCAGCAGCAGCTATCGGGCTGGCAATGTCCTGGCTGCTGTATACTCCCTTTGGAGGCTGGCAAACTCTACCGCGTATGTTTCACGAACGCACTGCATATCTTGCAAACTCGACCTGGCAAGTCGTCAAATATCAACTATCCGATTGGTTGGGCTGGTCAACCGGAACAGCACAACAATTCAGCGTAGGCCTATCCAACGGGCTGGCTGCCGTTGCCATTCTGGTCATCCCTCTGTGGGTCTTCAATTTCCGCCCCGAGCGCTGGCGGAAGCCGCCCACCCCTGACAGGGAAGCAAACACCAAGCTATGGCAAGCCCTGACAGCAGTTAGCCTGATATACCTGCTGGTCGGTTCATTCTGGTTCCAGCACTGGTATATCCTGTGGCTGCTAGCCCCGGCTGTGCTACTCCCAAAAAGCCTAATGACCCGGTTTATACTTCCGTGGTTATGCTTAGGCGCATTATGCGCCAACGCGGTGATGGATTTCCTATCGGTTTCGCAGCTTAGAGAACTGCCTACCGTCCAAGAATCGATGATCACACTGGCGATAATTTGGGGACCTATGCTTATCGTCAGTTTACTCCGTGCTGTAGGACAACGGCTATTAAGACGGGAGGTTGTCGTACCATAAGCGGGCAGGTCGACCCATTCTTTCAAGCAGATCACTATAATTAGGGCCAATCCTGAAATGGATAGAAGGAGGATCCTGAAGGCAAGGACACGATCAAATCTATTTAATAATTCTGCAATTCGGTAATCATACCTATTGTATTTTATATAGTATTTGCTATAATTAAGCAACTGTTAATAAGCAACAGCCTGAAATGGAAGCCACCGATCGTGGTGGGGTTGTTTAAGCACGTGATCCATTTACGCCTTCTGCAAGAAAATTAAATAACATCTGATCATGAAAATCCGGCATCTTATCCTGTCAATCACAATAATCCTGGCACTGGTGGGAGGTTGGAACTGGCACACTTTCGCGGCAGAGCCGCAGGAAACGGAAAGGTATTTTCCTGCCACAGGACACTGGGTGAAGGGTGAATTTCTTAAAACCTACAACCTGGTAAGCGACCCAATTAAGCTATACGGCTACCCGATCACGGAGGCTTTCTCGAGCGATCTCTCGTCGAATACGCTTGTACAATTCTTTAATAAGGCGATGTTTATCCTGAGAGTGAACAGCTCAAACGGGACGGCGGTGGAGGTGATGCCGATAGGCAGGTACTTATACACAGCAGATAATCCCAGGGCGTTAATCGAAAAATTCAGCGGCTGCCGCGTTTATCCACAGGCAGACTACCCGATATGCTATGCTTTTCTTGAATTTTATGAAATTTACGGCGGGGTCGCACAGTTTGGAAAACCGATCTCTGGTATCGAGCTGGAGAAGGACTATAAAGTGCAGTATTTCGAACGTGCACGCCTTGAATTTCATCCAGACCTGCCGTTGGGGAAGAAGGTTATGGTGGCAGACCTGGGTTCTGAATATTTCTACTTGATGAAACTGGACCCGCTGCTCTTGAGGCCGATCGCCACTGCCGCGATCAACGGCATCCTGAGCCTAAAAGTGCGCGCATTTCCACAGAATTCTGTAACCGGGACAAGCGGCAGGCAAATCATCTATGTGATCGTCCAGGACCAGAAGAAAGTGAATGTACCCGGCGCCCAGGTGCTGGTGAAGGTCAAATTACCCGATGGATCCCTCCTTTCCTACGCGGTGACAAAACCAACTAACGAGTTCGGGATGGTCGACTTTGATTTTACTTTCAATTCCAGGCGGATTGGGCCGGCGGTCGTCGAGATCAAGGTGATCTACGAAGGAATCGAAGCACAAACGGTGACTTCATTCAGAATCTGGCAGTAAGAAAACCGGTAAGAATTCGCATTATCCCCCTCAAGCTTTCCTGATATCTAATTGAGACAATAACAACTCGTATTCGGATTTGTTTGACGGATCCAGCGCGATGATCTTTTTTATACACGCGATGGCACCTGAACGGTCGCCACTGCCGAGCAATTTCTCGCCGATCCAATCTAACTGGGCGACAGCTTTTGCGGTATCCCCCTGCTCATGATAAGCTTCAGCCAGCAGCTGCCTGATGTAGATACTGGCGGGGAAATCCCTGGCTAATTCCTCCAGCACGGGAAGTATCTTCCGTTGACGCCCACTATCCTTAAGAATATCAAGATAGCCCGCTAATTCTCTCGAACCTGTATTCTCCTGTCCCAGACGAAAATAGAGGCTGACAAGCTGGCGGCGGGCTTCTTCATTTTGCGGCTGCAATGAACGAATCTGCTCAAAGGAGCGTACAGCCTGCCTCCAATCCAGGGACTGGAGGTCAATATCAGCGATGCGATGCAGAATCTGAATGCGGATATTCAAGCTTATTTGAGATGAACGATCCATGTTAAGGGCGTGTGTGTATGTACTGCGCACCATGGTCAGATCCGCCAGGCTCATATAGATTTCGGCGAGTTTCATTAATTCCAGGGCGGCTTCATCAACCTGACCGCAGGACAGGTATTCAGAGATCAGCTGGTTTCGGACCTGGATATCGGCAGGCGCCAGCTTGATCACTTCTCGCTGCAGAGCAATGGCTTGAGACGATTCTCCTCGCATGCTGTAAACACGGGCGACAATGCGATATTTTTCGATTGCCCGCTGAATTTCACCCTGGTCTACCAACAGATCCGCCATGAGGGTATGGAGCGGGAGATATAAAGGCGCAATTTCCAGGGCATAAAAGACCTCTTCCATGGCAGATCGCAGCTGCCGGGCATTTTTCAATTCGCGCACCCTGGTGAGCGCCGAAAACAGCTGGTTGCCGCCACCTGCAGCCAGCATCTCGGCCAGGGATCGAGGCAGGCCTGAATCAGCCAGCTGGCTGCGAGCATGTTGGACCTGAACTTGCCAATCCGGGCGCATCAGCAGCTGGTGGATGTCTTCACTCAGCCGGGCCTGAACCTCCAGGGCGGGCAGAAGGCGATATGCCTCGACGAGCGAATCGTACTGCTGGCGGAGGTAATCCCTGGATTGAGGAGAGGCACTGAGCATGTCAGCCAATTTCAAGGCCTCCAGATACTCCATGGAGGCATCGAATACCTGATCCATCTGGCGGTAGATGCTTCCCAAGAGCAGGTGGGCGCCAAGAGCGAAATCATCCTGATCGCGCACGAGCAGCAGCTGGCGAAGGGCATCTTCCTGGCGCCCCACCCGAGAATATAAATACCCCAGGTCATATTGAGCTGCTGGATGCACGAGATCAATGTCCATTGCTCTTTGAAGCTCTTCAGCGGCTTTTTCGAATTCTGACCGGATCTGATAATCGATTACTTGAGAAAGGTACAGTAGCATGCGGGTATGATCAGAGGAATTTCGCAGGCCTGGCCCGCCTTTGACAAGTTCTTTGAACGGAAGGCGTTCCGAACGGAGCGGTGGATCCATCTCAGCGGATTCGAAAAGCAGACCAGCCAGGACCGCCAGCGCAGCCTGGCAGGTTTCTTCAACGGGGTTCAACTCAACCTGGGCCGGGACAAGGTCCGGCGGCTCCGGAAGCTGGTATCTACCTGCACTGCGCAAGGGAGCGGAGCGCGGTTGGTTCCGATCAGCTCCAGGCAGGGATTTTGATTCCTGCAACAAGGACCGAAAGCGCAGTGCCTGCGGAGAACCAGGCACGATCACGAGTGCCCGCTCTATCGATACAGCGGCCTGCTCAAGATCGCCTGCAGCCTGCTGCAAACTTGCCAATGCGAGATACTCCCGTGCGGCGAGGTCTTTCTCCCCAATTCGTTCGTAAACTGCCGCGAGGCGAGCGGATGCTTTCTGGTCATCCGGTTTCAATCGGAGGGCGCGCTCCCAGACTTCGACAGCTTTCCTCGGGTCACGGTTTTTCAGGTATAGCTCCGCAGAATGCAAAGCTGCCTGTGAGGCACGATCCTGATTTCCCAACCGTTCGTAGAGCTGGGAAATTTTTTCAATCGGCATTGGATCTTCAGGCGTGAGACGGGCGGCTTTCAGATAGCATTTCAAGGCCTGCTCATCCGAGCCAAGCTCGAATAAGGCCAGACCCAGGCTGACAAGCGCCTGAGGATGATCGGGGAATTCTTCCAATGCCTGGCGGTAGAAGGTCACCGCCAGGTCCCAGGATCCGTCCCAAGCAACAGAATGACCCTGGTCCATAGCATCTTGAAAGACCTGCGTATTACCTGGCATGTGTTATTCCTAGCGCGGGATTGGCTCCATCTCTCCCCAATTCTTACCATAGCGAGCATCGGTGAGCAGCGGCACATCCAGCTGAAAAGCGTTCTCCATCTCGCTGCGCACCAACGAGGCAGTTTTCTGCAGCTCGCCCTGAGGGCATTCGAGCACCAGCTCATCATGCACCTGCAGAATCATGCGGCCTAAAAATCCGGCCTGCCTGAGTGCAGCATGGACGTTAAGCATAGCCAGCTTCATAATATCGGCAGCAGTACCCTGGATAGGAGCGTTGATCGCCTCGCGCTCTTCCCG
>Ga0209254_10002280_pt1 | contig 17402 bp, 13 predicted proteins | sample FrelakmetDIP11DI_FD_187148 | JGI IMG/M metagenome (GOLD analysis project Ga0209254, IMG submission 187148) | Freshwater lake sediment microbial communities from the University of Notre Dame, USA, for methane emissions studies - DIP11 DI (SPAdes)... | ecosystem: Environmental > Aquatic >... | reverse complement strand
ATCACCTTTTTCACGCCCGCTTCCAACGCGGCTTCGATCACATTGCTGCTGCCCAGGATGTTGGTCTTGATCGCCTCCATCGGGTTGTATTCGCAGGCGGGCACTTGCTTGAGCGCCGCGGCGTGGATGACGATATCCACCCCGTGCATGGCGCGTGTCAGGCGTAGCTGGTCGCGCACATCTCCGATGAAATAGCGCAGGTTCGGGTGGTCGAAACCGCTGACGTGCATTTCGTGTTGTTTCAGCTCATCGCGGCTGAAGACGATCAGCTTGGCCGGATGGTACTCGGCCAGCATGATCTCGACAAATTTCTTGCCAAAGGACCCGGTCCCACCGGTTACCAGAACAACTTTATCTTTCCAGTCCATTCGGTTTTATAGCCTCATTCATTTTCTTTACGGATCACGATCAATGGATATTTGCCATTTTCGCCGAAGGTGTGCGGGTAGCGCTCTTCGAACCGGTAGAGCAGGCGCAGCCAGAACCGTCCACCCAGCTGAGGGTGGATCAAGGCGCGCATGAAGCGCACAGTCACACTGCGCCAGACGAGCACCTCCACCGGCATCAGCGCGCCCAGCTCGGTCTTTACCCAGTCTGCGTCATGCTTATTCGTGAAGGTGCCTTTGGGCGCCTTTTTACTTCTCGCAAACCTGGAAGGATGGCTGTGTTGCCCATCCTGCCGGGTGCTGCCTCGAACCTCGCCTGGTCCGGCGCCGGGCGAAGCTGGTCCATCCTCCAATTCATCTATCAGGTAGGGACCTCTACCGCTCAGGCGGAAAAGCAGGTGCCGGATCGAATATGCCAGCCGCATCAGCGGCTCAAAAGCATTCATCAGCCTGGAGCTTGACCATCCATTCACTACGACAGCGGTGCTATCGGGTGCCAGGACTCGGAACAGCTCTGCATAAGCGCTCATCCGGTCTTCTTCGGGCAGGTGGTGGATGGTATGCAGCGAGACCACACCCTCGAACGCCTGGGGTTTGAGCGGCAGGTGAGCGATATCGGCCACTAAATAAAGCCCGTGCTCGCCCAGGCGGCGGCGCGCTTCTTTGAGCGCAGTAACCGAGATATCCGCGCACACCCTATATTGATATTGGCGCGAATATTCCAGATATTCCGGGTATTGTACCGGACCGGAGCCCGCGTCCAACAGGTAACGACCTTGCGGTCTGAGGTGTCGTGCTACCCGCAGATGGCAATCGTGGATATACTGCCGGGAAACGGGTCTCAAGTCTTCGTACCGCGCGTTCTGGTAGACATCCGCGCCTACCAGCTGCCAGCCTACTTCATCGTAGAATTGCCGGACTTCTTCCTTCACTTCGGTCATTTTGCCTCATTGAGCAGAGGGACAGGCAGCCAGCCGTCCCATCTACCCGTGTGCGTTACTCTTCCAGTGGCGCGGCTCGCCAGCCAGGTTTTTGAATGTGTCGCCAAAAATTGTCTGTCCCTCACCGGAAAGCACGCGCTCCAGCGACCAGGTATCCAGTTCGTTCCAGAAATTTAACATATGCCAGGGGAACGGGCAGGGATAATCAAAAAAGAAACGGTAGGCATAGTTCCAGGCTTGCTCGACCTGCGTGCGGGTGAGCCTGTATTGCCGGGGGTTTGCCAGTACGCTTCCGAGCAGCGTGTGGTAGTGATCCCAGCTAATCGGGTCCAGGGTGAAGCCTTTGGAGCGGTAATGGGTCTTGCCGCCGATCAGCGCTGGCACGCTGCTCATCGCCATTTCCATCCCGACCGTAGTGGTGTAAGCCAGACCCACGTCGGCGATCTCCACCAGATCGTAGGTATTGACCGGGTCGGCGGCTTCGATCAGGTGGATGTGCTCGGGGATGACCGGCAGGGCATTCCGCACTACCTGCGCCACCGACGGGCCTTTTAAATAGCGTTCACCGGGGTGGATCCGCACCACCAGCTGGATGTCAGGGCGGCCGGCGAAGAATTGGACGCTTCGTTCCAGCCATTCGGTCATATTCTTGCTGAAAATCTGGCGTCCCAGGGTCAGACTGTCGCCGATCACGTTGGCTGCCAGCAGGCCGATCGGGCGAGTATCCAATCCCAACACCTGGCGGACTTGTTCGCCGCCCTGGCTGGGCAATCCCTGCCACAGGCGCGAGAAATTCTCCCACAACTTGCCATTCTGGCGGGAGGCGTACAGGGCGCGGATCTGTTCCCACTGGCTTTCAGTCAGCGGACAGTCCTGGTAGGTTGCCCACAGGTCGCCGGTCTCTTGCAGCATCACCTCGCTGTTATGCGCCAGCCAGATGCGCCCGCGTTGCTCGCCAAACTCATAAGTCACTGCCGGGAGGCCCAGGTGGCGTGCCGCCTGGTAGATGGCGCCCATTTCCAGGATGCTGCCATTTGGCGTTAGCAACATATCCGGACGGTCTTCGGGTTTAAGGGCCTGGAACCAGCCCAGGAAAGCCGACGCCGCGTGCAAGTTGCGTTTTTGGCGCAGATGAAAAAGACGGCCGGAGGCAGATTGGTGGTCGCCACGCTCCACTTCTTCGATCTGCAGGGTATATTGCGTATCGCGCAGGCTGATCTGCTCGATGGCTTCGTCCAGCCCGGCTGGCAGCGACTCTTTCGATGCAGGATGGGTATCCATCAGCGAGATTGTCTGGAACAGCCCGGCGCTTTCCTTCAAGGCGCTGCGAATATAAGCGTTATGGCGGCGCACATCGAAACGGGTGGTGTTTCGGTTCATGCTGGCGTAAGGCAGGTAAGCCAGCGTTATTTCGTGTCCCAGGCCGGAGAGCGCCGCCCCGAGCAGCACCCCATGCTCGATCCAGTAGCGCAGGGTACAAAAAATCAGGATGCGCCGCCCTGTATGGGCAACCGGCAGGTTTTGCCTGGCTGCCTCAGCTTGCATACGCCAGAGCGGCAAAGCTCGTTCTGTCTTGCGTAGGGAGAAACCGCGTGTCACCGGCATACCGCGTTGGAAGACCTGCCAGTAAAGCTCAGCAGTTAGCGGCAGGTCACCGAGGATTTGCTTCACAACCCGTTTATTAATCGCCATCGGCCGTTCTCCCGCCGCTGTGGGTCCGTTCTATTAAAGGCTCGCCGTATGCGGGTTGTTCCGCGGCCGGGCTGATTTTCCAGTTCAGTCGTGGGCGGACAGGTCCCTGGCGCGGCTCGGGCCAGTGCGAACCCGGCGCGCCGGTCGCATCTACACTGAAGGTCAGCGCCTGTTCTTCCTGGAAATAGCGTCGCACGCGGTATGAGCTGGCATTGACGCCCAGCACATAGCGTCCCTCGTTCAAGAAGTCAGCCGGGATTTCACAGCGGCTGACGTACCGCCCGTTCTGGCGGAGGCGATGCGTCTCGAATTTGGAGACCTCATCGGTATCGAAGGTTGTAAATACCACCTCGCCGCGTGACGTCTGCAGGTAAAGCCCCACCCGCAAGCCAGTGATCGGGCTGTCCAGGCGATAGGTGAACTCGATGGTCAGCGGCTCAGTCGAGCGCGCAGTCTCGATCACCCGCCCCTGTGCGTCACAGATGCGCAGCGCCAGCGGGCGGAAGGGCGCCGCGCTAGTGGGAATTTCATCCTCCAGCCAGCGACGCTCGCCCTCTTGAGCAAATCCGGATGACATGTAAAAGTCCACCGCTCTGGGCGTTTCAGCCGACAGCATCAACTTGCCCTTGTCGAGCACGATGGTCTCTTCGGTCAGGCGCAGGATGGCAGACATATTGTGACTGACAAACAGCACGGTGCGACCGGAGCGAGCCACGTCGCTCATCTTGCCCAAGCATTTGCGCTGGAATTCCGCATCGCCGACCGCCAGCACTTCGTCCACCACCAGGATTTCGGGTTCCAGATGGGCAGCCACGGCAAATGCCAGTCGCACGTACATACCGCTGGAATAACGTTTCACCGGTGTGTCGATGAATTGCGGCACTTCCGAGAACTCGACGATCTCGTCAAACTTGTGCTCGATTTCTTTCTGGGCCATGCCCAGGATCGCGCCGTTTAGATAGATATTCTCGCGTCCGGTCAATTCGGGGTGGAAGCCGGTGCCTACTTCCAGCAGGCTGGCAACCCGTCCCATCACCTTGATCTGGCCGGATGACGGAGCGGTGATGCGCGACAGAATCTTGAGCAAAGTGCTTTTTCCGGCGCCGTTCCGCCCAATGATGCCCAATACTTTGCCTTGCTCGACATTGAAACTGATATCCCGCAAGGCCCAGATATGCTCGCCCTGGCGGTTACCATGATCTTCTTCGCCAATTTTGAGATAGGGATCGGGTTTGCCGAGCCGCCGCGCCCACCAACGGCTAAAGTCTTCACGCAGGGTGCCACCGCTGATCTGGCCCAGCCGGTATTCTTTACTAAGGTTTTCGACCTTGATGACGATAGTCATTTATTTGACTTGCCTATATCGAGTCCATGAAAGTAGCTTCGACGCGATTGAAGAGCAGGATGCCGATCGTCAGGACTACCAGCATGAAGCCGGCGCTGTAGAGCAGGTTCGGGATACTGACTGTACCGGCGCCGAGGTATGCGTAGCGGAAGGTTTCTATGATCGGTGTGATTGGATTGGCCTTGATCAGCATCTGGTACGGTTCTGGAATCGACGATACGGGGTAGATGATCGGTGTGGCAAACATCCACAACTGTACGCCAAAAGCAACCAGGAAGCGTAGATCGCGGTAACGCGTGGTGAGCGATGAGACAATGATCCCGCAACCCAACCCCAGCCCGGCCATCATCACCAATAGCACCGGCGTAAAAAGCACCCACGCGTTGGGTTTTATATCCGCGCCTTTCAGCCAGAAAAACAGCGTAAATCCTAGAAACAGGATAAACTGGATAATAAAAGCGATCAGGGTAGAGATCAGGATCGAGATCGGCACGGTCAGGCGGGGGAAATACACTTTGCCGAATAGCTGAGAGTTGGTGATGAAGGTGTTGGAGGTCTTATTCAGGCAATCAGAAAAATAAGTCCACACCACCGTACCAGACATATAAAACAAGAATTGGGGTAGTCCATCCGTAGGCATCTTAGCGATCCGGCCAAAGATGACTGTGAAAGTGATCGTTGTCAGGATCGGTTGGATCAGGAACCATAAAGGTCCCAGGATGGTTTGTTTATATACCGAGACGAAATCCCGGCGCACAAACAGACCGGTCAGGTCGCGATATTTCCACAACTCACCCAGGCGCAGGTCGAATAAATTCCGCTGCGGGCGGATGACCAGCGACCAGTTCTCGCTGCCTGTGGGTACCGGTTCGATCGAATCGCTATTGGCTGTCATGAGCTGTGAATTACTCCTTCGCGGCTGTTGTTCGGCGCACTGCTGCTCTTCAGCGCACGGCTGTTCTTTAGCCGCAATTCGCACTGCTTTTGGTACCACTCGATAGTTCGTCTCAACCCTTCTTCGAAATTGGTTCGAGCGCGAAAACCAAAGAACTCCTCAGCCCGGCTGGTATCCAGGGCGCGCCGCGGCTGCCCGTTGGGTTTGCTGGTATCCCAGACGATTTTGCCCTCGAAGCCTGTCAGGCGGGCGATCAATCCGGCCAGATCTTTGATGCGGATTTCCTGCCCGGAGCCCAGGTTGAAAGGCTCAGGACCGTTATAGCGCTCAGCAGCCAGCACCAGGCCTTCGGCTGCATCCTCCACATACAGGAATTCACGCGTGGGTGAGCCGTCTCCCCACAGGACGACCTGGTCTTCGCCCCGTTCTTTCGCCTCCAAGCATTTCCGGATCAGCGCCGGGATGACATGCGAGGTCTCCAGATCGAAGTTGTCGCCCGGGCCATACAGGTTGACCGGTAAGGGGAAAATGGCATTGAAACCATATTGCTGCCGGTAAGCCTGAGCCTGTACTAAAAGCATCTTTTTTGCCAGGCCGTAAGGCGCATTCGTTTCTTCCGGGTAGCCTTCCCACAGGTTTTCTTCTTTAAATGGAATGGGGGTTATTTTTGGATAGGCGCAGATCGTGCCGACTGCGACGAACTTTTCAACGCCTTGCTTCCAGGCTTCATGGATCAATTGGACGCCCATCATCAGGTTGCTGTAGAAGAACTCCGCCGGGCGTTCCCGGTTCGCGCCGATACCTCCAACTAAGGCCGCCAGGTGCAGGATCACAGCGGGTTTGGCATCTGCCAGCATGCGCTGGATATCCGCCAATTGCACCAGGTCATACTGTTCGATGTGCGGTACAAAGACTTCCCTGGCGCCATGTTCGTGCAGCTTTTCAACCACAAACGAGCCTAAAAAGCCAGCCCCTCCGGTTACACATACGCGCCGATTTTGCCAGTATTGGTTCGTGTCCATAAGCCCTCAGGATTCAATATGCAAGAATACTTTCGTTCCCTGTACTTCTAATGCAGGAGTCTTGCCGTCCGCGACCGCCTGACCCGCTTCGATGACGTGTACACCCTGCTCCAGGCAGGTCAGCCGGCAAATGTCCGCGATATCCCCGTCCCCTACAATAGTCACCTGGTTGTAACCGGCTAAGTGAGCCTGGCTCAACAGATCGCGCACATGCAGGCGCGTCTTTCTGTACAGGTGCAAAGACGTCTCGATATAATGCACTGCCAGGTTGGCGCGGAAAGCCAGTCCCTCGGGGGTGATGATATAGCGCAGCTTGCGGCGCTGGGCGCGTTTGACCTTTACGTAGCCCTTGGCGATCAGCCGTTTGATCAGCAGGTTGACCGTGCCTACGGCGACACCCAGCTGGATTGCCAGCGAGGCTTGAGATACGTCCGGGTCGTGCTCGATCTCCTCGAGCAGGGTTAGCTCGCGGTTGGTAAGCGGTTCAGAAATCATTTTGGTTTCTATAATTCAACCGTTGAATTATAACTCTGGTTCCAGAATGGTCAAGGGCAATTCTTCTTTGGGGTTAAGCTGGGTGTTAATAATTGCACCTGGACATCCTTGAGCGTCTCGATAGGCTCATAATAGCACAAGACGTAACGTGATACATTCTTCACCCAGGCATTGTTCTCGAGTCCGAAATTAACCCGGCCGTCTTTTTCTTCTTTTGATAGCGGCTCGCTGATGATCAGGGCATAGCGCTGGTTCCTCAAGTCGTCGTAAAAATGCCCCAGGACCACCGGCTCGTTAGCCATAGCAGCCTCCATCAGAAATACCCGTTCGAAATCTGGGATCAGGGGTACGTCGATATTATGAAAAGTCAAGAATTGCCGGTTGGATAAAAAGAGCACTTCCCCGCCCTTTTGGCGAGCTTCCAGCGCCGTTTTGCGGATCAGCTCCAGGTTCTGGCTGATCACCTGTGGGTCGGGGGGAGTCGCGGCAGCAGGCGGGCGTGTGTCCAGTGTATAAATCGAGGTTATCAGTAACGCCAGCGCCAACCCCCAGTTAATCAACCTGGTAGTTCGCGAAGCCTTTGTTGTTTCTAGCCCACTGCCTGGCGGTTCGCTGGCTGGTTCTCGATCGGGATTTGCCCGCTTGAAAAAGAAGTAGCTGGCGACCACCAGCAGGATGACCATGTAGGCATCCAGGTTGTGCAGGTTGCTGCCCCCGCCAATCTTCAGGCTGACGATCACCCCGCCAGCTAAGAACACCCCTAATACGCCTGCCAGGCCAACCAACCGGAGTGGATGGTAATCCAGCCAGCTTGGGCGGTCGGGAAGGCGCTCCAGCAACCTGCCCAGCACCACCAGTGCCAGCGGCAAGGATACAACCAGGATCGCCGGCAGGATGCCGGGTGGAAAAGTTGCATTGGGCAATAACCTGTGCCAGAGCAAGCTGGAGCTGAAACTGGTGGTAAATTGCTCAGCCTGGTTGCCCGACCAGAGGATGTACAGCACTTGCGCTGAAAAAGCTGTAGCCGTGCCTGCCAGGAACCAGGCTGCCAGGCGTAGGATATACAACCCGGTCGTCCGCCAGGTTGCGGTCGGAAACTTCCGCCGGCTTTTAAGAGCCTGGTCGGTTGGGGCGCTTTTTAGCAGTGGTTCTTCCAGCAAGATCAGCGTTATGGCCAGGCTACCGGGAACAGGGAACCAGTTGATCCGGCTGATGCCCGCCCAGGCAGAGGCGAGCAAGACGACCAGCAGCGAGATGGCGAAGCGAAGTTTATTGGAATGTGTCGGCAGGCTGTGGAATCCCCACAATATGAGTACAACCGGGACCAGCAGGTGGTAGTAGACTGGTCCGATCCCCAGGTATAGAAAGACGGCCGCGACCACCATCCAGCGCTGCAACCGGTCGGAGATATCCAGGCGGCGCATCAGGACATAACCTGTCAGGAGCGGCATGACGATCCATAAGAGTACCTGCCACAGGCGGTGTAACCAGATCGGCGAGTTGGGGATCAAGAAAGGCGCCGCTTGCATCAAATAGCGGCTGGGATGCAGCACTGTCGGCGGTACCTGAAGCCCGTAAATCTGTCTTGAGAAAAAGAGCGAAGCGTAATAATACCGGCTGGCTTCCGACCAGGACAAAGTGAAGGGCGAACTGGAGATTTCCGGCAAATATGACAGGATCAAATAGAGGGTTGCAGCCAGCAACGCCGAAGCGCCGATGCAAATCCCCCACTTTCTCTGGTACTCCACCGGATTGTTCACATCCCACGCTTTGAAGAACAACCCACCTAAAAACGCGCTCAACCAGAAATATCCGATCCTGATCCAGGTGTCCTGCATGGCCGGGATTTTGAAGATAAATGTCAAGAGTGGCAGGGATGCAGCGCACAGCAACAGCAAGATCAGGTTCACTTTCTTGAGCCGGCTGAGCACATGCAGGATGTCGTTCAAAAATTGCATTGATTCACCTGGTATTGTCAAGAATCGATTGGTATGACGCATAGAGACAGCAATATTTTGCGTCTGTGCATTATGCTCTAGGATCGGGGTCAACCACCGGTTCGGTCCGTTCGGCTTTGGAAAGGATACCGGGTAAGAAGAATGCGCCGGGCAGGCTGGCCAACAACATCAGCGTGCGGAACAGGATAGCGATCGTCAGACCATCGCTCATCGAAGCTTTTCCAAGATTGGAAAAAATCAAGGTCATCGATATTTCCTGCAAGCCGTATCCGTTCACGGATATTGGGATCAGCGTCACGAAATACACCAGACTGTACAGACCGCCGATCAGCCAGAGCGGCATAGATTCGCCAATGCCGCCCAGTAAAAGCTGCAAGATGAAGAACAGGCACAGCATGTGGGCCCAGCTATACAAAAGCGAGACCAACAGTGAAGTGGGGTGTTTGAGCCACAAGGTCAAGGCCTGGTATAGTTTCGCACCCAGGCTGGATAATTTCTCCCAGGCGCTTTGCCACCATTTCCCAAGCGGTGTAGCAGTCAAGGCAATCTGGATAGTCGTTCCCTGGAGTGAAGCATCCCGGTAATTCAGCAGGCTGGGCAGGCTGAACGGCACCATCATTGCCATGCCTGTCATACCGACTAACCGGTCAACTACCAGCGAGGCGGTGCTGATGGCCGCGTCCAGCCGGTATTGGATCGCTCCCGCCAGACGGACGACGTCACCGCCTATGGTGGTGGGCAGGAAATTGGTGGCAAAAAATCCGGCAAAGGTGATCCGCAAACTCTGGCGAAAGGGTATCTTCAGGTGCGGGGCGCGCAGCAGTACATGCCAGCGAGCCGCAACTGCGAAACGAGAGATGAACATCAACACCATAGCCAGCGCCAGCCGCCAGAAAGGGATCTGGTGAATGGCAATGGCTATTTCCCGCCAGCCCTGCTGGCTTAATAAATACACCAGCAAAACCAGCGCAATCAGCGTACCAACCATGCGCACGGCTGCCTGCCGTCCGGCTGCCTGTTTTTTTGAAAGACCTGGTTTCATAGCAGGTTTTTCGAGGTGTTAATTACTTTGCGAATAGTGTAAGTGGGCTTGCTCTGTGATTCGTGATATGTGCGTACCAGCATTTCAGCAATCAAACCCATCAGAATGGATTGAAATCCCAGGATCATGAACATCGTGCTCATCAGGAAGAATGGGGAGGTCAGGACTGGTATGCCCAACCCTACTCTACGGACCAGCAGGAAAAGCATGGTGATTGCGCTCAAGACCATCAGGAAGATGCCCGTGCCACCGAACAGGTAGATCGGTTTGTTGGCGTAACTGATCAGGTATTTGACAGTGAACAGATCCAGTACAACTTTTAAGGTACGCGTTAGCCCGTATTTCGCTTTGCCGAACCGGCGCGCGTGGTGGTGGACCGGTATTTCGATGATTCGCGCACCCACCGAATTTGCATAGGCCGGGATGAAGCGGTGCATTTCTCCGTACAGCCTGAAACCGGTGATCACTTCACGCCGGTAGGCTTTTTGTGTGCAGCCATAATCGTGCAGATGGACACCGGTCACGGTGGAGATCATCCAGTTGGCAATTCTGGAAGGCAGCACTCGCGTCAGGAAAGTATCCTGACGGTTTAGACGCCAGCCACTCACCACATCATAACCCTGTTCCATCTTTTCCAGCATCATAGGGATGTCTGCCGGATCATTCTGCATGTCAGCATCCATCAGGATCAGGATATCACCCCGCGAATGATCAATCCCTGCGGCAATAGCGGCTGTCTGGCCAAAATTACGGCGCAAAGCGACGACACGTGTGTGGTCCGGGTCTTCAGCCGCCAATCTTTCCAGAACTTGCAGACTGCTATCCGAACTACCGTCATCTACGTAAATGACTTCCCAGGCCAGGTTTTGCAGATTGCATAACGATTGCTGAATTGCTGATTGCAGCAGGGGCAGATTCTCGTTTTCGTTATAAACCGGAATAACAATGGAAAGATCCAAGGTGGTTTCCTTAATTCCTTTTTGTGGATCCAATTATACTCTCTCCGGTCTGACCCAATCTGCCACGACCAGCAGCACTCCGCAGACGACGCCCAACCCCAAAATTCGGAATGGATCGGTAATCGGCCAGCCGATTGAATAATAGCGTTGCAAATACCAGGGCATAAACCAGACCAGGATTGCCACCGCCATCAACAAAGCCCGCTTCAGCCAGGGATCGCGCGTGCGGTCTTCCTCGACCAATATGTGGGCTGCCAAAGCAATTTCCAGGCCGGCAAATATTGCCCGGTAGCGGGGGTTATCCCACATATCGCTGCCCCCCCGGAAAGCCGCCACCAGGATAACCAACCAGATGATGACGGTCAACATCCCGACCAGCTTCTGCATGCTATTCTTACGCATGGAATGGAAGGGTGCGAAGGCTAAAAAGCCTAACAGGAGTGTCCAGCCCAATGATCGCCAGATCGTGATCCAGTGCCATACTGGGGCTTCGCTCCCGACTACCAGTGCGGCTGGCAGAAATGGTTGCACCACACCATAGATCAATAACAGCGGGAGATGCGTCCACTGCGGGGTGGACTTGAATATTTTCTGCGTCCAGCCGGAGGCATGTTCACTGAAATAAGATTGCAGCGCAGCAGATTTACGCAACCACCAGCTCAGCATCGCAATCGGATTGGTGAGCTTGGGCGGCGTGACTTCCCTGAGCGCCAGCCACAGTACCGCCATACCAACAATCACCAGCAACACCAGGCTGATCCAGAACCAGCGGCTGTGCAAGGTATTGGACGAAAGTGGCTTGAGCAGCACCAGAGCAGCCAGCATCAGAGCGCCCAGCAATAAAACCCCAGATAGGGTTGAGAAAAAGGTGGTTATGAGCAACGCCACCAGCATCCAGATCAGTCCGCTTTTGGAGCGGTCATCCCGGTAGCGCACCAGGCCATAAAAAGCCGCCGCCACCAGTGGGATGGTGAATGCTTCCCGCATTTGCGAGCTGCCTAACAGCACCGCCTCCGGGTATAAAAAAACTGCCCAGGCGCTGATCATAGCAACTTTTTCGCCCCAAACTCGCCGGGCGAAAGCCCAGGTGAACAAAACTGCCAGGGCGGAGCAGGCTGCTGCCAGGACAACCATCAACAGCGGTTGGTGGTACAGGCTTCCAAAATAGCGGTAAACAAACGCGCTCACGAAGAGCAGACCGCCATACTGGTCGACGCTGCGATTACCTTCAAAGGCCGCGCTGAGCGGGTTGGCCGAATGCCCCAGTTTCCAGGCTACGATATCCCGCCTGGCTGCGTCGCCCATCACATAACCGGCTCTTTCCGCCGGGGTGCCGTGCCCCCAGATCGGCAAGGCGGTAAACCAGAGCGTCCCCAGCGCCAGGCGCAGGAGGGCGGCTCCAACCAGGATATAAAACAATCCGCGTGGCGGCTTTTCATCATGTATCAGCCGCCAGCCGCCGAACAGGACCATGGAAGAGAGCAGCAGTACCCAGAAGAATGAGTCCCATCCCAGCAGGATCGTGAAACCAGAAGCTGCCCAGGCCAGTCCGAGTGCCAGGATTACCAGCAAAAAAAGGAAACCAGCCGTCCAAACCAGCTTATGCAGTATTTTTTTTTGATCTAGCAGTTTATTTTCAACAGACATACTCGCTCGACCACCAGATTATCTCATCAACTCAAACAATCGATATTAATATCTTCCAAGATACGCCGGGCGCGCATTTCCCAGGTATAGCACTGTGCATCCTGGCGCGCCTGACTCGCCAGCCGGTTCATTAGCTCAGGGTCGCTTCGCAGCCTTTGGATGGCCTGTTCCCAGGCAGACAGGTCATCTGCAGGCGCCAGGATAGCATTTTGTGGGTTGAGCACCTCTTGCAAGACTGCCAGATCGCTCGACACAATCGGTCGCTGGCAGGCCAGATATTCGAACAGCTTCATCGGGCTGAGATAGCGGGAGATGTCGCCGCCGGATGAGGCAGAGACTTTTTGCTGGTAAGGCATCAGCAATATATCACAGGCTGCCTGGTATAGAGGCAGCTCGGCATTCGGCACAAAACCGGTCAGGATCAGGTTCTCCACATTTTGGGCCTGGATCTCAGCCTGGAAGACATCGATGTCTCGTGCTTCGCCTCCAACCACTAAAAAAGCGACCTGTGGCAGCTTTTTGGCCAGTTCGAGCAGCAATTCCCGGCCGCGTCCAGGGTACAGGTGACCGGTGTATCCCAGGGTGAAGCGCTCCGTTGTGAGCCGCCTCAACGGGCTAAACAAGTCGGACTGAGTTCGCTCCAGGAGCAAGTGGCGGGCCTCAGCCGGTTGAGGCAGGCATTCATAACGTTCCAGGTCGACGCCATCTGCGGCGATGACTGTGAACGGTGAGAGAAGCTGGTGACCAAATAACCGGGACAAATCCGCTGCTAAAGACTGTGTGATGACCACCAGCCTGCGAGCGCCCTTGCCTTTCAGGAACTGCTGGAACAGCCAGGGTCCCATTTTCCCCTGGGGTAAATCGTGTACTTCCAGGATCGTAGCCATGCCTCGCTGGCTGGAGAGGGCAGCGGCTTGCGGCAAGCGTGTATAGACCAGCTCGGCTTGCCAGCTTTTTGCCCAGCGCAGCACTCGCCAGCTAAAGTCATAGCGGCGCAGGCTCGGGTGAGAATAAAGCCAATCCACTGCAAAGGCATGCTGCAATCCGTAGTGATGGGCAAGCTCCTCCCAGGAATGCAGGCCGGGGGATAAACGGCGGTCTGCTGCAACCGGCGACTGCTGCGGAGTTGGAACATGGACGTGGCTGGGCACCGCCAGCCGGATGGTATGACCCAGCCCGACCAGCGCCTGGGCCATTTTCATCACCTGCAGGGTGTTTGCCCGGCGCGCCGGTATCTCGGTAGGAGCGATGACAGCAATCTTCATCGGGCTCCTGCCACCCTTGCCTGGGTCGCCCGCTCGCGTTGAGAGATCAGTGAGCGGATTTTGACTACGCTGATCAAAGAGCCGATCCAATAGAATCCCGCCAGCAAAGCCGCGCTGGCTACGAACCCGAATTGTGGGACCAGCAACAAAATTCCTATGATCTTAAACACCGCCAGCACAAAGTTGACTTTGGCGGGAAAATCTGCTCTCCCCAATGCCAGCAGCGCCACGCGCCGCCAGTAGAATGTATTGGCGACCAGTAAGCCCGCCAGCAGGATGACCAACGCGGGGTAAGCCGGGAGGAATTCCGGAGAGTATAGGAAAGAGATCAAAAATTTACCGAACAGGACCAGGAACAAGGTCATAATTATGGAATATGTCCCAGCCAGCCGGGAACCCTGGCGCAGGATATAACGGAAATTCGCCCACTGGTCGCGTGCTACCTGGCGGGATAGCTCCGGGTAAGTTGCCTGCGGTAAGGGTTCGATCGGCATCTGCACCATATTCGCCAGCGCCAGCGCCAGCTTGTAATAGCCTGCTTCTACCGGGCCGCGCAGCAGCGACACCCACAGCACCTCGCTATCTTTTGTCACCAGGCTAATTGTCGCGCTCATATTGGTACTGACGGCAAATTGGGCCAGTTCGCGCCACTTGGGACGCAGCAGAACCAGACTGGTACGCCACCAGCCCGCTCCCCAGCGCCGGCTGGCCTCCACCAGGGCCGCGATGGTGATGGCGATTGCCCCGATCATTTTTCCAACCAGATAGGCGATCAAGATGCCCGGCAAGCCGCCATTAGAGAAAAATGTGATCACAATCAAGAGCAAGGTGACCATGCTCTGGATGATGTTCAAGCCTGCCAGGCGCCGAAAGCGGTCGAAAATTTGTAGCAGTCCGGTTGAGCTTTCGGCGATCAGGTTTGCCAGGACGATCAGACCATACAAGACAAATAGCGGTGCGGTCTCGGGATCTTTGGCAAAATATTTTGCCCCCAGGGGAGCTAAGAGCAGGATCAGTCCGAAGGCGACCAGCGAGGCCAGCATTTCGAATAAAGCAGCTAGCTTGAAGATCGCAGCTGCCTGCTGGCGGTCTTCGTGTTCGGTAAAATAGCCCACGTACTTTACGACCAGCTCTCCCATGCGGAACGAGGCGAGGTTGTTAATCGTGCTGGTGAACAATATAATCGTGCCTAAGGTGCCGAAACCAGCCGCGCCAAGCAGGCGCGCTGACAGAATGCCACCCACCATGCTTGCCGCGGCGGATATCCCGGTGGTGCTGAACAAATAACCGGAATTCTGCACTATCCGGCGCACCAGTTCATTCTGGAAAAGTAGCTCGAATTTTCCCTGGAGCCAGGTCGTAGCCGATTTCAATTTCATGTGATCTCGATCACCGGAGTATGGCTAAAGCCACTCAGCTCTCCACATTCGGTCAGGCGCCTCCCCGCCATGGCTCTCAGGCTGTGATGATCTGGCTAGCCCAGCTCCTCTCCTTCCGGTACCAATCCACCAGCCGGGATACGCCTTCATGCAAACAGACCTGTGGCTCCCAACCCAGCAGCTGCCCGGCTTTTTGGACATCCGCCCAATTGGCCTGCATTTCTGTTGGGTCGGTTGGCAGCCGTTCGATGATCGCTTTCTTGCCGATCAGGTTTTCCAGCATGCGGATCAGATCATTGATCTTGATTGTCTCATGCCCGCCCAGGTTTATAATCTCGTATCCCAACGGTTTCAGCCCCAGGATGGCGCCGCGGGCGATATCGTCGACATAGGTAAAGCCCCGCGATTGTTCTCCGTCTCCGATTAAACGTAACGGTTTCCCCTCATTGATCCACTGCGTGAACCGGAACATCGACATATCCGGACGCCCCGCCGGTCCATAGACCGTGAAGTAGCGAAATACGGTCACGTCAATGTCGTACAGGTAGTGGTAGCTATGGCAGAGCACTTCAGCGCCTTTTTTGCTGGCCGCGTAGGATTGGAGCGGGAAATCACTGCTGGCTGTCTCTGGAGTTGGCAATGGCGCATGGTTGCCATACACACTGGAGGTGGAGGCCACGATAAACTTTGGGATACTGTTCAGTCGACAATACTCCAGCAGGTTCAGTGTGCCAGTCAGGTTGGCCTCATAGTAAACCCACGGGTTGAGCACAGATTGGCGCACCCCGGCGCGCGCCGCCAGGTTAATGATCGCCTCGAATTTTCCGGATCGAGCGGTGCTTTCTTTACAGGCCTCTTCCAGGGGCGCGCGCTGGCTGATATCAACGGTATGAAATCCAAAATTGGGTCGCTCCAGTAACCGGTTCAGCCGCCAGTGTTTGATGCGTACGTCGTAGGCATCGTTGAGATTGTCGAAACCGGTAACGGTATGTCCGGCGTCGAGCAACATCTCTGAAACTCGAGCGCCGATAAAACCAGCTGCACCAGTGACCAGATAATTTGTCATCTCGTTGACCTTTCAGACCACAGCCTGTTAAATTAAAGGCGGACTACTTTGGGATGGTCTCGTCCCAGGCTGCCCAGGGCGTTCCGTGTATCTACCATCAAGCGGGCTTCTTGCAGCATCTTGACATAGTCATAGCTGCTGTGGTTCGTAACGATCACCACGCAATCTGCCTGGCGCACAGCTGCCATTAAATCTGGTACGCAGTCCAGCTGCAGACCCTCGTGCCTCAGGCTGGAGATAAATGGGTCGTGGTACGAGACTTCGGCGCCCTTCTGTTTCAACAGTCCCATCACATCCAGGGCCGGCGATTCGCGCAGATCGTCGATGTCCGGTTTATAGGCTGCTCCCAGCACCAGCACCTGGCTGCCTTTCAGCGCCTTGCCCTGGTCGTTCAGCCCGTCCTGGACTTTCGTCACGACGTAGCGCGGCATATTGGTGTTGATCTCTGAAGCCAGCTCGATGAAACGCGCCGTGTAGTTCAGGGCGCGCAGCTTCCAGGACAGATACAGCGGGTCGATCGGGATGCAGTGCCCGCCCAGCCCGGGGCCGGGGGTGAATTTCATGAACCCGAACGGTTTGGTAGCCGCCGCCTCGATCACTTCCCAGACATCCACACCCAGCCGGTCGCACATCAGCGCCATCTCATTCACCAGACCGATGTTAATCATGCGGAAGGTGTTTTCCAGCAATTTCGCCATTTCCGCCACCTCAGCCGAGGAGACCGGCACCACCGTCTGCAGCGCCTGGGCGTACCAGACCGATGCCACTTCCGAGCAGGCGGGGGTGATGCCGCCGATCACTTTCGGTGTATTGAGCGTGGTCCAGTCCTTGCGCCCCGGGTCGACTCGCTCGGGCGAAAAAGCCAGGAAGAAGTCTTTGCCCACCTCCAGCCCTTTTTCAGTGCCCAGCCTGGGCAGCAGGATCTCGCGTGTTGTGCCCGGGTAAGTGGTCGATTCGAGCACCACTACCATCTTGGGGTGCATATACTTGGCCAGCTCATCGGTGGCGTTGACGATAAAGGACAGATCGGGGTCGCCGGTTTTGCGCAGCGGAGTGGGTACACAGACGCTCACCGCATCCATCTCGTTCAAAACCGCAAAGTCGGTCGTGGCTTTCAGCCTGCCGGATTTTACCAGGCGGGCGACCTGTTCGCTGGGTACATCCTGGATGTGGCTCTCGCTGCGTGCGATGCAGTCCACCTTGCGCTTGTCTGGGTCGATGCCTGTCACGTGAAAGCCAGCCTCTGCGAAGACCACCGCCAGCGGCAGACCGACGTATCCCAGCCCCAGGATGGCGACTTTGGCGCTGCG